>JAAGKN010000258.1_pt1 | contig 107201 bp, 95 predicted proteins | sample 6206371 | NCBI WGS metagenome assembly JAAGKN01 (sample SAMN11533720, study PRJNA540317) | gut metagenome | isolation source: fecal pellets from male and female animal of same cohort | host: Peromyscus leucopus | place: USA:CA | collected 2017
GTATTTTTGTATATGATTTTTGAGTGTATGTTCCAGAATATTGATTGGCGACATCACATGCCGATAACAATACGGCTGCACCAACCATATTCCAACTCTGACGATTCTTTATTCGTTTAAGATATGTATCACAATCCAATACATCAATAGACTCTGCCTTCCCATTTTTATTGGTTGTAATAGAAATATTGTCCACACCAAAATCAAATGCAGATAGAGTGTAGTTAGCAACTAAAACGGATATCTGTCGATATCGCCCATAGGCTTTGATGTCTTGCATGCTAATACCTAACACGACCCCATTCATACGGTAAACCAGCCATTCATCACCATCAATATATACTCGATCTAAGTCTGAATACTCGGGGACATCGTATATTGGTTCATCATTCGAATATTTGAGTTTTACGCCATTTGGTTGTTCTATATAGTAATAATCATGCGTTTCTTGGCCATTAGAGTATTCAAAAATATAGGTAAGTCCATTATCATTTGTATATCGCAACTCTCCGTTTAACTTGCCGTTTTTATGATGTGAAATTAAAATTATATTTCCATATTGGTTATAATTTATAATCTCTCCATCATAAACATTATTTGACATGTCATGTGTGTCAATATAAAGATAATCTCCCTCTGCTTTCAGCATTCCATCGGTGTAATAACTGCGGAACCGTTTTGCCGACAGGCTATCTTGTGGAATTAACCGCACAGTGTAACTATCCGCAAAGGCTTTGTTGGACACACTCTTGCCTTTGTAGTAGTATATCGTATCAATTTTATCCTGTGTAAAAGCCGTACTCGATATTACAGTAAAGAATAATAAAATCAGTGTAGACCTCACCATATTATTGCGGTTTACAAATTTTACAAGCTGTTCTATTCATCTTAATTGCCTGCTCGCGAGAGACAGCTTTTATCTCGCCTGAACAGTTGTTGAGGCCACGGCAATTTGTGCGGGCATGATACTTGGTCGCGCTTTTGCCGGTGCATATATAGACGGTTGTCGATTGTGGTGTATTGCTATTGTCGTGACTGGTAGCCGCGGAGATATCAGCCTTTGTGTCAGCAATAGTCGTCTCTGTCTTGGCTCGGGAACTCTGTTTGTCTCGGGAGTCATTAGTCGTCGCTGCGAATACGGTCGTCGCTGCGATGACAATCATGAAGGTAAGAAGTAGTTTTTTCATGTTATGTTAGTTTAAATTGTGGATCAGTGTTACCAGAGTCGTTATAATGACGGAGATCGTTCGACTGTTGGTTACTATAATTAAAAAAAAATTGATTCAGTCTCGCGTTTTTATCGAATTATAGCATTGAATAAGATTATGCATTAGTGTAAATTTCATATCTATACCGTATCGGCTCCTGTGCGGCTTGTTAGTATATAAAAAGAAAGTGTGGGACTACAATATATGTTTTGCCACGAGGTGCGGAATGTCGGAAATGAAAACAAAAGCTAATCAAATGCAAATATAATGATTGAAATAGTGTGTTTTAAGTGGTATCACATTCGGGAATGGTTCGATAATTTGTTTTAATCCGTTTCAACTTTCTTCGGGATATATGGGAACATTTGCGGGAATTTATTTACTTTTGCAGCGTAATCAAAAAAACGCAGCCGATGAAAGTTTCCGTCTATCTGAAAAAGTGCGCCTCCACGACCTCGAACATTTGTTTCCGGGTTCGTGAGAAGAACGTGGACATAAAGGTCGTTTCGCCCCTTACGGTCCATGACAAGTACTGGGATATGGATTCTCTCTGTTACCGGCGCACGACGGCGGTTCCTGCTGCCGAGCAGAAACGGCTGCCCGAACAGATTGCCGCCATTATCGAACGGGCGGAAAAGACCTTTTCAGACAAGGCGGACGGCAGATGGCTGAAGCAGACTATCGAGGATGTACTGTATCCCTCCCGCGCCTTCGAACGCAATCATCCGAATCTGCTCCGGCGTGTTCATGAATATCTGGAAAAGTACGAGGGGGCGGAGCAGACCAAGGAACACATCATACGCTTCGAGCGCAAGATGTCCCGCTACCACGATTACCAGCGGGAGATAGTGGGCGACACTGATTTCACGCTGTTTGTGGAGACCGTCACGCTGGAGCAGATGAACAATTTCCGGGATTATGTTGCCGGTGAGTACCTGCTGCGTCAGGAATACCCAGATTTCTATGCCACGCGCATACTTATAAATCGCACTCCCAAGCCGCTGTCCAACACGACCGTCATCAACACGATGAATCTGTTCTGCACCTTCCTGCGCTGGTGCAAGAAGATGCAGTACTCGGACAACGAAGTCTATGCACTCTACGGGTGCAGGGAACCGACTTACGGCGACCCGTTCTACCTCACCTCCGAGGAGCGGAATATCCTCTACGATGCGGATTTGGGCAACAATCCCAAACTGGCGGTCATACGGGACATTTTCGTGTTCCACTGTTATATCGGCTGTCGTGTCGGTGACCTTTACCGGCTGACACGGGATAATATCAAGGACGGATTTCTGGAGTATATGCCGCAGAAGACGAAAAAGTGTCAGGCAAAGATTGTCAGAGTGCCGCTGCACGAAAAGGCCTTGAAGATATTGGAACGCTATGCTACGGATGCGGACAGACTGCTTCCGTTCAAGCCTATACACCAGTACAATCTCGGCATACGGGAACTGCTGAAGCATTGCGGTATAGACCGTATGGTCACTATACTTGATACACACGGCTACAACACCGTGCAAAGACCCTTGTATGAGGTCGCCACGAGCCATACGGCAAGAAAGACCTTTGTGGGCAACTTGTACAGACAGGTTCCCGACCCGAATCTGATTGCCTCCCTGTCTGGACACGTGGAGGGCAGCCGGGCATTCCGGCGTTACCGCACGATAGACGATGACATGAAGCGCAAATTGGTGGAGATGATAAACTAAGTAGGAGATATTATGAAAGTGACGGCATTCATCAGAAAGACATCGGCCAAGAACAACGTGACTGACTTGGCCCGTGTCTATTTCCGTGTCCGGGATGTTGGCGGAGTGGACATCAAGGCGGCAAGCGAGCTGTCCATCAACCCCAACCATTGGAGCGCGGAGAAGCAGGGTTACAAATCCCGTGTGGCATTGGTCTCGGAGGAGAAGCGGATGAACTTCGATAAGGACATCCAGCAGATCACCCATCTTATCACCAAGGAGTACCGCCGTGGTGTGGACGGCAGCTGGCTGAAAGGGCTGATAGAGGAATACCATCATCCGAACATCAACGCAAGAGGCGGCAGCAAGGCCGACGAATACCTGCTGTCATACCAGATACAAAAATATATCGACGAGACTCCGCTTGCGCACGACAGCCGGAAGCATCATCTTGACAATCTCAACAAGGTCCTGCGCTACGAGCGTTTCCGGCACGAGGTCATGCACCAGCGGGGCTTCCGGCTCTGCATCGACTCCGTCACGGCGGATGATATAAGGGACTTCAAGGTCTGGATGCAGGAGGAATACAGGTATGTGGATATGTATCCGGTGTTCTATCAAAACGAACCGCGCCGCAATGTCGAGCAGAGACGCTCCGAGAACAGCATGTCGGGGACGCTGTACCGCCTCCGCACCGTCATCAAGTGGTGCATCCGGCGGAGACTTACACGAAACAACCCCTTCGACCAGTACCAGATAGCCCAGCCTATGTACGGCGACCCGTTCTACCTGACCCTCGAAGAGCGTGACAAGGTGTACTATGCCGACCTGAGCGATCTGGGTGTGACTTATGCCGCCTATCGGGACATATTCATGTTCCAGTGCCTTATCGGTTGTCGTGTCAGCGACCTGAACAGGCTGACCAAGGCGAATATCGTGGACGGCTGTGTGGAGTACATCCCGCAGAAGACCAAGCTGGAGCATGCGGGTACAGTGCGTGTGCCGCTCAACCAGAAGGCACTGGATATTCTCGAAAAATACAAAGATTTGGACGAGGCGCTGCTGCCACGCTTCTCGCACTTCGGCTACAACAAGAAGATAAAGGAAATCCTCAAGTACGTGGGCATTGACCGCATGGTCCGTGTGCTCGACCCGAAGACCCGCGAGGATGTGGCACGGCCGCTGTATGAGGTGGCTACCACGCACACGGCCCGCAAGACGTTCATCGGCAACCTCTACAAGCAGGTCAAGGATCCGAATCTGATTGCCTCCCTGTCGGGACATTCGGAGGGTAGCCGTGCTTTTGCCCGCTACCGCAAGATCGACGACGAGATGAAGAAGGAGCTGGTCAACCTGCTGGACTGACACGAATATGGATATGAAAGCTGAATACGGGCGTTTTGAGGATTTCAAGGCCGATATCTGGAAATGGAAGACCGATAACAGGGAAAAGTACAATCGCTTTGCTCAAATGATGAGCGGCTGCGACGAGCAGGGTTTCTTCCTCTTTTACCGGACGGTGGCGAAGCAGATGCCGCAGCTTGTCCGGCAGTGGGAGCTGACCTGCAACGACGACACCTGCCCCGACAAGTTCGCCGAGATTTATGTGCTGTTCAAGGAGCAGAATCTCCCGCAGCAGATTGTCGGACAGTACGGGCAGGAACGAAGCACCGCTTATACAAACACGCCCTCGCTGTGGCAGCGCATCAGGATGTTTTTCGGCCGGCAGCCGGAGCCGCGCATCCGTATCTCGGCGCCGTTGGTGTTGAGTTGGCTGTTTTTCGGACGGAGTTTCGAGACGATGGTGCTGATGCTCGAAAAGCAGGCGAAGCGTCCCGAAGCCGGTATGCCGGATATTCAGACCTGCGGCTATGTCTCGAAGTTGGTCATCCAGACCAGTATCAAAAGCCGTTACCGCACATGGGAGGACTGGGAGCGGTTCTTTGCAGAACAGAATGCCGCCCGAAGCGGCAAACTCGGCGAGTGGGCGTTGAACGAGGTTCGCTCGGAGGAGGCTACGGCACCGTCCGAAGGCTTGGCGACAGCTGCCGCGGCCACTTCGCCCGAATCCGCAAGCACAGGTGGCAGACCCAAGGCGAAGGACTTGCCGTTATCCTCTTATATTAACGGCGAGAACAAAAATGCTGTTATCGGGATATTGCGCAAGTTCCTTATCAGTCAGCATACCGCCAATGGGCAGGCACTTTCTTACTATGCGCTGACGCAACTTGAACTGCTGACCGTGAAGACCGACAAAGAGTTCAGCGTCGGCGTGGTTAAGGAGTTCGGCGATATTCCGACCCTCAAAAGCGAGAGTGCCATACGGCAGGCGATAAGCCAGCTGCGGAGAGAACAGTACATCACCGTCAATCAGAAGATGTGCAGTGGTCGCCTGCTCGATAGCGACGAGTTGGCTCCGGTTTTAAGGCGGCTGAAGAACGCGATATTATCATTTCAACAAAAAATAGTGATTAACTAATTATATGATGAGTAAAGAACATTTAATCAAAGAAATTATTGAGCGATTATCTGGAAATTTTGAACATGATTTGTTCGAAGCTTCCTTACATAATTTGAATGATTCATCCAATAAATTAAGATTTAACAACTTCGCCTATTCTATCAGGGAACTCACAAGGCATATTTTAGCAAGATTAGCTCCTGATAAAAATGTCATGAGTACAACTTGGTATAAACCAATAGACTCCAAACGACCTGATCTTATTACCAGAAAACAGCGTATGCAGTATGCTATTCAAGGGGGATTATCGAATGAGTATGTTTCAAGCTCATTAGGAATAGATGTTGATGAAATAGGAAAAAAGATAAATGATACTATTGGTGTTCTTAGTAAATATACTCATATAAATCCAGACACCTTTTATATAAAATCTGAGAGCATTGAATCTATGTCTATTGAGGTTATTGAATCCGTTGTTTTACTGTTTCGAACAATTTATGAATGCAGAGCACAGTTAACGACCCGTCTAGAAAAGCATATAGATCGAACAATTATCGACAATCTGTTTTACGATACGATTGGCTCCATAGATTATCTCGCCACGCACCATACGGTGGATAGTTATTCTGTTGATGAAATAAAACTTTTAGATCTTGACGATAGTATAGTCTCTTTTAGGGCAACAGGGTTTGTAGATGTAAAATTGCAGTATGGATCAGATGGAGATATGCGACGTGGTGATGGAATGACTATGAGCGAATCGTTTCCATTTACAGGTGATTTTTATGGAAAGATAATTGATAAAATGACAAAATTTGAACTGGAAACAGAAACATTTGAGGTAGACACTGATAGTCATTGGGGAGAAAAGGGCATTGATGAATCCATTGAACGAATGATTGAGGAGGATAAATGTTAATCTCATAACTATCTATTAGCCCGAAATAGGGCAAATTAGCATTGTCATATTTGTCTTGACAAATATGACAATCCATTTTATTTCAACTCATTACAGTAAGCCAATAGTTTTGCATCGTCAAATCCTCTCCCGGGGTGCGACGATGCTTCTCTTTTATATGCCATCGGAGACGGAGCATCAGGGAATTTTTGCAGATGGTAATCACAAACTTCAAAACTGATATTTATGATTACTATAGAAAATTTGGTCGAGCAGGGCGCGAACATAAAACTGGAAGTCACCCCGACAGACCTGAAAATGTTTGCCGAGTCCATCGTGCAACGTACCATCATGGCACAGCAGGAAGAACAGAAGGCGGCGATGCAGCGTGACGCGGAAGAGACTTGGCTCAATACAAAACAAGTCCGGTAGTTGCTGAACGTGTGCGAAACGACGCTCAATTTGTGGGCGAAACGCGGATACTTGGTGCCGGTGAAGTTCGGCAACAAGAATATGTACTCCAAGACGGACATCGACCGCATCCGCACGGGCAGCCGTGCAGAGACCGTTTCAGTATATTGTCGCAAAAAGAAGTTGTAGCCATGGAGACAACCGCATTGAACCTATGTAACAAGCTCCGGATGATTGAGCATATTGCAGATACGGACTTCCCACTTGATGTTTTTCCGCAGAAAGCGCAGGCTATCGTTCTCGATATGCTCCGGCGCGACAACTTCAAGGTCGAGTACACCGCTGTGGCGATGCTTTCGGCTGTCTCTGCCGCACTGGGCGACACCTATCGCATCCGGGTCAAGAGCGAATGGGAGACCAACGCCACCCTTTATATCATTCTTGTCGGACGTCCCGGACTGGGCAAGACTCCGCCGTTGGAGGCCGCCTACCGTCCTGTGCGCCGCCACGACTACGAACAGCACAAGAAGTTCAAGGCGGCATGGGAGGCATACAAGGCCGCCGGCAAGGATAGCGGACAGGAGGAACCCGTTTTGTCCCGAACTATCCTCTCTGACTTTACGCCCGAAGTGCTGATGCAGGTACACAACAACAATCCGCGCAGCGTGGTGATACTGGTCGATGAGATTATGGGTATGTTTAACTCCGCCAACCGTTACAGCAATGGGCAGCTTATCGAACAATTGTTGTCGGCGTGGAGCGGCAGTCCGCTCGATGTTACTCGCGTAGGCAATCCCGTACCCATTCACATCGAGAATCCCTGTATCAACATTATCGGCACGACGCAGACCAAGCGCATCCACGAACTGCTCAAAAAGGGATATGAGGAGAACGGCCTGCTGGACCGCATCCTGTTCGTGCTGCCGCGTTCGCAGAAGATTGCTCGCTGGGTTATCGAGGACGACGATCCGCCCAAAGAAAAGACCAACGGCGCAAAGTGGGCGGATATTCTTGACAAGGTCTTTGCGCTGGACTATCGGACAGACGAACAGAGCGGCGAGAAAACACCGCACCTGCTGCGTTTCGACCGTGAGGCAAAGGTCTGTCTGTATGACTGGCAGAACAACCTCATCGACGCTTCGAATGAGTCAGACAACGAGACGGAGGATGAGAGCCGCCGGATGAAGCACAATACCCACGTCGTAAGGCTTGCCCTGCTGTTGCAGGTGTTGCGTTATGCCTGCGGGGAGAGTCATCTGCAATATGTCGATGTTCACTCCGTCAAAGGGGCTATCCGTCTGAACGACTATTTCGAGGATTCACTGCAGCGCATCCGTGAGTTCATAGCCAACGATATCTGCGACGAACCGGCCAAAGAACTGCTGTCGCTGCTGGGCGCGGCCTTCGGGACGGCGGATGCTATCGAGGCGGGCAGACAGATGAAGGTCTGCGAGCGGAGCGTGATGAACTATCTCAAGGAACTGATGAAAAACCGGCTTATTCGGAAGGTTAGACAGGGGCAATACGAGAAGATATCCTATTGCTCAAACACGCCTATCCGATGAGAACTGCAAAAAGAACAATCCCGGTGCAGTTTGCAGTCTTTGCAGTTTTGCAGAAATACGCACAGCATAGAAGCGTCCGGAACTGCAAAACTGCAGAAACTGCAAGGTGCAAATCCTGCAAACAGATTTCAGAAATTCATTATGACTACTTATAGATTCCACTTGGAAAAGTATCGCCACGGGAGCAAGATTGACTGCCCGAACTGCGGCAAGAAACGTTGTTTTGTCAGGTATATCGACGAACAAGGGATGATGTGTTTTCCCTCGACGGTAGGCAAATGCGACCACGAGCAGAGTTGCGGCTACCACTATACGCCAAGGGAGTATTTTCATGACAATCCCGAGGTGCTGTCCAATGACGACTGCCGTACTGGGCAAGTGTTTCGCCAGTCCGTTGTTCATGCCAGACCGGCACCGATAGAACCTTCCTATATTCCCGACGGTATTGTCCGTGCCTCCATATCGCACTATGATAAGAATCCGTTGTATCGGTATCTCTGCGGTGTGTTCGGAGCGGAGGAGGCTGTGCGGTTATTCAATCTATACCGAATCGGCACATCGGCAAAGTGGGGCGGTTCGACTGTCTTCTGGCAGACAGACGAGACGGGAAAAGTCCGCACGGGAAAGATTATGTTGTACAATCCCACGACTGGTCGGCGGGTCAAGGAACCGCAGGCCCGTGTCAGCTGGGCACACTCGGAACTACGGCTGCCTGACTTCAATCTGCGGCAGTGCCTGTTCGGACAACATCTACTTCCTTTATACCCCGACCGGACGGTCTTTCTCGTGGAGAGTGAAAAGTCTGCCGTGATAGCCTCTCACTATATGCCCGATGTGCTGTGGCTTGCTACGGGTGGCAAAAACGGGTGCTTCAATGTACAGACCGTCGAGGCACTGCGAGGCCGTGATGTTATTCTTTTGCCAGACCTCGGTGCAACAGATGCTTGGAGGGAAAAGTTGCCAATGCTCCAACCCGTCTGCCGTAGCGTTACTGTCAGTACGATGCTTGAAGATATGGCGACGGACGAGCAGCGTAGTCTGGGACTCGATATTGCCGATTTTCTGCTTGCAACACCGACATACCGCCAGATACTCCAGCAGATGATTGCCCGCAATCCCTGCATCCAATAACTCATTGATGAATTGGACTTGGAGTTAGTCGAGGAATAGGGAACGGACAGCACACTGTCCGGGGAATTTGGGTAGGGTAAATTTCCGTAGCTTATTAGGGTATTTTTGCTCCGCCCGCAGCCGCAAGCGGCAGCTAAAAAAGCCCCATAAGCGAAAGGGCGCGCCCTCTCGACTCCCCACCTCACGGCAGGTATCAGACGGAAATTTACAGCCCAATCCCAACTGGAACATCAATTATACATTAAACAAGGAAAAGATTTATGAGTAATATCCAATACGCCGTATGCCACTTGCAGCGTGGCAGCGGCAACGATTCCGGAATGTCGTGCCATATCTAGCGCAAGACCACCGACGGCAAAGTGTACATTCCCGCCAATGCCGACAAGACGAGAACGCACCTCAATCGGGAACTTATTCAATTCCCCGACGGAGTGCGCAACAGAACCGATGCTGTCCAGTATCGCATCGACCACGCAGGTCTTCATCGCAAGGTTGGGAAGAACCAGACAAAGGCAGTCCGCATCATCCTTACCGGTACCCACGAGCAGATGATGAAAATTGTACAAAGCGGTAGGCTGGATAAGTGGATAGATGCCAATCTGAAATGGCTGCGCGACACCTTCGGCGAAGATAATGTAGTTTCGTGCGTGCTGCATATGGACGAAAAGACGCCGCACCTTCACGCGACAGTCGTGCCAATCGTTATAGGCGAACGCAAACGTAAGTCCCGCGAAGGCGAGAAAAAGTATCGGACACAAGCTGGACCAAGACTATCCGCAGATGATGTTATGGGTCGTGTACGGTTATCCACTTATCAGAATACATACGCCGAGGCAATGCGGGAGTTCGGTTTGCAGCGCGGCGTGGTCGGTTCGACGGCCAAGCACCAATCCAACGGTGAATACTATCGACAGCAGATGCTGCAATACGAGAACGATATTGTCCGGCTGAATGCCGAAGTAGAGAAAGCCAACGAGGGGCGCAGTGCCATTCTATCACTCTTCGGCAAAGGCGACCTTGCCAAAGCCAAGAAAGACCTTGCAACCAAAGACGAGCAGATAGCCAAATTGCGTGAACAGATAGAGGCGCTCCAATCCGAAAAGGCAAATTTGCAGCAACGCCACAATCAAGAATTAGCAAAACTCCGCAACGGTTATCAGGCGGAGATTGACAAGGCTATCAAGGAGGCAGAAGCCTTGCGCAAGACGCTGAGCTCAAAAGATGCACAGATAGCCAACCAATCACAACGCATCGCCGAACTCGACCGCAAGGCTAATCCGCATCGCTATCGACTGTCATCGGGTGCGGAATTGGTCAAGGTCAATGTTCCGAACTACAATAACCCGTCGTTGCATATCTGGACACGTGTCGGCAATGAACTGTTCGATGATACAAAGTTTCAGATAGACTACGACCTTGCTCAACAACACTTCAACCACGAAATAACGGACGAGGAATTTGTGAATGCCATCTTCGAGCCGCAGGAACAGGTAAGTCCGGGCAAGCCGACCTGTTAGGACGCAGTGTTTATCTTCGCCACCGGCGGTCCAGCCCAGACCCGTGTCGGTACAGGTGCCGGCGGCTCACGATCCGACTTGCCTTGGGATGGCAAGAAAAACACCAGACGAAGATGATATCAAAGAAGTCCTGCAAATTATTTGCAAGGCTTCTTCTATGTCTTGCAATCTGGCAATATGACTCTTGGGTAATGTCAACAATTTGTTGATAAAAATTTCCCTGCAAAGTTTAACTGTGAATTAAAATTATTCGTATATTTGCATTAAGTTCTTTGAGAAGATTTGATTTTACGCGACTAAACTTAGTTCTTGAAGCGAATTCAGTTTCGCAACCGAAAGGTCTTCGGGGTCCTATCGCGATGCGCAGATTCAGTTTTAGCTAAATCTATCCTTATTCGTTTAATAGGTGAATAAATGCATCTGACAAGGCTCTATGTGTCAAATGTTTTTGATATTATCATATTTCAGAGATAAAGTAAAATGCAGTTGAGCACGGAAAAGAAGGGGGTGAACACGGGAACAGCGCATATAGGTTTTAGTCGTGGAATTGCTGTTGAGCACGGGGCAATGTTGCCTCGACTAAAACACTAATTTATGTATAAAAAATTTAATCAGGAATGCCTGATACAAGGTATTGAGGCATTCATCTCGAAGAACCGTTGTTCACTCTCTAATGAAGATTTAGTTCTATTGAATGATTGTTTGAGTTTTCTCAAAAGTAGCGCGAAGACCAAGAAGCTGTCTTTTGAGGATGTAGGAAAGTTTTTATGGACAATCCTGAAATTCTTATCTACAACAAATGACATTCTGAACTTGATTCATTAACGCCCCCTTCAATTTTTTGACTATTATGAAGATTGGAAACATTATAAAGGCTGCAAGAAAAAAGATTGGCCTAAGTCAGGGACAATTAGCCAACCATTGCGGTATTACCGTAACATATCTATCGCTAATCGAGAATGATAAAAAAGAGCCTACGATGTCTTTGCTGCGAACAATCGCTGAAAATTTAAAACTGCCCTTACCTATCTTACTTTTTTTATCATTAGATGACGACGATATTCCGGAATCCAAAAAAGAATTTTTCAATATCATCAAGCCATCCATCGACTCTATGCTACAAAATTTAATCGAAGATGCTTATCCAGAAAGTTGAAATATTGTGTGAAAGAGTTCTACATATCACTGTCGAGCACTTAAATCATATTACTGATAACATTGATAAATTCTATGGAGAATATCCAAAATATAAACGCGATAAATTAGGGAACAAACGAATCAACAAGCCTCAATATCGAGAGCAATTCGGATATTATTGGACCCGAATTATCAACCCTCCTAATGACGAATTGAAGTCCATTCAAAAACGAATCAATAGATATATCACCAATCACATACCTATGCCTGAATATGCATTCGGTGGTATTAAGGGCAAGGACAATATACAAAACGCTAAGTTGCATAAAGGGCAAAAATATGTTTTTCAGACAGATTTAAGAGACTTTTATCCTTTTATAACATGCAAGATGGTGTATAATATGTTTGTAAATAAAGGTTTCTCTGCAGATGTTGCGTCAAAATTAACCAAACTAACGACATATAAGGGGCATCTTCCTCAAGGAGCTCCTACATCAACGACAATCGCGAATCTTGTCTTTGAACCAACCGGCAAGAAACTGCAAAAACTGGAGGTTGACCATAGCCTGAGATTCTCGACATTTGTTGATGATGTAACAATGTCTTCTCAAAATCTATTCCAAGAGCTTACTCCGGAAATTATTCGGATATTGAGAGAAGATGGGTTCCGAATAAGTCAGAATAAGACCACCTATAAGTCCGGTATAACAGAGGTTACCGGAGTTAGACTGCCTAACAATTCCATGACCACTACAAAAAAGTTTAAGGAAAAGTATGACAATAAAGAAACTTTATCCGCAGCAACTATAAAGGGCATGGACCAATATAAGAATCGGATAAAAATCATTGCAGGTGAATAAGAGCCATAATGCAACACGGATAGAATCCACCTCATTGCTCTGAATACATTCTTTTGATATGATTCAAATTGATACGCCCGATACATTTATCTGCTGCTATCATTAATACTGTTTTTAATCGAAAGAACATGCCTCCCAGATACAGATAGATCTATTGGGTGCAGTCTTTATCCTTGCCACCGGCAGCCCTGCCAAACCCGTGTCGGCACAGGTGCCGGCGGCTCGCATTCCGACCTGCCTTGGGACGGTAAGAAAAATAAGAAACGATAATTTAGTTTCGGCCGGCAGTTATTTTAGCTTTTATTATAGTATTTTCAATGCTATCATAGCACAGGCCTCGGCATCGGCAAGGGCATGATGGTGAGACGTGAGGTCGTAACCGCAAGCAAGCGCAGTCGTTTGCAACTGATGATTCGGCAGCGTGTTGCGGAAGGTCTGCCGCGATGCCTGCAGGGTATCGTAAAATTCATAGTCGGGATAATCCATACTGTATGCGCGATATACTTCCCGCAGACAATCCTCGTCGAATCTCGAATTGTGCGCCACCAAAGGCAGCCCCTCAATCAGCGGCTCAATCTGTCGCCAAACATCCGGAAAAATAGGTGCGTCGCGTGTATCGTCGTCGCACAATCCGTGAACATCGCAACAGAACCAGCGATAATAGTTCGGTTCGGGGCGAATCAGGCTGTAAAATTTCTCGACGATTTCGCCATTGTGCACTACGACGACTCCGACCGAGCATACGCTCGTGCGGCATTCGTTCGCCGTTTCAAAATCTATGACAGCAAAGTCCTTCATATAGTTTTGGTTACAAAAATATCTACCTTATTTTATCCTGTCCGTACAGAAACCCTTGCGTCGGCAGGATTTGCAGTGTGCCCCGGTCCATACCGAATCGAAATGGTCGGCGGCGGCATCTAACAGCACCAAGTCGTCCGTCAGTATGCCGGCCTCGAAATTGCGTTTGCCGTCGCTCTTCATTCCGATGCCGGCTCCTGTCAGATTGGCCGAACCGACGTAGGCGGCTTCGCAGTCGAAAATCATCATCTTGAAATGCACTCTCGGACATAGTTTGCGTTTCAGGCCGCTCCACAATGCCGGATAGCGGTCGAAATCCTCGCGAAAGTTCGGCCCGGGCTCTTTGGCGTGCAGCAGCCGCACCTCGACACCCCGCCGCACCAATATATCCAATACAGCAAGGAACGGTTCGCGCGATGTTCCGACCTTGACATACAAATCCTTGATGTCGGCAGTGCCTATCCACAATGTATGTTCGATTCGTGACACCCGGCTCAGCACTTCGCTGTAGTGTGCGGTATCGGCAATGTAGGTTGTCATTTTACAGCAACACCCGGTTTCCCCGGAGATTTACGTAATACCATTCGTTGTCTTTCCAGACAGATATAAAATCGAGTGTATCACCGATGCCGATGTACCTATAAACGCATGGCAGAATTTCATCACCATTCGAGGAGTATAACCCCATAAATCCGGTATCGGCATCCAACACTCGATATACATCCCCAAATCTCGAGAGGCTGCTAAAACGGAAGGGCAGAATAATCCGGCCATTTTCTGCTACGACTCCGATATGTCCGTGGTAAGATCTCTTCGGCCTGTTATCAGATACAATATATCTGTCGTTATGAAAGTCCTCTACAAATGCCCCCGTTCCATAATATTCATACTCCAACAAATTCTTGTTATTAAAGCAGTCGACTACTCCGTGCTTCACGTTTGCAATGACATCGTTAAATTCTTCATAAACCCATCTGCCGGAACCCAGTTCTCGCATAGAGTCGTATTCAGCAGGAATTAATACCGTCCCGTAACAATCAATCAGACCGTATTTTGGTCTTGATTCGTTTTCATGTTTAGTAATTTCCTCGATAATGGCATATCCGTCCGGTGAGATCGAGCCTATCCAGTCATGGTTATTATCCTCCAGCCTTTGCCATGTCGATGTCGAAACAAGAAACCATTTTCCATCTTGCTCAACCGGTATAGAAACCGGCAATGGGTTTTTATTATACACGGATATATTATCAAACTCAAAGGGTAATGACACGCTGCCGTCCGATGCCAAAATCCCGTACTTGTTTTTACGATCGCGAGCGACCAAATATTTGCCGTCTTTGTCTGCAAAAACAAGGCTGTAATATTGATGCGGGATTATCGTGCGGCTATCGATATCGGACACCCCATAGCCCTTGCCAGTCTTATATGTCGTCAATTTATCTCCGCATTTTGAGGATGCAGACGGATAAAACCGGTTGGAGGCAATATCGAAAAACCGACCTTTGCCCGAGCACTGTTGTAAAAATGCGGTTTGCTCGTCGATGATGTTAAGACGCTGATATCTATAGGATGCAGGGTCAATAGGTTCGACGACGATCTTACCCGTGGTATTCAATACTCCACTATGCCTTTTTCTTCCATGAACTACGGTAAATACTCCCAGCCCGTTTTTGCAGCCTTCCAGCCATTTGATATTCTCAATTTTTGTCATATCTATTCGTTTTTAATCCCACCATGCAAGGATATTTTCCTGCAATAATTTGAATAATAGACAGTAGGCTTTGCGGAAGCGAACCTCCTGCCGTTCTTCCAGATAAAAGGATTCACCACAGTTGCGTACCTCGAATCGCGCCTTGTTGCGCAGATTGACGTATTGCGGAAGCACCTCGATATCCGAAGTCTCGTTCCCCTTTTCGATGATGATCTGCAACAGGCGGCTTGCCAGCTCCATCTGCGAGCGGATGCGGTCGTCGTTTGCGAGGTGCGAAAATTGCCGCCAGTACTCGATCATGCGGTCGATTTTGAATTGCAGGAGGATGAAAATCTCACTGCAATCATAGTCGCCCATGACGTTGCCGAGAAACGCCTGCCATTTGGCAGTTTTTCGGCGATGGATCAGATGTTGGAACGCACGCCAATCCTCCGGCGACATATCGTGCCGGCACCACCTGTGGAAATCCTCGATATCCTGTTCGATAGTCGTTATCTCTATAGTTTCGGAACGGGGTGCTGCACGCAATGCCGCCATTTTGCGCTGCCACTGCGTCTCCAGCGAAAACAATCGCTGCGCCTCTCGCTTCTCCGTGTCATTTCTCCATTGCCATTCGGGCGAATCGAGGTCATAAACTGCTCTGTTGTCGGTTTTATTCATAAGTCGACCATTTTATTTAAGGCAAAGATAGACATAACCTCTGCCGAATCATGGCATAGGCTGTGTGTTTCGTCAAGCGTTGCAGATATAATTGTTGCATCTGCCGTGATTCGGCAGTTGCGTGACGGAACTTTGTCCGAAAAATGAAAATTGCGATTGTAGGAAGCAGGACATTCGAAGATTATGAACTGTTATGCAAATTTATCGGGTCCGTCCTGTCCGACGGGGAGTTGGCGTCTGTCGAGGCGGTTGTCTCGGGCGCGGCACGAGGGGCGGATACGCTTGCCGAACGGTATGCAGCGGAACGCGGGTTGGAAATGATCGTATTTCCCGCCGAGTGGAAAAAGTACGGCCGGCGGGCCGGTTTTATCCGGAACGTCGATATTATCCGGGAGTGCGACATCTGTTTCGCGTTCTGGGACGGCGAGAGCCACGGCACGAAACACGACATCGAACTGTGCGACGAGACGGGCAAACCGTGTCATATCTGTTATTTCGAGAATACAATCTAAGAGCCGGTACATTCATGTACCGGCTCTTGGCTTATTGATAGAGGCAATTCAGTATTCTGTCCACCGACAGCGGATCGAACGTAGTGTCGCCGTAAATATCCGGATCGAAGGTGGCCTTCATATACACTTCATAGGGTTCAGTCGTATCTTCGATGATGTCGGACAGGACTCTCCCGCGAGAAGCGACGACGGTTTGTTTCCGTTTGCAATAGACAATACGCACGACAAGTTCTTCGGAGAATACGGAGAGCAGCATCGCCCGACTCCGAATCGGGTGCGGATCTGTACGCACATCATAATCCGCACCTTCTCCGAACGGCTCCAACAACAGGCCGAGATGCTTCTGCCCGCCCCCTTTATTGTACTAAGGTTCGGATTGGACGGTAACGGAACGATCGGTAATATCCATATATATGCCATTGTCTTCGCAACAGGCAAGCTCGTCTTCGTCGAGGGCAAAATCCAACGCAATGCGCATCCACGAATAGATATCCGCGGCATAAAAACGGCAATTTTTCCGAACGTATGCAATAACTTCTTCAGAGACCATTATATCGGTAGTATTATGCCGCAAAAATAAAGAGAGCCTCTGCCGCATCGCGACAGAGGCTGCTAATGACAAGTCCTGCCGAAAAAGTTACGATAGTATATAAGGCCGGATTATAGTCCTAAAAATTTCTTGTAGAACTGGTGCCAGTATTCCCTCTTTTTTCCTTTTGATGAACTAGGATGGTACACCATCATTGCCGGAATTTTTTTACCTTTGATCTCGTAAGTCCACACCTCGGTTTTGTTGCCGTTGTCAAGCGTAATTTCCGATTTTTTCACCATTCCAGTCTGGCAGCCAACCGTAAAGTCGTTTACCCCATACGATAATACAGTCCGGCATATACTCCTCCAAAATCTCTCTGAATGCTTCCGAGGAATCATTGCGCTGTTCAAGAGGTCGCCTCGGTCCGATTTGAGCGTACTGCATGTAGTTATAGAACATAATGCTGTCCCAAAATTCCTCCCGCTCTTTTTGTGACAACACATGGCCGGCTACAGCCCGTTCAAAACATACGAAAGTTCGCTCATAAGGTTCGCCCGAATAATTGTCACGAAACTCCTGCATGACATTGATCGTGAACTTGTGGCATTCTTCATTCATCTTGCAGCATTCGCAGGACGGGCAGCATCTGTCGAATCGCGGCTGAGACCGAATTTATTTGCCGTTATCCGTTGCAGGGAAAAATACCTTTTCGTGCTCCTTGAAAAAGGTGTAGTATGCCTGTATGTTTTCCAGCTGGTGCCACGGGACCGAACGGACCGGAGCAGTGTCGAGGTCGTATATTTTCGCGCGATTCATGGCCACCATAAAAGGCGAATGGCTCGAGATGATGAACTGACAATCGTAGTGCCGGGTCATCGCTTCGATATAATTCCGCAGTTCGATTTGCAACTTCGCCGACAGGGAGTTCTCCGGCTCGTCCAACAGATAGAGACCTCCGGGCTTGATTGCCTCGATAAAATATTGATAGCCGCTCTCCCCGTTCGAAAACTCCTGCGGGTTGAATCCGAGATGATCCTTGACATAGCGTGAACCCGATTTGCATTTCATCTCCCGATTTTTCATGTATCGCTCGACTTGGTCGGAGTTCGATAGGTCGATATGCCGGAATCGTTTTTTGCGCTCTTTCACTCGTTCGCTGAATAGTTCTCTGCGTATCGAATCCATGCTGTAGCTCTGTTCCCGCAACTGGAGCATGTAATTGAACACATCGTCGCTCGTGATAATCCGCCCTAAGCGGTCCGGATCGACGGGAAGGTCCGTAGGTAAAACCGCCTGCATTTGAGCACGGCAGAACTGCAGATAGTCGTCGAAATAGACACTGCGGTTGTAGGGTGCCGTGCGCATCAACCCGAGTTTTTGAGCAATGATGTTCAACAAAGTGGTCTTCCCCGAACCGTTGCCGCCGCAAAAGATCGTGATATGATCGAAATCGACCTGTCTCAACTCCTTTTTGGATAATACGAGAAACGGATAGACCGAATTGTAGCAGGTTCTATATATATCGTAATTCTCTTTTATGGAGCGATGTCCGGTCGCTCGATCTTCGATTTCGACAGTGCCATAAGTCAGAAAGTGGTATTCGCTATCGATGGATGGCAAGGTGAACTTTTTTAAATATATCATAATAGAAACAATTTAGGGTCCTTGTTACCGACAGCGGATCGAACGGCGTGTCGCCGTAAATCTCCGAATCAAAAGTAGCTTTCATATACACTTCGTCAGGCTCGGCCGTATCTTCGATTGTGCAAGAAAGTACTTTCCCGCAGGAAGTTATGATGGTTTGTCGCCGGTGAGAATAAGTAACACGCGCAATAAGCTCCTCCGAAAATAAGGAGAGCAACATCGCTCGGGTTTGGATCGGGTGCGGGTCCTTTTGCACGTCATAATACATGCCGCCTCCAAGGTATTTGAGGCAATCGGGAAGATACTGCATCCCGCCTTTTTGACTGACCGAAATGCCGGACCTAACCGTAACGGAACGACCTTCAATATCGACGCTTGTGCGGTCGTTCAGGACACACCCGAACCCTTCGTAATCGAATCTTCTTATGGCTAAATCCAGCGCGATGCGCAGCCACGAATAGATGTCGGCAGCATAAAACCGGCAATTCTCCCGAATGTATGCAATATCTTTTGAGTACATTATCTCTGTTGTATTTCGGTACAAAAATAAAGAGAGCCTCTGTCGAATCGCGGCAGAGGCTCGGAGAAAGCCGCAATAAACAAAAACTCCCTGCCCGCAAGGCAGGGAGTCCCTATCATATGTATCTTATCAGTGTTTTTTGTATCTCAGCGAAATAGTCCGGCCGACGCCTTAGATACCCCGGATGGTAAGTGCGATATGCTTCCGGTAACGTTCCATTTGCGAATTTTAACTTTGCAAACTCCCGAATTGGGTATTGTTCTAATATTTGCAGCATCGAAAAATCGCCGATTTGTGTACGAATGCGGAAATCGTACCTTGGTCCACTCAAAAAAATAAGCAAATCGGGTTTAAGAATTTCTATCTCAGCCAATAATGGATTGAACTTTGGTGCGATATCGGAATTGTAGCCTGCCGTTCCAACCAGTCCCAATTTCATTAGATTATTGTATATAAAGCTAACCCCCAGTTTGCTGCCAACCGATTTTAACGCCTTGCAATAGTTCCAGAATGGTGAATTGTAGCCCATGTTATAGGCAAATAAATCGTACAATTTCATCAACACTTCCACGGAAATATCCGGATTGAATGCGCCGCCATTACCAAACTCTCCACCCCATGTATAGGTCTCTTGACCAAAAATCATCACGCGCCTTTTTGCTGTATAATAGTCATGCGATGTTGCCAGTAGATAGGGATTGGATATACAAGATTTGTTTTTGCAATTATATTCGGTTATGATATCCGACAAGGCAGTGAGTATATTTGCGTATAATGCCTGCAATTGCCTATTCATCGGATTGTCGTCAACTTGGTGCTGACTAATAGTCTTAAGTTCAATCATCCCAAAAACATTTATATAATTAACATATGTTCAGGTAGCCTAAGAATTCATTCCACCTGTAAGATTTGCAGACCTCTCTTTATGGGTTTACCCCAAAGTTTTATATTCGAAATCGTTTGCTGAGCAGCAGGCTTTTTTGTAGTCGAAGCCGTAGAGGCGCATGTATGCCTCCTTGATCTCTTCGGCTCCGTTGTAGAACGGAGTGGAAGTGTGTTGGTGCGTGGTGACGGTGACCTCCATTTCGGGTGTCAAGACCTGCCCGTTGGTGCGCTTGATGCGTTTGGGGGTGATTCGGAATACTTTCATGGTATTTGAAGTTTTAGGTTAAACGGTTGAATATTCTTTCCATTCGGCTCCAATAGACGAGTTGCGCCGAGCATGACCGCAATGATAATGCAACCAGTTCGTGCATCCTTATGTCAAGAATTTCCCGGGCCGAGGCCGAGTCGATCGCGAAGGTTCCGAGTATTTCGTTTTCAGCCTCGGCGATGTTACTGGCCGTTCTGATTATCGAGAATATCTTATCAATCCCAACATCTGTTTGCAGAATATGCAACATATCCGTATGGAAACGGACTCTGTCGCGAATGTAACTTTTCCACAGGTCGAAATGTTCGTAGATATACAGCCAAAGCGATTCGTCCCAGTCGACGGATGCCGACGGATCGGATATCTCTATCCGCAATCGATTGTCCTGCATGACAAGATACTGCTCGTCCTCGTCTTCGAAGTCCGCCACCTCGTCCTTGGGAATCTCGACGGCGCATGCGGCCTGCTGCAATTTTTCGAAGAAGTTTCGGACCGAGGAGTCCGATATTTTCGAAAGTGTACGCCAATTCCAGTCGATCCCGATGGCTTTGACGATATCGAGGTCTCCTATTTCAAGTGTAGGGATGTTGTTCTTTGCCGATAGTTCGTATGTCATAGTGGTGATATTCAAATAAAAAGCGCGATCTCCGGCTTTCTATCTCTAAGGTCCGACCAAGGTACCCATACCACAAAAAGCGAAGCTCGCGCAGACACGCGAGTTACGACGCTTCGGCTTTGTGGTACTTCGTCTTTTTACTTGGTCGGTTTAAGAGATAAAGTGTGAGTCGCCGAACTCTATATTATTTCCGTCTATCTTGTCATACGACAAATGTAACGAAAATTTTCATATCTGCGCTGCTTCGCCGTTGATTTATTCTACTTGGTCCGGTGATACCGGTCCGCGATCCGTCCGAAATCGAGCGTTTCCGGCAGACTGAACGTAGTCCAATAGAGCCCCGTGCCATCTGTTATATGCGCGATATCGAAAATGTGCAGATGATCTTCCCTGTCGAATCCGAACAGATACCACTTGCCGTCGATCTCTTTCAAGCCGAACGGAGCGACGCAGTAATACCACTCGTCGTTCTCTTTCGTGCGGTAGACGAACTCGATGACCGTCCATTCGCGCATGGCGTCGATGATTTCGGCAAGCACTTGATGGTCGCTCAGAGTATTCCCGAGGATGCGGGATTCGAGGGTCATAGCATCATGTGGTTTTGCTGCAGATCGAAGCCGATCGTTTGCATCCGCTCGCGCAGCCACAGCGGTTCGAGCACCTCCATCTCGCCGTCGGCATTCACGGCGTGCGTCAGCAGCTCCTGCTGGAAATCGACCGTGGGGCGCAGGCGATATTCGAATACGGAGCTATCCGCCGTAATTTCGCTTTCGGTCTGCGAGGCGTGCAGCGGCAGCGTACGGATATAGCGGCGCTGCTGGCCCTTGATTCGTATCCGCACCCGCTCGACGTCGTAATCGTCATCGACAATGATGCCAAAACTGTCAATGAAATAGCCGTGTGCGTCGAAGTCGTCCGGCAGTTCGAACGGATGCTCCGTCTGTCGCAGCTCCTCGATGCGGTCGAGTGCATAGATGCGGATCTTGCCGTCGCTCGTGCTGCGGGCTACCATGTACCATCGCTGTCGAAAGACCTTAACGCAATAGGGCTCCACTTCGAATGTCGATGGCTCTGTCCGCCAGAAACTGCAATAGGTGAGCTCTATCGTCCGACTGTCGCGCATCGCCTCGATGACCGCCGTCAGGAACCGTTGCCCCGAGGGGATCTCCTCGAAGAGAATCCGCCGCTTGAGGTGGTGGCTCTCGTTGATGAGGTGATTCACGGCGAAGGTGTTGAGCAGCCACGTCCGCACGCCGCCCTGCTCCATATCCTCGGCATGTTCGATGTAGTAGACGTAGCCGCTGCGGCGGTCGCAGGCGATGTCGATGTCGAACATCTGCTGAATGGCGTTCTTGTGGTTGTGGAACGTCTTTATAGGCAGGTCTTCGCCCGTGTCGTTGAGCGATGAGCGCAGCCACCGCTCGTTGATCTCCTCGAACGAGATGCGCCCGGCGCGGTAGATCGTATCGACCAGCCAGACATAGCGGTTGAACAATACGCCGGCGTTGCTCTTCGACGTGGAGCGGGTTTTATGTTTCTGTTTCATGATGAACTCGTTATTTTTAATCTATTTTATCATCGCTTCCGCCATTTGCTGCAGCTGGGCTCCGAAATCGAAAGGCTCATCGTCCGAACGACGACGACCCTCCGCCCTTCATCCGGCTATTTCACGGGCGATCTGCCATTTGCGCTGCTCCACGATTTCACGCCACAACCGTGAATTTTGCAGAGCGGAGACGGGAATGTACTCTTTGTACCGTTCCAGAAATGTGCGGTCGTAGAGTTTGTCGTCGTAACGGTCGATCAGCTCCCGCCAATCCCAACGGTCGCTGAAGCGATCGATCAGTTCGCAGGTCATTTCGATATCGGTGTTGCCCGACAGTGCGCTCCAGTTCCAGCGATCCTTGAAACGCTCGAACAGTTCGGCAGTCAGAATGCTTCGGTGTCCGCTGCGCGAAAGGGCATCCCAGTCGAGTTTGTCGCGGAACTTCTCCAGCATCGACACCGTCCAAAGCATGTTGCTGTTGCCCGATACCTCGACCCAGTCCACCTTGTCCCGATACTTTTCGAGCAGTTGTTCGCTCCATGGAAATTCGCCGGATAGGTCTTTCCACGCCGCCTCGTCCATAATTTGCGACATAAAGTCGTCATTCCAATTTTTCGTTGCCATAATCGTTTGTTTTTAAGATTCGTACTGCAAAGATAGAGGCAACATAAGCCAAATTGCGACCTATGTTGCAAAAGTATGAAAATTTACCGACTTTTTATCATCATCAATTCGGCCTCTTCGCCGAGTCCCTCTTTCTTGCCGACGGTCCAGCAGATGTCGGTTCCGGCTGGCAGCGTTGCGATGATCTGCCGGAATACGGCGGCCTCCTCCTCTTCGAGCGGGTGTGCCGATTCGACCGAAAGAATCACCAAAACTAATGTATAGGGGCCGCCTTCGTCGACAGCGTAACGCGTAACCGTTTCTAAAAGATAGGGCAGCCTACGGCGTTTGTCGTAGGCACGGGAGCGATAAATCGTTTCGCAAACAAATTCGGTGTCGAACAGATAGGACAGCTGCACCCGGCTGAACGCATCCGTCCGGTCGAGAATCCGCATAATCGTATTTTCGGCACACCCCATGCGTCTGAGTTCATCGATACGACGCTGTTGCCGATGGTCGCGCATCCGCTTGGGGCGATTGCGGCGTTTTTCCCGACGAATACCTTCATCTATCTCCTTAATGTGCGAGATAATGTCTCCTTCCGTTATGTTCTTCCGACGAATATAGTTCTCGAACTGCTTGTGTTCCAACTCGTCGGCGAGCTGCTCGTAGCGGTTGCGGGCCCATGGTCGAAAGAGCTATGATCGCCCGGCGGCGTGTAACCGTAGTAAGTCAGACTCCACAGGCAGTGTGCCGCTAGTTCTTCGTCGGAGATCGTTACATCGTCGTCTATCGCAAGCTGTTTCCCCAGATTACGGTCCCAGTAGTCGCCCTCGCAATGTCCGATATACAGGTAGCGTTCAACGCCGAATTCAACATCATCCTCGCACCATCCGACCCAGATCATTTCGTCGGTTTCGCGGGGCAGCATATGTCGCAGAATGTCGTATGCCTCCCGATAATACGGGAGTTGGGTTTCGTGTTCGGGATAGATTCTTAGCAGGTGCGGAACAATGGCGTCGAACGGGCATCGCTCGAATAATTCGCTGAGTTTCATATCGGTCTATTGTTTGTTGTTTGACAGTTGCTCAAAGATATGCGCAGGGATACATTCATTCCCAAGTCCAGCGGCTGCCGTCCTGCCTGACGATATGCTGGTGCGTCACCTTCACCTCGCACCAGAAGTCGTTCATGCGCAGCAGGTCGGGAATAGAGTACTTTTTGTGCGTGCAAAGGTCGTGTACGGCATGGCAGATGCAGATGTGCTCGAACGCAGGGTGCTGCAGGCAACCCTCCGCCCACGTTGTTCCGTCGTCGAGACCGTTTTCGAATCCGAACTCCTCGTCGCGCATATCCGGTCGGTCTTGCGGCTCGATGCTTTTGCAAATCGTCTGCTCGATTTCGGACAGCCGGAATCCGTCGCATTCGCCGACATAAAGCCAGTCGATAATACGGAGCATCCGCCCGAAATCCGAACCGTAATAGGCATCATTCGTCATCGGCAGCACCGATTCGTCGCCGTCGCAGTTGTATTTCAGCGTCCCCTCCACCACCACGTCGTCGTCGAACGCCTCGTCGTAGGTCGCGGTCAGCACCTTGCGGTAGAGGGCGGCACTGCGGCAATACATCTGCTGCGTAAGGTCGAGCAAAAGTCCGTTCACGCGCTCCATGCGGACCACCTCCTCGGGAGTTCCGACGAACATCCGGTCGAGCAACGCTTTGCGATCCCCGATAAGCTCACCGACCCGTTCGAGATTTTTCTGCGTGTGAATCCAGTGGAAAGCGTTGGGATCCATGCCCGTAATCCGCAGTATGCGCCTTTCGACACGCAGCAACTGCCTGCGCAACCGGTCGCTGCGATTGCGGTCTAAGAATTTGAAAAGTTTCATCTTATACGTATTTGCCGGCAAAAGTATCCGGATGCTCTGCCGAATCGCGGCCGGGGTTCCTTGTAAAAAATTCATGTCGATAGGAGTCTTGTGTCACAATTTGACACATCCAAAGGTTACCTTTGCCGGAAATAAATTATTCGTGCAAAAAAATGAAACACTTGTTATGGGTCGATGACCGCCGGAGTCCCTACGAAGCGGATTTGTCGAGTATCAGTCCGATTGCGCCGCCGTTCGAAGTCTATTGGGCGCAGTGCTACGAGGCTGCAATCGTATATTTGGAGATACAATGGCCCGACGCAGTCTGCCTCGACCACGATTTGGGTGGCGAGAAGACCGGATACGACATCGCAAAACATATCGTCGACCGTTGCATGGACGAAGAATTGCCGCTGCCGGCATACGCCTCGCAGTCAGACAATCCGCCGGGGCGGGAGAATATTTTGCGTCTGCTGGACAATTACCAGCGTTTCACTGTGAAAAGTTCGGACGATTGATTTCCGCAAGCGTTCGGTACGTCTTTTCGTACGACTTCGGCATCATATCAATAAATAACGAACCACAGGACATTTCGAGCCAGTCGGAAAGTTTTCTGCTAAACCCAAGGTTGCATTTACCTAATAACAATTATTTTTGCTAAAAAACTATGGTATATCTTGAAGAATTCAGGTTCCCGGGCATAGAAAAAGAGGAAAGATTTCTCTGTGAAATCACAACGGATAGCACGTCACCTTATTTTAACAAAGATGTATATCCGTTTCGTGTTTTGTCGAATCGATCGTTTTACTGCATCGATTTTGAACCGATCACCATTCTGTATGGCGGCAATGGTAGCGGCAAGTCCACAGCACTGAATGTCATCGCCCGCAAATTGAAAGTGCCGCGCAATTCGCCATACAATAATTCGGAATGGTTTGACGAATACACAAAACGTTGTTCATTCCATACCGATACGTTTTATTCGGGAGAGGAATTTACCCAGACCGGAATACGTCAGGCAAAATACGACATTTCCACCATCTCAAAAATGCTCACGAGCGACGACATCTTCACTATGATGCATGATAACAGAGTAAAATGCGATCAGCGACTGCATAAAAGCAAGGTTCTGTTCGACCGTTGCATGACAGATAAGCGCAGTAATGGAATCCAGCCTAGGCATCTCTATTTCGAAACGGGCGAGGACGTACAGGAATTTTGTGATTTTGTCGATCGTCGCACGTTGTCATTCAATCAGTATGCCCAAAAACATATAGGAGCCATAGAACGCAACTATTCCAACGGCGAGAACTCCTTGATAAAACTGTCGGATTTTATTCAGAACGAAGGCCTTTATCTGCTCGACGAGCCGGAAAACAGTTTGTCTTGCGAGTTTCAGTTGAAACTTAAACAGATAATCGAATATGCCGCCAGATATTGTAAGGCGCAATTCGTAATAGCCACGCATTCTCCGTTTCTGCTTGCCCTCGAAGGCGCAAAGATATACTCTCTCGATGACATCCCGGTATCGGTAAAGAAGTGGTGGGAACTCGACTCGGTCAAAACATATTTCGAATTCTTCGAATCGAATCGGGACAAATTTACCGAAGATTAAAGTATGCTGGTTGAAATTCAGATTGTAGCGTGCATGTTATAATCCGCAACGAACGGGTGCCATTATACAGCGCCGCCCTCTACTGGTCCCAATTTTCGTTTTTAGTCGCCTAACCTCGAATGATTCATAGTATCGAGAAGATCCGGCATCTTTCGATACCCATCGGAGAACGAAACTTTACATTTATAGTATTTTGGCATCAATGAACCGCGCCCGGTCTTTCAGAAAGCGCAGCATGACGTTGCACTCCGCACCGTTGCGATGCTTGGCGATGATGAACTCCGCCATGCCATCGGTCGGCATGCCGTTCTCATCCTGATCGATGCCGTAATACTCCGGGCGGTGAATGAACGCGATGATATCAGCATACTGCTCGATGGTATCCACCGATTCGCACAGATCCGACAACTGCGGGCATTTAGAGCCGCCACGCCTTTCGGCGGTACGATTCATCTGTGAGCATACGATGATAGGCACGTTCAACTCCTTTGCCGTCGCTTTGAGTGTGCGCAAGATAGAGGCTACTTCCTCCTCGCGACTACCTTTCAAATCCGGATTGCCGTTCATCAACTGGAGGTAGTCGATGATGATAATCTTGATATCGTAGCTGCTTTTCAGTTGTTGTGCCTTTGAGCGAAACTCTAAAGCCGAGAGTGCCGGTGTGTCGTCGATAAAGAGAGGGGCGTTTAAAATAAGTGAGGCTGTCGATCTGAAATGATTCCATTGTTCGGGCGACAGATGTCTCGACTTGAGATCTGCCTCGCTTAAACCTGTCTCGGCAGTCATCAGGCGCGTCATCAACCTCGCCTTAGACATTTCTAACGAGAAGAAAGCGATCTCCTGTTTATCCAAGACTGCCATGTTGTACGCCATTGAAAGCGCAAATGCAGTCTTGCCCATCGACGGTCGTGCTGCGATGACAATCAAGTCCGACGGCTGCCAACCCATCGTTACATGGTCGAGCGCCATAAAACCCGACGGCGCACCGCTGTATGCGGCCGTGTTTTTCGATGGTTCGACCGATTCAGACAACGGGTCCTGCACACCAGACTTCTGCGACATGAAATGATTTTTCATTTGTTTGGTAATTTTTAGATTCTACCGGCAAAAGTATGTGCAGGTTCTGCCATATCGTGGCAATATGTAGATTTTTATTTGGCATTTTCTTTGCCTTGCAAAATATGCCGTAAAAAAATTACGGAATAAGAAAAAAGTATTATCTTTGCAACAGACAATGTTATACGACTATGATGCTGACTAAATTCGCCGTAAAAAATTACAGAGGCTTCGAGCAGAGGATTGAATGGGATTTATCACATCCGAGTAATTACGAATTCAATACATTCGCCATCAAAGGCGGTGTGATAAAGAATGGCATTATCTACGGGCCCAATGGTTCGGGTAAGACCAATTTGGGTCTGGCCGTATTCGATATCGTCAATCACCTGTCGCAGAAATGGAAGAAGCCGGACTATTATATGAATTTCGCATACGCCGGCAAACCCAATTCTCCGGTGGAGTTTGAATATACGTTCAAATTCAATGACCAACTTATAGAATACCATTATTCTAAAAACAGTATCGGTGTCCTTACATCTGAATCATTGAGCGTGGATGGCAATATGGTGTTTTCTCGGCGCGATGATGCTTTCGAGATTGATGACAAGCAATTTCCTATGGAGGAAACCACGAGAAAAAACCTTAAGGTCAATGCCAATCGGGTTTCTATCGTCAATTTCCTGCTTACCTCCTATCCTTTGGCAGAAGACAACTGCTTGATTGCATTGCATAATTTTGCCAATTCGATGCTGTGGTTCAAGCATCTTGACACAAGGGAATTTATCGGTCTGGAGACAAATATAACGCTGATTGACACGTTTATTATCCAAAATAATCTTGTCGATGATTTTGCCAGCTTTATAAATAAAGTGAGCGAACAGTCATTTAAGTTCGTGACTCCGAATATCAATGACAAGGTCCTTTTGTGTGAGATTGATGGTGCCGTAGTTGTCTTCAATCAGATCGCATCTACCGGAACGCAATCGTTGATGCTTCTTTACTTCTGGATCAAGAAGATGGACAAGACATCATTTGTCTTTATCGATGAGTTCGATGCGTTCTACCATTTTAAATTGGCATTCGAGGTGTGCAAACAATTGTTCTCGCTCGATTGTCAGGTATTCACATCTTCGCACAATACTTACTTGATGACGAATGACCTACTGCGTCCCGATTGCAATTTCATCGTCAGCGATAACAAGATTAAGCCGTTGAGCGAATGCACCGACAAAGAGTTGCGGTTTGGGCATAATATTGAGAAACTGTTTAGAGGCGATACCTTTCAAGTATGATTCTGTTTGTTTTCGAAGGTAAAGAGCGAGAGCCTCAATTATACCGGGCTATCGAAAGTCTGTTTTTTCCGAAAGAAACAGATTGTATTGTCTGTTCATTCGGAAACAACATCTACGAATTATACAGGAAGATAACCGAACTTGGAGAGGGGGCCGATATCGTATCGGTCTTGCGGGAACAATTGGAGGGATGCGAGGATAATCCGTTGAAAGAGATCACAACGTCTTCTGTATTTGCCGAGATATACCTCTTTTTCGATTATGATCTGCATCATCATCTACAGTTGGACGAAATCAATCGCCGGTTGCGAGAAATGCTTGTAATGTTTGATGATGAAACGACCAACGGTAAATTGTACATTAACTACCCGATGATAGAGTCTATCCGATACACAAAAGCGTTGCCGGACGCAGATTATTATCTATATACAATTCCCAGAAATCAATATACTGGTTTCAAACGTATTGCACACGGTTTTTCCGCGTATGGCAGTTTGGATTTTCTGACGGATACATGAGAGCGACGGATTGAAGTCACAAAACAACATTGGCAACATTTGAAGGATATGAATGTCTGCAAGGCAAACTACATTTGTCGTGGCTCGAACGCATATCCGAAGCAGAAGAGTAATATAGCCCAGCAAACCATTTTCGAAGCCCAACTTCAAAAATATGTCAATACGGATGAATGCACTGTTGCCATCCTGAATGCCTTCCCGATATTTCTGTACGACTACTTCAAATAAAACAACGATAGATAACGTTCCTTAACCCACGAACGCTGCAGTTCTTGGGAACTTTGCGGTATCATTAGACTGTAAATATTGAGGATAACAAGTGCGGTACAGATGCTTATTCCAATCTTTACGGTTCAAGTGTGGAGTCGAATCATTTATCCGATAGCAGGGCATTTGGCGTGGCCCGAGAACAAATAAACAATACCCCACACCGAAATAGACCATATCGAAAATGATATATGACTATATACGATGATGAGTGTCTGTATTGCCTATCCCTGTTCTCTTAAAATCGCCAAATTTTACTATCAAGGATCAGCGAAAACACTTTCACTAATTAATATGTCCCCGCTCCATGCGGAGCGGTACGACAAAATTAGGAAAATGTTTTGCAATATGCAACACTCCGCAGGGGTATTGTCGTAAAAATTATATCGATACAAAGTTCCGAAAAACAAAGATTCTTTACAAGTCCCAACAGCCCGGATTTGATATTTCGTTATCGGCAGATCGGAAAAGAGTCTTATTCCGAGCGTCAACAAGACATCTGTTAGATAATATGCTTGGCGACAAACTTTTATCATCCAAAACCGAGATTCTAACGTCGTACTATCGCGTTCCTCAGAATAACATAGTGGGCATATCATTCACGTTTGTCGTCCACAACCAGATTCTTTGCTGCGCTACATTTAATTCAGAATGGTACATCACCGCACTGTCACTCCGAGGAGTGCGGCAGCATGACGTGGGAGTCTCTGCACTTAACGTTTGAAAATAATGCTAAGACAAGATTCTCACGTCGGCCTACGGCCTCCTCAGAATGATAGAACGGTTGATATTCCACAACCAAGTTCCTCACTCCATTTCATTGCGTTCAGAATAACGTAGCCGAAAGTTATCGAACAATATTTCCAACCAATCAATAACAAAATTTAAAATCCAGATAGACGTCTCTTGGAAAGTATATTTCTTTTTCAGACCTTTGCATCGATATAATTTTTACGACAATACCCCTGCGGAGTGTTGCATATTGCAAAACATTTTCCTAATTTTGTCGTACCGCTCCGTGCGGAGCGGCGACATATTAATTAGTGAAAGTGTTTTCGCTGATCCTTGATAGTAAAATTTGGCGATTTTAAGAGAACAGGGATAGGCAATACAGACACTCATCATCGTATATAGTCATATATCATTCTCGATATGGTCTATTTCGGTGTGGGGTATTGTTTATTTGTTCTCGGGCCACGCCAAATGCCCTGCTATCGGATAAATGATTCGACTCCACACTTTCTTTTTGTGTACTTCTCATTTGGGGTCGGGAGAGCAAATTTTCGTTTGTGATTATGAAATCATTGCGTTATCTGTTGCCGTTGTGTGCGGCATGTGTCATGACCTCTTGTGCCACTGTGTTTTGCGGATCGAAGAAGATGGTGACCTTCGATTCGAATGTTGCGGTAGAGTCGGCGACGTTGACCGTTGACGGGCGTAAGTACACCAATGTGACGTTTCCCTATTCGGTGAAGGTGAAACGCGGCTTCAACGAGACGGTGGTGAAGGCCGAGGCGAAAGGTTATGAGCCGGTGCTGCTTATTGTCGAAAAGACCTTTAATGCCGTGTCGGTCATCAATTTGTGTAACATATTGTGTTGGGGTATAGATGCTGCTACGGGAGCCATGATGAAGCCCGAATTCAACTTTTATGAAATAGAGTTCGAGAAGCCGAAAGCGGAGTAGTCGCTTCGCGTAATGGATATTGCAAATGCGGCAAGTCGTGGGGCTCGCCGCATTGTGCATATTATTCTGAATAAATATTTGTTTTGCCGGAGTCGCCGGACAGCTTAAAACAGCGTCTTCTCGTCGGTGCGACCGAAGTCGTAGCCGAGGTGACGGTAGGCTGTTTCGGTGGCTTCGCGTCCTCGCGGCGTGCGTTTGAGAAATCCCTCCTTTATGAGGAACGGTTCGTAGACCTCCTCGATGGTTCCGGCCTCCTCGCTGACGGCCGTGGCTACGGTGTTGAGTCCGACGGGACCGCCGTTGAACTTCTCGATTATCGTGGCCAGGATCTTGTTGTCCATCTGGTCCAGACCGCGCGAGTCGATATTAAGCGCACTCAATGCTATGCGCGTGATGTCGAGGTCGATATGACCTTCGCCCTTTACCATTGCGAAGTCGCGCACGCGGCGCAGCAGGGCATTGGCTATTCGTGGCGTGCCGCGCGAGCGCAGGGCTACCTCCATGGCGGCATCGTCGTCGATCGATATGTCGAGTATGCGTGACGAACGCTTTACGATGTCGGACAATACCGGCGCGTCGTAATACTCCAAATGACACTGTATGCCGAAGCGTGCGCGCAGGGGCGATGTCAAAAGGCCGCTGCGGGTGGTGGCTCCTACGAGCGTGAACGGTGCCAACTCGATCTGTATCGATCGGGCGGCGGGGCCTTTGTCCAGGACGATGTCGATCTTGTAATCCTCCATGGCCGAGTAGAGATACTCCTCGACGATGGGGCTCAGGCGGTGTATCTCGTCGATGAACAGTACGTCGCCGGGATTGAGATTCGTGAGCAGGCCGGCCAGGTCGCCCGGCTTGTCGAGTACGGGGCCCGAGGTGACTTTCAGCTGCGCGCCCATTTCGTTGGCGATGATGTTGGCCAGCGTGGTCTTGCCCAATCCCGGAGGGCCGTGCAGCAGCACGTGGTCGAGCGAGTCGCCGCGCATGAGTGCCGCCTTGATGAATATCTTCAAGTTGTCGACTATCTTATCCTGACCGGCGAAGTTGGTCAACGCCTGCGGCCGGATACGATTCTCGAACTCCTTGTCACTCTCTATGTTTCGCATGTTTCTGTCTACGCCCATGGTCGATTACGGTTATCGTCGGACAAATATACGCATAAGCCGAGAGCAAAAAAAGGAATTCATTCATTTTTTTTGCCGAGGCGAGTATATTCGACGGAGTCAAATATAAGGATAAATTAGTGTAATGCCAAATTATTCGGGCATTGCCGAGTGGGGTATATTTTGACAAGGTCGAATATAACACGATCGATCTTTCGTAATCTCCGCTGGCCGCCTTGCGGTAAGCATTTCGTGTGATATGCTATTTATTGGATCGGAATTGCATAAGGCGTTATATTTGCAATGAAAAATGCGTAAAATATTGCATGATCCGCGAGAAAGATGTATATTTGTGACTACGTAATTGCGCTTGAAGCGACAAAAAAAGACGGGTGAGAACCCGTCTTTGTGTGACCCCGAAAGGATTCGAACCTTCATCGTAAGAACCGGAATCTTATATTCTATCCATTGAACTACGGAGCCGATGCGCAAAGATAATAAAATTTTCCGAAATGACGTACAATGACAGCAATTGGAATCGTCTCGAATGTGTAATAAAGTGGGCGAACATGACCGTGAACTACTTCGCACGCTATATAGGACTGTCGCGGGCGGAGAATCTTTATCGTATCAAGAGGGGCGATAACGGCATATCGCGCGATCTGGCCGATCGTATCGTCGGAGCTTTTCCCGAGATCGATAGGGTGTGGCTGTTGACCGGTGTGGGGCGCATGCTGCTCTCGGACGACGACCGCGGCGAGCAGATACCTTACTATGCCGACGATCTGGAACGCGTGCTTGCCGATATGGCGGCCTCGTCGCCGTCCCATTATGTCTACATGCCGACGGTCAACGGTTGCGATATTGCCGTGCGCAGCTCGTCGCGCGCCATGTGCGAGGCGTCGTGGGCTGCCATGGACGTTTTTCTGAAAAAAATATCCCCGTCGCAGATAATTCCCGGCGGAGAGTATGCGCTTGTTACACAAAATTGTGTAACTTTGCGTAAAGTTCGTGCGGCGGCCGATGCAGATGCGTTTCGGCTGGTTGCACGCAACCGGGATGAATACGACGACATCGCTATTCGCCGCGACGAGATAATCGACGCGTGGCGTGTGGTGGCGAAGTTTGTAATTATAAACGACTAATAACCTGACGTATGACAATTAAGACAAAGGAATTCGCATCGCTGCTTACGGCATTCTTCGCAACATCGATCCAAGTGGCGGTCATGGTAGTGCTCGGCGCGCAGTGGTGGGTGACGCTCGCCGTAGCCGTGGCGACATATATCCTGCTGGCTTTGACCACGCTGTTCATCATTCGCAAATATGTGGCATACAAGCTCAAACCCATATACTCGATCGTACTTTCGCGCGACGTTCATACGGGTGAGATCGTCGACGAGCTTAAAGACAAACATGTGGAGAACATCTCCGAGGAGCTTACCGCGTGGGCGGCGGACAACGATCAGGAGATCTCGCGCTTGAAGGATATAGAGAAGTTCCGCAAGCAGTATCTGGGCAACGTGGCTCACGAGTTGAAGACCCCTATATTCAATATCCAGGGCTATATCTCGACGCTGCTCGACGGCGGCTTGGAGGATGAACTGATAAACCGCAAATATCTGGAACGCACCGAGAAGAGCATCGATCGCCTTATCAACATCATCAGCGATCTGGATACCATATCGAAATTGGAGAACGACATGACGCGACTCAATATCGAAAACTTCGACATCGTGGCTCTTGCCAAGGAGATAGCCGATCAGAACGAGATGGAGGCGCAGCGTCATGCCATCAAACTCACGGTGAAGTATGCCGACGATCTGCCCTCTACGTTCCGCGTATCGGCCGACAAACACTATGTGGGTCAGGTGCTTGTCAACCTTATCGTCAATGCCGTCCGCTATGGCCGCCAGGGCGGTTTCGTCAATGTCAAGTTCCGCGACATGCTCGATAAGATCCTTATCGAGGTGGAGGACAACGGCGTAGGTATCGGCAAGGAGGACATCAGCCGCGTCTTCGAACGTTTCTATCGTGTCGACAAGAGCCGTTCGCGCGAGCAGGGCGGTACGGGTCTCGGACTGGCAATAGTCAAGCATATCATCGAGGCTCACGGCGAGCGTATCACCGTGCGCAGCGAGGCGGGCGTGGGCACCACTTTCGCTTTTACGTTGAAAAAGAGCCATACGGCGGGCAACTGATCCGGCATAATAGATATAGATAAAGTATTGTTATGACGCATAGTTTTCTGACCATTGTCTGGGATTTCGATCCCACGTTCGTCGATCTGGGCGGGATAGATATACGCTGGTACGGACTAATGTGGGCGTTGGCTATACTCGTGGCCGAGCGCATCATGTCTAATTTCTGCCGTCGCGAGGGGTTGCCGCAGTCGACCTCCGAGTCGGCTTTTCTGTGGATAGTCCTGGGTACGTTCATCGGTGCCCGCGTGGGACACTGTCTGTTCTACGAGCCCGAAGTTTATCTGCCCGAGCCGTGGCGCATAATCACCGATATTCGCGACGGAGGTATGGCCAGTCACGGTGCCACGATCGGCATCCTGCTGGGTATATGGATCTTCGTACGTCGCAATAAACTCCCCTACGTGTGGGGGCTTGACCGCGTAGCCGTCATCGCTCCGTTGAGCGGTGCCATCATACGTTTCGGCAATCTGTTCAACTCGGAGATCATCGGCCATACGACCGACCTGCCGTGGGGCTTCGTCTTCGTGCGCCACGAGATCATGGAGGCAGGCCATGCCGGACTGCCCGATCCGGCTGTCTCGGAGATGGTGGCACGCCACCCGACACAGATCTACGAGGCGTTGTGCTATATCGTCACCTTCGCCATCCTGGCGTGGCTCTACTATCGTCGCGACGAGGGGCGCCGGCGTCCGGGCATGCTGTTCGGCATAGCCATGATAGGCATATTCTTCACCCGGTTCCTCATCGAGTTCGTCAAGGAGCGTCAGGAGGATTTCGAGGAGGCCATGACGCTCGACATGGGGCAGTGGCTTAGCGTGCCGTTCATCATCTTCGGTGTGGCGATGATCGTGTGGTCGCTGCGTCGCAAACCCGTGGCCGATGTCAATGCCGTGGCCGACAGAGCTTGTCGTGAGATGGCCGCAGCGGCCAAGAGTCAAAAGGAGAGACATGGTAAATCAGGTAAATAACATCATATTCAATCTTATAGTATCGGGGCGCGGCGTGTGGCTGCCCGATATTGCGGCACTGCGCATCGTGCGTCGTCCGGCACAGAGAGGTGCCTCGTCGCGCATGCTTCTGCCTCCGCGCCTTACTGTCGACTTCACCTCGCACCGCGAGGGCGTGTCGCTCGTCGATGAAATCGCACGCGTGGCGTCTGTCGACGAATCCGCAGCACGCGATATTTACGATCGTTGGATCGAAAAGAGTCTTGCAGGCGGCGTGCTTACTATCGATGGCATAGGCGTGCTGCGCGGCAAGAGCTTCGTCGCCGACGAGGCCTTGACGGCATTGCTCAACGCCGATACCGGCGGGGCCGTGCAGTTCGTCAAGCGTCGCGGATCGGGGCGCCGGCGTTTTGTGGCGGTTGCCGTCTTTGTGCTGGCGGCTGTTGCCGGTGTTATAATATATATGTATGGGCTTGGTGACAAGCAGTCGGTCGGATCGGAAACTTTCGTTATCGCAGAGTCGCAGTCGCCGGTATCGACCGCCGACGATACGATCGTCGACCGGGATGATATGTCGGGCGAGGCCGATGCAGACGATGTTGCGGCTGATGTTATTGCCGAAGTACCTACGTCGGAGGTTGCCGAAGATGCACTTGTGCAGACGGAACCCAGGCCTGAGACTACGGTGGCACCGACCGACATCCGCTATCGTGTCATCATAGGCAGCTATTCGACCCGCGAGAATGCCCGGCGCGCCATTGCCGATGCCGAGCGACGTGTGCCGGGAGTGCAATGCGAGATACGTCCATTGGGGCGTCTGTTCGCCGTGTCGGCATTCGGTTCGTCTACGCGCGAGGAGTGCGAGGCCTTTATCCGTGCGCACCGCAAGGAGTTCCCTCAGGCGTGGACCAATCCTGCCAAACGATAATCTTCCGTAGCTTATGGGCATCGCACGAGGCATAACCGCCGTTATCGACGCGCTGTATGTGGCTCCGCTGCCGCGTCTGGTCTCGCGCGAGATATTCCGCTACGGCGTGTGCGGCGCTACGAACATGGCACTCGATGCCGTGTGGTATTTTCTCATCTACCACTTCATCGTCGCCGAACGCTTCGTCGATCTGGGGGCAGTGGTGGTGTCGCCGCATATCGCTTCGCTCGCCATAGTCTTCCCCATAACGTTCTTCACGGGCTTCTGGCTCAATCGTCACGTAGCATTCCGTTCGACCCGCTACTCCTCGCGCCGGCAGATCGCGCGCTACGCACTTACGGTGGCCGGAGCTTTGCTTATCAACTACGTGTCGATGAAGCTGCTGGTCGAGTCGCTTGGGCTGTGGGCCACACCGTCGAAGATGATAACGACGGTCATCTCTGCCGTATATAGTTTCCTGGCGGCAAAATACTATACATTCAAGACCCGATAACGCATAGCGTGGGCAGCTCGGCCGTTGCGGCGGCTCCCTCTCAGTGTCCGCTTTACGATAAATTTTTCCGGGGCTATTGCAGCTTCGGCGGAAAATTCGTATATTGTAGTTGGAAATACAATACAAAACGCATTAAAACTTTTATCGTTATGATTATCGGAGTACCAAAGGAGATCAAGAACAACGAAAATCGTGTTGCGCTCACTCCGTCGGGAGCAAAGGAGTTGACCCGTCGCGGTCATCGTCTCTATGTGCAGGCTTCGGCCGGTGTCAACAGCGGCTTTTCCGATGCCGATTATGTGGCGGCGGGAGCGGAGATACTGCCGACGATAGAAGATGTCTATGCTGCGGCCGAGATGATCGTAAAGGTGAAGGAGCCGATCGAGCCGGAATATGGCTTGGTACGCAGCGGACAGGTGGTGTTCACCTATTTCCATTTCGCCAGCTCGGAGGCCTTGACCCATGCCATGATACGCAGCGGGGCTGTCTGCTGTGCCTACGAGACCGTCGAGCGCGCCGATCGTTCGTTACCGCTGCTAGTGCCCATGTCGGAGGTTGCCGGACGCATGGCCACTCAGGAGGGTATGTACTATCTCGAACGTCCGCGCGGCGGCAAGGGTAAGCTGTTAGGCGGCGTGCCGGGTGTCAAGCCTGCAAAGGTGCTGGTCATAGGTGCCGGCGTGGTGGGAACCGCCGCGGCGCGTATCGCAGCCGGTGCCGGTGCCGATGTCACGATATGCGATATCTCCGTTCCGCGTCTTACCTATCTGGCCGATGTCATGCCGCGCAACGTGAAGACATTGATGTCCAACGAATACAACATACGTCAGGAGCTGCGCGATACCGATCTGGTTATCGGCTCGGTGCTGATTCCGGGAGCCAAGGCTCCGAAACTCGTCACGCGCGACATGCTGTGGCTCATGCGCCCGGCACGGTGTTGGTCGACGTGGCCATCGACCAGGGCGGCTGCTTCGAGACATCGCACCCCACCACCCACTCGAACCCGATATACGAGGTCGACGGCATCGTGCACTATGCCGTGGCCAACATCCCCGGCGCCGTGCCCTATACCTCCACCCTGGCGCTGACCAACGCCACGCTGCCATACATCATCGCGTTGGCCGATAAGGGTTGGGAGCGCGCATGCTGCGAGAATGCCGAGTTGCGTCTGGGATTGAACGTTGTCGAGGGCAAGGTGGTCTACCGCGAGGTGGCCGAAGCCTGGGGACTCGACTACGAGCCTCTGGTACTTTAAGACGGCGCGTCATAACGGGCAAACTACTGCGTTATTTTCGGTATCACGGCTCGGTCGTGTACAGCCGAGTACACTCCACTCGCCATGAACCTCAATGCCTTGTATTTTACCCATTCTGACGCACCTTGCGCCGGCATGCCATAACGGGCCAACTACGGCGTTATTTTCGGTATCACAGCTCGGTCGTGTACCTCTGAGTATCCCTCCCATTCTGACGCACAATAAAAAATGGGGCTGTCTAACAAGTTTTAGACAGCCCCTTATTTATGATTATGCGTCAGCATCGGCAAGTCATCGGGCAGCCGCGCCATTTATCTGTGCGCCTTGTTCTCGTCGCGCAGTTTCTGCAACTCGTACATGCGGTCGCGGAATCGTGCCGCCGCAAGGAAATCGAGCGATTTGGCGGCTCGCTCCATATCCTCTTTGGCCTTTGCTATCAGTGCGTCGATATTCTCTCCGGCCACATACGTCTTCTCGACGTCGGCCGCCACGGCGTAGTGATCCTCGGCAATGGGGTAGACCGTCATGTCGGGCTTCTCGGCGGTGCGGTCGCCTAACAGCAGACTCTGTCCCGAACCGCTTTTCTGTGCCTGACGCGGTATCATGCCGTGCTCCATGTTGTAGCGCACCTGCTTCTCGCGACGGCGGTTGCTCTGCTCTATGGCGTATGTCATCGAGTCGGTTATGCGGTCGGCGTAGAGCGTCACGTGGCCGTTGGCATGACGTGCGGCGCGGCCTGCTATCTGCGTTATCGAGCGCAGGTTGCGCAGGAATCCCTCCTTGTCGGCATCGAGAATGGCCACAAGGCTCACTTGCGGCAGGTCCAGTCCTTCGCGCAGAAGGTTCACACCGATCAGCACGTCGAACATGTCGGCGCGCAGGTCTTCGAGTATCTGTATGCGCTCCAATGTCTCCACGTCGGAGTGTATGTAGCGGTTGCGCACGCCCACGCGGTCGAGATACTTCGACAGCTCCTCGGCCATGCGTTTGGTGATGGTGGTCACCAGCACCTTGTCGCCCTGCCTTACGCAGGCGTTTATCTGTTCCAGCAGGTCGTCTATCTGGTTGAGCGTGATGCGCACGTCAAGCGGCGGATCAATCAGTCCCGTCGGGCGGATCAGCTGCTCGACCACGACACCCTCGCTCTTGGTTAGCTCGTAGTCGGCCGGTGTGGCACTAACGTATATAGAAGTGTTGGTCAACGCCTCGAACTCCTCGAATTTGAGAGGGCGGTTGTCGATGGCCGCCGGCAGCCGGAAGCCGTATTCCACGAGGTTCATCTTTCTCGAGAGGTCACCGCCGTTCATGCCCCGGATCTGGGGGAGGGTGACGTGGCTCTCATCGATGATCGTCAGGTAGTCTTTCGGAAAATAGTCGAGCAGGCAGAAAGGGCGTGCGCCCGGTTCGCGGCCGTCGAAATATCGGGAATAGTTCTCGATTCCCGAGCAGTGGCCGAGTTCTTTTATCATCTCCACGTCGTACTCCACGCGCTGCTTTATGCGCTGCGCCTCCATCGTGCGACCCTCCTTTTCGAAGAATGCTATCTGCTTGCCCAGGTCGAGGTATATCTGCTGCACGGCGGTGTTTATGCGCTCCTGCGTTGTTACGAAGAGGTTGGTGGGGTAGAGCGTGACGCTGTCGAGCGAGGCTATGCGCTGCCCGGTGGCGGGGTCGATCGAGTGTATGGCCTCCACCTCGTTGTCGAAGAACATCACGCGGAAACACTGGTTGCCGAACTCGCCGAACGCGGCCATGATGTCCACCGTGTCGCCCGTTCACGCGGAACGTCGCCGGGTTCGAGGTTCAGCTCGGTGCGGGTGTAGAGTGCCTCGACGAGCCGGTAGAGAAAGTGCTTGTAGCTTACAACCTGTCCCACCTTGATCTCTATTGCCGTGGCGTGGAAGTCAGCCGGATTGCCCGTGCCGTAGAGACACGATACGCTCGATACGACCACCACGTCGCGCCGTCCCGACAGCAACGTGGCGACCGTACTCAGACGCATCTTCTCTATCTCGTCGTTTATCGAGAGATCCTTTTCTATATAAGTGTCGGTCGAGGGCAGGTAGGCCTCGGGCTGGTAGTAGTCGTAGTACGATACGAAATACTGCACCGAATTGTCCGGGAAGAAGTTCTTGAACTCGCTGTAAAGCTGTGCGGCAAGGGTCTTGTTGTGGCTCAGCACAAGCGTGGGCGGTGCACCTGCGCTATCACATTGGCCATGGTGAATGTCTTGCCCGAGCCGGTGACACCCAACAGCGTGGTGTGGTGCGAGCCCGAGCGTATCGACTCCAACAACTGGGCGATAGCTTCGGGCTGGTCGCCCGTGGGCGCATATTCCGATACGAGTTTGAAATCCATAGTGCAAAGATATGTATAAATAATGATAATGAAAAGCATTTAGTATGCCTGTGTGCAATTCATTTTTTTACTGTAATTATTGTTAATTTTATTATTTTATGTTTAAATTTGTTGCGAAATTCAAAAGAATTTCAAACATATTTGATTACGCGAAAGCGTAAGTTCTATCTTCTGCGAACGAAATCTGGTAAATTTCAAAAATAACGAAGATAGGCTTAGTTGTTTCTACGTCACGTATGTGGCGTGGAGTTGTTGCCTATTTAGTTATAAAGGTTTACCAGAGCCTGTTCGCATAAATAGGATTTCAATTCCACGCTTTCTTTGTTTTTGTATTCTTCGTATTGGAATTGCTGCGAAATTATGTTATGCGATATAAAACCTCATATGCGATTTGGGCAGTAGTATTGTTATCAGTCGGAGTCGCGATATATTTGACATGCCGTCAGGACGTATTGTTTTTATCTCCCGTCAAAGATTCCGATTTTATGTCCCAGATCAAATATGATATTCCGTATGATGGTAGAAACGGTTTGGTGTATATATTTCTTTACTGCCTGCCTGACAGTCTTTGGTATTTGGCATTATTGCTTATTCAGATAGGTTTTGTCCATGACTCTTTTATTAACAAGATTTTATTCTATTTTTCGGCCCTGTTGCCATTTATTCTGGAATATATGCAGTCTGCCGAAATAATCCCGGGGACATTTGATTGGATAGATATCATCATTTATTTACTAACTCTAATACTTTTTTTATTATGGCAAAGAAAATTTCTATTTTGTTGCAAATCTCGCTAATTGCCGTATTTGCATTGTTTGCGCTTGGTAGCGGTACGCAGAAGAAGTCTATGAGCTCATCGAGTTCTTCGTATCCGGAAAATACGTGTCAGACAGGTATTACGCCCACGGAGTTCCCGAACCCGTGTAAAAGCTGTGGTGGCAAAGGTTCTTGGATAGTTTGGGGCGTAACATATAAGTGTTCAGCATGTAATGGAACCGGTAGAGCATCTAATTAATTTAATAATATTGAATTATGAAAAAAATATTTATCATTGTTGTAATTTTAATTACTGGGACCTTAAATACAGTTATGGCCCAGTTTGGAAGTGCATACCAATCATTGAATATTGAAAGTCGAGAGCAAGCGGAAGCAAGGCGCAATCGAAATAATTACAGAGACGGCGAGAAAAGTTATTTCGAAGTAGAGATTCATCAGTGTTCTAATAATGGATATCATAATACAGGTTATGAAACACATTGTTTTGATCTGTACTTTTACGCTAATGGTTCTGTGTATTGGGATCGTAGGCGTTTTCAAAAATGTTTGTATAATGATGAATTGTATGGAACGTATTATCTTGTGAGTGTAGGTTATAATATTTATAATCTATATATACAATGGTCTAATGGCAGGCGTACCGATGGATATGTGGATTATGACGGTAGTGGCCATGCGCGTATTCATTTTAGTGGTTGTGTATTTACATCAAAATAATTAATTTTATTATAATATGAAAATTCGAATATTATTGTTGGTAATACTTGGCAGCATGTCATTGTTTGATGTGTTTGGCCAGTCTGTTATTTTATCGCCAAAACAAATTGAAGGATATATAAATTGCCCTGGAACGACAACGGCTTCCGGGGCACAATCGGTTGTCTACGGATATAGAGATCGGTTACGAGTAGCTGACCCTCCATATACTTTTTATAGCACTTTATATTGTAGCTACGGTTTTGAAAATTATGGAATAGGTCGTGGCAGGATATTAAATGTAAATGATAAAACGGCGCAGGTCAAGGTTACATGTATCGACGGGGAGGGATTGGCAAGTAATATATTGATATTGGACATCAAACCCAGAACATTTGAGCGTATCATGTTTAGAGATAAAGATGAATATACTACAGGTATCGTTCGGAAAATTAAGTGTGAATTGATGAAATTGTATTGATATGAAAAAAATAGTATTATTGATATTTATGATCGTATCTTGCGCAAATTTGTCAATTGCTCAGAAGAGATATAATGTCGGAGATTTGTATGATGTACATGGTAAAAGAGGTATTGTGTTTTATGTAGATGCTTCGGGTTGTCATGGTAAGATAATCTCTTTGGATAATAAATTCGCTTGTTGGTCATGCGGTGTATATAGAGATGCTTTGGTAGGAATGATTGATCAGGATAATGGCGCGATTAATCAGAGAAAGATACAATCGATGTCGGATTGGCGAAGGTATTTTCCCGCATTTGCCAAATGTGCAGATTATGGGCCTGATTGGTATTTGCCCGCAATCAATGAATTGATACAGATTTATAAAGTAGTTAAAAGATTGAATTATACGTTATCGATGTATAATTATGATACGCTGCAATCGAGTTATTTCTCATCAACTGAGCATAATGCGAACTCAGTATGTCAAGTATTTATGCAGAAAGGTAATGTATATGAGGTTTATAAAGATTCACCGTGTTATATACGGGCGATAACAACTTTTTAGTGTATTGTATGAAAACTTTGGTGACTGTTTTTGCATTATGCCAAATCATTTTAGGTACATTGATAAATGTGGTGTCTGCAAATGATGTTTGCAATAGTGTAATAGACCGACAGAGTCAATCTGAAATCGTCGATTTGAATGGCACTACATGGCGTTGTACGAGTAATATGAATTGGTTTCCGCCAGCTACTTCTTATTGTGAAATCCGATTCAGTATTGTAGCGGGTGGTTGTTTGGCAACATGGATATATTATAATAATACCGAATACCCTGAATCTGGAACGTCATATTGGCAATACACGTTGAGTGGTTATTCGATTAAGATGCCGAAAGGCGATCGCTACATTCCTATAAAAATTGATGGCAATCGACTTATTATAAAAAACAGTGATATTTGGAAAGAAAAGCCCGATTTTGTATTTTATAGGGTAAAATAACCCTGTGGCATTGCCATGTTTTAACGACAGATCGTAACACGATCTGTCGTTATTGTATGTTGGAAACAGTTTTGTTTTTTAATATTGAAGATATGGATTCTTTTCGTATCTTTGCAAGATAGAATCGTGTGGAATGATCGATCGCGAAACCATAGATAGGATATATGCTGCCGCCAATATCGTCGATATTGTCGGCGACTATGTCACGCTCAAACGTCAGGGCGTCAACTATCAGGCGTGTTGCCCGTTCCATCAGGAGAAGACGCCGTCGTTCGTGGTGTCGCCCGCGCGCGGCATCTACAAGTGCTTCGGTTGCGGCAAGGGCGGCAATGCCGTCAACTTCATCATGGAGTATGAGAACGTGACGTATCCCGAGGCGTTGAAGATGGTGGCCAAACGTTACGGCATCGAGGTGCGCGAGAAGGAGATGACCGAGGAGGAGGTTCGGCGCAACGACAACCGCGAGAGCATGTTCGCACTGAACACGTGGGCATCGGATTACTTCTCGAAATATCTGTTGAACGAGGCCGAGGGACGCAGCGTGGGGTTGAGCTATCTGAGTCACAACCGTGGTTTTACCGACTCGACGATCCGCAAGTTCGGTCTGGGCTTCTGTCCGTCGAAAGGCGATATGTTCTCCCGTGCGGCACGCGAGGCGGGTTACAAGGAGGAGTATCTGCTGTCGACCGGCTTGTCGATCAAGAGCGATCGCGACGGCTCGTTGTTCGACCGTTTCCGCGACCGCGTGATATTTCCCGTCCACAACGTTTCGGGTCGCGTGGTGGCATTCGGCGGCCGTACGCTGCGTACCGACAAGAAGGTGGCCAAGTATCAGAACTCGCCCGAGAGCGAGATCTACAACAAGAGCCGCGAGTTATACGGCCTCTATTTCGCCAAGAAGGCCATTCAGCAGGAGGATTTCGCCATAATGGTCGAGGGCTATGCCGATGTCATATCGATGCACCAGGCCGGTGTGGAGAACGTAGTGGCATCGTCGGGCACCTCGCTTACGGTCGACCAGATACGTCTGCTGAGCCGCTTTACAAAGAATGTGACCATCATGTACGACGGCGATTCTGCCGGTGTGCATGCCGCCATACGAGGCGTCGACATGATCCTGCGCGAGGACATGAACGTGCGCATAGTGTTGTTGCCGCCCGAGCACGACCCCGATACGTTCGCCCGTGCCAATACCACCGATGCGTTGAAGGTCTACGTGCGTGAGAATGCCGAGGACTTCATCGCATTCAAGGCCAAGCTGCTGTTGCGCGAGGCGACGGACGACCCGGTGCGCCGTTCGGCTGCAATCAGCGACATGGTGCAGTCGATAGCCATCATCGGCGATGCCATTAAGCGTGCGGTCTACATCAAGGATTGCGCGAAGATAATGAATATCGACGAGCAGGTGCTCGTGGCCGAGGTGGCACGCAAGCGTATCGCCTCGACGGGCGACCGCGAAGCCGAGGATTTCCTGCGCCGCCAGCGCAATATCAGGCAGGCCGAAGCGCGTGCCGAGCAGTTGCCCGAGGCCCCCGATCTCTCGACGCGCAACCTGCGTGCCGGCAGCAGCATCGATGCCTTGGAGCGCGAGCTGACGAAGTATCTGCTCAAATACGGACACTGCAACTTCGAGTTCCGCGAGGGGCGCGACTCGGTGTCGCTCAACGTCGCGGCGGAGATACTGCGCGACTTGGAGAGCGATTCGCTGCACTTCGACAACAAGATATACGACAGCATACTGACCACCTATCGCGAGCGGTGGCGCGAGTCGGGCGAGGGTGTCGAGATACCGTCGCATTACTTCGTCAACCACCCCGATCCCGAGGTGTGCAATGCCGCGGTGGACATACTCACCTCCGACGACAACTATGTCCCCAGTGCGCTGTGGAAGCGTAAGGACATACACGTGGAGAGCGAGGCGGAGATGCTATCGCACGGCGTTCCGAAGGCCATCACGCTCTACAAGTCGAAGATCATCGAGCGGCTTATAGCCGAGCAGCAGGCACTGCTCACGGCCGACGATCTCTCGGAGGACGAGCAGTCGGAGATCATGGCTCGCCTTAACAAGTATAACAAGGTGAAGGTGCAGATCGCGAAGAAGATACAGCGTCTGATATTATAGCGCCGTAAAAAAGGGGCGGGACCGGATCGACGACGTATCACTACGCCGTACAGTGTGCAAACAGAAAATAAACAGAAAGATGTGTTGTGTGTAAAACATATCAAAGATAAAAGAATTAGTTACCTTTATCCGGTTCCACCCGCCGGGAATATACTCAAAACCTATGCCGAATATCCGGCGTGGGCGCGATGTTTGAGCGGCCGTGGTGCTGTGACCAAGATAATGGAGTGAGATATGGCAGATTATAAAAATGTAAATATCCGCAATAAGCGGGCGACGTTCGACTACGAAATCATCGAGGAGTACGTGGCCGGTGTGGTGCTGGTGGGTACCGAGATCAAGTCGATACGACTGGGCAAGGCGTCGCTCGTCGACAGCTACTGCTATTTCGAGCGCGACGAGCTGTGGATACGCGGCGTGAACATAGCCGAGTATGCCTGGGGCACGTGTAACAACCATGTACCGCGCCGCGACCGCAAGCTGCTGCTCAACCGCAAGGAGCTCAACAAACTGCAACGCGCGTTGCAGGATCGCGGTCTGACGGTCGTCGGCCTGAGAATGTTTCTCAACGACCGCGGTCTGGTGAAGATAGCGATAGGCCTGGCACGCGGTCGCAAGGCTTACGACAAGCGCGAGTATTTGAAAGAGAACGATGCCCGTCGCGAGATGGACAAGGCAATGAAGTCAAACAGAAGATAGATATATGGCACTTATATTATGTATAGAGACCGGCACCGACATCTGCTCGGTAGGTCTGGCCAAAGACGGCGAACTGCTGTCGCTCAGGGAGAGCGGCGAGGGACGCGACCATGCGAAGAAACTCGGAGTCTTCGTCGACGAGCTGCTGCGCGAGACGGGCGTTGCGCCCGACGATCTCGATGCCGTGGCCGTAGGCAAGGGTCCCGGGTCATATACGGGACTGCGCATAGGCGTCTCGTTCGCCAAGGGTTTGTGCTACGGGTTGCAGATACCGCTGCTGGCCATCGGTTCGCTCGATGCGCTCACTGAAGTGGCGCGCGAGGATTTCGAGGCTGGCATCATCGATCTCGAAGACGAGGAGTGGGCCTCGGCACGCTTGTGCCCTATGGTCGACGCGCGTCGCATGGAGGTCTATGCCCAGGTGTTCGACAACTGCGGAGAGCCGCTTGGCGAGGTCGGGGCTGAGGTTGTCACGCCCGAGAGCTTCGCCGCGTGGCGCGACGGCGAACATCGGTTCGTGATCTTCGGCAACGGTGCCGCCAAGTGCTTGGAGACGCTCTCCGATGCCGTGCTGATCGACGTGGCACCCTCGGCTCGCGGATTGGTGCGACTGGCACAAAAGGCATTCGATGCCGGCGAGGGTGTCGACATAGCCTATTTCGAACCGTTCTATCTGAAAGATTTCATCGTGACGACCTCGAAGAAGAAGTTGCTGTAATGTGGCAGCGGCCTATCCGCCGGCCTTTCAGTCGTCTATAAGCGGAATACGATAACTCCTCAACTCACGGTCGAGGAGTTTTTCTTTGCCCTCCACGCACCGATCGACCAGCGCATGAAATGCTGCCGAGTGGTTGTGGTGGACGGTGTGACACAGCTCGTGAATTATCACGTAGTCTTGCAGATGCCGGGGCAGTGCCGCCAGAAACAGCGACAGCGAGATGTTGTTCTCCGAGGTGCAGCAGCCCCACTTGGTGCGTGCGGCGCGAATAGTCACACGGCCGTATTCGAAGCCGAAGCGTGCTGCGAGTGTCGCCACGCGCTCGGGCAGCGTGCTGCGTGCTACGCTCCGCAGCCGTTCCATCTCGGCGCGCGAGGTGTGCGGTATTTCGGCCAGCCGTTCGGCGAGCTTGCGCCGCGTCTGCTCGATCCACTCCGTGCGGCTGTCGAGAAATGCCAATGCCCGCTCTCGACGGACGAACAGCGGATATGACAGACGTATCGCTCCCGAGGGCTTGACCGACAAGCGTATCGAGCGTGAGCGCGCCGATCTGACGCACTCCACATCGCCCAATATGCCGTGTCTGATGATGGCCATGCGCCGACCGCGGGAGATTATCCTATGCGTTGACGCACCACCTCGAAGAGCATCACTGCCGCGGCGGCCGCTACGTTCAGCGACTCGATCGAGCCGATCAGCGGTATGGCCAGCTGCTCGTCGCAGAGCTTCAACACCTCTTTCGATATGCCCGTATCCTCGGCGCCCATGACAATCACGGTCGGGCGGCGGAAGTCGGCGTCGTAGATCAGCTTGCGGCTCTTTTCCGTGGCGGCCACGATCTGGAATCCCTCGGCCTGCAACGCTTTGAGCGTGTTGCGTATCGAGCCGACGCGGCAAACGGGAATCTTGTTCAGGGCGCCTGCCGAGGTCTTTATGGCATCGGCATTCACCGGCGCGGAGTTTTTCAGCGGGGCGATCAGGCCGTGCACGCCGGCGCACTCGGCCGAACGGGCTATGCCGCCGAAGTTGCGCACGTCTGTCACGCCGTCGAACACCACGATCAGCGGTGTCTCGTCCTCGGGGACGCGCTCCAATATGTCGGCCACTTCGACATACTCTATGGCGGCTATTTGCGCCACCACGCCCTGATGGTTGCCGCGTGTCAGGCGGTTGAGTTTCTCGACCGGCACCTCCTGCCAGCGTATGCGATGACGCATGCACAGATCTTTCAGGTCGGTCATCAGCTGACCCTCGGCTCCTTTGCGAATGTAGAGACGCTCGATCTGTTTGTGCGACTCGATGGCCTCGGCCACGGGGCGTATGCCGAAAATAATGTTTTCCATATATTGTTGTTTTTTGTTCGTTATATTGTTTAATGCGGCGATTACTGCTGCTCGGTTATCTCCAATTCGTACGATGCCTTCTCCCACTCGTGCATCATGTGGTCGTAGCGCGATTTCAGGGCCTCGTACTTCTCGTAGTCGGCGGCATCGTATGCGGTGGCCGCGGCGAACTTCTCGTCGTACGCGGCTATCTGCCGCTCGATGTCGGCGAGCTCCGCCTCGATCGTCTCCACGTTTTTGCGCAGCTTGCGCAGCATCTTCTCCTGCTCCTTGCGCTGCTCGTAGGATAGCTTGCCGCCGCCTTGCGGCTCGCTCTTGCGCTCGACGCCCTGAGCCGCAGGGGCTTTGCGCTCGATCTCTTTGAGTGATTCCACCTTGCGCTTCTCCAAGAAGTAGTATATACCGCCCAGATACTCCTTCACGCCGCCGTCGCGGAACTCGTAGACGCGGTCAACCAACCCGTCGAGGAACTCTCGGTCGTGCGATACGACCACCACCGTGCCGTCGTACTTTATCAGCGCGTTTTTCAGAATATCCTTCGAACGCATGTCCATGTGGTTGGTCGGCTCGTCGAGCACCAGCAGGTTGTAGGGTTCGAGCATCAGTCGCGCCATGGCCAGTCGCGAACGCTCGCCGCCCGACAGCACCTTGACCTTCTTGTCGATATCCTCGCCGCGGAACAGGAACGCTCCGAGAATGTCGCGCAGCCGCGTGCGTATGTCGCCCACGGCCACTCGGTCGAGCGTGTCGTAGACGGTGAACTCGCCGTCCATCAGATCGTCCTGATTCTGCGCATAGTAACCTATGTTTACGTTGGCTCCCGTGCGGATCTCGCCCTCGGTGGGCTGTAACTCGCCGATGAGCATGCGGGCGAATGTGGTCTTACCCTCGCCGTTGCGACCGACGAGCGCTATCTTGGCGCCACGCTCTATGGTGAACTCCGCCCCTGCGAATATGCGTTTCTCGCCGAACGCCTTGCCCACCTGCTTCACCTCGGCCACGATCTGACCCGAGCGCGGTGCCGGCGGAAACTTTATGTTCAGACGCGAGAGATCCTCCTCGTCGACCTCTATGCGCTCGATCTTCTCCAACTGCTTTATGCGCGACTGCACCTGATTGCTCTTGGTGGGCTTGTAGCGGAACTTCTCGATGAACTCCTCGGTCTTCTCGATCATGCGCTGCTGGTTCTCGTAGGCGGCCATCTGCTGGGCGCGACGCTCGGCACGCAGCTCGACGAACTTCGAGTAGGATACCTTGTAGTCGTAGATCTTGCCCAGCGACAGCTCCACGGTGCGCGTGGTGACGTTGTCCAGAAACGCCCGGTCGTGCGAGATCAGCAGCACGGCGCCGTTGTAGCTGCGCAGATACTCCTCCAGCCACTGTATGCTCTCGATGTCGAGGTGGTTGGTCGGCTCGTCGAGCAGGAATACGTCGGGCTTCTGGAGCAGCAGCTTGGCCAGCTCGATGCGCATGCGCCAGCCGCCCGAAAACTCGCTCGTGGCGCGGTCGAAGTCCGTCGCGGCGGAATCCCAGTCCGAGCAGCGTGCGTTCGATATCGGCCTCGCGCGTGTCGCCGCCGAGGATATGGTAGCGGTCGTTGGCATCGTTGAGACGGTGCAGCAGCTCCTCGTATTCGGCCGATTCGAAATCTGTCCGCTCGGCTATCTCGGTCGTGAGACGCTCTATGTCGGCCTCTATGCGCAGCACCTCCTCGAAGGCCTTGGCCGTCTCGTCGATGAGAGTGGTCGTATCGGCCACGCGCATCTGCTGGGGCAGGTAGCCTATCGTGCACTCGCCGTTGACGGTGACGGCACCCGAGGTGGGCTGCTGCTCGCCGACTATGGTGCGCAGCAGGGTGGTCTTGCCCGCTCCGTTCTTGCCCACCAGACCGATGCGGTCCTTGGGGTTTATCAGGAACGAGATATTGTCGAACAGCGTCCAGCCGCCGTAGCTTATCGTAAGGTTGTCTAACGAGATCATCTCTATGCTTTCAACATTCTGTTAATGGCCTCCTCGGGGTCGGGCGCGCCGAACACCGAGCTGCCTGCCACGAGCACCTCGGCCCCGGCATCGAACAGCAGGCGTGCGTTGGCCGACGATATGCCGCCGTCGACCTCTATTATGGTGTCAAGTCCCGCCTCGCGCTTCATTTCGTCTATCAGGCGTATCTTCTCCACGGCCGAGGGCATGAACGACTGTCCGCCGAATCCCGGCTCGACGCTCATCACCAGCACCATGTCCACCAGCGGCAGAATGTCGCGCAGCACCTCGGCCGAGGTGGCGGGCTTGATCGATATGCCGGCGCGTGCTCCGGCGTCGCGGATGGCTTTGATGCAGCCGCGTATGTCCATCGTAGCCTCGTAGTGGAAAGTGACGTAGTCGGCACCGGCCTCGACGAAGCGTTCTATGTAGTGCTCGGGCTCGGTTATCATCAGATGCACGTCGAGCGTTTTGCGCGTCGATTTGCGAATGGGCTTCATGACGGGAAACCCGAACGATATGTTCGGAACGAACACACCGTCCATGACGTCGATGTGCACCCACTCGGCTGCACTGCGGTCTATCATTTCAATATCGCGTTCGAGATGTCCGAAGTCGGCCGACAGAACCGACGGGGCTATGATACGTTTCATGTGTAATAGTTCAATTTTCAATTATGCAGACAAAAGTACAAAATTCTTACTAAATATCGGTCACCGATTGCCGATTGTTTGTTACCTTTGTCCTCGGCGACGGTATTTGCCGCGTCGGAAATCGTATAGTATCTTATGGAATATATCATAATAGCAGCCGTTTTGGCTGTGGCAGTTGCAGCCCTATTGCTCCTTTTGCGACGTTCATCGGCCGAGCTTGCGCGCGAGCGCGACGAGCGCAGGACGGTAGAACGCGGATTGATGGCCGATATAGCCCGCGAGCGGCAAGCGGCGGTAGAGGAGCGTGTGGCGCGTGCCAAGGCCGAGAGCGAGGCCGAGGCGTTGCGCGAGCGCGAACGTCTCATGCAGCGCGAACGCGAGCAGGCCGAGCAGACCATGCGCCGCGAGCGCGAACGTGCCGAGGAGGCCATGAAGGCGCAGTTCCGCAACCTCGCCAACGAGATCTTCGGCGAGCAGTCGCGCGAGTTCCGCCAGACCAACAAGGAGTCGCTTGATCTGCTGCTCAAACCGTTCAAGGACAATATCACCGATTTCCGCGAGCGCGTCGAGCGCATCTATGCCACGGAGAACGAGCAGCGCGGAGCCTTGAAGAACGAGCTGGACAACCTCATGCGGCTCAACATGAAGATCACTGCCGAGACAACCAACCTTACCAATGCACTGCGCGGCAACTCCAAGGTGCAGGGCGACTGGGGCGAGGTCTATCTCGAAACCATATTGTCGAGCACGGGGCTGGTCAAGGGCTTGCACTACGACGTGCAGGCCAATCTGAAAGACGGCGACAACCGCAATCTGCGCCCCGACGTTATTCTGCGACTGCCCGAGGAGCGGTCGATAGTCATCGACTCGAAGGTGTCGCTCACGGCATACGTGGGTTATACGGCTGCCGAGAGCGAGGAGGAGCGTCGCCGACTGATGGCCGAACATGTGGCCTCGGTGCGTCGTCATGTGCAGGAGCTGGCGGCGAAAGAGTATCAGCGACTGCTCGATTCGCCCGATTTCGTCATCATGTTCATCCCGGCCGAGCCGGCATTCTTGGAGGCGTTGAAGGAGGATCGTGCGATATGGTCCGATGCCTACGCGCGCAAGGTGGTCATATCGTCGCCGACCAATCTGTTCGCGCTGTTGAAGATGGTGGCCGACATGTGGCGGCGCGATGCCCAGAGTAAGAATCAGGCCGAGATAGTCGAAAAGGCTACGAAGCTCTACGACCAGCTCGTGGCCTTCACCGAGTCGTTGGAGGGTGTCGGCGCGGCGTTGGATCAGGCGCGCACCAAATACGACGATGCCTATAAACGTCTGCACACGGGCAACAACAACATAGTGCGTCTGGGCGAACGTCTGCGCAAACTGGGACTGCCGACCAAGAAACGCCAGTCTGCCAAAGCATTGGAGGGCGCCGAGGCCGAAATCGAATCCGAGGCAGAGGCTATGCCCGCCGGAATCGAAGCAGGCGACGAAACGGCCAGGTAAACGTATTCTTCTATCTGTCATTCTGAGCGGAACAACGTGCAGCGAAGAATCTGGTTGGGAATGAAGATTCCCATCGTGTTATGGCGATTCTATCTGTCACTCCGAGGAGCAACGCAGTTGCGACGTGGGAGAAAACAAACGTCGACCACAGAGCTACGGCTTGCGCCGTTTTATAATTCTGACCCCACCCCAAACCCCTCCCTCGGGAGGGGCTGTTGTCGCTGCGCTCCGGGTGGGGCGTGGAAAGGATTTACGGCTATCCCGGGGTCGCGCTTTGCACGCTCTCGGTATGTCACTCCGAGGAGCCGCAGGCGACGTGGGAGTCTCTTATGGTAAAATGTCATGCTGAACGTAGTGAAGCATCTGGTTGGGGTAGACAAAAACGCCATGTCATGTCGAACGTATGTGAGACATCTGTGCGCGACAAGGCTTGTCGCTCGAAAAAGAGATTCTCACGTCGCTGCTTCGCACTCCTCAGAATGACAGAGCGGGCATATCGGCCTCGTACATCATCCCCAACCAGATTCTTCATTTCGTTCAGAATGACACGAAAGGAATGATCGCTAAAATGTCACTCCGAGGGAGGACTTTGTCCGACCGTGGGAGTCTCTGCATTCGGCATGTGTTACGCTTCTAAAAAGAGATTCTCACGTCGTGCTTCGCACTCCTCAGAATGACAGAGTGGGCATGTCGGCCTCGCATATCATTCCCCAACCAGATTCTTCACTTCGTTCAGAATGACAACACGCAGCATGTCACTCCGAGGGAGGACTTTGTCCGAACGTGGGAGTCTCTGCATTCGGCATGTGTTGCGCTTCAAAAAAGAGATTCTCACGTCGTGCTTCGCACTCCTCAGAATGACAGAGTGGGCATATCGTCCTCGCATATTATCCCCAACCAGATTCTCACGTCGCAACTGCGTTGCTCCTCAGAATGACAGAGCGGTGGAAATCGGGTCGCGCGTTTACTGTCACTACGAGTAGTGCGTAATTGTTCCATATGTCGACGGTAACGTCGTGTCGTGGTGATCTAATATCGGTGTAAAGTTGTATATAATCACTTTATTTTATATATTTGCACGATTAAAACCGAAGATATATGGACGTTGAGAAATTCGATCCCGAAGATGTCATATCCGATAACGGCAACTATTTCGGCATGCCGTTCTCGCCGGAGGAGTCGGCACTGGTGCTGATCTCGGCTCCGTGGGACGTGACCGTGTCGTTTCGTGCCGGTACGTCGTATGCGCCCGATGCCATCATCGACGTGTCGCGACAGCTCGATTTCTTCGATCCGACGATGCAAGAGAGTTGGCGCAAGGGCATAGCCACCGCTCCGATCGACTACTCCATACAAGACGTGTCGCACCATTTGCGTCCCGATGCCGAGCGTGTCATAGCCAATCTCGAAGACGGAGGCAACCGCATAGCCGACGAGTATTATGCACGCAAATTGCGTAAGATAAACGACGCTTCGGCCGAGATGAACGATAAGGTGCTCTCGCAGGCGCGTCACTGGCTTTCTGAGGGCAAGATCGTGGGACTTGTGGGCGGCGACCACTCGACGGCATACGGTGTGATACGTGCCGTGGGCGAGCGTTACTCCGATTTCGGAGTGTTGCAGATCGATGCGCATTGCGATCTCAGATCGGCATACGAGGGTTTCGAACACTCTCACGCCTCGGTCATGTACAACGTCCTGCGCGACGTGCCGCAGTTGTCGCGTCTTACGCAGGTCGGAGTTAGGGAGTTCAGCCGCAAGGAGTATGAACTCACGCGCGAAGATGCCCGCATAGAGATGTTCTGCGACCAGGAGCTGTCGAGAGCGCGTGCCGAGGGCATGACGTGGCGCGAGCAGTGCGACCGCATCGTGGCCACATTGCCGCACGAGGTCTATGTGTCGTTGGACATCGACGGTCTTTCGGTGGAGTGCTGCCCTCATACGGGCACACCCGTGCCGGGCGGTCTGAGCTTCAACGAGGCGACATATCTTCTGGGACGCATAGTCGATTCGGGGCGTCGCATAGTTGGTTTCGACCTGGTGGAGGTCGTGCCCGACATCGACGACAAGATCGATGCTACGATAGCTGCCCGCCTGCTGTTCAAGTTGTGCAGCGCGGCACTGAAAAATTGCCAGGCCGAGAGTATAATTTAATCTAAAATAATACGCAAATGTTTACCAAGTATGGTTGGGTGAAGCACAGTTATGTACTGTCTGAGCGCGGACGCAACTTCCTGAAAGCCCCGTGGTCGGGTGGAGTGGTGCTGATCGTGTGCGTGTGCATAGCGATGCTTCTGGCCAATTTGCCGGCAACGGCTACTCTGTATCACGATCTGTTGCACATGGATCTGTCGATATTTTACAGTACGGGCGCAGATGCCCTGCATCACATGTCGGGTACGTTCCCACGCGGAATGACCGTCGAGAAGATCATAAACGACGGCCTGATGGTGATATTCTTCTTCACCGTAGGTTTGGAGATCAAGCGCGAGATAACGCATGGACAGCTGTCGACTCCCAAAAAGGCCATATTGCCCGTCGTCGCCGCTGCCGGCGGTATGCTGTTCCCGGCCTTGATCTACATGTTGTTCAACGGCTCTACGGGCGTGGCTCACGGCTGGGGAATCCCCACCGCGACCGACATAGCCTTCGCCATAGGCATCATGTCGCTCTTGGGCGACCGTGTACCCATAGCGTTGAAGGTGTTCCTGACGGCGTTGGCCATAGCCGACGACCTGGGTGCGATTCTGGTTATCGCCATGTTCTACGGCGAGACCCCCGATCTGTTGCTGCTGGGTATAGCCGTGCTGATTATGGTCGTGGTCTACTTCATGAACCGCATGGGCGAGCGTCGCATATTTGCCTACATGGTTCCGGCTGTGGTGATATGGGTGCTGTTCTACTATTCGGGCGTACACGCCACCATCTCGGGCGTTGCCATGGCTATGCTCATACCCTCGAAGCCGCGTTTCAATAAGGCCTATTTCCTGCATAAGGCCGACATGCTCGAAAAGGGCATACTCGACTCAACGCAGATAGAGGACGAGGAGGAGAGCGAGGAGATGTATCGCTACAACCTGCGCCGCATGAAACAGCTCGCCAACGGTTCGGCCGGCATGAGCCACCGCTTGGAATACGCCTTGTCGCCATACGTTACTTTCCTCATAATGCCCATATTCGCACTGGCCAATGCCGGCGTGAAGATCGAGTCGGTAGAGTATTTCGACATATTCCAGTATTCGTCGGAGTGGGGTTCGATCGGCATGGGTATCTTCTTCGGTCTGCTGGTGGGCAAGCCTCTGGGTATATGGCTCACGAGCTTCCTGGCCGTCAAGTGCGGCATCGCCGAGCGTCCTGCCGGTTCGACATGGAAGATGCTGTTTGCTGTGGCATGTCTGGGCGGTATAGGTTTCACGATGTCGATCTTCGTCGATTCGTTGGCATTCGACAAGGCGCACGTGGAGTTCATCGACAAGGGTAAGATAGCCATTCTGATGGGATCGGCCTGCGCCGCAATCCTCGGATCGCTGCTCATAGTGCTGTTCTCGCGTGAGAAAAACAAAAAATAACGAGCCGATGAAACGTCTGTTATCGATAGCCGTAGCGGCTCTGTTCGCCGCCATGTCGGCATGCGGTGGAGGCGGCGGCAACGACCGTCCGGCGATGAACGACGACACCGATACCATGTCGTACGTCCTGGGCATGAACATCGCCTATAACCTCATGGAGATGGATTCGACGATCAACGTCGATATGGTCTGCATGGCCATACGCGATGCCTATGCGCACGAGGAGTTGCTCTCGGCCGACGAGGCGCGCACGGCATTTCTGCGCTTCATGAACTACGACAACTACGAGCGCGTGCAACGCTACGAGGAGCAGTTCCTTAACGACCTGAGGGCTGCCGACCGCAAGTTCGTCCGCACGCAGTCGGGTCTGACCTACAAGATCGACGAGCTGGGAAATCCCAAGGAGTCGGTGCGCAACAACCGCGATACGGTGATGATTCGCTATCGTGCCACCACGGCCGACGGCGAGGAGTTCTACTCCTCTTACGAGCGCGGCGATACGTTGCGCATTGCAGTGGGGGATTTGAGCAAGGGCTTGCAGGAGGCTGTGAAGATCATCGGCAAGGGCGGACGCATAGAGGCGTGGCTGCCTTCGCGCATGGGATTCGGTGCCGAGGGTTGCGATTCGCTCGATGTAAAGCCAAATTCGATTCTCTACTACGATATGGAGCTGCTCGATGTCGAACGCCGTACGCGTTAGCTGTGATTAAGGTGACGGTCGAACGGCCGTTATCATGGAGTTGAAAATTTTATAAACCGTTTAAATAACAACTGAAATGAAAAAAGTATTTTATCTGTTGACTGCGGCGGCCGCTCTTTCGATGAGCATGGCGGCTTGCGGTAACAAGTCGAAGTCGGAGTATTGCCAGGCCGAGTCGAAGACCGAGATCGTAGATGACGCCAATGCCGAGCTCGACACGCTCTCTTATGCTGTGGGTTCTGACATAGGTCTCAGCCTGCATCTCAACCTCACGGGTATCGATTTCGATATGGATCTGCTCAAAAAGGGTGTCCGCGACCATATCGACGGTAAGGCTTCGGTGTCGGGCGAGGATGCCGAGAACTATATCACCGAGTATCTGCGCAACAACTACCAGGCATATCGCATGGCTCAGTACCGTATCGAGAAGGCTGCCGCCGAGGGTGGCGAGGACGAGCAGATCGACCTGCCCGAGTTGTTCGACGAGAACTACACCCGCGACGAGGTATCGTATCGTTTCGGTGTCAATGTGGCCGACAACCTCTTGAAAATAGGTCTCGAAAAGGTCAATCTCTACTGGTTTATCAAGGCCGTAGACGATGCTCAGAACGCTACTATCGAGACTATTGACGAGACATTGTCGCTGACTCAGGAGGAGCTGATGGGTGCCTTGATGAACTACTATCAGGAGACCGTTCCTAAGCGCAATGCCAAACTTTCGGAGGCATGGCTCAAAGAGGTCGAGGGCAAGAAAGGTGTCGAGAGGACCGAGTCGGGTCTGCTGTATCGTATCAACAACCCCGGCGGCAAGAAGTTCGCCACCGACTCGCTTTCGCGCGACGTGGTTCGCGTGAAGTACGAGGGTAAGACGCGTACGGGCAAGATCTTCGATTCGAGCTATCAGCATGCTCAGGAGATCCGCGACATGATTGCCGAGGTCGATAAGGACGAGACCATGACCGAGGAGCAGAAGGCCGGCCGCAAGAACATGTTGGAGCAGCAGTTGGAGCGTACCGAGATCATCGAGTTCCCGCTCAACGGCGTTATCCCCGGCTGGACCGAGGGTATGAAGCTCGTCGGCGAGGGCGGTAGCATCACGCTCTGGATCCCTGCCGAGCTGGCTTACGGCGCGCGCGGTGCCGGTCGCGACATCGGTCCCAACGAGGCATTGGTATTCAATGTCGAGCTTATAGAGGTGAAGCCTTACGAGGCTCCCAAGCCCGTCGAGCCGGTAGCCCCGGTTGCCGAGCCGGCAGTCGAGGAGTAATCGGTCTCTTGAAAAGGGCGTAAGTTCTGCGCCTTGTTATGATCCGCCAACGGACGGTACGTCGAGTACAGCCCGTTGGCGGATTCTTTTTTGTTGGGTGACATGGCGGGCGACTATTTCCACTGTCGTGTCATTCTGAGTGAAGTGAAGAATCTGGTTGGGGATTATGTGCGTGGGAGAATAACTCGCTCTGTCATTCTGAGGAGGCCGTAGGCCGACGTGAGAATCTCTTTTTCGTACGATATAGCCAATATCGGGTGCCGAGACTCCCACGGTCGGACAAAGTCCTCCCTCGGAGTGACATGGCGGGCGATTATTTCCACTGTTGTGTCATTCTGAGGAGGCCGTAGGCCGACGTGAGAATCTCTGTTTCGAGCGATCGGTCTTGTCTCGCACAGATGTCTCACTTTCGTTCGACATGACATGGCATTTTTGTCTACTCCAACCAGATTCTTCATTTCGCTTCGCTTCATTCAGAATGACATAGCGAGAGCGTGCAAAGCGCGATATTCGGGTTTTGTGTCAACTTTTCCACGCCCCACCCGGAGCGCAGCGACCAAAGTCCCCTCCGAGGAGGGGATTTAGGGGAGGGTCAGAATTATATAACGGCGTAAGCCGTAGCTCTGTGGTCGACATTTGTCTTGGGTCAGAATTATAAAACGGCGTAAGCCGTAACTCCGTGGTCGACGTTTGTCTTGGGGTCAGAATTATAAAACGGCGCAAGCCGTAGCTCTGTGGTCGACATTTGTTGTGCGGCACTCCTCTGTGTGACACACTGGAAAGCAGTGCATAATACCGATCGTATATGATCTTTTCACGAAAAAGTGTTATATTTGTACAATTATAGCCGTCGTACTATCGGCGCATGCGGCCGATTGTCGGACGGCTGTGCGAGAGTAATATTAATGGCAGGAGTGCCGAAAAGCAGATTGGATTATGTTTTGTAGCGAATGCGGGGCGGCAGTGACCCCCGAGATGAATCATTGCCAGAGTTGCGGAGCGCGTCTCAATAACGGCAATCACGTACAATCGCGTGCGCATGTTGCGCCCGTTGTGCGCGAAATAGCAATGCCGTCGGGTGTCGACATGATAAACAAGGCGTTGATCGGTATGGGCGTATTCATGATCGTGTCGACGTTCATGGCGTGGTACCGTGTGTCGATCAACATGGGCGACGCCTCGGTCGATGCTCTGGCCAACTTCGTAACGCGTCTTTTGCCGTCGTACACGGGTGTGAACACCTATTACGGTATTGCGGGCATGGCCATAGCCTTCGCGGCCATAATATGCGTCGTATGCCGCCGATACACGTGGGCTGCGGTGATGGGTATAGCAGGTGTGGCTCTGGCTCTGCTGGCGATGTTTCTCACGCCCGATTTCGTCGCGCTCAACTACTCGGTAGGCGGTGGCGGCGAGTCGAATATCATGGATATGGTGCAGTCGGGCCTGGGTGCGAGTCTGCTCCCGTCGGAGGTGCGCAGCGGTGCGAGAATGGCATCGGGCATACTGGATACGATATACGACTATGTGGCTGTGAGGAGCTGCTTCGGTCTGACGGTGTATGCCGTGACATCGGCGGCGTTGGCCGTGCTGAGTGCCGTGGCACTGAGACGACGCGCAGAGTAACGTGCGTTGTGGATTGATCGAAAACAAATAAATTGCAAGATTATGAATAATCAGGTTATCTCGTCGCAGGCTGGCCGACAGTCGGTCGTTGCGACACTTTTCAAGAGCCTATACATGCAGATGGCGGCGGCTCTTACCATAACGGGCCTTACGGCCTACTTCATAGCTTCGTCGCCCGAGATGATGGCGACCATATTCAGCAACCGTGCGAGCGTGTGGATTCTGATCTTCGCCCAGCTGGGTGTGGTGATGTGGCTCTCGGCGCGTGCTCTCAGAATGTCGATGACGGCGGCCACGCTGCTGTTCATACTCTATTCGGTGCTTACGGGCGTGACGTTCTCGGTGATATTCCTGGCCTTTACGGGCGAGACTATCGCCACTACATTCTTCGTTACGGCCGGAACGTTCCTTGCCATGAGCCTTGTGGGATATGTGACCCGCATGGATCTTACGCGTGTGGGCAGCATACTCTTCATGTTGCTCATAGGTGTGCTGATCGCCACGGTGGTCAACTTGTTCATGCACTCGGAGACTATCTATTGGGTGACGACATACGCCGGTGTAGTGATATTCGTGGGTCTTATAGCGTTCGATACGCAGAAGCTCAAAGGCATATTCATGAACATCGACTCTGTCGACGAGACCTCGCAGAAGATAGCTTTGCTGGGCGCGTTGACGCTCTACTTGGATTTCATCAATCTGTTCCTTTTCCTGCTGCGTATATTGGGCGGTAACAGGGATTAGCTTTACCGGCGTGTCATAACAGGCAAACTACTGCGTTATTATCGGTGTCACGGCTCAGTCATGTACGCCAGAGTACACTCCACTCGCCGTGAACCTCAATGCCTTGTATTTTACCTATTCTGACACACCTTAACACGGCTACCATAACGGGCAAACTACTGCGCTATTTAAATTAAAAGGCTGTCTAATATTCGTTAGACAGCCTCTTTTGTTTTGTACTCCGTTTTACAGCGTCAGTTTCACGCCGACGAAGAATGCTCGCGGCATCGACGGACCGTAGATGTAGGCCGAGTCTTTTGCCGCACCGAAGTCGAGGTCGCGCTGGTAGGCGTCGAATATGTTCTTCACGCCGGCATTGATTTCCAGATCGATCACGTTCGACAGCGGTATGACATACGCCGCCTTTATGCCGCAGTCCCAGAACGAGGGCGTGGTGGTCTGCGTGTCGACGGGCAGTATGCCGGCGTTGTGCTGCACGAGCATCGAGCCGGTGTAGGTGCAGAAGAGCGAGGCCGAGAGGCGACGCGCTATGTTGAACGTCGAGGTGAGGTAGCCGTAGTGGTCGGGCGAGCGGAACATGCGTCGCTGCGGCTCGACATCGTCGGACCACTGCTCGGGAGTCTTGTAACGGCTGCGCTGGAACGTGTAGCCGGCCTGAATCTCGAATATGCCCTTTATGCCCAACTTCACCTCGGCTGTGATGCCGGCCACGGTGGCACCGTCGGCGTTGCGTCGCTCCTTGATGGTGTTGCCGTCGGCGTCTGTTCCTATCTTTTCGAGCGTGAAGACGTCGTCGAGAATGGTGTAGAAGCCCTCTATGAGCAGATTGGTTTGCAGACGGCCGAAGGTGTGATATAGATCGGCCGAGGCACTTATGCTGTGCGAATACTCGGGACGCAGGTCGTCAGCTATGCGTATGATCGATACGGCGTGGTTCAGCGCGTCGATATGCAGATCCTCGTTGTAGGCCTGCGGTGCGCGATAGCCGCTTGCGTAGCTTATGCGCAGTCCGATGTCCTCTATGGGGCTGTATCGCACGTTTACGCGCGGCGAGAATATCGGATTCTTCACCATGTTGTGCTTGTCGAGTCGGCCTCCGATCAGCAGGCTGACCTTATCGTTGCGCCACTCGTTCTGGAAGAAGAAGCCGGCGGTGCGAGTATCCTGCTTGAAGTGGCGATCGGTGGCGAGATAGTTGTCGTGCAGATCGTTGTAGTTGTACTCCGCGCCGAATGTCAGCTCCGAGGGCATGAACCACAGCCGGTCGAAGTTGTAGGTGTATTGCGCGCCGGCCACCACGGTCAGATCGTTGGTGGTGCCGTAGGCCTCGGGATTCATGTCGGTACCGAAATAGCTGTCGCGGTCGATGCCCTGCGCCGACGAGTAGATGCTCAGCCGGTGGCGGCTGTCGGCGGAGAAGTAGTCGAATCGCAGACCTCCGCCGTCGATCTTGTGGTCGAGCTGCTCGCATATCATGGCCATGTGCGGAGCCTCCGAGAGGTTGTCGCCGCCGCGACGGAACTCGTGCGTGTGGTGATACTCGGCCGTTATGCGTGTATGGGGCGAGGTCTTGTAGTAGCCGCGGAATCCTATGGTTTCCGAGTTGAGCTTGGGTATGTCCGAGAAGCCGTCGTCGTTGCGGTCGTAGGCCTCGCGTCCCTTGATCTGACCGAACAGATATACGCCCAGTTTGTTGTCGTCGCTGACGAACGATCCGTTGAGTGCGGTGTTGATGTCGGTGCTGCCGCCCGTGTAGATATGCGTGGTGTTGGCCAGCGAGAGCGAGTTGCGCAGCGGGTCGCGCGTGATGATGTTCACCACGCCGCCTATGGCGTTGGAGCCGAACAGTGCCGATCCGCCGCCGCGAATGACCTCCACGCGTTCGATCATGGCCACGGGCAGCTGATCCATGCCGTAGACGGCTGCCAGCGAGGAGAATATCGGACGGCTGTCGAGCAGTATCTGCGAGTAGTGACCCTCCAAGCCGTTGATGCGCAGCTGCATAGTTCCGCAGTTGCCGCAGTTGTTCTCAACGCGCAGTCCCGACTGGAAATTCATCGACTCCGACAGATTCGACGATGCCACGGCATCGAACAGCTTCTGCGACGCCACGTTGACCACCGTTGCCGTCTGGCGGCGGTTGGTCTCGTTGCGGGTGGCCGATACGACCACTTCGTCGACCATCATCGAGTCCTCTTCGAGCGTGAAGTTGATCTCTATGTTTTTGCCGGCTACGGCGTCTACTCTCTGCTCCACGGTCTTGTAGCCGAGCGATGCCACGACAATGATGTTCTCTCCCTCGGGCAGATTTTTCAAAAAGTAGTGACCCGTGGCGTCCGACGCACAGCCTATGGTCGAGCCTTTGACGGCTATGTTGACGTAGGGCAGATGTTCGCCCGTCGAGGCTGTGACCACATGGCCGTATATGTTGGCGTCGGTGTTGCGTTTGTTCTTGCTTTGTGCAAGGTTCTCGGCCGATACTACGGCCGGAATCAGGAGCATGACGATTGCCCCCAACATACGTATATTCATTATAAGTTCGGATTTATGTGTGAAAATGTTGTGCCTTAAAGCTCTGTGCGCAGAGCTGCGTGTCGTGCGCCGACGACTACCGGCAGACGGGAGGTGCCCGCAGCTGGCGATGCGACGAGGGTGCGAGCGACGCCGGTTGCTCGTCGTGCTGTATCCGATGCAGGCGCGACCATGTCGACGCAGCCGTCATTACGCCGAGCAGCGGCGCGACGGCGGCGAATGCCGACAGATAGGAGATCGTCTGCAATTGGCTGCCGCTGTGGCTGTGCGAAGCGGCCGATCCCGTGTAGGGGTGAGAGTGGACTATGCGGTCGCCGTCGATGTCGTGTACGTGCATGAACATGGTCGTGCTGCACCAGTACCCGATGAAGAGTATGGCGAGCAGCAGAGAAAATATTTTTCTACGACTGTTGTTCATTTCGTGGCAAAGATACGAATAAGCGAGCGCAATGCCAAATTTATTTGAGCATTGCCGAGGCGGAGTATCTTCGTCGAGGTTAAAGGTAGGGTTGTTTATTCGAATTGCGGAAATCGTTTTTGCGGTCGGTACTCGCCGTCGACGATCGACCAGCAGTGCGTCTCGCGGCCGTTGGTCATGACTATGTGACGGCAGCCTATGACGGCGTTGTAGCGTGCCGCCTGCGCGAATACGGCATTGTCGACGGCTATCGATGCCTCCTTGCACTCGACGAGTACCAGCGGCCTGCCGTCGCTGCCCATGGCCACTATGTCGGCGCGTTGCGCCATGCCGTTGATAGCCACCGGGTACTCCTCGGCTATGGCCTGCAACGGGAATCCGCAATGCCCGACCATGTATTCCACCACATGACGGCGCACCCACTCCTCGGGAGTCAGCACGACCCACTGTCGGCGTACCGCGTCGAATATCTGCGTGCGTCCTTGCTTGTCGTGTCGGGCGCGCAGAGTTATGGGCGGCAGATTGAGTTTGGGCAGTTCGTTCATGTCGTGAATCGAAAAAATCACTATATTTACCGATGCAAAGATACGAATAAGCGAGGGCAAAAGCAAACTTGTTTGCATTTTGCCGAGCGAGAGTATCTAAGACGAGGCGTAGCCGAAGTCAAATATACGAATAAGCCGGGGCGTAATGCCAAATTTATTTGGGCATCTTATACCCTGTCATTCTGAGGAGCGTGCAGGGCACGCGACGTGAGAATCTGGTTGGGGAAGATAAAAACACACTGTCACTCCGAGGAGCAACAAAGTTGCGACGTGGGAGTCTCAACACTTGACATAGGCCTTTACCGCATGAAAAAGAGATTCTCACGTCGGCCTATGGCCTCCTCAGAATGACAGAGCGGGAGTGTCTTCGGTGTGTCGGCGATTTGGAACATGAATATTTAAAATAAAATGAAAAAACTGCTATTGTTTATCGTTGCCGTTGCCGGGTGTCTGTCGGCTTCGGCAGCCGGTGAGGGACGCCTGATCGACGGAACGCTGCTTTCGGGCGGTGTCGAGCGCTCTTACAAAATCTATCTCCCGGGCGATATGGCCGCTCACCGCTCGCTCGTGCTGGTATTGCACGGCTATGGCGGCTCGGCCGATCCGGCTCGTTTCGACATGAACCGTGTGGCCGAGCGTTACGGCTTTGCCGTCTGCTACCCGCAGGGCGAGAGAGATGCTCGCGGCAAACGCTGCTGGAATGTGGGCTATCCGTTCCAGGCCGACATGACCATCGACGACGTGGAGTTTCTGTGCGAGCTCGCGGCACACTTGCAGGAGAGCTACGGTCTCTCGGCCGGGAATACGTTTTGCACGGGATTGTCCAACGGCGGCGAGATGTGCTATCTGCTGGCCTACACGCGCGGCGACGTGTTTCGCGCCGTGGCTCCTATCGCCGGCCTGACGCTCGAATCGATGTACCGCACCCTCTCGGCCACGCGCGCCGTACCTCTGATGGAGGTGCACGGGACGGCCGACCGCACGTCGTTGTGGGAGGGCGACCCCGACAATAGCGGCGGCTGGGGCGCATACCTGGCCGTGCCGGTGGCGGTAGGGTATTGGGTTGCGGCGGATCGTTGCACCCATTGTTTGCGCGATACCGTGCCGTCGCGCTCCGACCGTATCATCCTCCGCGACCGCTATGTGGGCGGTACTGACGGCTCGGAGGTGTGGCTCTATCGCATCGAGGGCGGCAAGCACTCATGGGGCGAGCCCGATATGGATACGCCCGAAGCGATATGGGAGTTTTTCTCGAAGTTCGTCACCGAGTAGGCGGAATGACTCTATTTTTTGTAACTTTACGGCGATTAAATGAACTATCGTATGACGAAATATTTTGTAATGTCGGCCTTGGCGTTGGTTGCCGCCGCGGGCAGCTTGTCGGCACAGCGACCTTTATCGGTCGTGTCGGAGGGGCGCGACGCCTTGCGCGGACGACTCGTTCCCTACTCTACGGCTGCTGAGGCCGCCACGGCATCGATGCAGCGACAGCGATATATGCAGCCTTTGGAGGAGTGGCGTGTCGCGACCGCTTCCGACGGCGGGACGGTGATGGCAGCTGAGTTCACCGTGCCGTTCTCATGGATCGAGCGGCAGACGTTCCTGCGCGTGGAGGGTGCCGGCGCACCCTACGAGGTGATTGTCAACGGTCGCACGGCAGGCTATTCGCAGAACGGCTTCGCCGCTGCGGAGTACAATATCACCAAGCTGTCGCGCGAGGATAAGAACACGGTGGAGATACGCCTTATGAATCGCGCCGCGCTTTCGGCTGTCGAGTCGTTCGAGGCCGTTGACGATGTGCCGCTGCGTGCATACGTCGTATCGCAGCCGCGCCTGCGTGTGCGCGATGTTTTCTATCGTACGCGCATGGGTGTCGGCGAACGTGCCAATGTCGATGTGGGCATCATCATGCACAATCAGACGCTCAATGCCAAACACTCGCGCATCTACTACGAGCTCTACTCGCCCGACGACGTGCGCGTGGCCAACGGTTATAAAGATGTCACGTTGGGCATGTACGGTATCGATACGGTGCGTTTCGCGGCCAATATTCCCGATTCTACGCTGTGGAGCGCGCAACGCCCGTCGATGTATAGGTTGGAGCTGCGCAACCGTATCGAGGGGCGCGATGTCGAGTTTTATTCGCTGCCCGTGGGGTTCCGTTCGGAGGAGTACGCCGACGGCGAGTTCTCGATCAACGGCCGCCGCGAGACCATGCGTTGGGCGCAGGTCGATGCTTCGATCTCGCCCGAGCGTGTCGTGAGCCTGCGCGACGAGGGCTACAATGCGCTCGACTTTGCGGCCGGACACGTATCTGAGGATCTGTTGTCGCTGTGCGACTCGTTGGGACTGTATGTGGCTTTGACGGCAGCCGTCGACTCGTCTGCCGCGGGAGAGTCGCGCAGGGTAGGGGGCAATCCGTCGAACGACCCGACATGGCGCGCGACATATATCGATCGCGGGCAGATGCTCATCGAAACCACCAAACGCCACCCTTGCGTGGTGATCTATCGCCCGGCAGTACGTTCTGCTAACGGTATCTGCTTGTATGATAGCTATCTAATGATGAAATCGATGTCGGGCGAACGCCCCGTTTTCTATCCCGACGGCGGTGGCGAATGGAACGACGATTCAAAAAAATGATATTTTTTGTAAAATTTTTCTCGAAAAAATTTGCAGATAATAAAATTTGTTGTACCTTTGCACTCGCAATCGAAAGGTTGAATGCCTCTTTAGCTCAGTTGGTAGAGCACGACACTCTTAATGTTGGGGTCCAGGGTTCGAGCCCCTGAGGGGGTACAACAAAAGATCCGATGGAAACATCGGGTCTTTTGTTTTTATGCCCGTCAGGGTAGCTCGAACCCTGGTGCTCCTCCCTTTCAGGGAGGCTGGGAGGGTGTCAATAACATGAGCACACGATTGCGCTTGCCGTAGCGCAATCGAGCCCCTGAGGGGGTACAACGAAAGATCCGATGGAAACATCGGGTCTTTTGTTTTTATGGCCAACATTATTGTTCGGTAAAATGAAATAGATTTATATACTTTATAAGTATTTTCAGTGATGTTGTGAGTCAATTCTAATCAGTATGCGATAAAATAATTTGAAAATTCGATATTTAACTCTATATTTGCTACCAAGATTAGTTATCTTGGTATATAATGTTTCTCTGAATAAAGAAAGTAGTAATGAAAGAACTCGTAATAAAATATTGGTGGGTATTTGTTATTGTAATAGCGGCTCCATTGGGACTTAATTTTTTATTACAAATACCCGCATTCGTTCAAATTGTAGGTGTAGATGCCGATTGGCTTTCTTTCTGGGGAAATTACTTGGGTAGTAGTATCAGTACTTTAACTGCATTGTTTATTTTGTTTAAGACAATGCAACAGAATCATGATGAGAACGATAAAAATCGTATTGCTAATAAACAGGAAAATGAAAATAACCGTAGGCTACAAATTAAGGTGTTGGAATATCAACAGCAAATGCAGTGGTTGAATTTGTTTCGTCAAGCCAGTGCGGAATATGTTCTGTTGTATAATGCTAATGATCTGATTGCAATAGCAAATACTTTTATCGGAAATCCAGAAGTGGCGCATAATATGTTAAAATCTCTTTTTGACAGAGCATCAAAATTAGATACGGTATTTGCTTATTTGCGTAAGTCAGACGAAACAACAGAAGAGCTGATTAAGAAAATATCGCCAACGTTTGACCAATATATCGAAGTGCTGGGAGATATTCAATCAATAATAGTGTTTAAAAAAACTCATCTTGCCCCTACATTTCCTCAATTGACTGATGTGATGCCAGGAATGGATATGTCTGAAACGATGAAAACTAAGATTCGTAAAACGTCTAATGGTTTTAATAATGATGCACAAAAGTTTGTTGATGTCGTGATGTCGAGAATATCTGATATAAAAGATGATATGCAATATATTAGGAATATATTGTATGACTATATCAAAGTAGAGCAGGTGAGAATTGATGGAATTTTAGATAATTAGTCCGTAGACCATTAGAGAATAGTGAAATTATAATTTGCTTGGGTTGTCTCATGGCTAGAAGAAGTTTATTGTATCGAACATCATAAATTTTTTTAGTAGTATAATAAATATCAATTGTTCGATAGCAAGCCGTGGAAATATGTATTGCGGCTGTATTTGTGGTTGGACTTCGTTATGTCCTTCGTTTTCAATATTTATGATATATACAGAGATTGCACGCATTGGGTATTAAAAGTAAATATAAAATTGTAATCTTGACATTTGTTCGTTAAAATATCTGTATATTTGTCTTTGCGAACTAACTACAATTAATATGAAACTTAATGTGGAATTATCATTCGGTAAGGCTGATAAATTAACTAATACTTTTATTCTTAAATGGAATCCGGCAATATCGTCATATACGATGGCGCGTCTTAATGAGGATTTGCGAGATTGGGTAGATGGCTTTGATCCGGATTTTGACTGGTCTGTTTGGGATTGGCAAAATGCTAAGTGTGGCGATCGTTTCTTTATGGTGCGTGTGGGTGACGGTAATACAGGTGTTATCGGTGCAGGATATTTTACTTCAGACCCGTTTGAATCTGAGGACTGGTCAGGCCGCGGTCGAAAGGTATATTATATGAAAATGGAGTTTGATGAGATTATTCACCCCGATCGCGCTCCGATTCTCGATACGGCGACATTGCAGCAAGCCATTCCGAATTACGATTGGACAAAAGGTCATTCGGGAGAGATGCTCGACAAGGAATCGGCGGGTCGCTTGGAGAATCTGTGGAACGAATTTGTTGTCAATAATATATCCGTTTTCGAGCCTCGTGCATATCGACGTATGCCGTACGTGTTATAGGTGTTGACTTGTAGATGCGTATCGGTACAGATCGTATTTACATGATGGTTGATGATCTGTAATATCGTATTTGCTGGTGTGTTTTGCGCTACACTGGTAATTATTTCATAGTATGGTTTGCTGTAATTTCGTTAAATTTGCACTGACAAATACACTTTTGAGATGAAAGCCTATACCTATATCGATCGGGGACGATTCGAGTTGCTCGACAAACCGAAGCCCGTCATATCGGATCCGCGTGATGCCGTCGTGCGCGTAACGCTCGCGAGTATCTGTACCAGCGACCTGCATATCAAGCACGGCAGCGTGCCGCGTGCCGTCGAGGGAATCACCGTCGGCCACGAGATGGTGGGTGTCGTCGAGGCGGTCGGGGCTGAGGTGCGCAGCGTTGCGGTAGGCGACCGCGTGACGGTCAACGTCGAGACCTTCTGCGGCGAGTGCTTTTTCTGCCGAAACGGCTATGTGAACAACTGCACCGACCCCGACGGCGGCTGGGCGCTGGGCTGCCGGATCGACGGCGGGCAGGCGGAGTATGTCCGTGTGCCGCATGCCGATCAGGGGCTTAACCGAATTCCCACCACGGTGAGCGACGAGCAGGCGTTGTTCGTAGGCGATATTCTGGCGACGGGTTATTGGGCGGCACGCATTTCTGAGATTACGTCAGATGATACGGTATTGATTATCGGAGCCGGGCCGACGGGAATATGTACGTTGCTGTGCGTGATGTTGAAACATCCGAAGCGTATCATCGTCTGCGAGCAGTCGTCCGAGCGGCGACGGTTCGTGCGTGAGCACTATCCCGACGTACTGACTGTCGCGCCCGAGCAGTGCCGCGAGTTCGTGCTGGCGAACAGCGACCACGGCGGAGCCGATGTCGTAGCGGAGGTGGCCGGCGGCGAGGATACGTTCCGTCTGGCGTGGGAGTGCACACGACCCAACGCGACGGTTACCGTCGTCGCGCTATACGACAAACCGCAAATACTCCCGCTGCCCGATATGTACGGCAAGAATCTCACCTTCAAGACGGGCGGCGTCGACGGCTGTGACTGCGCCGAGATCCTGCGCCTGATTGAGGCCGGCGAGATCGACACCACGCCGCTCATCACTCACCGCTATCCGCTCGACCGTATCGCCGAGGCATACGATCTGTTCGAAAACCGCCGCGACGGAGTAATCAAGGTGGCTGTAACCGGCCGGTGATAAGGACGGCGCTGAGCAGGCCTTACGATGCTCAGATAAACAGCTCGTTGGGCTTGCGGCCGGCGAAGGCCTTGCCCTTCAACAATGCAACAGCTTTAAGTAACAGCGGTTTGAATTGACGCGCATGGGTGGGGCATACTGCCACGCAGCGGAAACAGCCGATGCAATGCGATTCGTCGACACGTGTGGGGTCGTTCGGATCGATGGCTTGTGCCGGGCAGCATTGCGCGCAGATGCCGCAACCCGAGCATTGCCGGGTAGCCTTCGGGACGAATACGCCTCCGGCTTGTCGGTATGGTCTGTCGCCGGGAATGTCGATGGCGTTGGTTTCGCCGCGGTTCGCCTTGTCCATAACTTGTCTGCCGAAATCGCTGAGTTCTGACAGATCGTTATCGTTGGGACGCCCCGTCGCGAACTGCCGCATTATGGAGTGCTCGGCCACAGCCGTTATGGCGGCTATGACGTCGAATCCACACTGCGAGGCGGTGTCTTGCAACTCGACGAGTGCATCCTCGTAGGCGCGGTTGCCGTAGACGGCGACTATGACGCATTTGCTGTTTGCGGCCTTTATCTGTTGCAATCTGTCGACTGCAAAGGCCGGTATGCGACCGGCATATACGGGCATGGCGATGGCTACCATGTCGTTATGTCCGAAAGCTATTTCGTTGAACTCCTTTGCGGGTGTTGTCAGGTCTATGTATGTGACATCGTTCCATGTCGATACGACGGCTTCTGCCACTCGTCGTGTTCCGCCGGTGGGGCTGAATGTGATTGCGTAATTGCTCATCTCGTCGATGGTTATAGTTGAAAAAAGTAAAATCCGGGCAGGTGTCGGTCGCTGTTACTATCTGCCGCCCACGCGCTATATTTCTGTCTTAGGTCTATGCGTCGTCACCCTCCGGCCCTCTTGCAGCGGTAGCCGGCGCGCGTGAGCAGTTCTACTATGCGGTCGCGGTGGTCGCCTTGTATGATTATCTCGCCATCTTTGGCCGTGCCGCCCACGCCGCACTTCGTTTTCAGATCCTTGCCCAGATCGGCCAATGCCTGCTGCGAACCGACGAAACCTCGCACGACGGTCGCCACGCGTCCGCCTTTTAGTCTGTCGAGCCACACCCGCAGATTCTGCTGTTGTGGCGCGATGGTCTCTGCCTCCGGCTCCTCGGCCGTATCGTACTTGTAATCGGGGTTGGTCGAGAACACCACTCCCAGTCTCTCTTTCCAGTCGTTGGACATAATTTATAGATTTATTTGTTGTCCCATTATATCGGATTGTCGGCCGATTGTGGTCGGAATCGGACGTGTAGGGTCGAAACCTCGTGCAAATTTAGAAATTATTTTTTAACTTTACCATCATGAAACGATCGATTGCCTCCAAAACGAGTCGCGACATCTTTCCCGTCGCTGCCGACGATCTGCCGCAGGTGCTGCCGCCGCCCGACGACCGGCGTCTGGTGCGCGTGTTCGTCGAGGGTTATGAGGACGTGGCCTTCTGGCGCGGCATATTCGACCATTTCCGCAATCCCTATCTGCGTTTCGAGATCTCAGTCCCCAATCGCGAAGATCTGCCCAAGGGTAAAAAGGTGCTGCTGTCGATGATCGATTGCGACGACGAAGACCTGCTGCTGTGCGTCGACTCCGATTTCGACTATCTGTTCAACGCCTCCACCGAGCAGTCGGAGCGTCTTCTGTCGGCGCGCAACATGTTTCACACATATACCTACGCCACGGAGAATTACTTATGTTACGCCCCGTCGCTGCACAACGTCTGCGTCAAGGCGACGAAGAACGATACGCGCATATTCGATTTCGTCAAATTCTTCGACGAATACTCGCGTGCGATATATCCGCTGTTTCTGTGGTATGCCTATTCGGCCAAGCTGTCGACCGAGAATGTATTCCGTCTGGCGGAGTTCCGGGCCTCGGTGCGTCTGGGATATGTCGATATACGCGATAATGGCGCAAACACACTGGCCTGGCTGCGACGCAATGTCGAACGTCGCCGGCATCTGCTCGAAGAGCATAATCCCGATATGGTATCTGCCGTCGAGGCATTCGGCCGTGAGCTGCGGCAGCGCGGCGTCGAGCCCGAGAACACATATCTGTTCATGCACGGCCATACGCTGATGGACAACGTTACGCTCGTGGTGCTCGGTGCCGTGTGCGAGCAGCTGCGCCGGTTGTCGCTTGCCAAGATTCAGTCGTCGCAGAAGCAGGGTATAGCCCTTCGCAACGAGCTGAGCAACTATACCAATACTCTGCGTTCTATACGCGACGTGCTGCTCGACAATGAAAACTATACGCAATGTCCGCTCTACAAACGTCTTCGCGACGATATACAGGATTATCTCACGGCCATGATCTCGCGAATCAAGCAGGAGCGCCCGTCGCCCGTCATGCTGCGCCGTAACTTCGAACCTTGAATATTCCTCCCTCGACGGTTTGCCTCGGTGTGCCTCTATTCGGAAAATAGTGTAATCATAACTTCCGCAATAGAGGCCATACCTATATTATATTATAATATGCGCCATCCCTATCTGGCACAATATGACCCATAAAAGATGTATTATAAAATATTATATACCGCTGTAATTTTACTGCATATTATTTCATTTTGGCACGATATATTGCATATTGCCCGCATGTTTATTGCAGGTAAAATTTGCTGCTTCCAATTCGTATGATAAATTGAAAGTTCGATTACGAATCGTAAGTTTTTAAACTTTTCTTCTAAAAAACTGTAAATAACTAAAAAATATTAATAAGATAATTTGGTAAATAGATTTCCCTTTCGTATCTTTGTAAGTGAACTTTTATATTAAATTTTGTTAAAACTAATGCTTATGGTTAAAAAAGTTGTACTATCTGTGTTTGCCGCTCTGGCTTTGGGGTGCTCTTTGGCATCGGCACAGGGTCAGCGGATTACCGGTAAGGTTACCGACGAGTCGGGACAACCGGTGATCGGAGCAGCGGTTACGGTTGAGGGATCGTCACGAGGTGCCTCTACCAATGTGGACGGCTCTTACGAGATCGTCGCGCCGTCTGATGCAACTCTGAAATTCTCGTTCCTCGGTCTGGAACCGCAGACGGTTCCCGTATCGGGCCGAACGCTGATAGATGTCGTCATGAAGGACGATTCTACAAATATCGGAGATGTTACGGTGGTCGCTTACGGTAAGAAGCGCAAGGAGGACCTGGTGGGTTCGGTGTCTAAGGTTAAGGAGGGCCTTATCGCCAACTCGCAGGCTTCGTCTGTAACCAAGTCGCTCGAAGGCGCCGTAGCCGGTGTCCAGATCGTCAGCTCTACGGGTCAGCCCGGTCAGGATGCGTCGATCGTGGTTCGCGGTATCGGTTCTATCTCTGCCAGCAACACGGCTCTTATCGTTGTCGACGGTGTGCCTTTCATGGGTGCTCTGTCGGACATCAACCCCGCCGATATCGAGTCGATGTCGGTATCTAAGGACGCCGTTTCGAACTCGCTCTACGGTTCGCGTGCTGCCAACGGTGTGGTAATGATTACCACCAAGACCGGTAAGCAGGATCGCACCCGTGTATCGTTCAAAGGTACGTGGGGTGTCAACATGCGTGGTGTCGAGGATTACGACATGGCCCGCAATCAGGCCGAGTTCTACGAGTTGACGTGGTACGGTATCCGTAATACGAGATGGGCCAACAACGGTCACGATCTGGCTGCCGCAAACCAGTTCGCCAGCGAGAACCTGTTGCCCGAGTTGGGTTACTACAACTCGTTCATCATCCCTTCGGGTCAGTATCTGGTGGGTACCAACGGTAAGTTGAATCCCCATGCCCGCGTTCGTTACGACGATTCGTTCTACGATGCGATGTTCAAGAACTCGTTCCGTCAGGAATATACGGCGTCGGTTGCCGGCGGTACCGCCAAGACCGACTACTACCTCTCTATGGGTTATCTCGACGATACGTCTTACGTCATCGGTTCCGACTATGAGCGTCTGACCATGCGTGCCAACGTGAATACTCAGGTGTTCAAGTGGTTGAAGGTCGGTATGAATATGTCTTACGCCAAGACCACCATGAACGGTATGAATGAGATCCAGGGTCAGGCTTCGAACGCATTCGAAGTTGCTCGCGGTTGGGCTCCTATCTATCCCGTTCACGCTTACGATGCCGAGGGTAACATGAAATACAACGCCGACGGTACTCCCATGTACGATAACGGTATGAAGGTTACCGACGGTACGATCAACCGTCCGACGGCTACCAACCAGAACGTCATCTGCAACCTCTACGAGGATATCCGTCGTTCGGTTTATCACAATCTCTCGACTCGTACTTACGCCGAGGTTACTTTCTTGAAGGACTTCACTTTCACGGTGAACTACGCATACGACCTGGTTCAGGGTATCGGTACTACCTACTATACTCCGACCATCGGTGACGGTCAGTCGTTCAACGGTCGTTCGACCAAGCAGACCTCTATGGCCGAGACTATGACTCTCAACCAGCTGCTCGCATATCGCAAGACTATCGGCGACCATCACATCGAGGCGTTGGCCGGTCACGAGTACTACAAGCGCAACGGTGAGGCTATGGCCGGTCAGAAGACCAACTTCTATGACCCCAAGAATCCCGAGTTGGACAACGGTGGTGCTATCCAGGCTTTGGAGTCTAACACCTATCTCCACAACATCGAGGGTTATTTCTTGAAGGCCGACTACGATTTCGCGCACAAGTATTACATCTCTGGTGCTGTTCGTCGCGACGGTACATCGCGTTTCCTCGACCGTTGGGGTACTTTCTGGTCGGTAGGTGCCGCATGGCGTCTGTCGTCGGAGGACTTCATGTCGAACGCACGCGGTTGGCTCAACGACTTGAAGATCCGCGCATCTTACGGTACTCAGGGTAACGAGAACATCGGTACCGGCTACATGTACACTCCCTATCAGGATCAGTGGGTAGTAAACTGGGACGGAACCAGCCTTTCGCTCTCTCAGGCTTTCTACGGTAACCCCGATCTTACGTGGGAGAAGCAGAAGACCTTCGACGTGGGTGTCGATTTCAACTTGTGGGGTCGCTTCTACGGTAACATCGACTACTTCTACCGTCGTACCGACGACATGTTGTTCCAGCGTCGTCAGGCCATCTCTGGCGGTCGTCCCTACAACTGGGAGAACATCGGTGACATGCAGAACCAGGGTATCGAGTTCGAGTTGAACGTCGACGCCATCAAGCGCAAGAACGTTCAGTTCACCATCTCGCTCGTGGGTTCGCACTATACCAACAAGATCCTCTCTTTGCCCGATGAGTATAAGGAGGACGGTATGATCAGCGTTCACCAGCGTTTGATGGAGGGTCATAGCCGCTATGAGTTCTACACCTACAAATATGCAGGTATCGCCGAGAACGGTCAGGCTTCATGGTACTACTACAAGACCAAGAAAAACGAAAAGGACGAGGACGTACGTACGGGTGAGATCGGTATCACGACCGATTACACTACCGTTACCAACACTAACTCTAAGTTCGAGACCGGCAAGTCGGCTCTGCCCGATTTCCAGGGCGGTCTTAACTTCGCGCTGCGTCTCTACGGTTTCGATTTGTCGATTGCCACTGCATTCCAGATCGGCGGTTACGTTTACGATACCAACTATGTCAGCACGTTGAGCTCGACCTACTATGCAGGTCACAACCGCGACTTGTGGAATACTTGGAACCCCGAGACTCAGTCGGGTGAGCTTCCTATCTGGAACTCGGTCGGCCAGTCGAACTCGTTTACTCAGGCATCTGACCTGTGGTTGACGTCGGCTTCATATTTCAGCATCCGTAACATCACCCTGGGTTATACGTTCCCGGCCAAGTGGATGAAGAAGATCGGTATCGAGAGCGTTCGTCTGTTCGTTACGGCCGACAACGTGGCACTGTTCTCGGCTCGCAAGGGTCTCGACCCGCGTATCTCGATGGGCGGTCAGAGCGGCTTCGGCGGTTATGCCCAGATCAGAACCGTTTCGGGTGGTATAAATCTTAATTTCTAAACACAGGGAGGATAATATATGAAAACTACAAAAATAATATTAGCAGCGTTGTTATCTTCTGCCGTCGTAACCTCGTGTATCAAGGAGGCCTACCACGATAGCTATCTTACCAAAGATCGCAAGGACGAGATTGCCGAGGCCGATCCCGATAAGGTTTTCGCCTCTCAGGAGCAGACTATCTACATGTATCTGCAAAGTTACGTATATCAGAATAGCAACCACAACTATTTCGGACAGAAGGGTTACGATTATCTGACGTCGCTCATGGGTAACGATTTCGTCTTGACAGGTAAGTTCGCCATGTCGTACTACCACTACATGTTGGACTACGGTGGTGGCGACTATGTGGCTACGGCCAATCGTTTCCACGAGTACTACGATCATATCGCACTGGCCAACGAGCTTATCGGCTCTATCGACAAGGAGTCGACCAATCCCGATATGTTGCGCTATCGTGCCGTTGCACTCACCGAGCGCGGATATGCCTACTGGCAGCTCACCAACCTCTATCAGCGTGCCTACTACGTGGGTGCCGACGATACCGAGTGGGGCAAGGGTAAGGTCTACGACTGGTCGCAGTACACCTGCGTGCCCATCGTAACTGAGGAGCTTACGGGTAACCAGCCTCTGTCTACGGTAGAGCAGGTTTACGATCAGCTGTTGGGCGACTTGGAGGAGGCATACGCCATCTTCGAGAAGATCGGCAAGATTCACACTCCGTCTCCTACCGATTTCGACGGTTGCGTCGCAGCTACCTACCTCTATCGTGCCTACATGGTTAAGCACGAGTGGGACAAGGCTGCCAAATATGCTCAGGTCGTAATGGACAACATTCCGATCCTTACTACGGAGGCCGAGATTACTCAGGGCTTCAGCTCGATCAATTTGGCCGACGTGGTATTGGGTTGCGACATCACTCTCGACAACGAGACTACCTACATGTCGTGGTTCTCTCAGATGGATGCTTACGGCGACGGTTATGCCGGTATCGGTGTATGGCGTGCGGGCTTCAAGCCTTTCGTCGATAAGATCGCCGACAACGACATTCGTTTGCAGTGGTTCAGCAACCACTCTCGTTCGACCGACAACTTCCTGCGCGATACCGACGTTCCGGCCGATGTCATCTGCCAGTCGGTTAAGTTCATCGGTGCAGGTCGCGATGTTGTGAAGGCTCTGCCCTCGGGCGAGCGCAGCGCAGCCGGTTGGAACCTGGGCGACTACATCTACCTGCGTTCGGAGGAGGCTTGGTTCACCAAGGCCGAGGCTCTGGCTCACCAGGGCGACCTTCCGGGTGCTCGCGATCTGTTGAAGCAGGTGCTTGCTTCGCGTATCCCCGGTTACGTATGTATGGCATCGACCAAGGCTGAGGTCATCTCGGAGATCAACTTCCAGAAGCGTATCGAGTTCTGGGGCGAGGGTATCGAGTATATGGATAACCGTCGTCTGAATATCCCCGTTGATCGTCTCGATGCTACTTGGGGTGCAGCCAACAATAACCACTACGAGGACGGTAGGTTCCGCCGCAAGCAGGAGGACGACAATTTCGTCTACTATATCCCGACGTCTGAGATCGAGAACAATACCGCGATTAACTTCGGCGATCAGCAGGTTAGCGTCGGCAAGGGTAGCGAAGAGGGTGGCAACGAATAGCCTCCGATCGACATTTTGGTGTAATTTATAAAGATGAATAATATGAAAAACATAAAAAGTTTGCTATATGCGGCGGCTGCGGTCCTGTTGTTACCTCTGACATCATGTAGCGACGACGACTATGCGCTGGTGCCCGCTCCTGCCGGTCAGGAGGTATATTTCAGCGAGTCGCTCACGACGACCATCGCGCTGTCGCGCGACGCCTCTACCGTCGAGATTCCCGTTATGCGCGTGAAGACCGAGGAGGCCGAGACCATACAGCTCATGTCGCAGGACGAGTCGGGTCTGTTCACCATCCCGAGCAGCGTTACTTTCGCTGCCGGTGCCAATAAGGCCAATGTAGTCATCTCGTATAACGTAGAGGATCTTACGCCGTCTGAGGAGTATCCCGTTTCGCTTCTGGTTATGGGCAACGACTCTGAATGGGGCAAGTCTCAGGTAGAGCTCAAACTGTTCCTTACCGAACCATGGGTTAAGTTGGGTACGGGGCTGTTCCGCGACGATATCGTGGCTCCTGCTTTCGGTTTCGAATCACTTGAAGAAGAGGTAGAAATTTACGAGTATGAAGGTCGCGAGGGTTATTATTATATCGACTCGCCGTATAATGCAGTGCTTCTCGCACGCATGGTTGATGCCGACCCGTCGGAGTTGAAGAACAATGTTCAGCCCGTACAGTTCATCATCGATGCTACCGATCCCAATGCCGTAGTTATCGGTTCTGCTTCGAATCCTCAGCCTTGCGGTTGTACTTTCGGTACTGATGGTTGGATGTCGACGTTCTCTTATGTGCCTGGTACTTTGAAAGACGGTGTCATCACTTTCCCGGTTGAAGGTTTGCGTATCTGCTTCGATGGCGCAGCCCATGCCGGCAAAGCTTATACCTGCAATGCTGACGGTCTGTTCCGCGTGGTTCTTCCGGGTGTGGTTCTGTCTGATACCTCTATCTCGGCTGCTTACGACGGTATGAAGGTATCTTCTGACGGCGAGACGGCTTCGGCTCTGTTCAATCTGTCGTTCGGTGCCGATGTGGCATCTTACAAGTTTGTCATTGCCAATGGTGATGCTACTGCCGACTTCGACGATTTGGTTGCCGGTATCATAGACGGTTCGGCTGAGAATGTGAATGATGGTTCGGTTGCCGATACCACTATCGCTGTTGCTCTCGAAGCCAGCGGCTTGTGCAGCTTCGTTGCCGTTCCCTACGATGCAGCCGGTGAGGCTGTCGCAGAGGACGCTATCCTCGAGCTGTTCTTCTTCCCCGGTGCAGGGGGGGCAACTGTACCTGATATCGAGGTGTCTTTGGAGCTCGGTTTTGCATCGGACTACCTCATTGAATCGGCATGGTCCAAGTATCCTGCGACATCTATTCTCTTTTTCTTTGTCGAAGGTCCGAAAGGTGCCAATGAGGTGAAATCTGCAACCTATTACCTCAATAAGACATCGGTAATAGAGTCGGCTCCCTATACAAAAGAGGAGCTCCTCGCTAAGTTCGGTACCGAAGACGCTGATATACCTGCAGATATTAACGAAAACGGCTATCATCTTAATTACTTTGAAAACCTTTCGGCAAATACTTCTTACACCCTTTTGGTGAAGCTCGAGAGTATCTACGGTAAGACGTATATTTTGTCGGCTGAAAAGAAGACAGAGGCTATCCCTTACACGGGTGAATTGGTTCTCGGTGATTACTATATGACTTACACTGGTAGCTTCAAGTCGGAGAACTTATTTAACGTGTCGAATACTGAGGATCCCAACAAGTTTATTGTTACGGATTTCGCTATCGAGACTGGTCTGAAATGGCATGCTGTTTATGATTCTACGGCTTCGACTCTGACTCTCGACGGTACCATTTTAGGTAACGAATCGAAGGGTTGTTTGTTCGGATATCTGTTGGGATTTGCCGATGAGGCACAGACTCAGGGCTGGGGTGTTATGTCGTATGAAGATAAAACGTCTGAGTCCATCGATGATCCTTGCGTATTCAAGGTCGATCCCTCGACCAAGCAGATCGTTGAGTTGTCGACATATTTGGAGGTATATGTAGCCGACATAGCAGCGGAAAAGATTCTTGGTGATGCCAATTATTTCATTCCCGGCACCAAAGTCGAGTTGCAGACTTCGACTGCATCGGTACGCACCAAGGCGTTCGGCTTTGCAAAGCAGTTGCATTCGCAGAATGCAGGTGTGCAGCGCGCTTTCAATGCTAAGATCGTCGACAATAGCATCAAGAGCACTCCCGTTGCCGAGAAGCGTGTGTTGCGTACACTGGCCGTTAAGGCCGAGCCTTGCGCTCGTCAGAAGAAGTCTTTGGGCGATTTGAAACTCCGTGCAAAGCGCTTCTAATAACTCATAAGCATTAACAATTTCATATTGTCGACCGGGCGCAACATTGTGTTGCGCCCGGTCTCTATTTTGCAGGCCATATATATTGCAGTAAAGAAAAAATCGTTATCTTTGCGTAAAGAGTACTGTAATTTTAAACGAATAGTTATGGCAAAATGTAAATTTTCGTGGATTGCCTTGGCTGCCTTGGCGTTGGCCGGTTGTACGACCGACCCTCAGGGGGAATCGGTGATAGATTCGCCCGAGGCTGCCATTGCAAAAAAACTTATCCATACCTCGAATAACGCCGTCACGGGCGAGCTGATACTCTATGTCAGCGACGATGCCGTCGAGAGTTTGGAGGCTGTTGCAGCCGCCGAACCCATGATGACACGTTCGGGTGTGGCCGACATCGACGAGGTGTTGTATGAGATCGGAGCAACGTCTGTCGAGCGTCTGTTCGTGGTCGATCCCCGTCACGAGGAGCGTCTGCGCGCCCGCGGTATGCACCGCTGGTATGTTGTTCGCTTCGACGAGTCGCAGGATCTCGACAAGGCCGCTATGAGCCTTGCGCGTCTGGGGGCGATCGACAGAGTGGAGTTCAGTCATCAGATAGAGAGAACCGACTGGGGCGAACCCCGTGTGGTCGATCTCGACGAGCTGCGTTCGGCTACGCGTGCCAACGACTTTCAGTTCAACGACCCGCAGCTTATCAACCAGTGGCACTACATCAACACGGGCGATTCATACATCTCGTCGCGTGCACGTGCCGGTGCCGATATCAATGCCGCCGCCGCATGGGCCATCGAGACGGGTAGCCCTGAGATTATCGTTGCTGTGCTCGATGAGGGCGTAGACCACACTCACCCCGATCTTATCGCCAACATGTGGGTCAACGAGCGCGAGGCTAACGGTGCTGCCGGTGCCGATGACGACGGCAACGGCTACAAGGACGACATCTATGGCTACAATTTCGTTGCCGACAAGGGTACGATCACATGGAACGATCCCTATGATAGCGGTCATGGTACCCATGTGGCCGGTACGGTATCGGCAGTCAACAACAACGGCATTGGCGTGTGCGGCGTGGCCGGCGGTTCGGGCAACAACGACGGCGTGAAGATCATGTCGTGCCAGATATTCGTAGGTAAGGCCAACAATCTGGAAAGCACGGTGCGAGCCATACAATATGCCGCCAACAACGGTGCCTGCATCTTGCAGTGCTCGTGGGGTGTCAAATCGGGTTCATACACCAGCGACGATGCTTTTGCCAGTGTGTACAGCAGCGAGTTGGACGCATTGAAATATTTCGCCGAAACCAAGAACTACGCCGCTCTCGACGGCGGTCTGATAGTGTTCGCCGCAGGTAACGATGCCGGAAACGTATCTGGTTATCCGGGTGCATACCACAGCAATATAAGCGTTACCGCCGTATCGCCCGACGGTCTGCCTGCATGGTACACCAACTATGGTCCCGGCTGCAATATCGCGGCTCCCGGTGGCGACGAGTACGAGGACATAAAGACCAAGCGTGCTTCGGTGCTCTCGACGCTCCCCGGCAACAAGTACGGTTATATGGACGGTACGTCGATGGCATGCCCCCACGTGTCGGGTATAGCGGCACTCGGCTTGTCGTATGCTCACAAACTGGGCAAGACTTTTACCGTAGATCAGTATAAGGCTCTGATCCTTACCTCGGTCAATGATCTCAACTCTTATCTGACCGGCACTCGTCTGTCATACCATACGATGAACCTTGCCGACTATCGCGGCAAGATGGGTACGGGTACGATCGATGCTTTCCAGGTGCTGATGGGTGTGCGCGGTACACGCTGCGTGCCGGTGACCGTGGGGTCTCAGCAGAGTATCAACCTGCAAGACTATCTGGGTGGCGGCAACCTCGGCATAAAGTTCTCTTCGATCGACATAAAGCCCGAGGATATGGAGAAACTGGGTATGACCGAGAAACCCGTACTTTTCGGTAACAATATGCTGATAACCTGCACAAATCCCGGATCGATCGTGATCACTGTCAATATGATTGCCGGCGGTAACAATGTCGGCGGCGGCACATCGATTGGCGGTATGCTTATCTCCAAGGAGCTGGCACTCGTGGTGCGCCCGGGACATGCCTCTAACGGCGGTTGGTTGTAATAAATGTAAAAACGAATTGCGATGAAACATATCAAAATATGGTCATTGTTGACGATGATGGTCGTTGCAATGACATCTTGCTCAGGCAGCGACGACGATAACGATATCAAGGCACCCAATCTGGGCGAGGTTGTTACCGAGGCCTCTATCGTGGGCGATTGGCATCTCGTATCATGGGATTCGGTGTCGAATATCGATGTCTATCTCTCGTTCGACGGTAACGGTAATTTCGAAATCTACCAGTTGGCCGAACATGCCGGCTACGACCACTACACGGGGCGTTACTCGTTGGAGAGCGACGGCAGACTGTTGACCGGCGTCTATTCCGACAATGTGCCCTGGGCGACATCTTATGCCTGCGGTATCGACGCTGCCGGCACGACGCTCAGCTTGTTCAGCCAGAACGACGAGGGCATACTCAGCCGCTATACCAAGACCACTATTCCCGACGACATTAAGGATTGGGTGGTAACCAAGGCCGTTGCGGGCGAGAGCGATTCTCGCTGGCTCTAATAGGCCGATATATCATATCTATCGGGGATCTCCATTATAAGTGGGGATCCCTTTTTTGTGTGGTTACGCCACGAGTTGTTGGTGCGACTCTCATTGCCTACTTGTCATTCTGAGGAGTGCGGTACGCACGACGTGAGAATCTCTTTGTGGTGGATATGGCATGGTGCGTCATTCTGAGGAGCGTTCTTTTGGGAATGCGACGTGAGAATCTCTTTTTCAAATGATATGGCCGATGTCAAGTGCCGAGACTCCCACGTCGTGCTACGCACTCCTCGGAGTGACATGGTGGTTTTGTCATGTCGAACGCATGTGAGACATCTGTGGAAGACCGAACACGTCGACAAGTCATGTCACGCACAGATTTCTCGCTGCCGCTCGAAATGACATTTTCGCCTACGTACATCGTCCACAACCAGATTCTCACGTTGCGTTCCATAGAACGCTCCTCAGAATGACACTCAGCCGAAATAATCCACAACCATAATAATCACATTGCCGGTGCTTCTATCCTCGCTCAACATCATGCTTGCCCCGACAAAGTCCCGGTAAATACACTCCTTTTGCAGGTCGCCATTGCAATATATGTCGACTTTTTTATTTGCACGATTACGCGTATAATCACTTCGCAAATAATAACTCAAATGTATGGCAACTGTAAAAGTAAAACTGCGCCCGTCGTCGGTTGCGGGCAGGGCGGGAACCGTCCACTATCGCGTAACACACAATCATACTACGCGATATATTACGACCGATATTCATCTGTGTATGACCAATGCCGTTTCGCTCGCCGATATGTTGTCGGATAGGGCTGCAATCGCTTCTCGATCGTCAATCGACCGTGTGTCCACGCTTAGCTCCGGCAGCGCTGCAACAACCGTTTTGCCGGCCGATGGCCAGGCTCAGGCCGCGTCGTGCACTATGGCACGCTACCGCATCGAGAGCGATGTGGCATTGCTGCGCCGTATCATCAGAGAATTTGACCATAGCGGTCGTCGCTACACTGCGGCCGATGTCGTCGGGTGTTTTCGCTCGCACGGTGGCCGTACGGGTATTCTCGATTATCTCCGCGCGCAAATCGCTCAATTGCGTCGTGCCAATCGTCTCGGTACGGCACAGAGCTACGAGAAGACTATGCGCAGTTTTGCCATGTTTCTTGGTGGCAGCGATCTGCCGTTACCGGCTATGACCGAACGCTTGATCGCCGATTACAACGCTTTTCTTGTGTGTCGCGGCATGGTGCGTAACTCCATATCGTTCTACATGCGTGTCTTGCGTGCCGTCTATAATAAGGCCGTGCGACAGCGGCTCGTCGAGCAGTCTCACCCGTTTCAAGGTGTCTACACGGGCATCGACCGCACACGTAAACGTGCTGTCGACGAATCGGTTATCGCCGCACTTCACCGCATGTGCCTTCCTGAGCGATCGGCTCTTGCGCTCGCTCGCGACATGTTCGTTTTCAGCTATTGCACACGCGGTATGGCTTTCGTCGATATGGCATATCTCACTCATTGCAACGTCCAGAACGGTATGATCTGCTATGCCCGGCGCAAGACCGGTCAACTGCTCTCCATACGCATCGAGCCGAGCATACGCCGCATAATCGACCGCTATGCCTCGCACGATAGTCCCTATGTGTTTCCCGTTCTGACTTCGGTCGAGGCCGACGAATCATACGCTCAGTATCAGGCAGCTATAAACACCTACAATCGCATGTTGCGCCGGCTGTCCGATATGCTGCCCGCAGAGTGCCGACTCACCTCCTATACGTCGCGCCATAGTTGGGCAACGGCGGCACGCAACCACAACGTCCCGCTGTCGGTCATAAGTGCCGGCATGGGGCATAGCTCCGAACAAACTACGCGTATATATCTTGCAATGCTGGAAAACTCCGTCATAGACGATGCCAACTCAACCATAATCGGTTGCCTGGATCAATAGCTCCACGAAAGAACTCTTATTTGTCTACAAAAATAATATAAATAGTTTAATTATAAGTCATTCGGTTCAAATATATTTCCTTCGGATATTTATATGCAAATTATTGCAGTTGCCTGCCGCAGAGAGTGTTATGGTCGTGACTAAGGTGTCGTGCCGCAGATGCAGGTCGGAGGACGAGCCTCCGACCGATACAGTGCGCTGAGATTCGGCGATATATGAAATATCGCGCCGGTGTTAACACGTGTGTACATAAATCATTATAATAACGCATGTTGAGTGCGCAAAATATCTCTTTCGTGGAACTGTGCAAAATCGTAGCTTTTGTTATGGTCGTGCATGGTGCCGCAGGGGAGCTTAGTGTCGATATTGTTGAAACTCAAACTTACCTGAAAATGGGAAATATCTATCTGCATCTCAACACGCGCGATGAATTTCTGCGCATAGACATCTCCACGATAGTCTATTTCGAGGCCGACGGCAACTACACCAACATCGTTCTGGCCAACCAGCTCAAAGGCGTTGTCTGCATGAACCTCGCCCGTATGCAACAACTCCTTAGCGAGCGACTCCGCGACCATGCCCGCATATTCGTGCGTGTGGGTAAGCGGCACATCGTCAACAGTTCGCATATCTATCGTATCAATGTTCTGCGTCAACAACTCGTGTTGAGCGATGGCGAGCGATTCGCCTTTTCGCTCGACGTGTCGAAAGAGGCGTTGAAAGCACTGAAAGATATTATGATAACCGCCAAACCCAGCCCCGACCATGATTGATCAGCATACACTCTCCGCAGCCACCGTATTGCAGCGTGGCAAATATAAGATCGTGCGCGAGCTCGGTCACGGTAGTTTCGGCATCACCTATCTGGCCAAGACGCGTGTCAAGATGGCCGGTGTGTTGGGCGAGATGGAGACCGAGATCGATGTCGCTATCAAGGAGTTTTTCATGAGCGACATCAACACCCGTGCTCACGACGGCACGAGTGTCGAGGGCTCGTCGGGCAGCGTCTTCACCAACTATCGCCGCAAGTTCCGCAAGGAGGCCGAGAACCTCGCGCGCCTGAGCCACGACAACATCGTGCGTGTGATCGACGTCTTCGATGAAAACAACACCACCTACTACGTCATGCAGTATGTCGAGGGCGGCAGCCTCGACGAGTATATAGCTGCCCGCGGCCGCCTGAGCGAGCAGGAGACATTCACCGTCCTGCGCAATACGGGCGATGCCCTGCGCTATATGCACTCCCACAAGATGTTGCATCTCGATCTCAAACCCCGCAACATCATGCGGCGAGCGAGCGACGGCCATATCTTTCTCATCGACTTCGGCTTGTCGAAGCACTTCACCGACAATGGCGAGCCCGAGTCGAGTACGACCGTCGGCCACGGCACTCCGGGCTACGCGCCGTTGGAGCAGGCAAAGTATCGCGGCGACGGCTCTTTCCCAGCCACACTCGATGTATATGCACTCGGTGCTACGGCTTTCAAGATGCTCACGGGCAAACGTCCTCCCGAGGCGAGCGATATTCTCAACGACGGCTTTCCATCTAACGATTTGCTGTCGCTGGGCATCAGTCGTTCGACTGTCGAGTGCATCGAGCGCGCCATGTCTGCCGGGCGTCGCCAGCGCTACCAAACCGTCGATGCTTTCCTTTCGGCACTCGGCTGTGCCGATCGTTCGGCTGCTGACAGGTCGGAGGATACTGTTTCAGATATCGATTCGTCTGCTGCTCAGTCGTCTAAATCGGAATCGGCAGATACTGGGTTTGAGGAGACCGATATACGTTCCACTGCGAACCATTTTCCACACTCTACTCCGATTGCAGATTGTACGATTGCGGCTGAAACATGTGACGAGGAGGAGATTACATTATTGGCCAATCCTGCTAATCAGTCTCAGCTCGATTATATTCCGCCGACAACCTTTTGGGGCTGCTGGAAAAGTGCTTGGCGCAACAAGTTCAATTTTAATGGGCGCGCAAGCCTCCGTGAATTTTGTAGTGTAGGGCTGGTTATGTTCCCTATATTATTTCTACTAGTTTGGTGTAGTAAGTATATTGTCATTTATGTTTTACCATTTACATTCTCATTTTCTTTATTATTGATAAGTTCATGGTTGCTGTTTTTGATCCTATTTACTATTGGTCTTGAAATTCGGCGCTTGCGTGATGCCGGACGCTCCGTATGGTGGGCAGTGGTATTCAATGTATTGCTTGTTATTGTCGTGAATCTTTGGTTATATGATGCGATGATTCGTGAATTTTATAGTGCTTATTTTGCTTTTTCCCTTTTAATTGAAGTGGCTGTTTTTACAGTCATGTTTTCCCATTTATTCGAGAAGAGCGTATTCGCTGGCCACAATGATGATACAGTTAAGAGAGGTGTATCTGCTGATCGTATATCGACCGCGTCGCGCAATGTGGAGGAGACAGTATTTGATGGTCGGCCTCAAACAGCTTCTTATGTTCCTCCGACAACCTATTGGGGTTGCTGGAAAAGTGCCTGGCGCAACAAGTTAAATTTTAAGGGGCGTGCCAGCCGCCGTGAGTTCTGGTGCGTCTTTATTCCATTGATTGCCATGTGTGTTGGATTTTTGTATGCAGCGGGAATAACATATCACGAAATGTTCTTTGATTATAGTTATGAATGGGGTAGCTACGAATATAATAGAGAACGATATTTAGATATGTTTTTCCCATTTAATCTGACCCTGTTTGTACTCATACTATCTACCGTGAGCCTCGAATTTCGCCGTTTGCGCGATGCCGGACGCTCCGTATGGTGGGCAGTGTGGTTCAATGTGTTGTCTGTTGTTTATGTTAATTGGTGTATTTATGATACATATTTTGTTGGTGCAGGTATAAAATTGTCAACGCCATTCTTTATGATATGTTCCAGTGTGTTTGCTATGACATTTGGGTACCTATTACAGAAAAGCAAGACCGAATAACTTTCAGGGAGGTTATTCGCCGGCAATGCCGGTTGAAAATTTCGAAATATTAAAATTACCCAAACAATATGAACCTACCGATTAATACACTCCTTCAAGGGGGAAAATACAAGATCGTCCGCTTCATTGGCAGCGGCGGTTTCGGCTGCACCTACGAGGCCGAGCATGTGGTGCTCGAACAGCGTGTGGCCATAAAGGAGTTTTTCGTAAAGGATTTTTGCAATCGCGACGAGACGACGGCGCATGTCACCGTCGGGACGGTGAGCAAATGCGCGCTGGTCGACAAGCTGCGTCGCAAGTTCATCGACGAGGCCAAAGCGTTGTTCCGTCTGCGACACCGTGGCATAGTGCGCGTTACCGATGTCTTCGAGGAGAACGGCACGGCCTACTACGTGATGGATTATGTCGACGGTCTGTCGCTTAGTGAGATCGTAAAACGCGAGGGAGCATTGCCCGAGGAGCGTGCCGTGCGCTATATCCGTCAGGTGGCTGCCGCACTGCAATATGTCCACGACAACAACCGTCTGCATCTCGACATCAAGCCGGCCAATATCATGGTCGATCAGGAGGACAATGCCGTTTTGATCGACTTCGGCACATCGAAGCAATACGACGAGCAGGACGGCGAGAACACCTCCACCCTTATGGGTAAGACTTTGGGCTACGCGCCGTTGGAGCAGATGGGCAACAACGTAGTCAAGTTCCTGCCGGCGACAGATATCTATGCGCTCGGCGCCACGCTCTACAAGCTGCTTACGGGCATCACACCGCCCGAGGCCAATCTGCTCGCCGTGGGCGAGACGCTCGATCCGCTGCCTGCCGCCGTTTCGGCCTCTACTCGCCGTGCCATATCGGCTGCCATGCAGATCAATAAGAACAAACGACCGCAAACCACGACCGATTTCCTGTCGCTTCTCAACGCAAGCTACGACCGAGGTGACGAGACTACGATTCTGGCCGACGATCCTCAGCCCGTAGTTGTCGTGCCGCCTGCCGCGCAGCGCAATCAGGCTTCGCAGCGCAGCCAAGTCACTCAGCGCAGTCATGCGGCGCAAGCTGGTACGTCGTACGCAGAGCGTACGGTTGTCGCTCCGACCGCCGCAAGAGCTAATGCCGCCATGCGGCAGAGTGGTTATGTGCCGCCTAAAACATTCTGGGGCTGCTGGAAAAGTGCCTGGCGCAACAAGTTCAACTTTGGCGGACGTGCCAGCCGCCGTGAGTTTTGGTGCACATTCATTCCGTTGATTGTCTTGGGATTAATGATCTTGCTCGCAGCAGTAGCAACATACGATAAAATGTTTTACGATTATAGTTATGGTCATAATTATGGTTGGGATAGCGCCGAAGCTCTACATGAACAATATTTACATATGTTTGTCCCGATCAATCTGACTCTGTTTCTGTTCGTCTTATCTACCGCGAGCCTCGAATTCCGCCGTTTGCGCGATGCCGGACGCTCCATGTGGTGGGCGGTGTGCTTCAATGTGTTGCCCGTTGTTTTTCTCAATATGATTATATGGGGAGATGTTTACGAGCGCAACATGCTTTATTTGGGAATATGCCTATTCTGCGGCTGGGCATTGCTCGCATGGACGATGATAGTATTCCTGTTGCAAAAGAGTGTGTTTGAGGTTAGTAGCCCGAAAATAAAGAAGTAAACGATTAAAAACTACTGATATACGATGTTGAAAAATACTACTATCCTGATCGGAAAAGATTCTGCCACCGGCCGTCTGCTCATATCGGCGGTTATCGATGGTAAACGGCGCAGTGTCGTCATAGGCGATGCCGGCAGTGTGCCCGGCAGCGTGAGCCGCTGTCTGCCCGCCGAGGGTGTGGCGCATTGCAAGATAACGGTCGATGCCGACGGTGTAATGGTGCTGACCAATATCAAGTCGCGCAACGTGACCTACGTCAACGGCGCGGAGATCGTCTCCAAGCGCATAACGCCCGACAGCCACATTGCGCTGGGCTGCGACCGTTATGCTCTGGATCTCGCGGGCGTTATAGCTACCGTCAACCGACTCTCGGCCTCATCGCCGCAGGCGTCCGATGCCGCTTCGCGACAACAGTCTAAGGAGTATTCGATCAAGGGACTGAAACCCGTGTGGGAGGAGTATAACGGCGCACTCAAACAGATGCGCATACGCCAGAAAAACGTCGGACTGCTTTCGAGCGTGCCGATGGCCTTCTCCATGTTCGGAGGTCTTATCGCCGGCGTGGTTCCCGATCTCCGCGGAATAGCGCTCGTATTTACTGGCATTGCCTTGATAATCATGTTTGTGGGTTTGTATAAACGTTTCACCGACAAATCGATCGAGCAGACCGAGCAGCTCACCGAGCGTTTCCAGAACACTTATGTCTGTCCCAATCCGTCGTGCCGCCACTTTATGGGTAACCAGCCCTACAATGTTTTGCGACAGAATACATCTTGCCCCTATTGCAAATGTAAATTCACCGAAAAGTAGCCTATGCACCTGCCAGTATCGACCCTCCTGCAAGGGGGCAAATATAAGATCGTACGTTTTATCAGCAGCGGCGGTTTCGGCTGCACCTATGAGGCCGAACACGTCATGCTCGAAAAGCGCGTAGCTATCAAGGAGTTCTTCGTCAAGGATTTTTGCAATCGCGACGAGACCACTGCACATGTCACTGTTGGGACTGTGAGCAAACGCGCACTGGTCGATAAGCTGCGCCACAAGTTCGTCGACGAGGCCAAAGCCCTGTGCCGGTTGCAACACCCGGGCATAGTCAAGGTGTCGGACGTGTTTGAGGAGAACGGCACGGCCTATTTTGTCATGGACTACGTCGACGGCCTTTCGCTTGGCGATATGGTCGGACGGCAGGGTGCCATGCCCGAGGCTCGCGCCGTGCGTTATATACGTCAGGTGGCCGAGGCCTTGCGCTATGTCCACGACAACAATCGCCTGCACCTCGACATCAAGCCGGGTAATATTATGGTCGATGCGGACGACAATGCAATTCTGATCGATTTCGGTACATCGAAACAGTACGACGAGCAAGACGGTGAAAACACCTCCACCCTTATGGGTAAGACTCCGGGTTACGCACCGCTTGAACAGATGGGCAACGATGTCGTTAAGTTCCTGCCTGCGACCGACATCTACGCTCTCGGAGCCACGCTCTACAAACTGCTTACGGGCGTTACTCCGCCGAGTGCCAACATGTTGGCCAGCGACGAGAAGCTCAATCCGCTGCCTGCCGCTATTTCGGTCTCTACGCGCCGCGCCATTACCGCGGCCATGCAACTCCGCAAAAGTGAGCGACCTCAAACTATGGGCGAATTTCTTGCCCTGCTCGACGCTCCTGCTCCCGCCGACGCAACAGCTTCTACCCCTGCTGCGCCACTGCCCGAGACGGAGGATACTGTCTTTGACGACGCGGCAGTGCAAGTAGTTTCCAAACCTATACCAAAACCTGCGCCGGTTATTGAGCAGCCAATTCAACCGTCCTCTCAACCGATTGTGCCGCAACCTGTACGCAAACCGTCGTTCTTCGCCCGTCATAAGTTTATTGTCGTAGCCGTTGTCGTTGCTATACTTGCTTTTGGAGGTTTTATACTGTTTGGTTCAGATAGTGTCTCGAAACCTACGGGATTTATCAACGGTCACGGCTATGTCGATCTGGGGTTGAGTGTCAAGTGGGCGACATGCAATGTAGGTGCATCTTCACCGTCGGATTGTGGCGATTATTTCGCGTGGGGTGAGACAACTCCGAAATCGGAGTATACAAAAGCAAACAGCAAAACCCAAGGTAAAAATTTTGGTGATATATCTGGTAATCCTCAATATAATGCCGCTTGCGCTAATTGGGGCGGAACGTGGCGCATGCCGACGAAAGAGGAGTTTCAGGAGCTGATCGACAAATGCGATTGGACATGGACTAAAGTAGCCGGGCATAGAGGATATAAGGTGACGAGTAAGAGCAATGGCAACTCAATCTTTTTTCCGGCCGCTGGCTGGCGTGACGGGTCGTCGTCAAGATTCGTCGGAGAGTACGGTAGCTATTGGAGTTCTACGCCCAAAGAGAGCGATAGGGAGGCCACGTACCAACTCCGCTTCGGTACCGGTCTCCGCATCGAGTATGAATTCTACCGCTATTACGGGCGTAGCATTCGGCCTGTTTCTGCGCTCTAAATAACGCAGTCGGAGTAGTGGCGTCGCAGCCGAAACAGCCATTTCGTGTATTAACCGCGGAGGTTCATACACTATGGCCGAAAATGCTTGGAGGGGGCAGTGGTGACGGATATTTTTGTACTGAAAACAACAAACTAAAAACTTATAACCATGAAAAAAGAGACCCGATCAAATGTTAAATCGGACGTGGCTACGGGCATGAGTTCCGCCGTTGGTGCGACCGCAGGTATGGTGGCCGGCAGTGTGCTCGCCAACGAGGTAAATGCTGCCGAGCCGGAGGAAAATCAGACCGTCGAATCGGAGAGCGACGACAAGTATTCGCGCCCTGCGCATGGGGCATCTCATGCCTCGACGCATGCCACGACCGTCGATCCGGCGCCAGCCCCGGAATCTGCCTCGAATCCGGCTCCCGAGCCGCAGGTCGTTCCCGATACCGAATGGATTTCCGACCCGGAATCCGTTTCTGCGCCGGAATCGCAACCCGAACCGCAACCCGAACCGCAACCCGAGCCCGAGCTGCAACCGACATCGGAGCCGACGTCCGAGCCCGAGGTCGCGGTGTTGAGCTACGAGACAGTGACCGCTGACGACGGCTCTATGTTCGATGTGGCGGTGGTCGACATCGACGGTTTGGAGACCATCGTGGCCGATGTCGACCGGGACGGCGAGGCCGATATTATTGCAGCCGACCTCGATAACAACGGCGTGATCGACTGCCAGGAGATGATCGACGTAACGGGCGAGGGCATCATGATGTCGACCCTGCACGATACGGCCATGTCGCAGCCTGGTGACGATGCTCTGTTGGCGCAAAACGGCGACTATGTCAACAATGCCGATGTGACCGAATATATGGCTTAATGTAAAATCAAACAATACGATGACTATGAAGAAACTGATTATGTCGATGCTTCTTGTGGCCGTATGCGGCCTTGTGCAGGCGCACGATTTCGTGGTAACGCTGAGCGGCCAGAAGCTGTATTTCAACATCACCGACCGTCTCGCATGCGAGGCCGAGGTGACATATTGCGGCCGCATTGCCGACGGCAGACAGCCCGACTGCGAGGGCGAACTGACCATACCGGCCAAGGTGCGGCACGACAACAAGGTGTACACCGTGACGCGCATCGGAGCAAAGGCGTTCAGCGGTGCCGACCGTTTGACGGGCATCGTCATGCCTGCGACTATCTCCGCAATAGGCGATTTCGCTTTCGAGGGCTGCACGTCGCTCACGAAGATCATCTTCCCGGGCAGCGCAGTGACGATGGGGCAGGGCGTATTTTTCAAATGCGACAAGATTCGCGATGTGTCGCTTGGCAGCGATTGGCGCGAGATCGATCTGAAAATGTTCCGTTGGAGCGACAGCCTCTCGACGATAACCATACCGGCCAAGGTGGAGCGTATCCGCAACATGAAGTCGTTGAAACATCTGGAAACGATTCATGTCGATATCAACAATGCGCGTTTCTCGACCGCCGACGGCCTGCTCTACGACAAGAGCGGTGAGGTGCTGTATGGCTGTCCGCGCGGTCGTGCCGGTGCGGTGCGCGTTGCCGAGGGCACGGTGAGCATCACGCCGGGAGCATTGATCGACTGCGAGGCATTGACGCTCGTCGATCTTCCGCAGACGCTCTCCGCCATGTCGTTCCGCGAGCTGAGCCGCATGGCCGGACTGCAAACCGTAGTGTTCCGCCGGGCAGAACCCATTACGACGGCACTGCGCGACGGCGAGGAGCTGTTCATGTTGTGGGTGGCTAACCTCGATGTTCGGATCGTCGTTCCCAAGAGCGCGGTAAAGAGTTATCGCGCGGCACTGGTGCAGCAGGGCGGCGAGTATTTCGAGCCCGACGGCAGGGTGCCGTTCCTTGTCGAGCGCAGCAAGATGCCGAGCGGGAAAAATATCGTCGGCGTGAAGAGTTTCAAAGAGTATGAATAAAAACGATTGATCTTATGAAGATACGTAATATGGCCATTGCCGCAGGCCTTATGGCGGCATTTATCCCGGCTGTCGCGCAAAATCCCGAGGGCACGCCCGCTCCGGCAGCGGTTATCAACCAATCTACCGTCGATGCCTTGAAGTTCAAAGAGTTGAACCTGCGTCGCGAGTCGCTGCAACAGCAGATCAGCGTCGAGGACGCCAAACGCAACCTCAGTGTCAACGGTGTCACGCCGCGCACGCAGGAGATGCTCAACGATCGTCAGGACTCTCTGTGCCTCGAACTGCGTTCGCAGCTGGTGGCCGTGGAGTTGGAGTTGCAGGAGCTTGCTGCGGCTGCCGCACCCGACACGCGTCCCGCGATCGTCGATCAGGTCGGCCGCCTGGGCAGTACGATGTAATTCGCAATGGTATTACTAACTGGTAAACATGTTAATTATGAAGAAATTATTGAATTATAAGGTGCTTTTTGCAGCATTGTTTGTTGTCGTATGTGCAGTTGTCGGCATTACCGAATCCGTATCGGCTGCTGGCGATTTCCCTGCGACCTCGTCTGATGCGGCAGAGGAGACGATCGCTACGGCATCGCAACCGACGACCGGCTCTATTGCCGGTCACGATTGGGTCGATCTGGGTTTGAGCGTAAAGTGGGCGACATGTAACGTAGGCGCATCCTCACCGTCGGATTATGGCAATTACTACGCATGGGGCGAGACTACAACGAAGCAGGAATACACGGAGGAGAATTGCAAAACTTATAACAAGAATCTTAGCGACATTGCCGGTGATCCTCAATACGATGCCGCCTGCGCGAATTGGGGCGGTTCGTGGCGACTTCCTACGAAAACGGAGATGCAGGAGCTTATCGACAAATGCGCTTGGACATGGACAACGCAAGACGGCCATAACGGCTATAAGGTAACGAGCAAAATCAACGGCAATTCAATATTTCTCCCGGCTGCCGGTTGGCGTATCAGGTCGTCGTCATACGGCGTCGGAGAGTGGTGCGGCTATTGGAGCTCTACGCCTCTCGATAGCGATACGCAGGACGCGTACGACCTCTATTTCCTCGACGGCATATACAACTTGACTTGGGACTACCGCCTCCGCGGGCATTGCGTCCGTCCTGTTACAAAATAATAAATTTCAATAAATATTATGACACTACCAGTCGATACACTCCTGCAAGGAGGAAAATACAAGATCGTACGCTTTATCAGCAGCGGCGGTTTCGGTTGCACCTACGAGGCCATACATGTCAACCTCGGCGAGCGTGTGGCCATAAAGGAGTTCTTCGTCAAGGACTTCTGCAATCGCGACGAGACCACGGCGCATATCACCGTCGGCACCGTCAGCAAATGTGCTCTGGTCGATAAGCTGCGCCGCAAGTTCGTCGACGAGGCCAAAGCGCTGTACAAGCTCAAACACAACGGCATCGTGCGCGTGTCGGACGTGTTCGAGGAGAACGGCACGGCCTACTACGTCATGGATTACGTCGACGGTCTCTCGCTGGGCGAGATGGTGAAGCAGCAGGGCGCAATGTCGGAACAACGTGCCTTGCATTATATCCGCCAGGTGGCCGAGGCTCTGCAATATGTTCACGACCACAATCGCCTGCACCTCGACATCAAGCCGGGCAATATCATGGTCGACTCCTCGGACAATGCTGTCTTGATCGACTTCGGCGCATCGAAACAATACGACGAGGAGGCGGGCGAAAACACCTCCACTCTTATGGGCAAGACTCCCGGCTATGCCCCCGTCGAGCAGATGGGCAACGATGTCGTGCGGTTCCTGCCCGCGACAGATATCTACGCGCTCGGCGCAACGCTCTATAAACTGCTTACGGGCATTACGCCGCTTAGTGCCAATATGTTGGCCGGCGGCGAGGCGCTCGATCCTCTGCCTGAGGCCGTTTCTGCCTCCACGCGCCGCGCTATCGCTGCGGCCATGCAACTCCGCAAGGTCGACCGTCCGCAGACCATAGGCGAGTTCATTGCGCTGTTAGATGCCGATCAGCCTGCCGCCGCGACAGCTGCGGCACCCGAGTCGGAGGAGACCGTTTTCGACGAACCGAAAACTGCTACGGCAGAAAAAACGCAGTCGTCGGCTTCATCTCGTGCCGAGCATGCTGCCGCAACGAAACCTGACTCCGCTCCGTCCTCGAAGCCCGACCCGAAGACTGCGTCGAAATCGTCTGCTGCATCGCAGCCGACCGACGGCGTCAAGTCATATAAATCGGTCTTGCCGCCCGAGCCCCAACCCTCGTTCTTCGGCCGTCATAAGGCTCTGGTTATAACGATCTGTGTTGCACTGTTCGCCGTTGTAGGCTTTGTGCTTTTCAGCGGAGGAGGCAGCGACACAGGCAAGCCGCAAGTCGCAACCGTCGTGGCCGATTCCCTATCGGTTGAGCCCGAACAATCCAAACCCGACGATCGGCTTGCCGAACAGAAACACCAGCAGCAAGCTGCCGAACAGGCTCGTTTGGCAGAGCAGAAACGCCAGCAAGAAGCTGCGGCAGAACAAGCCCGCCTTGCCGAGGAGCGACGTAAGCAAGAGGAGGCCGAACAGGCACGCCTGGCAGAACAAAAGCGTCAGCAGGAGGAGGCAGAACAACAGCGTTTGGCCGAGGAGCGACGCAAGCAGGAGGAGGCTGCGAAAGCTAAGCCTACCACCGGCACTATTGCCGGCCATGATTGGGTAGATCTGGGTTTGAGCGTCAAGTGGGCAACATGCAATGTAGGTGCATCTTCACCGTCGGCGTATGGTAACTACTATGCTGGGGGTGAGACTACAACGAAATCGGAATACACGGAGGGGAATTGCAAAACTTATAACAAGAATTTGAGCGACATTGCCGGTAATCCGCAATATGATGCCGCACGTGCCAACTGGGGCAGCCCATGGCGCATGCCGACGAAAAAAGAGATGCAGGAACTTGTCGACAAATGTACTTGGACATGGACGACAATTGACGGCCATAACGGTTATAAAGTTACGAGCAAAACCAATGGTAACTCTATTTTTCTCCCGGCCGCCGGTTGGCGTCACGGGTCGTCGTCACTCAACGTCGGAGAGCTCGGCCTCTATTGGAGCTCTTCGCCCTACGAGAGCGGTACGCATAGCGCGTACAGCCTTGGCTTCTATGGCGGCTACCACCGCGTGGATTGGGGCAATCGCTACGGCGGGCGTAGCGTACGGCCTGTCTCAGAATAGGCGAGCGTAAGCGAATTCGATTTATTCGATTCATTCATGTGGGGCATTTCCAGCCCCACATGTTCGCCGGCGAAGCCGGTCGAAATGCTCCGATCGGCCATTTCGTGTATTAACCCTGCCAGTTTATACACTATGACCGAAAATGCTTGGCGCAGGCCGGGCGAGATTATACATTTGCAAAAGAAACAAGATTAATAAACAATTAAAACTATTGAAGATATGAAACAAGAGAACACTATCTATGACAACGAGAACACCGTTTACGACGACAACCGCTCAACCGCTGCTACCGGCGCGGCAACCGGCAATGACGCTGCCAGCGCTGCCGAGGAGAAAGCTGCCGAGGCCACATCGGCACAGTCCGGGCAGAAGAAGGGTTCGGCCTGGAAATCGGCATCGGTGGGTGCCGGAGCCGGCATACTGCTCGGCACGGTGGCATCGTTCGCCACGACAACGGCCATGGCCGACGACGGCAGCGGTGCCGAGGCGGAGGGCGTATTCGACGGCAATGTGGAGACCGGCGTAGAGTCGCAGCCTGCATGGGCCGACGACGAGGTGTCGGTTGCCACGAGCGTCAACGACGATATGTCGTTCTCGGAGGCCTTTGCCGCAGCGCGTGCCGAGGTAGGTGCAGGAGGTGCATTCGAGTGGCGCGGCGGGGTCTACGGAACATTCACCGCCGACGAGTGGAACAACATGTCGGCCGAGGAGCGCGCCGAGTATAACGATCATTTCAGTTGGAGCAACCACACGACGACCTCTGATTCGTCGGCATCAGCACAGGAGGCGCAGGAGCCGCAGCCTGAGGTGGAGGTTGTCGACGACAATGAGGGTGAGGATATTGCCGAAAACACCGGCGACAACAACGGCAATCAGGGCGACCTGATGGCCGACAATGTCGATAGCGGCCAGGTTGTCGATGACGTCGAGGTCATCGAGTCGGATCCCGAGATCGAGATTCTGGGTGTGACCTACGACGAGGAGACGGGTGCCAACATAGGCAGTGCGATAATCGACGGTCAGGAGGTTGTTTTGATCGATGTCGACGGCGGCGATTTCGACTACCTTGTGGCCGATACCAATAACGATCAGCAGATAACCGACAACGAAGTGTTCGACATATCGGATCAGGGCATCTCGGTGGAGGCCTTTGCCGAGGCCGCCATGACCAACGATGCCATGTATGCGTCGAACGACGACGGCACGACCGATTACGTCAACGACGGTTATGATATGGCTTAGGGGTTGTCGGATTGCGGCGGCTATGCTGCTGATACCGCTCTTTGCTACGGCGAAGATCTATCTGGTATCGGTCGGCATAGCCGACTATCCCGGCACGGAGAACGATCTGGCTTTGCCGGCACGCGACGCGCAGGCCATAACGTGGGTCTACTCGAAGAACTCGGGCATGAAGTATTGCATGTTGCTCGATCGTCAGGCCACGCGCAGCCGTATAATCGCCGCCATGAACAAGGTCTTCGCCATGGCCGGTGCCGACGACATCGTGGTCTTCTTTTACAGCGGTCACGGCTATGCGGGCGGCTTCTGTGCCTACGACGGCTATTTGGCCTATGAGGATATACGCAAGGCGATGGCTCGAAGCCGCTGCAAGAACAAGATGATCTTTGCCGATGCCTGCTATGCCGGCAAGATGCGCTCCGATGTGTCGGCGATCGACTCGGGTGCGGCGCAGTCGGCGGCACGCAAGGCCAATGTGATGTTGTTCCTCTCGTCGCGCAGCGACGAGTATTCGATCGAGAACCCCGGCATGGCCAACGGTTTCTTTACGACCTACCTGCAAAAGGGGCTTCGCGGAGGAGCCGATCGAAACAAGGACCGCATAATCACGGCGCGCGAGTTGTTCGACTATGTTCATCGCAATGTGGTCGAGCTGTCGAACGGCCGGCAGCACCCCGTCATGTGGGGAAAGTTTGCCGACAACATGCCGGTGATAAGGTGGAAATAGATTAAATTGTATAATATCCGATGATATGGAATCAATGGTAATAAAGATAAAATGTCCGTGCTGCGGTGCGATTCTCGCCGTAAAGTCCTCTCCGGGCATTGAGACGAAAAAAATCACATGCCCCGTATGTCGCGAGTCGTCGCCGTTTACGGAGTACAGGCCGGTGGTGGAACGCCACGAGCAGAACGAGCACACCCGATACCCCGACGAGGAGGCGACGCGTCCGGCCTATGGCGAGGATACCGATCTGGGCGGCGGACTCAACCTTGTGCCGGGTGAGTTGCATGTAGTATCGGGCAATGTCCCTGCGTTTCGATTGAAGCCGGGGCGCAATGTGATAGGTCGCGAGGCCTCGGCATCGTCGGCCGATATCCGCATACCGACACCCGACAACAATCGCATGAGCCGCGAGCACATGGTTATCGAGGTGAAAAAGATGCCGGGCAAGGGCTACGTGCACTATGCCTCGTTATACAAACAGCGTGTCAACGACACCCGTATCAATGGCGAACGGCTGGAATACGGAGATTGCATCGTTTTGCATGACGGCGATACGTTGCGACTGCCCGATGCCGTATTGCGGTTCGCAATACCCAATGAAACGACAGGTGTGAAATAAAAAAACTATCTGCTATGAAATACAAGTTGAAAGTATATGATATTTGGGAGCAGGGTCCGCGCGAGAAGCAGGAGGACTCCATGTTTCCAGCTTATGGCAAGGCCTCGGAGGACGATCGTCTGTTTATCCTGTGCGACGGCATGGGCGGACACTCCGCCGGCGAGGTGGCCAGCAGCACGGTGTGCGAGGCCATGGGGCGGTCGATATTGAGTCGTTGCCCCGAGGTTGAGGGCGGCTTCACCGACGACGATTTCCGTGCGGCACTCGCCGATGCCTACGATGCGCTTGATCGGCACGACAACGGTGCCGCTAAGAAGATGGGTACGACGCTGACGTTTCTCAAACTTCATGATCGCGGCGTGACGATAGCGCACATGGGCGACAGCCGAGTCTATCATATCCGCCCCGGGCAGGGTGTCGAGGATACCGAGATTCTGTTCCAGACCGAGGACCACTCGCTGGTGAACGATCTTGTCAAGGTGGGCGAGCTCACGCGCGAGGAGGCTAAATCGTCGAAACAGAAGAACGTTATCACGCGAGCCATGCAGCCGTGCATGGAGCGTCGACCCAAGGCCGACATCTATCACACTCACGATATTCGTCCGGGCGACTACTTCATGCTCTGTTCCGACGGCATGTTGGAGCAGATGGAGGACGATAATCTGAAATATATCTTTTCGGCAAAGGGTAGCGATGCCGCCAACAAGGTCGAGATGCTGATTAAGGTCACCAATCAGAATCACGACAACCACTCGGCAATTATCGTCCGTATCGCCGATGTCGAGGGTGCGGCTGTCGTCGAGGCCTCCGACGATAAGACCCCCGCTCTGCCCGAGCCGCTTATGGCCGTTGTAGAGGATGCTCCGCAAGAGTCGCAGACGACGCCCGAGTCGCCCGCGCGTGGTGGTGCCACCCGGCAGCGTGCCGCGAAACCCGTCGCTGCGCCGAAGCCGACGGCTGCACATGAGCAGGAGGGTAGCGACGATTCGCGTATGGCTGTGCGCCGTATGCTTTTCTCGTTGCTCGGAGCGGTGGTGATTGCCGTCGTAATGTCGGTCGGATATTATCTCTACAAGCAACACGACGCGTCGACCGATGTCGTCGATAAGCCGGCGGTCGAATCCGATAACAGAGCACCGGCATCTGTCCGACACGACAAGTCGGCTGTCCGTGGCGGTAATGTCGACCGAACCTCTGCCCCTGAAACGACTGCTGCCCCTGGAACGACTGCTGCGCCTGCTATACCGGCCACGCCGGCCGAGTCTGAAACGTCGGATCGGCCGGAGAGTGCGCCCGATGGCGAATCGGCTGCGGCTTCCGAGCCGGAATCTGCCGTTGCGCCCGATCGTGCGGCAGAGCAGCCGGAGGCTAAGACTTCATTGAATGCAGACAGCGTGCGTCGAATGGCTGCCGGACTAAGTCAGACGCATGGCGGCGATACGGCGGACGAAGATGTCGCCAACAGCGATCAACAGACTCTCAGTGGTGTTATAGGCAAATAGTAGACTTAATTTCAATAATGCTATGACACTACCAATCGATACACTACTTCGCGGAGGAACCTACAAGATCGTACGTTTTATCAGCAGTGGCGGTTTCGGCTGCACCTACGAGGCCGAACACGTCATGCTCGAAAAGCGCGTAGCTATCAAGGAGTTCTTCGTCAAGGACTTTTGCAATCGCGACGAGACCACTGCGCATGTCACCGTCGGAACTGTGAGCAAACGCGCACTGGTCGATAAGCTGTGCCACAAGTTCGTCGACGAGGCCAAAGCCCTGTGCCGGCTGCAACACCCAGGCATAGTCAAGGTGTCGGACGTCTTTGAGGAGAACGGCACGGCATATTTTGTCATGGACTACGTCGACGGTCTTTCGCTTGGCGATATTGTGAAGCATCATGGTGCCATGCCCGAGGCTCGTGCTGTGCGTTATATACGTCAGGTGGCCGAGGCCTTGCGCTATGTCCACGACAACAACCGCCTGCACCTCGACATCAAGCCGGGTAATATTATGATCGACGCGGACGACAACGCCGTCTTGATCGATTTCGGTACATCGAAACAGTACGACGAGGAGTCGGGCGAAAACACCTCCGCCCTTATGGGTAAGACTCCGGGCTATGCACCGTTGGAGCAGATGGGCAACGATGTCGTTAAGTTTCTGCCTGCAACCGACATCTACGCTCTCGGAGCCACGCTCTATAAGCTGATTACGGGTGTTACTCCGCTTAGTGCCAGCCTGTTGGCCAATGGCGAAAAGCTCGATCCGTTGCCGGCCACCATTTCCGATTCCACACGTCGCGCCATAGCGGCTGCTATGGATATAAAGGTTCGCCGACCTCAGACTATCGATGAGTTTTTGGCTATTCTCGATGCTTCTGCTCCCGCCGGCGCAACTGCTGCGCCCTTGCCTGAGTCGGAGGATACTGTTCCCGATATCGATGTTGCGGCACAATCCGAAATTAAACGACGGGCAGACCATGCCGAGCGGGCATCAAGGCCTGATCTAACGCCGAAACCCGAGTCGCAATCGGTTGCACATAAATCTCCTGAATCGGTTTCGCGGCCGTCGTTCTTCGACCGCCATAAAGGTCTGGTCGCAGTGATTTTTGTTGCGGTGTTTGCTTTTATCGGCTTTGTGCTTTTCAGTGGCAATGGCGGTGGTACGACATCAAACACGTCTCAGTCTGCAATTACACTTGCAGATACATTGGCAGATAATGAATCTTCGGCAGTTACATCTACGACGAATCAGTCCGATATTAATTCTACCGAACCGAAATCAGTGGCAAATAGACTGCACGATGCCGAGCTTGAAGCTCAGAAACAGCGCGAAGCCCAAGCTGCCGAACAAACGCGTTTAGCTGAGCAGAAACGTCAGCAAGAGGAAGCAGAACGAGCACGCTTGGCAGAAGAAAAACGAAAACAGCAAGAAGCCGAGCAAGCTCGTTTATCTGAGCAGAAACGCCAGCAAGAGGAAGCAGAGCAGGCGCGTCTGGCCGAGGAGCGACGCAAACAGGAAGAGGCTGCGAAAGCTAAGCCTACCGGCACAATTGCCGGCCACGACTATGTCGATCTTGGTTTGAGTGTCAAATGGGCGACATGCAATGTGGGAGCTTCTTCACCGTCGGATTATGGTAATTATTACGCGTGGGGTGAAACTACAACGAAGTTTGAGTACACGGTGGAGAATAGTAAAACTTATAACAAAAATATCAGGGATATATCAGGCAATGCACAATACGATGCAGCTCGCGCTAACTGGGGTAGTTCGTGGCGATTACCGACGCAAAAAGAGATGCAGGAGCTTGTCGATCGATGCACATGGACATGGGCAACACAAGGCGGCCATAACGGTTACAAAGTAACGAGCAAAACCAATGGCAACTCTATTTTCCTCCCGGCCGCCGGTTATCGTAACGGGTCGTTGTCCAACGACGTCGGAGAGTACGGCTTCTATTGGAGCTCTACGCCTGGCAAGAGCGGTAGGCAGGGCGCGTACGGCTTCTACTTCTATAGCGGCGACTACTGCGTGGGTTGGTACTACCGCTTCAGCGAGCATAGCGTCCGGCCAGTCTCAGAATAGCAAAGCGTAAACGCATTCGATAAAAAGCAACTCCGGCAACAATCCTTTTGGGATTTGTTGCCGGAGTTGCTTTTTGGAGTAGGCCGAGACGTTCGGGGCGTGACTGTTACTTGCCCTTGAAGACCTCCTCGACGATCATGTCGGTGGCGCCGCAGTTGCTCAGGGTGTAGTCGGCGGCTGAGCGGCTTATGCGCTGGCGCGTGGGTTCGTCGTCGCGCAGCGGTGCGAACCACTCTTTCAGCTCGGTAGCCGAGCTGACGCTGCGGGCTGCGCCGAGGGCGATCATGTCGCGCGCCTCCTTGAATTTGGCGTAGTTGGGGCCGAATGCTATGGGCAGACCGAATGTCGCGGCTTCGAGCGTGTTGTGTATGCCCACGCCGAAACCTCCGCCTATGTAGGCCCACGAGGCGTAGCCGTAGACCGATGACAAGATGCCGACGGTGTCGAGTATAAGCACCTGAATGTCGGAGAAGTCGGTCGTCGCGTCGCACTGCGTGTAGCGCACGGCGCGGCCGTGCGTGTTGTCGATGATGCGCTGTATGCGCTGCTCGTCCATCTCGTGAGGTGCCACGACGAAGCGTATCTGCGGATTGTCGTTGATAAGCTCCTGCAATATATCCTCGTCGGGTCCCCATGTCGAGCCGGCTACGAACAGGCGCGAAGCGCCCTTGAAGGTCTCGATCATCGGAATGCGTTTTGCGGCGCGCGCTATCTCGGCCACGCGGTCGAAGCGCGTGTCGCCGGCCACCACCACATTGTCGCGGCCGATCGAGGCGAGCAGCTGTTTCGACTCCTCGTTCTGAACGAACAGCGTGGAGAACGTGCCGAGTGCCTTGCGCCACGCTCCGCCGTAGAAACGGAAGAATACCGAGCGGCGGCGGAATATGGCCGATACTATATAGGTGGGTATATGTCGTTTGCGAAGCTCGCCCAGATAGTTGAGCCAGAACTCGTATTTGATGAAGATGACGGCTTCGGGGTGGGCTATGTCGAGAAAACGGCGTACGTTCGAGGGTTTGTCCGACGGCAGGTAGAATATGTAGTCGGCTTTGGGGTAGTTCTTGCGGATCTCGTATCCCGATGGCGAGAAGAACGTCAGCAGGATTTTATAGTCGGGGTACTGCTCCTTGATCTTTTCGATTATCGGACGCCCCTGCTCGAACTCTCCGAGTGAGGCCGAGTGTACCCATACCACGCGGTCGTCGGCCGAGATGGCACTCTGCATCTTGTCGAATATGCCTCGTCGTCCCTCTTTCCACTGCCGGGCCTTCGGGTTGCGGCGTGCGGCGATGCCTATGGCAAAATCGTATAAGGCTATGCCTATATTATATAACCCCATGACTGTCTTGATTAAAACGGCGCAAAGGTATAAAAAAAACTATGAACGGCCAAATGTAGGCTGCGACGCAGAGCATCGGCAGGGTAGCGGCCGTACCTATATATTAAATTATGTCGGGTATGTATCGCAATTCGCGTTGCCCGTCGTCGAGTGTCTCCACAGCTATCAGGTCGAAACGTATCTCGTATTGCGACATGCCGTGACGCGCCATGTAGGCCGTGGCCGCGCGGCGCAACGCACGAATCTTGGCGGCATCGACGGCCTGCTCGGGTGCTATCCAGCCGCGGCTGCGACGTGTCTTCACCTCGACGAAATGCACCTCGTTCCACCGTTGCGCGACGATGTCGATCTCGTAGCGACCGGCGCGCCAGTTGCGCTCGCAGATGTAGTAACCCTCGGAGCGCAACCAGTCGACGGCTGCATCTTCACCGGCCGAGCCTATCAGCGTACCTATGCCGCTCATCGTCTGCGGTCGCTATTTTATGAGGAATCCCAGATCGTCGCCCGCCTTGACCTCGTAGGGCTCGATTCCTTTCTTGAATATGCGCATCGGGCGAGAGCCTATCAGATCCATCTTGCCGTCGTGACAGTGCAGCATGCAGCCCTCGCGCAGACCTACGACGTAGCGGCGCGGATTGGCCTCGATGTACTCCCTGATGCGCTGCTCGCGCGTCTCGCCGGCGTGACCCTCGGGGTTGGCGTCGAGGTAGTGGGGGTTGATCTGGAACTTGACCGCTCCGATGGCTGCGAACGACTGCGGCTGGACGATGGGCATGTCGTTGGTGGTGCAGATCGTCGGGCAGGCGACGTTGCTGCCGGCCGACCAGCCGACGTATGGCGTTCCGGCCTTTATGCGGTTGAGAATCGTGCCCATGAGCTGTTGCTGCTGCATCTTTTTCGTAAGCGCGAAGGTGTTGCCTCCGCCCACGCATATAGCCTCGGCGCGACGTATCATCTGGCGCGGATCGGGGCAGCGATGGATCGAGCGTACGCGTATGCCGATCTCGTCGAAACGTGCCTGCACCTTGCGCTCGTACTCTGCGTAAGAGAAGGTTACGGCGGCGTAGGGGATGAATACTATCTCCTTCACCCCGGCGAGAAAACGTCCTATTTCCTCTATCGGATATTTGAGATACTCCTCGCCGGCATTGGTAGAATTGGAAATTAATAATAAGTTCATAATCGTTTGATTCTTAATTTATTTATATCGTTATGGGCATGTTTGCCGATAAAAAAATTGCGTTATATTGTCAAAGATAATAAAAAAAGTGTTATTTTTGTGCCGACTCATGAATAAAATAGTGAGAATTATACGGAAAGTGTTTATATATAATGTTTAACTAAAACTTATTAATTATGTCAGAAATTCAGTCAAAAGTTGTCGAGATCATCGTAGACAAATTGGGTGTTAAAGAGTCTGAGGTTGTACCCGAAGCAAGTTTCACGGCACATCTTGGTGCAGATTCGCTCGACACCGTAGAGCTGATCATGGAGTTCGAGAAAGCATTCGACATCACGATTCCCGATGAGGACGCAGAGAAGATCACCACAGTAGGCGACGCTATCTCTTACATCGAGGAGCACCAGAAATAATTGTCGTAACCGACAATAGTCTCACACGCCGTCGGATCATAAAACGTCGAGATGGATTTGCGCAGAGTCGTCGTTACGGGCTTGGGTACGATCAATCCCTTGGGAACAGTAGTGGAGGAGTATTTCCTCAATCTGCAACGGGGAGTAAGCGGAGCCGCACCGATAACACGTTTCGATGCAAGCCGTTTCAAGGTGAGATTCGCATGTGAGATCAAAAATTACGATTGGACTCGTTACTTCGACCGTAAGGAGGTACGCAAGTACGATCCGTTCGTCCAATACGCGCTCATCGCGGCCGCCGAGGCCGTGGGCGATGCGGGCATCAATGGCGATGCCGTCGACCGTCTGCGTTGCGGCGTGATATGGAGTTCGGGTATCGGAGGAATCGAGACCTGTCATAACGAATGTATGGGCTATGCCGAGGGAGGAGAGATCCCTCGGTTCAGCCCATTCTTCGTTCCTCGCATGATCGCCGATCTCGCTGCCGGCCACATAGCCATGAAGTATGGCTTCATGGGGCCTAATTACAGTGTGACCTCGGCCTGCGCTTCGTCGAATCATGCCATGATCGACGCCATGAATCTCATACGTCTGGGCAAGGCCGACGTCATAATAACCGGCGGGTCCGAGGCAGCCATCAATGTCCCGGGTGTGGGCGGATTCAGTGCGATGCAGGCTCTGTCGACACGCAACGACGATCCCGAACATGCGTCGCGTCCGTTCGATGCCGATAGAGACGGCTTCGTCATGGGCGAGGGTGCCGGTGCACTGGTATTGGAGGAGTACGACCATGCCGTGGCGCGAGGTGCGAAGATATATTGCGAGTTGGCCGGAGGCGGAATGTCGGCCGACGCATATCATATGACCGCTCCGCACCCCGAAGGTCTGGGTGCTGTGCGTTCGATGAAGGAGGCTCTGGACGATGCACGTGTGACGATCGACGATATAGACTATATCAACGTCCACGGAACATCGACGCCGCTTGGCGATATCGCCGAGTTGAAGGCTCTCGAATCGCTGTTCGGCGAGCGTCTGAGAGAGGTCAACATCTCGTCGACCAAGTCGATGACCGGCCACCTGCT
>JAAGKN010000377.1_pt1 | contig 107188 bp, 96 predicted proteins | sample 6206371 | NCBI WGS metagenome assembly JAAGKN01 (sample SAMN11533720, study PRJNA540317) | gut metagenome | isolation source: fecal pellets from male and female animal of same cohort | host: Peromyscus leucopus | place: USA:CA | collected 2017
GTTGAAACAGAAAGGTTCTTCAAATACTACGGGGGATTGCTCCAATACCTCTTATAAGACCGAACATAAAAGTGAATGCTGTCCAGGCACAAATACAAGAGATTTAATTTGCTGGAAAGAAAAATCTGTTTGGAAGGAAAGTTTATGGTATATAGGCTCCTATAAGCATATTGTAGTTTCTACGGCAACTTCTTGTTCGGATGAATCTTATAATGGAGATACTTACAGTGTTGTATATCCCGTTAAATTTGCCGATGGATCGTGGACTTTTGAGGCCAATGCGCCCAGTTGTTCTTCTCAAGGGATTTCCTCCGGGGATGAATGTGATACATCTGTAGCTACTAATAAAACCTGCTATGTGGGGTTATCTAACTGGATAAATTCTTTACGCTCTTATTATGTAAAAGATAATTCTTCAGGCTCTTTTCGTCCCAGGTTAGTAATAAATACTACCGGAAACGGTAGTAATAATGTGGGGTGTGTGTGGACGGATGTTACCAAATGGCCCCAGCTCTTATGTGAGAGATCCGGTGAATATATCCCAAATGGTTGGTAATAAAAAAGGCCCTTTTAAAAGGGTCTTTTTTTATCTAATCCAAAAAATGGCTGTATAAAAGTTTTCTTTAGCCTATACTTACAACAGAAAGACTCTTTTGTGGACGGGTTCAAAATTAGCAGTCTAAAAATGGGGTTGACAAAAATAAAATAATTGCTTATAATTTTAGCAGAGGGTTTGAAAGAGTGCTAAAATAAAAACTCTTTTTCAGCATCCCCGGGACGTAATTTATGAGAATTTTAAAACCGGAAATCGCCAAAGCGCGTAAAGAAAAAATTTTGAGATGGGTCGTCCAACAATTTGTGGAAACCCGCCGTCCCGTGGGCTCGCAGATGATTGTTTCATCCGCCCTGCAAGACGTATCCAGCGCCACCGTGCGTAACATTATGAAAGAGCTGGAAGAAGAAGGCTACCTCTATCAGCCGCATACCTCCGGCGGACGCATTCCCACAGACAAAGCCTACCGCTATTATGTGGATTATCTGGCCAACGTGCAAAAAATGGCCGCCCAGGAACGCCAGCGCATTGAAGAACAATACGATGCCCGCGTAAGCGAGGTGGACAATATGCTGGTTCAAACTTCCCGTTTGCTGGCCATGCTTTCCGGCGCGGCGGGGTTTGTGTATACGTCCAACGTGCAGGACCAGCGCGTTCAGCGGCTTGATTTTATCCCGTTGGCTCCCGGCATGATTTTAGCGGTGTTAGTCACCCAGTCCGGCGCGGTGCGCCATTGGCCGGTGCGTACGGGGTATGTAATTGAGCCTTCCCGTTTGCGCGTTTTAAGCCGCTTTATTAATGAAGAAATTTCCGGCCAAACCTTGGCGGATGCGCGGCGCATTTTATGGCAGCATGTACAGTCCGGCCACCGCGAAATTGCAGATATGGCCGATTTGGCTACCCAGGTATTAAAAGATATTGAACGCCCCCAAACGGGTGATGAATTGTACGTGGAAGGCATCGGCCGCTTGTTGGAAAACACGACCGAAGACGATTACGAAGATTTAAAACAAATGATGCGCGTTGTAGAAGAGCGCGAGCGTTTTTCTTCGCTGTTAAGCGAAAAAATGACGGATATGGAAAAGTCCAACCAAAAGTTAAGCGTAAGTATCGGCAGCGAGAACGAACTGAAAGAACTTAAAAACTTAAGCATCATTTCCACCGCTTGCCGCGTGGGGGACAAAACGGTTGGCATGCTGGGCATTATAGGGCCCAAACATATGGAATATACGCGGGTGATGTCTTTGGTGAATTTCATCGGGGACCTGTTGGAAGCGTCCATGCAAAACTGGTCCGCTCTGCCCGCGGGGGGTGAAGACGATTATGAGTAAGAAACATAAACATACCGAATCCGCCGAACAGGAACTGGACGAACAGGACTTGCCGGAAGTCGCCGAACCGGAAATTGAAGTAAAGCCGGAAGACGAACCCGCCGAAGAAGCCAAGCCCGATTATTACGCCCAGCTGGTCCGGCTCAGTGCGGATTTTGACAACTTCCGCAAACGCACCGAACGCGAAAAAGCGTCTTTTTTAGCCTATGGTAAAAAACAACTGGCTGAAAAACTGCTTCCTTCTTACGAAGTGCTTTTAAGACAAGCCGAAAAAATGGATCAAGAAAACGCTTCCGAAGAATGCGCGGCCGAACTTAAAGGCTTGAAAGACGGAATCAAAATGGTTCTGTCCGAAATGGAAAAGGCGTTCCGCTCCGAAGGTATCGAACGCATGGACGTGCTGAATAAACCTTACGATCCGCAAACGCAGGAAGTGGTGGCTATGGTTCCCGCGTCCAAAGAGCAGGACGGCCTTGTGTTGCAGGAAGTTCAAATGGGATTTTTAATGGACGGCAAAGTTCTGCGCGCGGCGCGGGTCATTGTCGGACAGCATACGGAAGGCTGATAAAACGGTTTTCCGTAAAGATGTGGGGTAAAAAAGTTTTAATCAAAAGGAGATAAAAAGTATGGCTAAAATTATTGGTATTGATTTGGGTACCTCCAACACCGCCGCGGCGGTAATGGAAGGCGGCAGAGGCACGATCGTTCCCTCCGCCGAAGGCAGCTCTATCGGCGGGAAAGCGTTCCCGTCTTATGTGGCGTTTACGAAAGACGGCCAGCGCCTCGTGGGTGAACCGGCCCGCCGCCAGGCGATCGCCAACCCGGAAGGCACCGTCACCGCTTTCAAACGCAAAATGGGGGAAAATTATAAATTTGACTTGCGCGGGCAGGAATTTACGCCCCAGCAGTTGTCCGCTTTTGTCTTGCAGAAAGTGAAAAAAGACGCCGAAGCCTTTTTGGGCGAACCCGTCGAAAAAGCGGTTATCACCGTTCCGGCGTATTTTAACGACAACCAACGCCAGGCTACTAAAGACGCGGGCCGCATCGCCGGTTTGGAAGTAGTACGCTTGGTCAACGAACCGACTGCCGCCGCGTTGGCTTTTGGTATTGATAAAGCCGGTAAAGAACAAAAAGTGCTCGTGTTCGACTTGGGCGGCGGTACGCTCGATGTTACCATTATGGAAATGGGCAAAGAAGGCACTTTTGAAGTAATCGCTACGTCCGGCGATACGCAGCTGGGCGGTACGGATATGGATAACGCCATCATCGCTTGGATGGTGGATGAATTCCGCAAACAGACGGGTATCGACTTGTCCCAGGACAAACAAGCCCAACAACGCTTGAAAGACGCGGCTGAAAAAGCCAAAATCGAACTGTCTACCACCATGGAAACGGACATCAACCTGCCCTTTATTTCCGCCGGAGCGGACGGTCCGAAACACCTTGAATTAAAATTGTCCCGCGCCAAACTGGAAAGCTTGGTGGACGACATCGTCAAACGCTGCGCCAAATCCGTGGAACAAGCCTTGGCCGACGCCAAATTGTCTCCCGCGCAAATCGACCGCATTATTTTGGTCGGCGGCCCGACCCGCATGCCGATTGTGCAGAAGTTTGTAGAAGACTTGGTGGGCAAAAAAATCGAACGCGGTATCGACCCGATGGAATGCGTGGCGATTGGCGCCAGCGTACAGGCCGGTATTTTGACCGGGGATGTGAAAGACGTACTCCTCCTGGACGTTACGCCCTTGTCCTTGGGGCTTGAAACTTTGGGTGGCGTGTGCACGCGCTTAATTGAACGCAACACCACGATTCCGACCCGCAAATCGCAGGTATTTTCTACGGCGGCCGATAACCAGCCCGCGGTAACCATTAACGTCTTGCAGGGCGAACGCCCCATGGCTAAAGATAACGTGCCGTTGGGTAAATTCGACCTCGACGGTATTCCGCCCGCTCCGCGCGGCGTACCGCAAATCGAAGTAACCTTTGATATCGACGCCAACGGTATTTTGAACGTGTCCGCCAAAGACTTGGGCACCAATAAAGAACAGCATATTACGATTACTTCTTCCAGCAAGCTCAGCGATGCGGAAGTTGAAAAATTCGTAAAAGACGCCGAAAAATTCGCCGAAGAAGATAAAAAACACAAAGAACTTATCGAAGCGAAAAACCAGGGTGACAGCGTGCTGTACCAGACCGAAAAATCGCTGAAAGAATACGGCGATAAAGTGTCCCAGGATGACCGCCTGGCCATTGAACGCGCCTTGGGCGACTTGAAAGAAGCCTTGAAAGGCGACGACGCGGCCAGAATGAAATCGGCCACCGACGCGGCGATGCAGGCCAGCCAAAAATTGGGCGAAGCGATGTACAAAGCCCAGCAGGCTAATGCCCAGGCCGGAGCGCAGGCGCAAGCCGGCGCCCAACCGGGCCCGGAAGCCGCTAATGCTCAAGCCGGAGCCGCTAAAGACGACGTAGTGGAAGCCGAAGTGGTGGACAAATAAGTCTTAAGAGGGTAAATCGAAACGCTAAAGGGGAACCGCAAGGTTCCCCTTTTTTGCTTTCTGTTTTGGTGTGAACGGAGTTAAATTTACTACAATATCTTTATGTCCCAGTATTTTGCAGATATTAAAGAAACCGAATTTTTTTTAATGGACGCGGAAGCCCATCACGCCTCCGCCGTCGCCCGCCACGAAGAAGGCGACGAAATTTTAGTGTTTGACGGCTCTGGCCGCCAGTTTACCGGCCGGATTGACCGTATTCAAAAAAAGTTTGTGCGCGGAACCTTGTTAAAACCGCGCGCCACGCGCCGCCCGCCGCTTGAATTGGAGCTCTGCTTTGCTCCCAATTCCCGCACGGGGCTTGAAGACGTGCTTGATAAAGGTACCCAACTGGGGGTGGCCGCGTTCCGCCCCATTATTACAGAGCGCAGTGAATACGACGTTCTTAAAAAATGGGACGGCAAGAATGACCGCTGGCGGCAGATTATGATTTCCGCCTGTAAACAGTGCGATACGCCGTTTGTTCCCGAAATTTTGCCTCCGCTTAAATTCCCGCAAGCCATTTCGCAGGAAGTGCCGTCGCTTATCGCGTATGAGGCGGAAGAATCCCATACTCTTTTTTGGGGGATGGAAAAACTGGGCAGCCCCAAACGTGTGCGTGTATTTGTCGGCCCCGCAGGCGGCTGGACGGATGAAGAAATCGTCGTAGCGGCGCAGTATAACGTGCTGCCTGTTACGCTGGGCGTAAATATTTTGCGTGCCGAAACGGCGTGTATCGCTGTAGCCGCCAAACTTTTATAACATGAAGAAAAAGCGTCATTCCGTTTCCACTCAAACCCACCCTCTGACTGAGGGGGATTTCGCCTGTTGGCTGGTGCTCTTGCGCACTTTTTTATGTTGGGCGGCGTGTGGCTTTTTGTTGCCGTGGGGTATTGCCGCCGCGCGTTGGATTCTTACTAAAGTATGTTGATTGTTCATATGATAAAACAATTCTTGTACAAAATGTGGACGGCCCAGGCTGTTGTGAATGGACGTTGTTCCCGTTTGGCGGCGGGGTTGGGATTTTTGGCGGGCGGCTGGTTGGGTATAATTTTCTTTGTGTTTATTACGGGCAGACCTTTGTTTCCGTCCGGGGAGGAATATGCTGCGCCGCAAACGGCGGTGCCGGTAACGTCTGTTGAAGCTGAAAAAAAATTAATGTCCCGTTTTGTGGACGGCCTTCCCGAACTGGAACGTATGTTGGATACGTGGTTTGAACGGTATGGTCATCAGACGGACGGTTCCGTACGGTTTTTGTCAGAGAATGCGTCCCCCGCGCTTGATTCTTCCGCTTTGCGTGCTATCGGCTGTAAAGTGGATGACCCGTCCGCTGAATACCCCGCGTGCCGGGGAAAGGTTTACAGTTTTTATGATTTGCAGTGCGATTACCGGTCCTGTTCGTGGACGTTGTGCCGCCATAACGAAACCCCGTATTCGTGCACGTATTCCATGAACGGCTACCGGGACAAAAGGGGCTGCTGGCAGAATAATTGCAATGTTTTGTTTCCTGAGGCCCGTGCGTTTTGCGAGTATTTGCATAACGAAAAAGGATTTGTCATAAATGAATAACCCGATGACTTTTTTTATTAAAACATTCGGCTGCCGCGTTAACCAGGTGGAAAGCCAGGCTATTTTAGAACAATTCCTCCGCGCAGGGGCCAAACCCGCCGCGTCTTTTGAGGAAGCGGATGTCTGCGTGCTTAACACGTGTACCGTTACCCACCAGGCCGATAAAGATGTGGAAAAACAAATCCGCCAAATTTTACGCCGCAATCCGCAGGCGCGCCTTGTGCTGACGGGATGTTATGCCATGGCGCATAAAGCGGAAGTTCAGCAAAAATTCCCACAGGCGGAAATTGTGGGGAAATACGAGCTTGGGCGCGTCCTTTTTAACGAGGAAGACGTTTGCTGGACGGTTTCCGGCCACGAGGGGCACAGCCGCGCGTTTATCAAAATCCAGGACGGGTGCGACTGTTTTTGTTCTTATTGTATCGTTCCTTTTGCCCGGAACGAAAAGCGTTCCAAGCCGCTGGCGGACGTGCTGACGGAAATTAAAACGCTGGAGGAAAAAGGCTTTGCCGAAATTGTGCTCACAGGCATTAACATTGGCAATTACCGCTGCCCGCAAACGGGTGCGGATTTGGCCGAATTGTGCGAATATATCGCGCGCCAGCCGGGCATGTTCCGTATCCGCTTTTCGTCTATAGAACTTCAAACGGTAACCGGGGGCGTAATTGCCGCTATGGCCGCCCGGCCGGACCGCTTTTGCAATTATTTCCACCTGCCTCTGCAAGCCGGGTGCGATAAAGTTTTAGCCGATATGAACCGTCATTACGATACCGCCGCTTACCGCGCGCGCGTGGAGGATTTGCGCGCCAAAGTGCCGCAGATCGGCATTTTTGCAGACGTGATTGCGGGGTACCCAACCGAAACGGAACAGGATTTTGAAGATACCGTCCGGTTTATCCGCGAAGTAAACCTGGCCGGGCTTCACGTATTTAGTTATTCGCCCCGTCCGGGCACCAAGGCTGCCGCGCTGAAACAGCTTCCGCCGGAGGAAATCAAACGCCGGGCCGAAGCGCTGCGGGCGCTTGATAAAGAATTACGCGCCGCGTTTGCCGCGTCGCTTGTCGGTACGGAACAAACGGTTTTTATGGAAGAACGCAAGGATGGTTTGCCGCACGGCATTTCGTCCAACTTCCAACAAGTGGTGCTGGAGGGGGATAATCTCCCGCGCCGCGGGCTGGTACGCGCTAAAATCACCCGCGCCGAAGGCCCTCTTTGTTACGGGGAAGCGGTATAACAGCCCAAAATGCTAAAATATACTTAATGCCCCGGCCTAAAGGCAGGCGTACCAATTCCGCCGCTTGGCTGTAAAACGGTATTTTGGTATAATATCTATATATAATTTGTTTCTGAACAAGTTAGATTCTTTTTTAGGCAAGAGTTAAACAAAATGGTAGCCAAAAAAAATCTGTGTGTACTCATTCTGGCGGCCGGTAAAGGCACCCGGATGAAATCTCCTCTTCCCAAACCGCTTCATCCGGTTTGCGGACTTCCGATTATTTCCCATATTTTAAAAGCGGCGCAGGCGTTGAATCCCGCCGCGATTGGTCTTGTCGTCGGCCACGGAGCGGACGAAGTAATTAATAGTGTTAATTCCAATTTAACTGCCTGGGGTGTTACGGCTCCGGTGGTATTTGCTCACCAGACTGATTTATCCGGCTCTGCGTCGGCCGTTAAAGCCGCGCTTCCGTTAATTGAAAAATTTGAAACGGTTATGGTGTTAAACGGCGATACGCCGCTTTTGCAAACGAATACCTTGGAACAAATGCTGGATGTGCATGAAGCCAATAAATGCGGCGCATTGGTGTTGGGGGTAACGGTTCCCAATCCGGCCGGATACGGGCGTATTGTTCGCGCCGAAGACGGCGGTTTTGAAAATATCACCGAAGATGCGGACGCGGACGAAGAAACTAAAAAAATTGCCGAAATTAACAGCGGCATGTATGTTTTTAATTCCAAATCTTTACAAACCGTATTGCCCCAGTTAACGCCGCAGGGCGCCAAACACGAATTTTATTTAACCGATACCTTGGCCCTTATCAAACAAATGAACCAACCCGTCTTGGTTTTTGGCAGTGATGATTACCAGCAAGCCCTTGGCGTAAACAGCAAGGTTCAGCTGGCGGAAGCCGAGCAAATCTTGCGCGACCGCGTCGCCCGCCGCTTAATGGATGAAGGCGTCACGCTCGTGCGCCCGAACGAGGTTTTTATTGACCCGGAAGTGCAAATCGGTGTGGATACGGTTATCTGCTCCGGCTGTTACATCAGCGGCAAAACGGTGATTGGCAAAAACTGCCATATTGAGGCCAACTGCTGTATTAAAGATTCCCTCATTGGCGATAACGTAACCCTCAAAATGGGTACGTATATTGAAGAATCCGAGGTGGAAGAACTCTGCCAGTTGGGGCCGTATGCGCATTTGCGTCCGAAATCGGTGCTTAAAAAGGGCGCGAAAGTGGGCAATTTTTCCGAAATTAAAAAATCCGTCATTGGGGAAGGTTCCAAAGTAAACCACTTAAGCTATATCGGTGATACCCTTATGGGTGCCGGGGTGAACGTGGGCGCGGGAGCCATTACCTGCAATTATGATGGCAAGAACAAACACCAAACGGTGTTGGAAGACCATGTATTTGTAGGGTCTAACGTGAATTTTGTGGCACCTGTAACGGTGCATGAATATGCAAAAATCGGCGCGGGGTCAACCATTACAAAAGAGGTTCCGGCGGAATCTCTGGCGATTGCCCGTACGCGCCAGGTTGTTTTGGAAAAGAAAGGTGTGAAAAAACATGACTAAAAGCGTAAACGGTGATTTGAGGATTTTCTCCGGCAATTCCAACATTGCTCTGTCGCAGAAAATTTGCGAACACTTGAATATGGATATGGGCAAACTGCGCGTGGAACGGTTTGCCGACGGAGAAATCGACGTGCAAATCCTGGAAAGCGTACGCGCGCACGATTGTTATATCATCCAGCCCACCTGCCCGCCCGTCAACGAAAACTTGATGGAACTGCTGATTATGATTGACGCGTTTAAACGCGCCAGCGCCGGCAGAATTACCGCGGTAATCCCGTACTTCGGTTACGCCCGCGCGGACCGCAAAGCGTCTCCCCGCGTGCCGATTACCGCCAAGCTGGCCAGTAATTTAATTACCAAAGCGGGTGCTGACCGTATTATGACGGTCGACTTGCATGCGGGCCAAATTCAAGGTTTTTTTGATATTCCCGTGGATCACTTGCGCGCGCGCAAAGTGTTTTTGGATTATTTTAAAGATTTTGACCGCAACGACCTTGTGGTTATTTCGCCGGACGTGGGCGGCGTGGAACGCGCCCGCAAATTTGCCGCCCGTATGGATGCGGGGCTTGTTATCATCGATAAACGCCGCCCCAAAGCCAACGAAGCGGTGGTGTACAACGTCATCGGCGACGTGAAAGATAAAGTGGCTATTATTTTTGACGATATTGTAGACACGGCCGGTACCCTCACCACCGTGGCGCAAAAAATTAAAGAACGCGGCGCGCGCGAAATTTATGCGGCGTGCACGCATGGCCTGTTGTCGCGCAACGCGATGGACAAAATTAACAAGTCCGACATCAAAAAGCTGATCATTTCCGATTCGCTTCCGATCCGCGACTTGGGCCCGAAAGTGGACGTTTTGTCCGTTTCGTACCTGCTGGCGGACGCCATTAAACGCAACCACGACGGCCGCTCCATCAGCGACATGTTTAACTAAAATTTAAATTTTCGAACGAAAATACTTGGAGGAAAAAAATGGAAAAAGTAAGCATCTCTGCCGTTACCCGCGAAGGGATCGGCGTTAAAGGAACCCTCTCCCAAATCAGAGCGGAGAAAAAAGTTCCGGCCGTGGTGTACGGCGGCCATAAAGAACCCGTCAGCGTTACCGTCAGCGTAAAAGATTTGGAAAAAATCGTCAAAGCCGGTAAAAATACCATTGTGGAAATCTCTTTGAACGGCGAAAATGAACTTGCCCTTATCAAAGAAATCCAGTACCACGCCGTAACCGACAACCCGATCCACGCCGACTTTCAGCGCGTCAGCATGAAAGACAAAATGGATGTTGTCGTTCCTCTTAAACTGGAAGGCACCCCGGCTGACGTCGCCCAGTATGGCGCCATTGTGGAACACATCTTGCGCCAGCTCGAAGTGCGCGCTTTGGTCAGCGCCATTCCGCACGAAATCGTGGTGGACATCACCCCGATGACGATCACCAAAGGTATTTTGGCCGGCGACGTGAAACTGCCCGAAGGCGTTGAACTGGTAACCGACAAAGAAGCCCCTGTGGTGCACTTGATGGTTCCGAAAGAAGAAGAAGCCGCTGCTCCGGCCGATGCCGCCGCCCAGCCGGAAAGCTCTTCCACCAAAGGCAAAAAAGACGAAGAAGGCAATTTGGCCAAAAAATAACCTATGCAATATCTCTTGGCCGGGCTGGGCAACCCTGGAACCCAATACGCGCACACGCGGCACAACGCCGGATTTATGGTGTTGGACGAAGCTGCACGCAAATGGGGCGCTTCTTGGAACGCCTGGCAAAAGCTGGGAGAATATGCCAAGGTTTCTTTGGGCGGGCACGAAGTTTTCCTGCTCAAGCCGTCTACTTATATGAACGAATCGGGTCGGGCTGTATCCAGCCTGGCCCGGTTCTATAAAATTGCGCCGCAAAACTGTTTGGTTTGTTTTGACGAAGTCGCCTTGGAAGTGGGTAAACTCCGCATCCGCAAAAATGGCTCGGCCGGCGGACAAAAAGGCATGAAGAGCGTAATTGAGCAGTTGGGCACGCAGGATATTCCGCGTTTACGCGTGGGGGTTGGCCCCAAACCGGATAAGTTTGATCTTGCCAACTTTGTTTTATCCAATCTTCCCAAATCGCAGGAAGCCGCTTTGCAGGATGCGTTATCCCGCGCGGTGGAAGCGGTGGAAACATTCTTTTCTGACGGCCTGGAAAAGGCGATGAATAAATATAATTAACCGTTTTATTATTATAAAAAAGCCCCGGTTTGCGCCGGGGCTTTTTGCAATATTATTGTTTACAAATCTTCTTTTGTTACCGTCCGGGTTTTTAAGTTAATGGTGTAGAAGTAATCTCTATCCCGGTTTTGGTTGATGACGAGACTTACCGTGTTTGCTTTGTCCAAATCCGGCAGGAAGTTGTCCATCGCCATGGTTTCCCATAAGGGGCTGCGGTCAAAAATGCGGAGGGAGCCGTCTTGGTAGCGGACGTAAATCCGGGCGATATATTCGTTTACGTCCAGCATTCCTACACGCATGCCGGAAAATAAAATCACCCGTTTGGCGGAATGCGGCGTATAGTATTCTTTTAAAAGTACGTCTAGCTGGCGGATCGGTACAATTTCACTTACGCGGGCAAAATTTAAACGCGGAAAATCTTTTTGCATTTGTTGTCTCCACGGAGCGGTTGCCGCATCGTATCCGCCTGTTTCAATACCAATAGCGCGGCCTTGCTCGTTTACTACCACACTGCCGCAAAAACCAGGTTTTGGCTCCCCAAAATAGGGGAAGTTTGCCAGCAATCGGTCGGCTCCCGGGAATAAAATTTCCCGCTGGGTCTTTTTATATTGCCCCGCGCTAAACCCATAGGTAAAAACCGGGGTTCTTTTAGAAACCCCTTCCTCTGCGCGTTCAAAAGGCAAGGCGACTTCGGCCACTTCTTCCGGCAGTTTGATAAGTGCGGCGTTGAGGCCGAATTTGCGCCCGGTTAATTCTACTGTGGCGGGAAAGGATATCTCCTGTCCATTTATGCGAAAGCTAACAGTTACTTCTTTACCCATATGGCGCACGGTATGTGCGGCGGAAGCGCCCCATAAAACGGTTTTGCCGTTGCGTTGGTCGGCAAATACAAATCCGCTTCCTTTAAAGCCGTTTATTTCCCCGCGTGGCGTAACAGTAAAAATAAAACGGTGGATGTTGGGTTCTAACGAAGTTAAAACGGGTTTCCCAAAAAGCGGTTTTTGCAGCCGTACGGCTTCGGTAATGCGCCGGGCCGTTTCGGTGGTTTTATAAGCGGAAACGGTGCCGGAGCGGCGTACCCCTTTAAGGAGGTTTTTCCCCGCCTGCGCGTGCAACAGCGGCCCCGCCGCTGGAATAAGTATAAAGATAAAAAGAAAGGTTTTTAATATATTCATAATTATACTTTAGAAAACCCGTCATTATTATACCAGGGTCTTTGGGCCTACATGCTCCTGGGCCCGGTAAAAAAATCCCCCGCATAGGCGGGGGATTTTATAGAAGTGTTTTCGCTTTAATTCAGTTCCGGATACAGCGGGAAATTTTCCAAAAACGCTTTTACGCGCACGGCTTCTTCCTCCAGGAAGGCGTCATCCGCGTAATGGGTAATGGCTTCGTCGATAAACGCTGCCACTTGCGCCATGTCGGCTTCTTTCATGCCGCGGGTGGTAACGGCGGGAGTGCCTAAACGAAGCCCGCTTGTTACAAACGGTTTCTCCGGGTCGAACGGAATGGTGTTTTTGTTGGCGGTGATGCCTGCTTTATCCAAAGCGGCTTCGGCCGTTTTGCCCGTAATGCCTTTGGAGCGTAAATCAATGCATATGACGTGGCTGTCCGTTCCTCCTGCCACCAAGCGGTAGCCGCGTTCGGAAAGTTGTTTGGCAAGTTCGGCGGCGTTTAATTTTACCTGGTGTTGGTAGGTTTTAAATTCGGGGGTTAACGCTTCACCAAAACAAACGGCTTTGGCGGCGATAACATGCATCAACGGTCCTCCCTGTACGCCGGGGAATACTGCGGAGTTGATAGCTTTGGCCAAAGATTCTTTACATAAAATCAGTCCGCCTCGCGGCCCGCGCAGTGTTTTGTGCGTAGTGGTGGTAACCACATCCGCATACGGTACGGGGTTTGGGTATTCCCCAGCGGCGATAAGGCCCGCATAGTGGGCAACGTCGCACGCCAGGTACGCTCCGCACGAATCGGCAATTTCCCGCAACCGTTTCCAGTCAAATACGCGCGAATAGTTGGAAGCCCCGGCCATAATTAATTTGGGTTTGTGTTCCAAAGCCAGCTTGGCGGCTTCTTCGTAGTCGATTTCTTCCGTGTCCGGGCGGACGTTCATGGCGACGATATTATAAAGTTTACCGGAAAAATTCATCGGGTGTCCGTGCGTTAAGTGTCCGCCGTGGGACAAGTTAAGCCCCAGTACGGTGTCCCCCGGCTGTAAAAGCGCAAAATAGACGGCCATATTGGCCTGCGCGCCGGAATGCGGCTGTACGTTGGCGTGTTCGGCCCCAAAAATTTGTTTGGCGCGTTCAATGGCCAGGGTTTCCACGGTGTCCACGTGTTCGCAACCGCCGTAATAGCGTTTGCCGGGATAGCCTTCGGCGTATTTGTTGGTAAGGACGGAGCCTTGGGCCTGCATAACGGCCATAGAGGTGAAATTTTCGGAAGCGATAAGCTCCAGTTTTTCGCGCTGGCGGGCCAATTCTTTGGCTACTGCGGCAAATACAGCGGGGTCGGTCTTTTGTAAATTGGGATACATAATAAAACACTCCTTGGACGGGCGGAAAATTTTTTGGCGTCCTTTCTTGCGAATTTTTATATATTTTTCTAGGAAATCCGCTTGTTATTTAATATAATTTACTAAATAGAAGTAAATAAATCCAGCAGAGGTGTAAAATAAATGGCAAAACTTACCAAAAAAGACTTTCTCAAAGACACCATCAAACACATTGATTTGAAAAAATACAATGTGGTCCCCATGGTGGAAGCCTTTGGGAGCATGGCCTATGCGTCCCGCGAAGTGGCCAGAGCGAGCAAAATCTATAACATGATGCTGTCCGACAAGAAATGCTCCGTCATTTTGTGCATCGCGGGGTCGTTGGTTTCCGCCGGCATGAAAAAAGTAGTGGTGGACATGATTCAAAACAACATGGTCGACGCGATTGTTTCCAACGGCGCCAACATCGTAGACCAGGACTTCTTTGAAGCCTTGGGTTATAAACACTACATCGGCACCCCCTACAACGCTGATGACAACCTCTTGCGCGACCTGCACATCGACCGCATTTACGATACCTATATCGACGAAGACCAACTGAAAGAATGCGACGAAACCATCCACAAAATCTGCAACTATTTGGAACCCCGCCCCTACTCTTCCCGCGAATTTATCTGGGAAATGGGTAAATGGCTGGAGAAAAAAGGCAAAGGCAAAGATTCTATCGTCTACAACGCTTACAAATACGGCGTGCCCGTGTTCGTTCCCGCGTTTTCGGACTGCTCCGCCGGTTTCGGCTTTGTAGCCCACCAGACGGAACACCCCGAAGCCCATGTGTCTATCGACAGCGCCAAAGATTTCTTGGAACTGACCAAAATCAAAATCAAAGCCAAAGAAACCGGCCTTATGATGTGGTCCGGCGGCGTACCGAAAAACTTCGCGCAGGACACCGTTGTGGCCGCTGAAATTTTGGGCCAGGATTCCCCGATGCACAAATACGCCGTGCAAATCACCGTGGCGGACGTGCGCGACGGCGCTCTTTCCGGCTCTACCTTAAAAGAAGCCTCTTCTTGGGGTAAAGTTTCCACCGCTTTGGAACAAATGGTGTACGGCGAATGCACGACGCTGATTCCGCTCATCATCGGCTACGGCTACCACAAAGGCGCGTGGAAAAAACGCAAAGCGTCCAATTATGTTAAATTCTTACAGGAAGAAGACGCTAAAATCGCCGCGATGAAAGCCAAAAAAGCCAAAAAATAATGCGGCTTAAAAACGCGTTAATAAGTTTAGTTCTGCTGATCTGCCCGTGTGCGTTATGCTACGGGCAGCTCAGTTTTTCAGGGGTAAACGGAGAACGCGGCTACTCCGCCATGCGGGGTTTTTACCGGGCGGATTTGGATAATGGCGTCGTGCTTACGCCTTATTACGAATACTACCGTCAGACCGATAAAGAATACGACGAGTCCGGCTCTATTTCCCGCTATAAATTGGCGGGTTCTTACGAAGTAAACGACGATTGGCTTATTACCGCTTCCGCTTTTTGGCAGCCTACTGCCGTCGGCTACCGGGCCGTAGGCTATGCGGCCGGTGCGGAGTGGAAACCGTTTTACCGTTGGGGTATGTTCAAAAATCCGGTTTTGGCGGTGTCTGTTGGGCAGGAACGCTACAAAGTATATGTGGACCGCCTGGGCAACGCAGTCCCCGGTTCTTTTCATCAAATAGCCACTTCCGCCGCGGCGGAAGCCCGGGCTGAACTCTCCGCCTGGGACTTGAAAGCCTCCTGGCATAAAGTGATACAATATAAGAATAAAGATTTCCCGCCGAATGTTACGTTTGGTTGGGCGGACCTGCCGTATATGACGGCGGTAATCCAAGGGTTTATTAAAGACGCTGCCGCGGTGCGCGTCAGCTACCGGACGAGTTTTATCACTCCTTATGCCGTTTTGGGCCGTTATCATTATGCCGACCGAGGCGGGACGGCGCTGGCCGTCAGTGCGGGGATGCGTGTAAGCTGGGGGCGCACCTCTCTTTCCGGCGGGGTAGAAGTGTTTGAACCGCGCCGTGAAGCAAGCCGCAAAACATATTTTTCTATGTCCGCCGAGGTGGACTTTTAACCGGAGGCCGCTATGCGCGAACTCGATTTGCATTGCAATATAGATGAAAATCTTTTTTCACTGACTGTTTTTTTAACCCGTTTATTAAGCGGGCTGACTCTGTTGTATATTACAGTAGGGTGTTTGTTGTTTTACCGCGAATTTTTATATAACGCCACCGCGCTCGGGTTTCCGTTGCCGGTGCCGCTGGGCATTGGTATTTTGGTGGCGGAATTGTTTTTGGCGTTTCTGCTTATATTAGGGTGGTTTACGCGTGCGTCGGCGGTAATGAGTATTATTCTTACAGCTTCGGCCGGAGTAGTGTTCTTTGCGGCGGATATTAATAAAATTTACGTTGCGCTTATGTTATTGTTAATAACGGCGCTTCTTCCGGCTTCGGTTTTGGGGCCGGGCAAAATCAGTTTGGATTATAAACACGCGGTGCGCCGCGCGCAAAAAATGTTCAGAGGTTAATTTATGGAAAATACAGAAGCCGTGCAGTATGTCAGTTTGGCCAACAAATACCGTCCCCAGAAATTTGAGGACATGGTCGGCCAGGAAAGCATTTCCAAAACGCTTCGCAACGCGCTGACCTCCGGGCGTATTGCGCACGCCTATTTATTTTACGGTCCGCGCGGCTGCGGTAAAACCACCACGGCGCGTATTTTGGCCAAAGCGCTTAACTGTACGGGCTCCGGCGCGGATAAACCCACCGCCGAACCGTGCGGCAAATGCCCGCAGTGTTTGGAAATTGCCCAAAGCGCGGATTTGGACGTGCTGGAGCTCGACGCCGCCAGCAATACGCAGGTGGAAAAAGTGCGTGAAGCGATTATCGATACCGTTGCCCTTGCCTCCACACGCGACCGTTTTAAAGTGTTTATCTTGGACGAAGTCCACATGCTTTCCACCAGTTCTTTTAACGCGCTTTTAAAAACGATTGAAGAACCTCCGGCCCATGTGGTGTTTATCTTGGCGACGACTGAAAAACACAAAGTGCCCGCCACTATCGTCAGCCGCTGCCAAACATTCCGCTTCCGCCCGATTACGACGGAAGAAATCACCACGCATCTTTTGGATTTGGCGGGTGCGGAAAATATTGATTTAACGCCCGGCGCGGCAAAAATTATTGCTAAAAATGCCGGCGGCGCTATGCGCGACGCGCTGACGTTAATGGACCGCGCCATTGCGTATTCCGGCAATAAAATTGATGAAAAACTGGTGGGCGAAATGCTCGGCCTTACGCCGGATGAACTCATCGGCAACGCCGTTCAGGCGTTAGTTAAAAAAGACAACGCCGCCCTTCACCAGGTATTTGATACGCTCAAAGCCGAAGGGTTTGACGCTAATTCTTTTTTGAAAGATTTAAAAAACGCGTTGGGCGATTTATTTTATTTTGCGCTTGGCCAAGGCGCGGAACCGTTTGAAGGCGCTAAACAAATTATCGACGGAGTAAGCCCCGGCTTTTTGGCGCAAATTTCCCGCAAGACGAATAAAATTATCGAAGAAGTAAAATTTTCCGACAATGCCTTAATCAGCGCGGAAGTGGGTATGTTTACGGTAATGGACAGCTGTTTGGATATAGAAGGTTTCGTCCGCCGTTTGGAAGCGTTGGAACGCGGCGGATCCGTATCTTCCGGCCCGTCCGTGCCGCCCGCGCGCCAAACGCCCGCAACGTCTGTGCAGAAACCCGCACCGCGCGCCGCTTCTTCTTTTACGCAGGCGACTGCCTCCCAATTTGCCGCGCCAAAACCGTCGTTTGAAAAGCCTGCTTTTTCCAAACCCGCGCCGTTTGTCGCGCCGGAACCTGTTGCGCAACAAACGGCTCCCGCAGAATCGTTTGCGGATTCTCCCGCGTTGAATACCGCCATTTCTAACCGCCAGATTTGGGATAAAATGCTGAAGCATTTTGAAAAAAGCCCGTTTGTATATGACGTAATGACAAATTGTTCCGTTACGTTTGGCGAGGGGGAATGGACGCTTGGTTTCCCGCCCGGTAAAGAGTTTTATCAAATCCCCGCGCAAAATAAATTGGCGGATTTAGAGGCCGCCGCTAAAAAAATCAGTGGCCGCGTTATTAAATTTAAACTGGGTACGGCTCCGGCGGAAGAACCCGCGCCTGCCGCAAAGCGTACGCCTGTGCGCACAGCTAAACCTGCCATTTCTAAAGCATCAGCGTTGCCAAACAATGCCGTTATTTCGGACGAAGAACCGTTTGTAAACGGTAATTTTACGGCTGATATTGAGCCTTCCTCTTATACGGTGGCGGCGGACACGCCGGAAGAATTAAAAGAAATTTTGGAAGTTATCCCCGGGGAGCTGCTTGCTTAATTTATGAAAAGTTTAGACCGTTTAGTCCGTGCACTGCGTCGTTTGCCGGGGGTGGGCCCCCGCCAGGCGGAGCGGTTTGCCGCGTATTTTTTGCGTGCGTCGCAGGGGGAAACGGAAGAATTTATCAACGCGCTTCTTACTATGAAGCAAGACGTAAAACTTTGCTCCGTTTGTTTTTCATACAGCGAAGATGACGTCTGCCCCGTCTGCCGCGACCAGGACCGCGACCGCGGCCTTATCTGCGTGGTGGAAGACCCGCAGGATATTGAAGCCATCGAAAAAACAGGCGCGTACAAAGGGCTTTATCACGTGCTTCACGGGGCTATTTCCCCCATGGAAGGACGCGGAGCCGAACAGGTAAAAGTGCGCGAACTGTTGGAACGCGTGCAGCATGCCGAAGTGCCGGTAAGGGAAGTGATTATCGCCACCGACCCGGACAGCGAGGGCGAAACCACCGCCTTATATTTGGCCGATTTACTGCGGGGCCTTGTCGGGCAGGTGACGCGTATCGGCTACGGCGTGCCGCTGGGGGGCGATATTGATTATATCGACGAAATGACGCTTGGCTATTCCCTTAAAGGCCGTACCAAACTTTAATGCATCCGGACGTTTATAAAAGGCCGCTGTTGTGGGTGTTGGCGGCGTATATTTTAACCCTCGTTTGTTTTTACAGTCCCGCTCCAGCCAAGCGGGACGTTTTCCATTCTATTCCCCAAAAACAAGTAACGCTGACGGGCCGTGTAGACGGGTTTGCTGTTTCTAAAAAAGGCGGCAGAAACGTAGCGGTAAAAGTGTTTTCCGTTAATGGCGAACCGTCGGCCGGATATGTATACGCGCGGTTTAAAGATTTTGAGCCGGAATGGAAAGACACGGTTTCGGTAACGGGCAATCTTCAAAAACCGTACGGGGTGGATTTACTCGGCAATTTTGATTGGCGGCGGTATTTGTCGCTTAAAAATATTTTTACGGAAATTAAAGTCTCGTCCGCTTCCGTTATAAAACCCGCACCGTTTTTTGTGCGGTGGATACGTGCTGTACGCGGGAATATTTTGCGCACGTTTAATGAATCTTTCCCGCCGGAACTTGCCGGTATTGCCGGAGGGGTGCTGTTAGGCGAACGCGGGGAATTTGCCGAAGATTTATATACTGCGTTTCAAGACAGCGGAGCCATACACCTGCTTGTCGCTTCCGGCGGCAATGTGGGTTTTGTTACGCTGATTACGCTTTTTTGCTGTTCTATAATAGGGTTGTCCCGCAAAAAGATGTTACTGGTTTCGCTTGCGGTGGCGGGGGTATATACGCTTATCGCCGGGGCGGATGCTCCTTTGGTGCGCGCGTATTTTATGACGCTTTGCGCCTGCGCCGGGTATCTTTTGGGGCGTAACAGCGGCGTATTCCAGGGGTTGTTGGCTTCCTGTTTTATTATTTTATGCTTCCATCCGGCGGCCGTGTTTGAAACGGGGTTTCAAATGTCTTTTTTAGCGACGCTGGCGATTATTGTGTGTTTGAATAATTACCAGCCGCCTGCCCGGTGGCCTAAATGGCTCAAGTTTTTTGCGCAGATTTTTCTCGCCACGCTTTCCACACAGCTTGTTTTGCTGCCTATTTTTACGAATGTATTTTATAAAGTGTCTTTAACCGGGCTTGTTTCTAATATGTTGCTTGTCCCTTTGGCTTCTTGCGTAATGGGGCTCAGCTTTGCGTATTATTTATTGGATACTGTTCATGCGGGATTTATTCTATATTGGCCGATGTTTGGAGCATTGGAACTTTTTAAAGTATTGGTGGAATTTTTTGCGTCTTTTCGCTTTTCTTCGTTACCCTCCAGTGCGTTTGGTGCGGGTACAGTGGCGGCATATTATGCGGGGCTTTTTTTGCTTTTTAATTTACCGCTTAAAAATTTTGTGCGGAAGTTGGCTCCCGTTTGTTTGTTGATAATGGCCGTTGCATTGGGGCTTCAATACTTTTTCCGTTCTGCGATGACGGTATATTTATTAAATGAATGGAACCGCTCTGCCTCCATTGTACGTGTGCACGGGTGCGGTACGTTTATATTTGGCGGTGGTATCAAAGAAGAAAAAATATTGAACGCTTTATACAAGACGGGCGTTCGCCGGGCGGACGCGTTCTTGTCTTTTTCGGCTTATTTGGAAGAAGGCGGAAATACGTTTGCCGTTAAAAAAATCATTCCGTTTAAAGACCTTTGGCCGGGAGAATCTTTTCAAGCCGGAGCTTGCCGCATACGCGCGGAATGGGGTGTTCACCAAGCTAAAAACGGACGCTTGTGGGAAAACAAAGGGTATTCCGGTACGGATAAAGACGACCTTTCTTATTGTATTGAATATTCCGGGCGGGAAGTGTGTATCGGCGCAAACGCGCGGTTTGTCCAACTGGCAGACGGAAGTGTTGTTGCAAACCGTTTAAACGAAACCATAAAAATAAAATTATAGTTGTACGGGAATTTTCCCCAAAGGTGTTAGTTTCCCGCAGAACGCGTCTGCCGCCGCCTGTTGGAACGCTGTTGCGGGGGAAAACGCAAAAAGCGCGCCTTTAACGGACGGTACGGTCTGTGCGGCCCAGGGGCTTGCAAAGCTGACAAAAACGGTTTGTTCCGCGTGCGAGGCGGCTTGTCGCAAGTGTTGGGCTTCTATATTTTCCAAATCTATTTTCCCTTTAAACGCCTGATACTGGCGAAAGCAGAGAATAATTAATTTTTGTACTTTGCCACCCGTATATTTTTCTGTGTGTACGCCATATTTTTTCAGCTCTTCCAAAAAGGGGCGTGCGGAAAGTTTATCGTCGTTTCCGGCCTCCAAAACAGATACTGTGTCACCGGACGAAAGCATAAATATTTCCCCGGTTTGTGCCAAGGCTTTTTTTGCGGTTTTGGCGGAAAAATCCGTTTCTAAAAACGCTTCCTGCGGTGTCACGGCAGGGATTAAATCAGCGCGGCGGCACAGTTCGTTTTGCGCATTTTGGGAGCGTTTTAACCATTCTTGCGGTAATTTTTGTGCTTGCAGAAATTCAATCAGCTCAAACGGCTTTTCCGGCACCAACAAAATATCGGCCCCGGCGGCTAATGCGTCCAGCGCGGCTTGTTTTTCGTCGCCGATGGCTTTCATTAAAAGGGCATCCGTTACTACACATCCTCGGTAGCCCAGTTGGCGGCGCAATAAACCGGAAATAATGTTTTTGGAAAGAGAGGCCGGCTTTTGCGGGTCCAGTGCGGGCACCAATAAATGCCCAATCATTACGCTGTCCGCTTTTTGTAATAGCGCGCGGAAAGGGGTTAACTCATTTTGTTCCAGCTCGGTCGTGTTTTTTTGTACCACAGGTAACGCCAGGTGGGAATCGGTTGCCGTATCTCCATGGCCGGGAAAGTGCTTTAAGCTGTTAAGGGCTCCGCCTTGTTTAAGCCCGTCCATAAGCGCGCTTGCCAAGCGGATGACGGTTGCAGGATTTTTGCCGAAAGAGCGCGTGTTTACAATCGGGTTTTGCGGATTGTCGGCTAAATCAAGCACCGGGGCGAATACCCAGTCTACCCCTAAACTTTTGGCTTGCCTTGCGGTAATAAAACCTTTTTCAAACGCCAATTTTTCATCGTTTGCCGCACCAAGAGCCATGTTGGAAGGCAACAATTCCGCATCTGCCAGCCAGCGGCCCAGGCCGTCTTCGTAATCGGCGGAAATTAGAATTTTGGAAAGCGGTGACACTGCCTGCACCGCTTGGGTAAAAGCGGCCGCTTGCTCTTTTGTGCCGCCGTACAAACAAAATCCGCCTACGCCCATTTGCGCCAGTTTAATGGCGTCCTGCATAGGGGTTTTATCAAACCAAAAACCGGGATGAACGAGGCGTTCGATGTTCATAAAGTAATTTTCCCTAAAATAGTATTTTTCCGTGCGCCGGTAGCGCGGGCGCAGTGGTTTATCCGGCGTTTTAGCGTAAGCCACCCAAACAGTGCAAACGCCGCAGCCTCTTTGGCCTGCGGGTCAATCCCGTACGCAAGCGTAGTGGTTACTTTCATGTGCGGCAGTAGTTCCCGCAAAAATTTTAAAAGCGTTTGGTTGTAACATCCTCCGCCGGAAACTACCAGTTCTTTCTGCGCGTTTTTTGGGACGAAATCCGTTACTGCCCGCGCGACAGCGGCCGCCGTAAAATATGTAAGCGTGGCCAGCTCGTCCGGCGCGGTTTTTTTGGTAAGCGGCCCGAAATATTTTTCCAAATACATTTGCCCAAATTCGTTTTTATCTAAACTTTTGGGCGGTTTCTGCGCGAAAAATTTTTGTTTTAACAATTTAGAAACCAGTTTTTTATCCGGTGTGCCGCGTGCGGCGGTTTGTCCGTTTTTATCAAAAGGTTTATTTAAGATTTGTTGGCAGGCTAAATCAATCAGCGTGTTGCCGGGGCCGACGTCAAATCCAAATGTTTTAATATGTTTTCCCACTGCGGAAAAATTGGATATGCCGCCTACGTTAAGTAAAATTTTTGGTGCGCTTTGTCCCCATATATATTCGTCGAAAAACGGCATTAGGGGGGCTCCTTCTCCGCCGAGTGCGATATCTTTGGCGCGGAAGTCGCTCACAACGGGTGCGCCCGTTTCGCAGGCTAGAAAGGAAGCGTCTCCTATTTGCAAAGTGTTGGGGATGGCCTCGTGCGGACCATGGTAAACGGTTTGTCCGTGCGAGCCGGTAACCAGTATGTCTGCAGTATTTAGATGAAAATCTTTCAAAAATCTCCGCACGGTTTTGGCGTATAGTTCGCCCAGTTCGTAATTGAGGAGGCTGAGTTCCGGCGCGGTCAGTTTTACGGCGTGTAACAGCCTGTTTTGAAGCCGGGCGGGATAAGCATAGTTTTTAAAATGCAACACTTTAAACGGGGCGGGCCGTACGGCGCAGACGGTCAGTCCGTCCGCGCTGGTGCCGCTCATAAGGCCGAGTGCAAATTTAGCCATCAATCACCTTGCTTAAAAAACCGTTTTGTTTTTTTAACAGCTTTTCCGCGCCCGGTTTATCCGTGTGCTTTTTGTGCATGACAACCGCCGTTTTAACGCTTTTCCCCGAAGCCGCCAATAATTTTTCAGCGTTTTTTTTATCTGTGCCTGCCACTTGGCAGATCAGCCGTACGGCGCGCGCGACGAGTTTTTCGTTCGTGGGGCGTACGTCAATCATCAGGTTGCCGTAGGTTTTTCCGCACAGCGTCATAGCTCCCGTAGTAATGGCGTTTAACGCCATTTTGGTGGCGGTGCCCGCTTTCATGCGCGTGGAGCCGCTTAACGCTTCCGGGCCCGTTTCCAAGCAAATATGCACTTCTGCGTTTGAAGCGTCCGCTCCGGCATTACAGGAAACTAAAGCGGTGCGCGCACCTAATTTGCGCGCGGCCTGCAGGCCTCCCATTACGTAGGGAGTGCGTCCGCTGGCCGTCAGCCCGATGACGAGATCCCCGGAGCGTGCTATTTTTAAAATTTCTTTTGAGCCTTGTTCATCGTTGTCTTCCGCTCCTTCTTTAGCGCGGAACACGGCTTGTTTTCCGCCGGCAATTAAACCGATAATTTGCGACGGTTTTGTGCCAAAAGTAGGTACGCATTCCACTGCTTCCAAAATCCCCAGGCGGCCGCTGGTGCCGGCTCCCATAAAAATAATTTTCTTTTTAGCTGCATATGCGCGCGCGGCCAAAATAATGACGGCGGCAATTTCTTTATTCGCTTTCTGTACGGCGCGTGCGGCGATGAAATCTTCGGCGTTAAAGGCGCGCGCCAGTTGGCGCGGTGTCATTTTATCAAGCCCCTGCGTGCGGGGATTAATTTGTTCGGTGGGAAGCGTATTTGTGTTCATTTAATCACCGTCCGACAGGCTCATTTTGTGTTCCTTAAAAGCCCGTTCGGTTTCTTCAATAGATTTAATTTTCCCCGTCAGCGGCACGACGGCGAGCGTAATCAGGCTGATGACGGAAGCCGTCATAAAAAACATTTCATACCCCAAAGCTGCCTGCAGTTTGCCGGAAAGCATGGAGGGGAGCATCATGCCAAGCGCCATAATCCCCGTGGAAATGGCGTAATGGGACGTTTTATATTGCCCCTGCGATACATACATAATGAAAACGGAAAACGCCATCATCGCCAGCCCGTTTCCCAGGTGTTCCAACGTAATAAGCGCGGCGGTAACGGCCAGGCCCGGCTTTGCCCAAGCCATATACGCGTAGAAAAAGTTGGGCAGAATTAAAATGACGGCGAACGGCCAAATACATTTTTTAAAACCAAATTTACCCAACAGCCAACCGCCGCCTAAATTCCCGGCGATGACAGCGCCCAGCCCCAGCGTGCCTTTAATCAGCCCGTAGCTTTGCATGGATAAACCAAGTGCTCCTGTCTCCTGCGGCTTGAGCAAAAACAGTGGGACAATTTTTTCGAGGAGTGCATCTCCCAGCCGGTACAACAAAATAAACAGCAGGATATAAATGATGTTTTTTTGCGAAAAATAGGTGCGGAATGATTCTTTCCACGCGTGTGTGCGGGAATGGGTAATAGGTTTGTCTTCTTGCGGAACAGGCAAAATTTTGGCGTGCCACGCGGTAAACGCGGCAAACAGAAGGCCCAAAAAGCCAAATAAAACGGCCCAGTTGTACGGCCAAGGCAATAAATTAAGAGATAATTCCGGCGACGGATTCGCTAATGCCCCCGTAACAGAAATAAAAATGCCGCTTCCCAAAATCATTGCCAGACGGTAAAAAATAGTACGTATGCCGACAAAATATCCCTGTTCACGCGGCGTTAAGGCCAGTAAATAATAACCGTCCGTGGCGATATCCAGTGTGGCGGATGCAAACGCGCCGAATAAAAAGCCAAACAGCGAGAGCGTAAAGAAAGTCAGTCCGTTGATTTGCTGCAAAAATGCGGATGCGGCCACGCAAAAGGCTACCGCCAAAAACACGGCGGATAAAACGGTCTGCCCCGCCAGCAGCCAGCGGCGTTTAGTGCTTCGCGCGTCTACAAGCGGGCTCCAAAACATTTTTAAAATCCAGGGCAGATAAAGCCAGCCCGTCCAAAACGCGATTTTTTCGTTCGAAAATCCCAAATCGGCATACAGCACGGTGGATACTGTATTAATAACAATATACGGAAATCCTTCCGCTAAATATAAGGTGGGGATAAATGCCCAGGGAGAAGTCTTTTTCATTTAAATGCGTATTTCCCGGCGAGTAAATCTGCCAGCGGTTTTGTGGTTTCGTTGCGTTCAAGCGCCATTTTAATAATGGCCGTAAGCGGTACGGCCAAGAGCGCCCCCATAATGCCCCAAACAAGCGCCCAGAACAGCAAACTGGCAATGACGATAATCGGGTCCAAATCCATGCCTTTGCCGAGCCATTTTGTTTCCAAAATATTGCCGATTACAAAGTGAATCGCCGTAAGCAGAATCAGCGCAAGCAGAATATGCCAGTCAAACCCGTATTGTAAAAACAGTACGGGCATGGGCAGTAACGTAGAAATAAACGGCCCAATATTGGGGATAAAATTGAGTACAAACGTCAGTACCGCGAGCATGGAGGCGAGTTCCGTTTTGACGGAGGTAAGTACAATCCACGTAAAACCGGCGGCCAATAAAGATACGAAGATTTTGACGATTAAGTAAAACGAAATCTGCCGCTGTATATTGCCCACGAGAGACGGTTTGTCTTCTGCCGCCTTGCCCATAAAAATAAAGATGAGGAACAGCGTAATCAGCATCAAATTGGTTAATATGGAAACCAGCGTGCTGCCCAAACTTTTTACTACGTTAAATACGGGCAGTTTTGCCACCGTTTCCGTTACGAACTGGGCGTTCATATTAATGCCGTATTTCTGCGCGCTTAATAACACGGAATCAATGGTGTCGTTGACGCGTTCGGAATAGATGTCGGCCCCGGCGATGAAACTTTCAATAGAACCTGAAATAAACAGCACCGACAGTGTAATAATCGCCAAAAATGAAGCGAAACTGACCACCAGCCCCAATACATAGGGGAGCTTCCATTTTTGTTTCATTTTTTCAGCCAGCGTGCTGGCTACCATGGAAATAAAAAGCGCGATGACAAACGGCATCAGCATTGTTTTGGTGTAAACCAGAATGCCGGTGGCGGCGGTGCCGGCCAAAATCATAAGGCAAATGTTATTGATGGGAGCTAATTTTTCGTAAATGTTTTTAGTGGGCATAAGTCCTCTCTTGTATTTAGTATAGCATACGGGCGGGCGGCGTGGAAGAGGGTATAAAACACAAATCCCCTACGGACTGTAGGGGATTTGTGTTTAAATGGTGGGCAGTACAGGATTTGCCTTCCGGTAAAATCCCTGACGGGATTTTTCTGCAGGCCGGGCTCGCGGTTTTTGCCTTTCGGGCATAGCCCTCAAACAAAAACATCGCTGTGCCTTTCAAGTCCTGCCGCGGGCAAAGCAGTTTGCCCGCTTACTGCCCAAATCTATATAAAAAATAAGACCCCATAAACGGAGTCTTATTTTTTAAATGGTGGGCAGTACAGGATTTGAACCTGTGACCTTCCGCGTGTGAGGCGGACGCGCTACCGCTGCGCCAACTGCCCAAAATCTTTTGATAATTTATTATAGCACTTTCTGGCCTGGTTTGAAAAGAATTTATTTTTACAAGCGGGGGCTGTTGTATTTCTACTAATTTTATATACTATATTAAATGAACAAAACGTCCGTCTTTTGGCGGGCGATTCTTAATTTAAGGAGCCTTTCGACAAGTATGGAATGGAGTCTGTTGGTCAACTCGTTTATCGGTATGTTGGCTATTTTGAACCCGATCGGCAACGTGCCGATTTTTTTGGAACACGTGGAAAATGAACCGCCCAAAGTGCAGCGCGCCGTTGCGCTGTTGATGACGCTGTCCATTTTTATTTTACTCGCCACCTTTTTTATTTGCGGCAACCGTATTCTTACCGTGTTCGGCATTACCATTCCCGCCTTCCGCTTGGCCGGGGGCATTATTATTTTAACCGTTGGTCTTCGCATGTTGCAGGGTAAAAGCAAGTTCGAAAGCCACGGTATCGAAACCGCTGCCGCCAGCGGCAGTACGTTTGACCAGGCCCGCAACCGTTTAAGCCATATTTTAGTGCCTGTGGCCATGCCGCTTTTTATTGGCCCGGGCTCTATTACAACGGTTGTGTTGTATGCGGAAAAAACCACCACTTTTTCCATGGCATTAATGATGTTATTGGTGCTTTTGGTCTGTTCCGCCACCGTGGGGTTGGTGCTCGTCAGTTCCCGCTATATTTTTAATAAAATCGGCCCCAACGGTACGCAGATCGTCATCCGTTTTATGGGTATGATTTTGTGCGCTATCGCCATGCAATTTATGATTGACGGCGTATCACAGCTTTTGCCGGGCGTATTGGATTCCACCTTTACGCATGCAGGCAAATAATTTGTTTGTTTGAAAGGGCGGCTTCGGCCGCCCTTTTTTTATGTTTGCAAGATAGGTAAAATAGAAGTATGGAACGCTTTAAACTCGTATCAAATTTTAAACCGGCCGGGGATCAGCCCAAAGCCATTGAAGCCCTTACGCAAGGCGTGCTGGCGGGTAAAAAACGCCAGACGCTGTTAGGGGTAACGGGCTCCGGCAAAACATTTACGATGGCCAATGTTATTGAGCGGCTCAATAAACCTACTCTTATTTTATCGCCCAATAAAGTGTTGGCGGCCCAGTTATACGCCGAGTTTAAGCAGTTCTTTCCTGAAAACGCCGTAGAGTATTTTATTTCTTATTACGATTATTACCAGCCTGAAGCTTATATTCCGCAGACGGATACGTACATCGAAAAAGACTCCGCCGTCAACGAACATATCGACAAACTGCGCTTAAAAGCCACCACTTCGCTGACCGCACGTAAGGACGTAATTGTGGTGGCGTCCGTTTCGTGTATTTACAACATCGGCTCTCCGGACTCTTTCCGCGAAATGCGCATTTACGTTAAAAAAGGGGCGGAGATGACGCGCGCGCAGTTAAGCGGCCGATTAATCAAAATCCAATACCACCGGGACGAAATGGAATTTACGTCCGGCCGTTTCCGCCTGCGCGGGCCGAATGTGGATATTATGACGCCCTATAGCCAAAACGCGCTGCGCATCGAAATTGCGGGCAAAACGATTGCGCATATTTATGAAATTCACCCCGTTACGGGTAACGTACTGGCGGAGCTTGAAGAAGCCTGGATTTACCCCGCCAAACATTTCGTGGCTACGGATGAGGATACTTATAACGCCATTGAACAAATCCGCCGGGATTTGGATATCCGCCATGCCGAACTGATTAAAATGGGTAAAGAAATGGAAGCCTACCGTTTAAAACAGCGTACAGAATACGATATTGAAATGCTTTTGCAGGCGGGGTTTTGTTCCGGCATTGAAAACTATTCGCGCTATATGGATGGACGCAAGCCAGGCGAACGCCCGTCATGTTTGCTGGACTATTTTAAACGGTACGATGATTTTTTGATGATGGTGGACGAATCTCACGTGGCGCTGCCGCAGGTGCGCGGCATGTTCAACGGGGACCGCGCGCGAAAACAAATGCTGGTGGATTTTGGTTTTCGCCTGCCGTCCGCTTTGGACAACCGTCCGCTTAAGTTTGACGAATTTGAAAGTTTGCTTCCGTCTACCGTTTTTGTATCCGCCACGCCCGGCCCGTACGAGCTGACCGTAAGCGGCAACGAAATTGTGGAGCAGGTCATCCGCCCCACCGGGCTTGTGGACCCCAAAGTTATTATTCATCCCACCGCCGGGCAGATTGATCACTTGGTGGAAAAAATTAAAGAGCATAAAGAAAAAGGCGAGCGCACACTGGTGCTGGCGCTTACCAAAAAAACGGCCGAAGATTTAAGCGCGTATTTTACGGAGAAAAACATTAAAACGCGCTATTTGCACTCGGATATTGAATCGCTGGACCGCGTGGAAATTTTAAAAGAATTCCGCCAGGGTAAATTTGACGTGCTGGTGGGCATTAACCTCTTGCGCGAAGGGATTGATATTCCGCAGGTGGGGCTTGTTGCCATTTTGGGGGCCGATAACGAAGGGTTTCTGCGCAACACGACGACGCTTATCCAAATTTCGGGCCGCGCGGCGCGTAATGCAGACGGCGAGGTTATCTTATACGCCGACCGCAAAACCGATTCCATTAAATACGCTGTGAACGAAATGAACCGCCGCCGCATGTTGCAGGAAGCGTATAATAAAGAGCACGGCATTACGCCTAAAACCATTCAAAAGGTGGAAGTAGAGCTAAAAGAATTTGAACAGCAAACCAAAACAAGTGCGTTTGGTATTTTGAGTGAAACCCTGCCGGAGCCGACGCTTAAAAACTTAAAATCGGTTGAAAAAGATATCGAAGAACAAATGCGTCAGGCGGCGGACTCACTTAATTTTGAATTGGCCGCCGAACTGCGCGACCGCTTGTTTGAAATCCGCCAGATGAAAGTGAAAGACGGGCCTAAAAAGAAGTAGTGGTTTTCCGCCCATAACATTAAATTGGTAAAATATAATTATGGAAGAAAGAAAATTCCCTTTACAATCTGTTACCAAAGTAATCGGCCTGGAATGCGTGGACAGCACGCAAAATGTGGCCAGAGAGCTTGCCGAAGCCGGCGAACAACACGGTGCATTGGTTCTCGCCTGCCACCAAGCAAAAGCCCAAGGGCGGGACAAATGCCCGTTCAGCGCGGGTGAAGGCGGCGTATATTTTACGCTTATTTTACGCCCGAATAAACCGGCATCGTGTGCCGTAACGCTTGGTATAAAAGCGGCCGAATCCGTCGCGCAGACGATTAGCTCCGTTTTTGAAATTAAAACAAAAGTTAAACAACCTGGCGATGTGCTGGCTTGGGATGCTAAAAACCGCGCCTGGAAAAAAATCTGCGGTGTGTGGGCGGAAGCCTCCGCCGGCGGTGATTATATGTTACTTGGCGTCGGCGTACATTTAAACGACCGTTTACCCGCTTCGCAGAAAGACGCGTGCGTCAGTCTAAAACAATTAATTGGTGCCGAAACCAGCAAAGAACTTTTTTTGGACGAACTGCTGGAAAACTTTTGGAAGCATTACGCGCATTGGACAACTTCCATGCAGTAATTTTTGGCAAAATAAAAGCCCGCTCTTTTGAGCGGGCTTTTTGCGTAACGGTGTAAATTTAGTCGCCCAAAGATTGTTTTACTTTGGCTACAAAATCCGTCAGTACAAACGGTTTGGAGCAGAACCCTTTTACCTGCGGATAAGGCATAAACATTTTTTCGGATTCTACCAAGGCGGACGTAATAATAACGGGCGTGGAAGAAAGAGTGTCGTCTTCGCCCATAATGCGCACGATGCTCGCTCCGTCCAAGCCGGGCAGCATAACGTCCAAAATCACCAAGTGCGGATGGACGGTTTTCATCGCGGCGATGGCGTCGCGCCCCGTTTGGCAGGAATGCACTTCATACCCCTCGCGCGTCAGCACCAACTGCAATAAATCAACGATGCTGGCTTCGTCTTCTACGATTAAAATTCTCTTTTTCATAACTGTTTCCTAATACTCCTATTTATTTATTATACTTTTTTATATGACAAAAAAAAGTTTTAACGCCTCCGTTCTTCCCCGCATGCGCGCTTTTGCCGGGCGGCTTTTGAGGCGGGGAGATGCCGTGCTGGCGGGGCTTAGCGGCGGCGCGGATTCCGTTTGTCTGCTCCATTTTTTACGCTATTTGGCGCGGGAAAAGCATTTTGCGCTGGCGGCGGTACACGTTAATCACGGACTTCGCGGGGCGGACGCGCTGGCGGACCAGCGGTTCTGCAAAAAAATATGCGCGGAGCTGGAAATTCCTTTTTTTTGTGAGAAAGTAAATGTTAAAAAATTGGCTAAAGAACAAAATTTAAGCCCGGAACACGCCGCCCGCAAGGCCCGGTACGGCGCTTTTATAAAAACCGCCCGCGCGTGGGGAGCCACCAAGCTGGCCCTCGGCCACCATTTGGACGACCAGGCCGAAACCGTCCTTTTAAATTTACTGCGCGGTACCAAAGCCAAAGGGCTGGCCGGGATTCCGCTTTGCCGTCCGCTTGCTCCCGGCGTGGAGATTATCCGTCCTTTATTGTGTATTACGCGTGCGGAAACGGAAGAATATCTTAACAATAACGGCCTGTCTTTCGTAACCGATGAAACCAACTCGGACGACGCTTTTACCCGCAACTGGGTGCGCGGCACGTTATTACCGCTCCTTGAAACAAAACAACCGCAAATCCGCGCGCATTTGGCGTTAATGGCGCAGGATATGGCCGCTTTGTTGGAGAAAACAAAATGACCGTGCCCGATTATTTTGACGGTCAAATTTTCACTTCTCTTCGCGCGTTTCCGGCGGCGGAGAAGGAAGGCGTTTTTTGCGGGTGTACGTTTAAAGGGTGCGTTTTCCAAGAAGCGGATTTATCTTCTTTTACCTTTGAAGACTGCACGTTTGAAACATGCAACTTGTCGCTTGCGCGTGTAGCGGGAACGGCGTTTAAAAACGTGCGTTTTGAAGAGTGTAAAATCCAAGGCGTAAATTTTTTTGACTGCTGCCGCACGGTGCTTTCCATGCGTTTTGTGAAGTGCGATTTGCGCTGCGCTTCTTTTGACGGGCTGCCGCTTCGTCATACGGCGTTTGAAGATTGTTCCCTGCGCGAAGTGCAGTTTTCCCGTGCGGATTTAACGGGTTCTTCGTTTACCCGGTGCGATTTGGCCCGCGCCGCTTTTTTGCACACTAATTTAGAGAAAGCGGATTTTTCCACCGCCTATAATTTTACGCTGGATCCGGATGCCAACCGCCTGCGCAAAGCGAAGTTTTCCGTCTACGGCCTGCCGGGATTACTGGAAAAATACGGGCTTGAAATAGAGTAGCTACTTTAGGTCGTCCAAATTTTTGTAGTTCATATCGTCGCGTATGCCAAAGCGCGTCAAACAAAAATCGTATTTTATCGGGTCGTGCGGACAGCATTTTTTAAATGCGCGGGAAATTTCCAGTGCGGTGGTAATATCCGCCGCGTTGCGTTTGGTAAGCCCCAGTTTGCGCGCGATGCGGTGCATGTGTACGTCTACGGGTACGATCAGCTTGGCGGGCGAAACGCGTGTCCAACCGCCGGGGTCTACCGCGTCTTGGCGCACCATCCAGCGTAAAAATAAATTTAACCGCTTGAGCGCGCTGTTTTTGTCCGGGTCCGGGATGAGGGAATGTAAATCCGCCCCTTCGCGCAGTTCACGCGCAAACGCGCGTAAAGCGGGCAGAACGGTTTCATTCTCTTCTTTATAATAGCACAAAAAACAGTTTTCTAAAGAACCGTGTTCTTTTATTACCCGCCGTAAGGCGGCGAGCAGGGCGCACAGTTCCTCTTCACCGGTAAAACGGTAGCGGAAACCTACAAAAATTTTCTTTATTTTGGCGTGCGGCGTTTGCGTGATAAACGCATGCGGACCCCGGGGCATTTTTGCAAAAATCCCGTTGATGTTTTTTATAATCTGTTTTACGTTGCCGTAAGCAAAACACGCGGCCAGCAGTGCGGCCAGTTCGCGGTCCGCCGGATTTGTATAGCGGGATAAAAATTCCAATGGGTCCGGGCTGATGAGTTCCGGCCGGGTGTACAAGGCGTAAATACGTTCCAAAAACAGTGCGGTTTTTTTCATTTCCTACATTCTACCAATTTGGTACCATAACTATATGTCCGACAGTATTGTATTGCAAAAAGCCCGCCAGGCCGGGTTTTCTATTACAGGGCTTACGTTCCGCTCGCAGGACGTGTGCCCGGGGTTCGTTTTTTTTGCTTTAAAAGGGGCGAATATAGACGGCAATTTGTTTATCGCGGACGCGGTTAAACGCGGCGCGGCGATGGTTGTCTCGGCTTTTGCTCCGAAAGAAGAATACGGCGTTTTATATTATCAGTCAGATGATATCGACCGCGATATGGCTGACGCCGCTTACGAATTTTACGGCCGCCCGTCCGATTTTATGAAAATGCTCGGCGTTACGGGGACCAAAGGTAAAACCTCTATTGCGTATTTAATTGAAAGTATTTTATCTTCCGCCGGCGAAAAGGTGGGCGCGCTGGGCACGGTCAGTTACCGTGTGGCGGGGCGAAAAATTTGCTCCGCTCCCAACACCACTCCCGCCGCTTTGCCTCTTTTTGGTCTTTTGGCACAGATGAAACAAGAGGGCTGTTCCTCCGTAGTTATGGAAGTATCATCCCATTCACTGGAGCTTCAGCGCGTGCGCCATATTTGGTACGATACCGCCGTATTTACCAACCTCCAGCGCGATCATTTGGATTTTCACCATACGTTTGAAAATTATTTTTTGGCTAAACAAAAACTGTTTGAAAACCTGGCGGATCCCTCCAATCCAAAACTTAACCGCACTGCTGTTATTAACGCGGACGACCCCTATGGCCGCCGCTTGGCGGAGGCCTTTAAAAACCGCGTAAAAATCGTTACGTTCGGGATTGACGGTGAAGCGGATTTAAGGGCGGAAAACATCCAAGAATTTTTAACGCATACGGAATTTACCGTGCGCGGCGTAAAGGCAAAAATTAATTTATTGGGCCGTCATAACGTATATAACGCGCTGGCGGCTTGGGCCGTTTGCGCCGCCAACGGCGTAGCACAGGAAACAATTTTGCGCGGGCTGTCCGCGCTGCCCGGTGTGCCGGGGCGTATGGAGCGCATTGACGAGGGCCAGAACTTTTTTGCATTTGTGGATTTTGCGTATACGGACGAATCCCTCCAGCGCGCATTTAAAACGGTGGAACCATTTAAAAAAGGCCGCGTGTTTGTGGTGTTTGGGTGCGGCGGCCAGCGGGACCGTACCAAGCGTCCGCTGATGGGGCGGACGGCATGTTCCAATGCGGACTATGTCTTTTTAACCAACGACAATCCGCGCTGCGAAGACCCTAAACAAATTTTTGCCGATATTTTGGAAGGCATGAAAGGCTTTTCCAATTATGACGTAGTGCCGGACCGCGCCGAAGCCATCGGCCGCGCGCTGGCCGCCGCACAAAAGGATGACATTGTAATCGTTGCCGGAAAAGGACACGAAGATTACCAAATCGTAGGAACGGAAAAACGGCATTTTTCAGACCAGGAAACAGTTCGCACGTTCTTGCGGGGGGAAAAACATGTTTAAAAAAGAAAAATTTGCCGGGCAAAAAGCCTGCGTGTTGGGTTTGGGCAGAAGCGGCCGCGCCGTGGCTGAACTGCTTTTCGCCAACGGGTTTAAGGTGCTTATCAGCGAGCAGACCGTATTTCCAAATGTAGCTTCTTTTCATCTATCGCCCGGTATAGAAGTGGAAATGGGCGGCCATACGGATAAAGTGTTTGAATGCGGTTTTTGGGTAAAAAGCCCGGGTGTACTGCCGTTCAGCCCTGTTCTTGCCGAGGGTAAAAAACGCAAAATCCCTGTTTTTAGCGAATTGGAAACCGCACTTTCTTTTATGCCCAAAGGCGTGCGCGTGTTTGCGGTAACGGGCACTAACGGCAAAACCACCACCACTACGTTATTGGGAGAAATTTTAAAAGAGGATGCCGCCAACCGCGGTAACAACCGTCACGTATACGTGTGCGGCAATATCGGTAATCCCGTTTCCAAGTGCGCTTCGTCCGTTAAAAACGGCGACGATTTGGTAATTGAAGTTTCCAGTTACCAACTGGAAGACAGCACTTTCTTTCGCCCCAATTACGCTTGTTTGCTTAACGTAACGCCCGACCATTTGGACCATCACCAAGGCATGAAAAATTACATTAAAGCCAAGGAAAAAGTAACCAAAAATCAGCGCGCAAATGACGTACTTGTCGTCAATGGGGCCGATACCGTTTGTGCCGAACTGGTGGAAAAGGCGAAAAGCGAAGTGCTGGCGTTTTCCACGCATCCCAAACATTTGCTCAAAACGGATGTGTTTTTTGACGGCGATGAACTTGTTTTTAGCGAAGGACACCAAATCCGTCCGCCGCAGTTAAAAGGTATTCATAATGTGGAAAACGCCATGGCGGCATCTCTAATGGCATTATCCGCAGGTGTGCCGGCGGATACAGTGCAGGACGTATTTAACCGTTTTCAGCCTATGGAGCACCGCATTGAACCGTTTGCGTATCACCGCGGTATTGTATATGTAAACGATTCTAAAGCCACCAATTTGGATTCTACCATTACTGCGCTTAAAAGTTTTGAAAAAGGCAGCAATTTATGGTTGATTCTGGGTGGGCGCGACAAAGGGGCTTCGTACGAAGTACTGCTTCCGTATCTAAAGGATTATTGTAAAGCCGTGCTGACGATTGGCGAGGCCATGGACAAAATTGAGCGGGAGCTGAAAGGCTATCCCGTTACGCGCTGCGGCACACTGGAAAAAGCGGTGGAAACCGCCATGTGCGGCGCGGTGCGGGGGGAGACGGTGTTGCTGTCCCCGGCGTGTTCGTCGTTTGACCAGTTTAAGGATTACGAGGAACGCGGACGCGTATTTAAGAGGCTGGTGGATGCGCACATCTTTAAAGACCGCACGGATAAAAAAAAGTAACGGCTGGTGTTAACTTTGGACTTGCGCATAGGGAACGAAAAGGAATTTTCGTTCCCTATGTCTTTTAAGGATAAACAATTTTCCAAATGTTTTTTCTTTACTTTTTCTGCCAGCAGAAAAAGTATCAAAAAGACCGTCGCCCAAAGCCCTATAAAAAGCAGTCCGAAACGGGACGTTTTACAACTTGCCTTTGGCTCGGACAAATAAAACGCCTATTCCGTTTTGGACGCTTTTTATAAACAGGGCAAAAGGGCGGTTTTTTAAGAGGTGTTTTTGTATTAAGTTGTTTCTTTTGGGCTTGACTCGTTTTTTTTTTTTGATACCATGGACAAAAGCCGTTATCCCCGAAGGTTGTTGTCGGGGATCTGTGGTGTATTTTTTGTCGTCATGCTGAATTTATTTCAGCATCTATTCCTTATTTTACTGGACCCTGAAACAAGTTCAGGGTGACAGCAATAACAAGGAGTAAATTCCCGAACCCGGCTGGCTGCCAAACACTCGGGAATGACATATTTGTTGGAGGGGTATCAAAATGAAATGTTTTATGTTTTTAAGCCGTCATTCTGAAACGCTGCGCGGCGCCGTTTCAGGATCCAACTGTTATAATAAAAAAGGTTTTACACTACTAGAGCTGTTAGTCGTTGTTTTAATCATCGGTATTTTGGCGGCCGTTGCGCTGCCGCAATATCAGGTGGCGGTAAAGAAAAGTAAACTGGTCAGTTTAATGCCGCTGCTTCGTGCAATTAGCGATGCAGAGGACCGCTTCTATTTAGCCAATGGGTACTATAGCTATATTGGGGATTTAGATGTAAGTATTCCGCAAAATTATATATACACCTATGCCAACCGGGATTTTGAGTATGCTGACGGCACTTTTATAAGTCAATGCGGAAAACTATGTGGCGGTTCAAACGGATCTACTGTTACAGGGCGGGTTAATGGAGTAACGATTACATTTTATGGGCAGTATTCCCAGCCGTATCAAAATGCTCGGACATGTCGTACTGGCGGGGCGAATAAGACTGGCATAAAAATATGCAAGAGTTTAGGCGGTAAGTCTATTCCGTCCGGTACCAGTGAGGCGTTGTTTCTTTTGCCATAGGTTTAGTGACAACAAACCCGCTTAAAAGGCGGGTTTGTTTAATTTTACGTGCCACAAATACTCGGTGTTTCCGTGCGTGCCTTTAATGGGGCTTTCTATCACGTCGCCCGATACGCCGCCGTATTTTTCTTTTAGATTCTCTTCAAAAAAATCCTGCACGCGTTTAATGGCAAGCTGACGGTTCTCTTCCGTTTTTACAATGCCGTGCGGCACTTGTTTGGGCGTTAGTTCAAATTGCGGTTTAATTAAAAATACAATTTCCGATTGCGGAGCCATTACTTTAAACAGCGGTTCCATAATCATCGTAAGCGAAATGAACGACACATCCACCGCCGCAAATTCCGGCGCGGTTTCAAATAAGTCCGCCGTCATATAGCGGGCGTTCGTTTCGGGCTTAAAGTGAAAATTTTTGTAGCGGCGCATTTCATCGGCTAATTGTCCTTTGCCTACATCCACGCCGTAAACGTCTTTGGCTCCGGCCTGAATCATACAGTCCGAAAATCCGCCCGTCGCCACGCCGATGTCCACGCATGTTTTGCCCGCAACGCTGATACCCCACGTTTTCATCGCTCCCGCCAGTTTTAACCCGCCGCGCGACACATACGGGCAGGACTTTTCTTTAAGGGTAATTTTATCTTCCGGCAGAACGGTGCGGTCCGCGCGGGTGTCTACTTCCCCGTTTACCAAAATTTCGCCCGCCATAATACTGGCCTGCGCGCGCGTGCGGCTGGGGAAAAAGCCTTGTTCCACAAGCGCCATATCCAGGCGGAGTTTTTTATTCGCCATCGGCGTTCTCCGCGAGGTCGGTGTCAAAGGGTTCGGTCAGCATTTCCGCTCCCTTTTTCTTTAATTCTTCCACCTTAAATTTTACCGTTTCCAATTTTTGCGAAAGTTCTTTGGAAAGGATTACGCCTTCTTCAAACAGTTTGACGGAAGCGTCAAGGTCCGTTTGTTCTTCTTCCAGTTTGGAAACGATTTCTTCCAAACGCGCGAGCTGTTTTTCAAAATTCAGTTTTGCGGCCATATATTAAAACCTCACTTTACTTGGGTGTGAATCATACCGTCCTGTACTTGGATGTAAACGGTTTCGCCGGGGGCGGTGTCGTGTACGCGGCTGATGACGGTTCCGTCCGCCTTGCGCGTAATGCTGTAGCCGCGTTTCAAAACGGATTGCGGCCCAAGCGCGGCCAATTTTTGAGTATGGAGTTCCAATCGTGCAGCGAATGTTTTTATTTTGTCGCGCACGCCGTTTTCCAACCGCAATGTTAAATCGTCCAGTTCCTGTTCTTTGGCGGCAAACATCGTTTCCGGGCGTTTAAAAACGGGGCTGCCTACGGCTAAATCGTACCGCCGTTTGGCGCGTTCATAAAATAAGCTGACGGATTGTAACAGCCGTTTTTGAAGTTGCGCGATGTATTCCTGCGTGTTTTGTGAGTTCTGCACCACCAGCTCCGCCGCCGCAGAAGGAGTGGGGGCGCGCAGGTCGGCCACGAAGTCGGCGATGGTAAAGTCCACCTCGTGGCCGACGCAGGAAATAACGGGGATTTTGCTTTTAAAAATCGCACGCGCTACAACTTCTTCGTTAAACGCCCATAAATCTTCCATGCTTCCGCCGCCGCGGCCGAGCAAAATTACATCCGGCTTGGGGGTGAATTGGTTGGCGTCAGCTAACGCTTGGGCGATTTGCGGCGCGGCTTCGTCCCCTTGCACCAGCGTGGGAATGACAAGCACCTCCAAATGCGGACTGCGCCGTTTTAAGACGGATAAAATATCGCGCACGGCGGCCCCGGTGGGCGACGTGATAACGGCGATGCGCTGCGGATAAGCGGGGATTTCTTTTTTGTGCTCCGGGGCAAAAAGCCCTTCGGCTTCCAGCTTTTTTTTAAGTTTTTCAAACTCTAAAAATAAATTGCCTTTCGTTAACGCTTCCACCGTTTTGGCTACAATTTGGTAGCGGCCTTGTTTGGCATAGCACGATAAATCGCCCCCTACGCGCACTTGCATGCCCTCTTGCAGGTGCAAGGCGTATTTGCGCGCATCCCACTTAAACATTACGCCGGAAAGCAGGGCTTCGCGGTCTTTTAAATCGAAATATACGTGCCCGCTGGCGGCGGTACGCAGGTTGCTTACTTCGCCTTCCACAAATACGCCGCGGAATACGCCTTCCATCATTTGTTTGATGGCCATCGTAATAGCGGTAACGGAGAACACTTGTCCTCTAAATGGGGCTTCGGGTTCCATTTATTCTCCTCTTGTTTTTTTAAGGCGATCAATAAGTGCCGCTTCTTTGCCAAGCGTACCCGGTTTAAAAAAATGGACGGGTGAGGGCATATAAAGCTGTTTTACGTAGTGGTTGGGATAGTCGTGCGCGTATTTGTAGCCGCGGTTTTTGCCGCCGGAGCGCAAATGGTCCGGCACCGGGCGGTAGCGGCCCTCGCGTACTTCCTGTAAGGCGGCGTCTACGGCCAAATAGGCGGAATTGCTTTTGGGGCAGCAGGCTACATAAATAGCCGCGTGCGCCAACGGAATGCGCACTTCCGGCATGCCGAGTTCTTCGGCCGCCTGAAAGGCGGCTTGGGCAATCATAAGCGCGGCGGGTTCGGCCAGGCCTACGTCTTCGCTGGCGCAAATCAGAATGCGCCGGGCAATAAAGCGCGGGTCTTCGCCGCTTTCCAACATGCGCGCGAGCCAGTAGACGGCGGCGTCCGGGTCCGAGCCGCGCATAGACTTAATAAAAGCGGAAATAATATCGTAATGTTCGTCGCCTTTTTTATCGTAATTTAAGTGGCGGCGTTGGATGCACTCTTTGGCGGTATCCAAATCAATATGCTTTTTATTGTCTTCGCCGGGTTTGGTAGTAACAAAGGCCAGTTCGGCGGCGTTTAGCATTTTGCGGCTGTCGCCGTTGGCCTGGGTGATAAAATAGTCGGCCGCGTCTTCGGCGATAACGGCGTTTTCTTTTTCGGCTGCGCGCGTTAAAATTTTAAGTAAATCTTTGTCGCCAAGCGGTTTAAATTCAAATACGGAAAAACGGGATAAGAGCGCAGTGTTGATGTAAAAATACGGGTTTTCCGTAGTAATGCCGATTAAAATAATGTCCCCTCGTTCTACGGACGGTAAAAGCACGTCCTGTTGGGTTTTGTTAAAGTGGTGGATTTCGTCCAAAATAACAAGCGTACGTTTTTGGTCGAATGTTGGCGTGCGGGCGCGGTCTTTAGCTTCGGCTAATACTTTTTTGATGTCCGCCACGCCTGCGGCCGCCGCGTTAAGCTCTACGGTATACGCCTGTGTGCGTGAAGCGATGTAGCGCGCCGTAGCGGTTTTGCCGCAGCCGGGCGGGCCGAAGAAAACGGCCGATTTTACCATGTCCGCTTCTAACAAACGGCGCAGCATTTTGCCTTCGCCGAGCAAATGGTGCTGTCCGGCGAAATCTTCTAATGCTTTGGGCGCTTGGCGCGCGGCCAGCGGCATGGTGTTTTCTTCTTGCATAAATTATTTTTGCGGTGTGTCGAGCGCGGATTGGAGTTTAGCGATTAAATCGTTCACGCGCGATTCTTCTTCCTGGCGTTTGCCGCCTTCGTTTTGGGTTTGCAGATAGGCTTTTGCCGCAAAGTGCAAGGCGGCCATAAGGGCTTGTTTAAGGGTGTCAATTTCTCCCTCTTCCTGTAAATCCTTCATGTATTTTTCAACGGAAGCGGCCAAATCGGCAATTTCTACCATGCCCAATCCTTTGGCTTCAATATCAATGGGAATGCGCTTAATTTCTACTTGAACGATGTCTTTTGCCATATAGAGTATTGTAGCTTTTTATTATACTTTAGTGCGTGATACGGTTTAACATCAGCCAGGATAAAAACGTCAGGCCCGCCAGTGCGCCCAACATAATTAACAGCCATAACCCGCCGTGGCGGCCGCCGGATTTTTCTGCGGGCGTTTGCGGGGAGCATAAGGCCTTTAGCATGGCTTGGGCGCGTTTTTCGGCCTCGTCTTGCGGGGTAAGCGTAGCGGTATCAGCCGGTTCTTGCGCGTCTAATTTGGCGATTATATTTTCAAATTCATTTAAAATTTGCATGGCTCGGAAACGGAATGTTTCCATTTCTTCGGGCTCAATAAGCGTGTTTTCGTGATAGACAAGCGCATTGTCGTTGAGTTCCAGGTACAAATTATTTTTTGTTTTTAAGAGGCCGGTAATAAACGGCGTAAGCAGCAGGCCCGAAGCCGGGGTGGGCGCGTGGATGCGGTAGCGGCTGTCCACTGCCGGGATGTTGGTTTTCATCAGCGTATGTTGGGACGGCGCCAACTGGGACGTTAACGGCGCGGCTTTTAACGCCGGGAACTGGCCTTCGCGCAGCTCCGCAGTAAAAATAGTAATGCGCTGCGGTTTGGTTTTAGGTTTATCATCCATATACAGGTTGTCGTCCGCCACGCGGATGTAGGCCATATGGTCCGAATACGTAAAAACATTCTGGAACTGGTGGAAGAAAAGCGTAAAAAACTCGAGCCGTCCCGCGCTTAAAGGCGTGGTAACAGTTTCTTTTTCTTTTACAAAAGCGCAGCCGTTTAAGCGCGCCAAGCGTGCTAATCGAGCATACCTGGTGCGGGAAGCTGCCGCTAACGCGGCCACGCCGGCCGCAATACAAATAATTAAAATATAACCCATATTCATATGATATAAAAAGTAAAAAGAAACGGTAAAGTAAAAAAAGGGGGAATTTGATATGAAAAAAACAATCTTCTTCTTGTTGTTGTCTGTTGGTGCCGTGGCAGGCTGTACGTGGCAGACGCAAGATGCGGTAGCCGTGTGGAATAATACCGAGGGGCCGGTTGTAACGCAGGAAGGACAAATACAGGATGGCGTGCGGCTGCTTGCGCGCAAACCCGCCGGGAACTGTACGTTTAAGGGCGGTATCTTAGGGGACTCCAATCCGGCTGAAGCGGGTTTGCCGTCTTCTATTATTGATATCAACAGCCGTATCCGAGCGGGGCTGGTTTCCAGCGCGCACAATATGGGCGGCAATACCGTATGGCTGCGCACGACGGATTGGCAAAACCCGGAGGTGTCGGCGGACTACTATCAGCCGTTTTTGGTAAATAATGTGGAATACTCCGCCTTGGTGTACAGCTGTCCGGCTGAATAAAAAGTTTTTTCCGGCAAGAATACTTTTGATGAGCCTAATTGATGCCCTGTCTTAAATAAAACCGCCCCCGTAAAAACAGGGGCGGTTTGCGTTTGGCTAAAACTTATTTATTTAAGTCCTGCGCCGGTTTTTTGCTGGATAAAATCGCCCAGCCGAGTACGGCCAAGAGCGCAATCACAACCACCCAGCCAATTTTGCCTAACGGCGTGTAATCGTTATGATAGTTGACGATAATCGGCGCGACGATGACGGCCACCATATTTACCACTTTAATCAGCGGATTGACGGCCGGGCCGGCGGTGTCTTTAAGCGGATCGCCCACGGTGTCGCCCACTACGCTGGCTTTATGGCGTTCGGAGCCTTTGCCGGTGTTGGCTGCAATGTCGGAGGGTTCGTCTTCCACCACTTTTTTGGCGTTATCCCAGCTGCCGCCCGCATTGGACATAAAAACAGCCAAAAGCTGGCCGGAAATAATAATCCCCGCCAAAAAGCCGCCCAGGGCTTCTACGCCAAAGGCAAGGCCTACCACGATGGGAGACACAATGCCCAGCAGCGCAAGAATAATCAGTTCTTTCTGCGCGGCGATGGTGGAAATCCCCACGGCACGGGTATAATCGGGCTGGGCCGTTCCGTCGAGTACGCCGCCTTTAAACTGCCGGCGCACTTCTTGCACAATAAGTGCGGCCGCGCGGCTGACGGCATTAATCGCAAATGAAGAGAACAGCCACGGCAGTGCGCCGCCAATAAGCATACCCACAAATACGACAGGGTTGGAGACCACAATGCCCACTTGCGAGAGAAGGGGCAAAATTTTATCTTCACCCGCCGCGGCCCAGGCGTCGTTAAGCAAGCGTTGTACATTGCTTACGTCTACCATGTACGACGCAAACAGCGATACCGCCGCGATGACTGCAGAGCCGATCGCCACGCCTTTGGTAATGGCTTTGGTGGTGTTGCCTACGCCATCCAAGTCCGCCATGATTTGGCGCGCTTTTTTGGTTTCTTCGTCTTCCTGTCCGTGCCAGGACATTTCGCCAATACCGTTGGCATTGTCGGCAATCGGCCCAAAAGAGTCCATGGCCACGTTGTTGCCCGTTAAGGTCAGCATGCCGATCCCCGTCATAGCTACGCCATAGAGGATAAAGTTGAACTTTTCCGCCGGGGTCAGGCCGTCCACCGAACCGAAAATAACGACGGAGCCAAAAATGGCCGCCGCGATAACGAGCGTCGTCCACACAGCTGATTCCATGCCTACGGCCAAGCCGGAAAGAATGGTGGTAGCCGAGCCGGTGGCGGTGGATTTTTTAATTTCCTGCACGGGTTTGTTTTCGGTTCCCGTAAAGTATTCCGTCAGGCGGTCAATGCCGATAGCCAGCAAAATGCCGATGGTGGTAACCGCAAACGGACGCCACCATCCGCCAGGTACGGCGTTCATATAAAAATATGCCAGTACGCCAAAAATGGCGACGGAGATGGCGGCGGAAATGCTGTAGCCTTTAAAAATGGCTTTCATGGCGTTGCCGGCGGAGCGTTTGGAATCTTTTACCGCATATGTGCCGATAATGGAGCACAATACGCCAATCCCGCGTACAAGCAAGGGATACACAATCCATTCATGGTGCCCGGTAATTCTCCACAGGGCAATACCCAAAATCAGGCCGGAAACGATGGTTACTTCGTACGATTCAAAAATATCTGCGGCCATACCGGCGCAGTCGCCCACGTTGTCGCCGACGAGGTCAGCCACTACGGCGGGGTTGCGCGGGTCGTCTTCCGGGATGCCGGCTTCCACTTTGCCTACGAGGTCCGCCCCCACATCGGCCGCTTTGGTGTAAATGCCGCCGCCTACGCGCATGAATAAAGCCAGGAGCGTGCCGCCAAAACCAAAGCCCAAAAGAGCGTCCGGCGCGGCAATACCGAAAATAATAAAGATAGCCGTACCGCCTAACAGTCCCAAGCCGTCCGTCAGCATACCGGTAACAGTGCCGGCGCGGTACGCGATGCGCAGCGCGTCCCCAAACCCGCGTTTGGATGCCGCCGCCACGCGGACGTTAGCATCCACGGCAATACGCATGCCCAGCTGGCCCACTAAAAGCGAGAATACCGCTCCCAAGATAAATGCCCCAGCACGCCCGAACGCGGCGATGAGTTTTACTTTTTCCGGGCTTAAGCCTGCAAAGCGTTCCATTGAATCTTGGGAAACGGGCACAATATAAACGGATAAGAAAAGACACACTGTCAAAAGTCCGATCAGCGGCAAAATGGTTTTTAGCTGTCTTTTCAGGTAAGCGTTTGCGCCTTCCCGAATGGCTCCCCACACTTTTAGCATGGCGGGGGTGCCGGTGTCTTCGCGGATTACCTGTCTGCGCAGGAAAAACGCGTATAAAAGCCCCAGGACCGCAATAAACAATACGCCAAACAACGCATATTGTTCAAAAGGCCGCAGGGCGGCGATTCCGTACCACATGGTTGGTTTTCTCCTTGTTTAGTAAAATGTGCAACTTCTTCTATATTATAAACAAAAAGAAATTATTTTGTCCCTATAGGGAGTGCGAGTTTGTGGGCGTAAAAAAAGCCCTCTTTACAGAGGGCTTTTTTTAAAGCGTATTTATTTTTTGCCACATCCGCAGCCTTTGCCTTTGGCAGGGCCGCCGGGCAGTGCTTTAGCCAGCTTTTCCAAGTCGTCTTCGTGTTCCACTTCGTCGGCTAAAATATCATGGATGATATCCTCGGTTATAGGATCTTTGCCGTCGATAAATTCCAGTAATTTTTCATATACTTCAATGGCGCAGCGTTCGCTGGCGATGTTTTGGCGCAGGATAACGGCGGCTTCCGGGTCAGCAGGGACCAGATACTCACAGTTGCTTTCTTTGTACCAGTCTTCCGGGCTCAAAACCGGGGTGCCGCCCAATTCCCCAATGCGGTCGGCCAGTCTGCTTGCGTGGTGGAGTTCTTCTTTAGCGTGTTCTTCCAGTTCCACTACAATGGGGCCGGATAGTACGCCTTCGGCCACTTTGGCACCCACCCAATACTGATAATAGGCGAACCATTCGTCGCTGTAGGCTTTATTAAGTAATTTAATTAATTGATCTACATCTAATCCGGCTTTTTCTACAATTTCTCTTCCTTTCATTCCCATAATTACTACCCCCTGTAAATTACAATCCACCGCCTGCTAAAAGCAGGGGCGTAAGGGTAGTGTAGGCGGGAATGTTTCTGCCGCAAGTTTAAAAAATATATTAGAAAGAATAAATAAAAACGCCCCGGTATTTAGCCGGAGCGTTAACAAAAGCGTATTGCGCGCGTTAAAAGGAGCCTCCCATTACAAAACCCACTTGGTTGCTTCCGTCTTCCAGTCCGCGCGTATAGTTTAACCCTACAGGAAGAGGAAAACGCCACAAACGGTAAACCAAGGTCGCTCCCGCGCCGCTTTGCGGGTTATATCCGCTTCCTGCGCGCATGTAGGCGATTTCGTAAAACGGCGCCAATGACAAAAGGCCCGTTTGGTTGCGCAACAGATAATAAACAAACGTGGCTCCGGCCCCGGCTCCGCGCGTGCCGCGGATTTGCCGGTCGTAACGGCCTAAATTGGAAAGGAGTTCGGATGAAAGGGGCTTGTCGCTGAAAGAGGCGTTAAATGCATCTTGTGCTTTGGCTTGTACGATGAACATGTTGCGGTTTTTTAGTTCCACCACCCATGCCGCCTCCAACGCCAGTTTGGAAAGGGAATAATCTGCCCCAGTCCAGGATCCGCCTGCCGTATAATTCGCCCCCAGGGCGTACCCGCTTCGGGCGCGGGGCAGATCGCGCAGACTTTTTTCTTTATCCGTCAGGCCATAACCCGCCAGCGCGCCCATATTGGCCCCTTGGCGGATGTCGTCCGCCACGCGGATGCCGGCGGTAATTTGATTGTGGTTGCCGGAGTCGTACCCGTTGTGCGAGTAGGAGTAGCGTACATATTCCGGGCGGATAAATGCGCGTACCGTGCGGGAAAAACGATGAGAGTAGGTAACGGAAAGCGACTCTTTTTTTGTGCGTGTTTGGTTGAGCAGTTCATTTGTGTACTCTTCTTCATCATCCGTGGTGGAAAATACGCCGAAAGAATTGATCCAATGGTTTTGGTAGAAGCGTTGGTCAAAGTGTAATTTTTCAAAGCTGACAGCCAGCGTATCATCCCCCAGGCTTCCTCCGATACTGGCGGCAAATCCGTCCGTACTTCCGCCGATAAACGCAAAAGTGCTTTCTCCCTGTTTAAACAAGTTTCCTGCCGCCAAAGACAAAGCCGCCGCACTTTTGCTGCCGCCGGAAATAAAAGCCAGCGGGAAGATATAGTATCCGTCTTGCGCGTCAATATGAATGTTTACGGTATCGTCCTGTGCGGGCGTGGCGGAAAAATCCAACTTTTTAAATACGCGCAGGTTGTGTAAATCGTCCTGGGCTTTATCAAACAAGGCGGGGGAAAATGGATCCCCGGGTTTTAATAAAAAACGCTTTTTAAGCGTATCTGCGCTCATGCGCGTGGCGGAGGCGGACACCGTGCCTACCGTTTGCGCGCCGGCGCACGCCGCCAAAAAAATAAAAATAAAGGATAAATAAAATTTATTCATATTTAAAATTATAACTTTTATACTTACCGGTAAGTAGCAGATTTTATAAACAGCTATATGATATAATGAGAAAACTCTTTTTAACCGGAGGAATTATGCAAAGACGCGACAAAACCAACTACTATTTGGATTTGGCGGACATAGTGTCCAAACGGTGTACGTGCCTGCGCCGCCATTACGGGGCCGTAATCGTAAAGAACGACGAAGTGATTTCCACCGGGTACGTCGGTGCGCCGCGCGGCCGCAAAAACTGCAGCGATTTGGGCTACTGCATCCGCCAGCAGCTTAATATCCCGCGCGGGGAAAGGTACGAATTATGCCGCAGCGTCCATGCCGAGGCCAACGCCATTATCAGCGCGCCGCGTGACAAGATGTTGGGCGCGACGCTTTATCTTTCCGGGCGCGAAGTAAGCACGGGGGAATATATTACAAATTCTTCTTGTTGTTCCATGTGTAAACGCATGGTCATTAACGCGGGTATTAAGAATATCGTCATCCGCGATACGGAAAACGAATACCGCACGGTGGACGTACAGGAGTGGATTGATAACGACGAATCCCTGGACGGTACGCGCGGATATTAAACATATATAGACGCAAAAAACCCCGGGCATCCTCCCGGGGTTTTTTATACTTGCGATATCCAATAAAAAACCCGCCTTTCGGCGGGTATTAGTTTGTAAATGGCGGAGCCGACGAGATTCGAACTCGCGGTCTCTGCCTTGACAGGGCAGCGTGTTAACCAGGCTACACCACGGCTCCATTTACTTCTTAAATCTCTTGGTACATATATTGTAACTTAAATTAGGGCGCTGCGTCAACAAATTTTATAAAAATTATTTTTTCCGTCGGGGAACTACTCAAATTCGCCCCATAAAATTTGTTCTAATTCCAGTTCCACGCCGTGTTTTTCTTTCACTTTTTGGCGCACTTCGTCCATTAATGTTTTGATGTCTTCCGGCGTGGCGCGGTTGAAGTTAATAATAAACCCCGCATGTTTTTCGGATACTTTTGCCCCGCCGACGGATAAGCCGCGCAGGCCCGTGTCGTCAATCAGGCGGGAGGCATAATCCCCTTCCGGCCGTTTAAAAACGCTCCCGGCGGACGGATAATCTAGCGGTTGTTTTTCAATGCGTTTGTGCAAAATGGTGTTGCGGGTTTGAATAAGCTGTGTAAAATCGCTTTTTGTTAATTTAAACGAAGCGGACAATACGATGTAATTTTCAATTCCTTCCACTTTGCGGTAGGCGTATTTTAAATCTTCTTTTAAAAGAGTGGCCGGTCTTCCTTCAAAATCAATTACGTCGAAGTATTCCAGACAGTCGAATGTTTCTTGTCCAAACGCGCCCGCGTTCATATATACGGCTCCGCCGACGCTTCCCGGTATGCCGGAAAGTTTTTCCAGGCCGGCCAGTCCTTCTTCGCAGGCGAGTTCGCACACTTTATCAAGCGCGGTTCCGGCTTGGGCTTTGATGTGTTCTCCCTCTACCAGTACGCCGTCCATGCGTTTTGTGGAACAGACGATTCCGCCCATGCCTTTTCCGCCAACCAAAATATTGGAGCCAAATCCAATAATATGCAACGGTATTTGTTCCGCCTGGGCCAATTTTAACACGAAACTCCACTCTTCGGGTGTTTTGGGGTAAACATACGCTTCCGCCGGGCCCCCGGTGCGGTAGGTGGTGTGAGGGCCCATCGGTTCATTAAATAAACAGTTTTCGCCGAAAAAATTTTTGAGTTCCTGTTTGTAATCCATGGCGTGTTAAGGGTTAAAAGTTAAGCCCTAATCCTCCCTGGAAACCTTCATTTCCGGCCGTTTTGGTATATGCGGCAAACACGTATACAAACGGAAACGGTTTAAAGTTTACGCCTGCGGTATAGCGTGCGGCTCCGTCGGAAGAGGAGCGGTTGTGGGTAAATCCGCGGGTTTCAATTTCGCCGTAGTCGTAACCTACGCCCACGTAAGGCGTTAAGAACAGTACGTTCATAGAGGCGGAAGCCGAGGCGGAATAGTGATCCTGCGTGTACCAATCGGTTTTTGCGCGGTCGTAAAAAGCTCCTAACGCAAAGTGAACGGTATCAAGCAGGGAAAAATTATATTTAAGTCCGCCGCCTAATGATTCAAACCCGTTCATGTCCGTTCCGCGCACCACTACGCCAAGCCCCACCACGGGGATTTTGGTTTCAGCGGATAAAAAGCCGGTGTAAATGTAATCTTCGGACGAAATATTATTGTTGGAGGAGGGTTTAACGGCCGTCATGGTGGCGCCAATGTCAAACCCGGGGAAAGTGGTTCCGCGGCCGGTGTGGAAATCGGCGATGCCGATTAAGGCGTTAATGTCTTTATTGTAGGCGGCCAAGTCGGACGCGGCTCCAAAGTGGTTGCGAAAGTCGTCCGCGATGTTGCTGGAGGCTTTTGCAAACGGCGCAAAAGCGAATAATGCAAAAATCAAAACTAATACTTTTTTCATGGGTTCTCCCGTTGAGAAAATTTAAGATATATAATATGATAGAAAAAGACGGGCGCACGCGCAACCCGCCCGCGCAATTTGACGCACAAGGAGATTTTTATATGGTAAGCGAACTCGCCGGAACTTTAACGAAAACAAAAATTGACGTAGACGCTTTACGCAGCGAATTTTATCATCCTTCCTCTGCCCCTTTGGCAGTTAAATTTGGCACTTCCGGTCACCGCGGCCAGTTGGGGGCGGGCTTTTGCGCCTTGCACGCGCGCGCGATTGCGCAGGCGGTGGCGCGTCTTCATAAAGAGCAAAATATCGCCGGACCGATTATGGTGGGGGGCGATACGCGCCTGATGTCGCGCGATACGGCCCATTTATGCGCCGAAGTGTTGGCGGGGAACGGATTAACCGTTATTATGCCGGAAATGCCGCTTCCTACCCCGGTATTTTCATTTGAAATTATCAGCGGCCGCGCCAGCGCGTCTTTAAACGGTACCGCCAGCCACAATCCGCCGCAGGATATGGGGCTTAAATATAACCCGTCTAACGGCGGCCCGGCGGATGCGGCATTAACCTCTTTAATTGAAAAATACGCCAACGAATATATGGCCCGTCCGGAAGAAATTAAATCTATCTCTTTAGATGAAGCCCGCGCACAAGGTTTGGTGCGCGAAGCGGATGTGGTAACCCCGTATGTGGAAGCGCTCTCCCGGTTTGTGGATTTTAAGCGTATTGCCGCATCGCCATTGAAATTTGCCGTTCATCCGCTTGGCGGCAGCAGCCTGGCTTTTTATAAAGCGATTAAAGAAAAATACCAGCTTAACAATATGGATATCGTCAGCGAAATCCAAGACCCCACTTTCTATTTTATTCCGATAGACCATGACGGTAAAATCCGCATGGATCCGTCGTCTAAATATCCTATGTCGCCCTTAATTAAATTTGTGGAAGACGGCACCTATGATTTTGCGGGCGCGAGTGACCCGGACGCTGACCGCTTTGGCTGTGCCACCAAAAAAGGCGGCTTAATTCCGCCCAACCATGCGCTGTGTGTGATGGCGGATTATTTGTACCGCCGCCATAAAGTGCGCGACGCGTATTCTATTGGGCGTACGTTGGGTACTACCGCATTGTTGGACCGTATCGCCGCCGGCCTTGGCCTTAAACTAGACGAAGTGAATGTGGGCTTTAAATACTTTGTGGAAGGCATTGTTAAACGTAAATATGTACTGGCGGGCGAAGAAAGTGCAGGAATGTCCGTTAGCGGCTGGACGCCGGAAAAGGATGGCATTTTGGCCGTATGTTTGCTCATGGAAATTATGGCCGTAGAGGGCGATATTGCTGATTTGTATAACCGTCTGACGGAAACATACGGTAAGCCGTATTATACGCGTGTGGATGTACCGACTAACGATGAAACCAAAAAACGTATTAAAAAATTGTCTGCGGCGGATTTTGAAACCCTGCACAAGGTGGCGGGCGAACGCGTTACCCGTGTGCGCGATACGGACGGGATTAAAATCTATTTGCAGAGTTCCTGGTTTTTGGTGCGCCCTTCCGGTACGGAGAACATCGTCAAAATTTATGCCGAAACATTCGTCAGCCAGGAGCATTTAGAAAGACTGATAGAAGCCGCCAAAGAATTACTGCTTAAATAACGACGGTTTGGTTTTTATGTCGCAACGGATAAGAGGAAAGCCTCTTATCCGTTGTTTTTTTGTCCTCTTGCTTCTATTCGTTTATTTTTTTACACTACAAGTATGATTTATTTTGCACACCGCGGAGCGTCCGCCGAAGCCGTCCAAAACACATTGCCTGCTTTTAAACGCGCGCAAGAATTGGGTGCGTCTTACTACGAGCTGGACGTGCACCTTACTAAAGACGGAGAGCTGACCGTCCACCACGATTATTCCCTTTTGAATACCGCCGGGACGGACGCGGAAATTAAAAATATGTCTTTTGCGGAGCTTCGGCGTTATCCGCTTATAAACGCGTTTAACGGGGAGGCCGTTTTTGTGCCGCGGTTGGAAGAAGTGCTCCCCATTATTGCGTCCGGTTTAGAATGTTTAAACGTGGAACTTAAAAATGATGACAACCGCTACCCCGGCATAGAAGAAAAATTACTTTTTTTTCTTCAAAAAAATTTTGCCGGGCTTCTGCCAAAAATTTTATTTTCCAGCTTTGATTACCCAACGCTTGCCCGCTTGCGCGCGTTTGATAAAACGCTGCGTATTGGCCTGTTAACGCGCGCGTTTGACGTTTCCGCCGCACTTGGCTTGGGCGCGGAAAGCGTGCATATGAACCACACCCGTTTTACGCCGGAAATCGCCCAAAATTGCCATGCAAACGGGCTAAAAATTTATTTGTACACGGTAAACGATGCCGTCTTGGCCCGGCAGTTAGCGGCAAGCGGGGCAGACGGAATTTTTACGGATAAAATAGGAATGTTTTTGGAAAAGTAAAAAGCCCCGCAAAACGCGGGGCTTTTTAATCGTGCAGATTAGTAATCGTAATTATAGGTGTTTTCGGAAGAGGAGGCTTCTTCTCCGCCGTCCCCTTGCATGCCGTAGTATTCTTCCGGCGTGTAGCGTTTGGGCTTTTTCCACAAGCGTTTTTCTTTTTTATAATCAGCTTCGCTGGGTTCACCGGGCACTTTGGGCTGTTGGCGGTCGTCAAAGAAATAAATGGTTTTCTTTTCTTCCGGGCCGACATTAAAAATATATTCGGATTCCACTGCCGGGGCCGTTTCGCGCCGTTCCAATTCCGCCGCCGGGGCGAGGTCATCCAGGTAGTCCTGTTCGGTTAAATAAATTTTACGGTTATATTTTTCTTTCTTTTTGGCATTGGTGTTGCAGGCCGCAAGCAGGCCCGCGCATAATAAAAATACCAAGATTTTGGAAATGGTTTTCATAAGGGTCTCCTTATAGTTTTCTCTCACCAGATAATATAATGTTTTCCAGCAGTACTGCAAGCGTTACCGGCCCCACTCCGCCCGGCACCGGCGAGTACGACACGCCGTGCGCATCCAATTCTTCCGGCGAAGCGTCCCCGCACAAGCGGTTGGTGTGTTCATTCCAGTTGGTGGAAATATCCGCTACATATGCCCCCGGTTTTAGCCATTGGGCACAAAGTAAACCTGGCGTTCCAGCGGCGGAACAAACTAAATCCGCGTCTTTTAAAGCACGGGGCAAATCGGTTTTGGTATGGCAAATTTTTACCGTGGCGTTTTGGCACGTAAGCAGGTGTGCCAGCGGCCGGCCGACGGTAATGGAGCGGCCGATAACGGCGGCTTCCATTCCTTCCAATTTTACGCCGTGGAACAGCAGTAAACGTACCACCGCCATAGCGGTACTGGACGCAAAACCCGGCAGAGCAAGCACTTCGTCCCACGTTTTACATAAAAATAAGTTGCCCATATTGATGTTGGACATGCCGTCAATATCTTTTTGCGGGGCAAGTCTGTCTGCAAAATTAGTGGCTGCCAAATGAGCCGGAAGCGGCCGCGGAATTAAAATAGCGTCTACGGACGAATCGGCGGATAATTTTTCCACCAAAGCTAAAAAATCATTGGCTGGGGTTTGGTTATTTACTTCAAAAATTTCAGTTTGAACGCCCGTTTTTTGCGCGGCTTCGGTTTCTTTTTTTAGGTAGAGATAGGCCCCGTAATCGTCGGTGGAGCCGATAGCGCACAGCTTAATTGGCCGCCCTAATTTTTGGCGAACGGCTTCCGCCCTTTGGGGGAGGGTTTCGCGTATTTTGGCGGCAAGGGTGCGTCCTTCTAAAATCATATGTATTATTTTAGCAAATTAGCGGGGGCGGTTGCGGGAAAGGCGGAAGGCGGATAAAAATGCTATGTCGTTCAAGTAATCAAATGAGCGCGGATAAGCGGGGAGGAGAGGCTCGCGCCAAAAAAGAGCGGCACCCATAAAGCAGTGCCGCTCAAATAATTTAACAGGGAAGTTGACCTTTTCCGGGGGTTACTCCTCGTCAATCTTTAGCATGGCCACAAAGGCTTCCTGCGGAATGTTCAGGCTGCCAATAGACTTCATGCGCTTTTTACCTTCTTTCTGTTTTTCAAGCAGTTTGCGTTTGCGCGTAATATCGCCGCCGTAACACTTGGCGATAACGTCCTTGCGGAAGGCGGGGATGGTTTCACGCGCAATCACTTTGCCGTTAATGGCGGCCTGTACGGCCACTTCAAACTGTTGGCGGCCGATTAACTCTTTTAATTTGGCGCATAACGCGCGTCCCATGGTTTGCGCTTTTTCTTTATGTACAACTACGGATAAAGCGTCTACCGGCGTACCGTGCAGCAGGATTTCCATTAATACAACGTCGGAGCTTCTAAATCCCGCCACTTCGTAGTCAAACGAAGCATAGCCTTTGGAAACGGATTTGAGCTTGTTGTAAAAGTCGATAACCATTTCGCCCATCGGCATTTCGTATTTGATGATAACGCGCTGGTTGGACAAATGGTCCATGTTCATAAACACGCCGCGTTTGTCTTTTAAAAGCGTCATTACGCCGTCCATAAATTCCACCGGCGTTACAATCGTAATGTGGATGACGGGTTCTTTAATATCAATAATATCGCCGTGCGGGGGGAAGTTGGCCGGGTTATCAATAATTTTATACCCCGGGTCATCCGGTGCGTCCGGCAGGGCGGCCAGTTCCTGGGAGTGGGATTTGCGCGGCGTAAATTTAACGTGATACACTACGTTGGGGCTGGTGGCGATGAGGGATAAATTAAACTCGCGCTCCAGTCTTTCTTTTACAATTTCAATGTGCAAAATCCCCATAAATCCCAAGCGGAAGCCAAAGCCCAATGCTTTGGAGGTTTCGCTTTGATAGTGGAAGGATGAATCGGACAAATTCAATTTTTCCAAGGCTTTTCTTAACAGCGGGAAGTCAGTCGTTTCCACCGGGAAGATACTGGCAAATACTACGGGTTTTGCGTCTTCATACCCGGGCAGCGCCTCTTTAGCGGGGCGTTCGGCCAGGGTAACGGTATCGCCTACTTTTACTTGGTGGATGTCTTTAATCCCGGCGACGAGGTATCCCACTTCTCCGGCGGAAAGTTTATCGCACTTGTGGAGTTGTTTGGGCGTCATAAAACCGATTTCTTCGGTTTTGTAGGTGGCCCCGGAGGACATAAACTGAATAGTTTGGCCCGGTTTTACGGATCCGTCCACCAGGCGGATATACATAATAACGCCGCGGAACGGGTCGTAATACGAGTCAAAAATCAAGGCGCGAAGCGGCGCGTCCGGGTTGCCTTGCGGGGCGGGGACGTCCGATATAATACGGTCGAGCAGGTGTTCAATGCCCATGCCCGTTTTTGCGCTGACGCGTTCGGCTTCAATCGGGTCGCGCAGGATGTCCCACAGTTGTTCTTCGGACGAGTCCGCGTCTGACTGGGATAAATCCACCTTGTTCATTACCGGAATAACTTTTAAGCCCAAACTTTGCGCCAAATGCGCGTGGGCGACGGTCTGCGCTTCTACGCCCTGGGAGGCGTCCACCAACAGGAGCACCCCTTCGCACGCGCGCAGCGAGCGGGCCACTTCGTAGGAAAAGTCCACATGGCCGGGGGTGTCAATTAAGTTTAAAATATAGTCTTTATACTGAATGCGCACGGCTTTTGCTTTAATGGTAATGCCGCGTTCGCGTTCCAGGTCCATGCCGTCTAACAGTTGGGCCTGCATTTTACGTTTCGGTACGGTGCCTGTGTCTTCCAGGATGCGGTCCGAAAGGGTTGTTTTGCCGTGGTCGATATGCGCCACGATGGAAAAGTTACGAATCTTCATGTTTATCGTTCTGCTCTATTAAATTGCGGATGTCCGCCGAACTGCCCATGAGTAACGCCGCTTGGGCGAGGTCGGAGCAGTGCTCAAAATTGGAATTGCGGATATTGTTTTTTACACGCAAATACATGCGCGGCGTAACGGATAAACCGTCCACGTTTAAGCCCAATAAAATGGGCAGCATTTTAGCGTCCGAGGCCAGCTCTCCGCAAATAGTGGCCTGCTTATTGCGTTTGTGCGCCGTCTGCAAAATAAGGTTCAGCGTACGCACTACGGCGGGGTGGCAGGGATCGTACATATGGGCGACTTCCTGGTTCACGCGGTCCACCGCTATTAAATATTGTATCAAGTCATTGGTGCCAATGGAAATAAAATCAAGGTCTCCAATCATTCCGTCCAGCGCAATTGCTGCTGCGGGCACTTCAATCATGCCTCCTAAAGCAATCTTGTTGACGGGTTTTTTGCCTTCGGCTTCAAATTCGGCAAGTGCGTGGTTAAAGGCTTTGCGTACGTGGCGCACTTCTTCTACGGAAGAAATCATCGGAATCATAATGCGCACTTGGGCGGGCACTTCGCATGCGGTGCGGATAATGGCGCGCAGCTGCGTGTGCAGGAGTTCCGGATTTTTTAGGAACAGGCGAATACCGCGGCAGCCCATAAAGGGGTTGGCGTCTTTGTCGAATTCGTCGAGCGGGAAGTCCGGCATTTTATCGGCGCCCAAGTCCGCCAGGCGGATAGTAACAGGGCGCATATCAAAGCGTTTGGCTACGGCCAGATAGGTGGCGTACTGCTCCTCTTCCGTGGGCGGAACGGGCGTATTCATAAATAAAAATTCGGTGCGTAAAAGGCCAAGCCCGTCGGTAATTAGGCGTTTATTTTCTTTATTATCGGTGCGCGGGTCGTAATTTACGTAGAGTTTAAGCGGGTGCCCGTCGCTGGTGATTACCGGCAAATGGTTAATGGTTTTTAAAAGTGCATCGGTTTTTTTTATCTCACGCTGAATTTTGCGGTAATTGGAAAGGGTGTATTTGTCCGGGTTGATGACGAGCAGGCCGTTTTCTCCGTCTATAATCAGCGTGTCGCCGTCGTGTACGTCTTTGGAAGCCGTGCCCAGCGCCACCACAGCCGGAATGTTGAGGCTCTGCGCCAGCAGCGCGGTGTGGCTGGTTTTGCCGCCCGCATCCGTGCAGAAGCCCATTACTTGGTTTTCTTGCAGATTAATCGTGTCGGACGGGTACAGATTGTGCGCAACTAGCAGGGACGGTTTTTTGATAGATGCTAAAAATCCGCGTTCATCCCCTTCCAAATTGCTGACAAGGCGCTTGCCTACGTCAAAAATATCGTTGCGGCGTTCTTTAAAAAAAGGGTCTTCAATTTTTTCAAATTGGGCGGCCAGTTCTTGCAAGGTTAGTAAAATGGCGGAGCGCGCGCTTAAAAATTCCGTTGTAATTTTTTGGGTTACACTGCCGGATAAGGACGGGTCTTGCAAAATCAGTTTATGGGCGGAAAGCAGGTTGGCATATTCGCCGCCCAGTTCCCCCATTACTTTTTGCTCGCAAGCGTTTAAGTCCGCCAGTGTTTTTTGTATGGCGGTATTTAATTTACGGGTTTCGTTGGCTGTTTCGGCAGGATCTACATAGCGGCGGGTAACAGCAAAATTTTCCCCCGGCAGTAATACCGCCGGGCCTATCGCCACGCCGGGGCTTGCGGCCACGCCTTTTAAAACCAGCATTAAAACTCCTCGTTAAATTTATCGTCAAATAATTGTTGAATAGCGGCTGCGGCTTCTTGTTCGTCCTCTCCTTCCGTGCATAACGTAAGTTCGGAACCGTATTCGGCCGCCAGCATCATTACCCCCATGATGCTTTTTGCGTTTACGCTTACGCCGTCTTTGGTTAGTTGGATATTGCATTTAAAACCGGCGGCCGTCTGCGCAATCAGCGCGGCGGGCCGGGCGTGCAAACCCAAGCGGTTATTTATTTTAAGGTTTTGTTCTATCACAGTATCCCCCGGTTAAAACAGGCAGACGATGTTAAACGCCAACACCGCCGCCAAGTACAAATACATATTGGCTATTTTTAATTTGCGCGTAACAAAACTTAAACATACAAATACCAGTATGATTGCCGCGCGCGCGTAAAAATGAGCGTCAAGCTCTTTAAAGTCTTTTAAATAGTAATAAATGCCGTACGCCAACATGCCTGCTGTCATCAAAAGGCCGAGGCGTTTAGCGTTGTAAATGGTTTTGTTCCAGTCAAAACGGGTCAGCCCGAAGCAGGCGTTTTCGTCTTGCTGAAAGCTGATTTTAATACCTTCCCATTTTACAAATAAGGCAATGGCGTTAAAGATTAAAAATGCCGTCAGCCCGGCGGCGAATGCCGCCCAAGGCGTAATGGTTTGCGCGTCGCAGCCCTCAAAAAAGTTGACGCCCAGGGCCAGCCAAATAAAAAGAGCCAAGAGCAGTGTAAGCGGTTTAAGCGCGCCCCAAAACAGGCGGTCTCCGATGGAGGCGGCCGTGATGGAAAGGCTTCGGCGTATGGCGGTCCATTCGGTTACTTTTTCTTTAAAATCAGCGAGCGTTTTTGCATGTGCGACGGCTTCTTCTTTTTGCGCCAGCGCGCCAAAACAAAACGAAGCCATTACCGGTTGGGTATTAAAGGTTTCCAGGTAGCGGGCTAGTACGGAGGGCAAGGCGTCTTTGTCATGTTCATACAGTTTTTTTAAAAACGGCAGCATAACAAACGTGAGCCCCACGTTTTGGTATTTCATGTAATTCCAGCCCGTTTGCAGGAAAAATGACCGTAAAAAGATATTTAAGCGCATGGCGAAATTCATGCGTTACCTCGATTTTAAACGGAACGCCGGTATCAGGGTGGCCAGGCCAATCCACGGTACGGCCATGTAGGCGAATTTGCACGCAAGGTGCGCCTTCATGGGCAAGTGCGGGGTGAGGACCAATGTCAGCAGGCCCGCCAGCCACACAAATACAAAAATGTAAATAAAATTCATTAAGAAAGACGACGCCAGCGCAAACCCCACCGTTCGGTTGACGGCGGAAGGCTTTTGTGTTATTTTTTGTTCCCAAAATACAAGCCATTTAAAACGGTTTTTGCGCATGAATTTTTCCAGTATCGAAAATAAGGCCGCACCGGTCAGGCCAAAGAAAAAGGCGAAATAAAGCTCTGTTCCCATTGTGTGCAGTGCCATGGTTACGGCACAGCAAACGGCCGCGCTGGGGGGGAGGATGCCGCCCAGCGGATTAACGTCGGCAAAAATCAGTTCGGTAAAAACGCCCACTTGTACGCCGGCCATTAAGTCCCCGGTCAGCAGACCCAAGAGCGGCCCCGCAATAATGCCGCGCGAAAATGTAAGCTGGAACGCGTAAGTGGTGTCCAACTCCAAGAGTGCGGCAAGCGCGCAGAGGGAAAAAATTTCAGGCGTCATGGTTCTATGGCTCCCGCTACGGAAACGGACGCGGACGACGGAACAGCCCGGGTTTCGATATTAATGCCCAAATCCCGGATGAGTTTTAAGCATCGTTTGTCGCTGCTGTCCAAAAAAACATTGTCGGCCAGTTTTTGGGCGCCGTCTTTAAAGTGCATACCGCCGATGTTTATGGATTTAAATTGCAGCCCGTTTTGAATCAGCTCTGCGGCTTCGTTAAGCGATCCCATCAGCAGGAAAATCCGTCGGCTGGATTCGGCCGCGTGGCGCGCGGCGGAGGTGGCGTCCATAATCGTCAGGTCATACTCGTACGGCAGGCTAAGGCGCAGGAGCCCGCGGTTCAGGCGCGCTTCATTCCCTTTGGAAAAGGGAATCAGCACCTCGTCCACATTCAGCTCCGGCAGCCAGGCCTGTACGATTTGGCCGTGAATTAAGCGGTCATCCACCCGCGCAAAAATAATGGGCATTAAAATCCTTTGATCAGCAATTCTGTAGCGTTAATAACGGCGCGTTTGCCGTCGGCTTCGATTTTTTCAGCCAGTTCTTTGGCCGTCATTTTTTTGCGGCTGTTAATAGCGGTAAGCAGCATGCTTAAATTAAGCCCCGTAATTACATGGCAGTTGGCCAGGTCTTTGCTGGCGGTAAGGGAAATGTTGGTGGCGCTTCCTCCAAAAATATCGGTCAGCACGATGGCGCCGTCTTCGCAGGCGGCCAGCGTTTCTTTCAGTTTGGCCGCTTCTTGTTCCACGGACGAAGCCGCCGTAACAGAAAACGCCGCAAAGCCGTCGTCAGAAGGTTTGCCGATAATCTGCGCCGCCGTATCAAGCATTTGCTGGGCCAGTTGGCCGTGCGTTACTAAAATGATTTTTACCATAATTAGAGTCCTATATCCCTGTGAAATTCCGAGGCGCTTAACCCCAGTTGGTTTAAATATTCCGCCAGCTTGTGCGCCATAAACACGCTGCGGTGTCTGCCGCCGGTGCAGCCCATGGCGATCGTCAAGTAGCTTTTTCCTTCTTTAATGTATTTGGGTATCAAATACTTAATTAAATCGGCGAATTTTTCCGCGAATTCCTGTGATTCCTTAAACGACATAATGTATTGCTGTACGCCATCGTCAAGCCCGGTCTTTTCTTTCAGCTCCGGTATATAGTACGGATTAGGCAGGAAGCGTACGTCCATTACCACGTCGCAGTCTTTGGGCAGGCCGTGTTTGAAGCCAAATGACATGACGGAAATCTGCATATCGCGTTCCCGCGTAAGGCTTAACAGAGCGGAAAGTTTTTCTTTGAGTTCTCCCAGCTTTAGGTCGGAGGTGTCGATTACTTTATCCGCCATGGTTTTAATGGGGTTCATAACTTCGCGTTCATGCGCGATGGCGGCCGCCAATTTTTTGTGAATAGGGTGCTTGTGCTTGGTTTCGGAAAACCGCCGTACCAAACAATCTTCCCCCGCGTCTAAAAAAATTACTTTAACGGTAAAATCATCTTTGGGCAGGGCGGCAATTAGCTGGGGCATTTCTTTCAGCCGGTCGCCTTCGCGTACGTCCATACCGAGCGCAACATTTTGGATTTCCCCGTTTTCGCGCACGTAATCGATGAAATTGCCAAACAGCGCCAGCGGCAAATTGTCCACGCAGTAAAAGCCCAAATCGCCGAATATTTTAAGCGCTTGGGTTTTGCCGGCGCCGCTCATGCCGGTAATGATGAAAATACGTCTTTTATCGGGTTGCATCAGGTTTTCCGGTTCCTTTTTTCATTTTGTCCAAAATACGCTGGCTGAATTCTTTGGCGGAAAAAATGCCCTGGCTTTTTAAACGCTGGTTCAGCGAAGCCACTTCAATCAGCACCGCCAGGTTGCGCCCCGGCGTAACAGGCAGCCCCAGGGACGGGATTTCCACCCCCAGGATGTTAGTCGTTTTCTGCTCCACTCCCAATCTGTCGAGCGGTTTGTCGGAGGGAAAGGTCAGCACCACTTCCATATCGATTTTAGTTTCGTCCAGCGTGGATCCCACGCCAAACAGAAGCGGTACATCCAAAATCCCCAGCCCGCGTACCTCCATGTAATGTTTTAACATGGTAGGGCAGGAACCGAGCAGGTAACGGCCACGGCTTTTTTGAATTTCTACTACGTCATCGGCTACTAAAATGTGTCCGCGTTTGATAAGCTCCAGCGCGCATTCGCTTTTGCCTATGCCGGACTCACCCCGGATCAGCACCCCCATGCCGTTTACGTCCACCAGTACGCCGTGAACATGGGTGACGGGCGCGAGTTTTTCGTCCAAAAAGCGGGAAAACTCCGCCACGAAAGCGGTAGATTCCATGGGTGTTTTTAAAACAGGTACGTCCGCGCTTAAACATGCTTTGCGCACGGCGGGAAGCGGGTCGAGGTCGGCCGACATAATTACGCACGGTACTTCCCCTTCGCTTAACATTTTTGCCACGTTTGCGCGCAAACGCGCTTTGTTTTCTTTTTGGCAGAACGCCTGTTCCCCGCGTCCAAACACTTGTACGGAGTGCGTTCGGAAATTATCTAAATGACCGCCGAGCGCCAGGCCGGGGCGGTTAACGCTGCCCAGCGTAATCTCGCGGTGAATATATCTTTTGCCGCAGACCAGCTCCAGGTTAAGACGTTTAACCTGGAGCAGTTCTGCAACCGTAATGGATTTTGTAAATTCCACTTTCCGCCCCTAGCGCAGTTATTTTTTCTTTACGGGTTTCAACAGACCGTAAGTGCCGTCGAGGCGTTTGAAGATCAGGTTGATTTGTTTGGAATCTTCGTCCAGGAACATCCAGAAAGAGTAACCCAGCCGTTCCATTTCGTAGGCGGCGTCTTCCGGGTTCATGGGCGAAACTTCTACCTGTTTGATAACGGAAAATTTTACGTCGTTCTGCGGCAAAAGCACATGGCCGGCAAAAGCATCCAAGTCATCTTCTTCGGTTTTTTTGGTTACTTTGCGGGCTTTGGCTTTGCTTTTGATTTTTTTTGCCTGCGCTTCGGCTTTTACGGCCGCGGCGTCGATGGCTTTATACAAATTGTCTTCCACCGCGCTGGCGCTGATGGTGGTTTTTGCGCCGGTATGCAAAATGATTTCCGCTTTTTGGTTGATTTTCTTTTCTACCGAAATAAGTACTTGGGCGGAAACGATATTGTCGAAAAAGTTTTCGATTTTGCCCACGCGGGTGTTGATAAATTCTTTGATGGCCGGCGTAAGTTTAATGCCTTTGGCCGTAATTTTAATATCCATAATTCCTCCGTATATATCGGTTACGAGAGAGTCCCCCGTAGAGTTATTAAACCATTAAAAGCGTTGGCTGTCAATCGCGCGCGTTCGCGCGTAGGGGGAGAGGGTTGCTTCCGCGCGGATGAAAGCGCGGAAAACGGAAAGAGAAAGAAGAATTATTTGATGAGCCTCCCGGTACGTCGGATACAGATAGTGTAGGCCAAAGCGCGGAAAAATCAACCCCCGGCGGAAACTTTTTTTGTTTTTCCACATTTGCTATCATATAATCACGCTGGCGTTACTGCCGGTGCGGGAACCGAAAGGTTCTTACAATTTATGCTGTTTTTGGAAGCCTGCGTGGAACAGGCTGCGCTGCATGATATGCGGCACACATCACTCCAAAAACAGCCGTTTTTAAGCGCAAAACGAGCGGCCTAATTACCCGCTTGTTTTGCGCTGAATGCCTCTTGCCATATTTTTATATATGGCAAGGGCTGCGGCTGTTTGTTCTGGGTTAGTGATGTGGCTCGGAGCAAATAGCCGTTTTTTATTTTCTCCGTTGTTCCCCGGGCTTTGTACAGAAGCCCTCTTACACGCTTAATTTCCTTTGTTTGCGCTTCTTTTCCGCCTGTAGTGCGGAACGGTTTTGCCTGCGGGCGCAACGGAGGAAATATGTCCCCTGCCATTTCTGTTTTAATTCCAGTGTATAACGCCGAAAAATATTTGGAGGCGTGCCTTAACTCCCTGTCTAACCAAACATTTACCGATTTTGAAATTATCTGTTTGGACGACGGCTCGCAAGATTCCTCCGCCAAGGTAATGCAAGCCGTCGCACGGCGCGAACCCCGGCTGCGGATTGTTACGCAGTCCAATGCCGGGGTGGCCGTTACGCGCAACCGTTTGTTGGCCGAGGCGCGCGGTGCATACGCCGCGTTTGTAGATGCGGATGACTGGGTGGAGCCGGATTATTTGCAATCCTTGTATAAAGAGGCGCGGCGCACCGGGGCAGATATCACCAAATGCTTTTTTAAAGAGTTTGACGTAACGGCGGGTGTTTTTCAAAAAGCATGTTGTGCGTCGCGGTTTTATCAGATGCCGGGTTCCAGTGCGGCAGAAAAATTTTTATGCGGTTATTACGACAGCGTGGTTTGGGGCAAATTGTGGCGGCTTGATTTTTTGCGCAAGCACAAACTGTCTTTTTTGCCCGGCCAGGTGGCGGAAGATTTGGCGTTTGTTACGCAGGGGTTTTGCTTGGCGGATAAAATAACCTTGGTGCAAAAGGAATTATATATCTACCGCAAAGGCGTAAACGGGGCGATTACCTCCAGCCCCGAAAATATGGCGGTGGGGATTTTGCGTAATTTAATTCATTTACGCCAAGTGTTGGAAGAACGCCGTATTTGGTGTGCGCAGATTGCGGATAAATGGGTGTTTACCGTGGTGTGGGGCGTGTGCCGATTTCGCAAATTCCCGGTGGCAGATCGGGCGAAACATGCGGAGCTGCTGCGCGCCGCTTGGTGCGCGGCGGAGCGTTCGTCCTTCCAATGCGCCGGGGGCAGCCGCTTGCGCTGGCGTTTGCTTATGGGCTTGGTCCGCTTATGCGGTTGGAAAAGCGTGTTTTTTTGGACGAAGCTGTTTCGTTAGAGGTATTTATGAAAATTGATTTATTGTTTGCGTGCGATGAAAATTACGCCCCGTATGCCGGGGTAGTGCTGCGTTCCGTTTGGAAAAACCGTAATTTGGGGGAAAGTTTCCGCGTTTGGTTTATTTCGGACGGGATTAGTGAACAAACGCGCGTGTGGCTAAAAAATACGTTTGTGCAAATGGAAATTTCTTTTTTGACGCTTCCTTCGTCTTTTATGGCCGACGCGCCGATACATAATAAGCATTTATCCCGCGCGGCATATGCGCGGCTGGCCATGGGGTCTGTTCTGCCCAAGTCTGTAACGCGTGTTATTTATATGGATTGCGATGTATTGGTCCGGCATTCGTTAGCGGACTTGTGGAGCTTAGATTTGCAGGATAAAACACTTGCCGGGGTGGAAGATTGGGGTATATTTTTGTGGCGTAAACAAGGCTTGTTTGTTTTCCCCGCCGGGGAACATTATGTCAGCAGCGGGTTGTTATTGGTTAATGTGGACCGTTGGCGTGAACTGGACTGTGAAAAACGCTGCTTGGCGTGGCTTTCTAAACATGCCGATGAAATACGGTTTGAAGACCAGGACGTGTTAAATGGTGCGTTAATGGGGGAGATTGCTCTCTTGCCAGCCAGGTGGGATGTGGTGCTTCATTTATCCAAACATGAGTTGGCCGCTAAAGGTGCACCTGCCGAATGGGCGGAAGCGTTGGATAATCCGTACATTATTCATTTTGCCTCTTTTAATAAACCGTGGCGTGAAGAGTGTTCGTTATCGTATGCTGCCGCGTTTCAAGCATATATGAAAGAATTAGGCTTGCCGCTCAAACGCATGGCGTGGCGGGTCAAATGGGGGAAAGTGCTTATGTATTGGAAAACGCACCCCGTATTTTTTATAAAGCCCAAATTTTGGAAAACTTGGCGTACGAAACGATGGGGTGTATTTTTTTGATAAAACAACAAGAGGCGCAAAACGCTGAGGCACTGCGTGATGTCGTACAATGCGAGATGCGCCCCTTTTGCGTCAGGTTTTCATTCCCGCGCAAAATTAAATTGTGCAGTGTGCGCGGAAACTGATGCGTGTTAAAAACACCCCGCCTCTATGCGGGGTGTTAAATTTTAATTGTTATTTGGCGTTAACCATTTTGGCTCTGGAAATATCACCTTTCTTATCCAAGAAATAGAGATATCCTTTTTCTTTTTTAATGCCGCATTTTTCTACTTTTTTCGGTTTGCCGCCTTTTTTGCCGCCTCTGGCCATTTGCACGCGGGCGATGTCGCCGTCTTTGTCAATGTAGTAGAGGAAGCCGTCTTCGCGGTCCATACCAACTTTCAGTACTTTTTCTGCCATGTGGATAATCCTCCTTTTAAGGAAAAACAGTCTTACTCGAAAAGTCTAATAAAAATTTCCGCACTTTGCAAGCGGTTTTTTACGTCTAATCCTCCTCGGGGGCGGGATTTCATCGTACGCGTAAGTGAATAAAAAGCGTTTTTTGTATATATATTGTATAGGGAAATGGTATAATTGGAATATATCTGCCAAAGGGGACGTTATGTACTTAAAAGCTATAGAAATCATTGGTTTTAAATCGTTTGCGGACAAATCCCGGCTGGACTTTGAGCCCGGCATCACCTGCGTGGTGGGGCCGAACGGATGCGGTAAATCCAACGTAATTGATTCCGTTCGCTGGGCCATTGGCGAAATGAGCTGGAAGTCCCTCCGCTCCGCTTCTATGGTGGATATTATTTTTAACGGCACCGTCAAACGCGCTCCCCTTAACATGGCGCAGGTAAACATGGTGTTCGACAACGCCTCCCGCCAGCTCCCCTTGGATTTTAACGAAATTACCGTCAGCCGTAAAATTTTCCGTTCCGGTGAGAGCGAATACTATTTAAACAAAGTTCAATGCCGCCTGCGCGACATCCGCGATTTGTTTTTGGATACGGGTATTGGTGGCGAAGGCTACGCCATTATCGACCAGGGCGGCGTGGAAAGTGTACTTTCCGCCTCGCCCGAACAGCGCCGCGAAATGTTTGAAGAAGTGGCCGGCGTATCCAAATATAAAGCCAAGCGCGAAGAATGTATCAAGCGCTTGGAACGCGTAGATTTGGACTTGGCCCGTCTGGCTGACACGGTGGCGCTTATCCAGGAACAAATTAAAAAGCTGGACAGCGAAGCCAAAAAAGCCCGCCTCTATCAAAAATACCGCGAAGAATTAAAAGAAAGCGAAATCGCCATTTCCGTTTGCTCCATTAAAGAGGCGGACGGCCTTATCGCCAAACATTCCGCAGAGTTGGACCCCGTCGTACGCAAACAGGAAGATTTGGAAAACCGCATTTCCGCACAGGAAGGCGCGTGCGCGGCTTTGGATTTAAATTTAACGCATAAGCAAAAAGAGGCGGCCGAATTTAGCGAAAAAATTTCCGCCAGTAAATATCAGGTGGGTTTGTTGGAAGGCGCCATTAAAAACTGCGATAACTTAACCGCCGAACTGACGGCGCAGGTTGCGTCTTCGGGCGCGGAAGCGCAGCGCGGGCAGAGCCGTTTGGCCGAACTGGCCCCGGCAATCAGCCGGTTGAAAGAACAGCTTGCCGCCGTGGCGGCGGAGCTTTCGCCTTTGCAGGAAAACTATAATGCGCAAACCGCTGCTGCGCAAAAACTGGAAGCCGATTTAAGAAACGCCGAAAGCGAACTTCAGCGTGCGTCATCGGAGCTGATGAACTTGGTGCAAAAGCAGATGGAAATTTCCAACCGTATTGCGCTTGAGGAATCTTCCGCCCAGCGCGAAAACGAAGATTTAATTACTGCCGAAAAAACCAGCCAGTCCCAAGCTGCAGGCCTTGCCGGGCTGGAAGAAAGCCTAAAAGAAATTTCCGCCCGCGTGGAACAGAAGCGCACCGAAGCGGAGGCCGCCCGCCAAGCCATTGTTTCCGGCGAAGAAAATCTAAAAAAATTGCAGGCGGACCGTTCTGCTTTAAACGAAAAACTTTCTGCCGTAAAATCGGCCCGCGCGGGGCTTGCCGCCAAGCTGGAGATGATTCAAACCCAAGGCAAAAACGACCCTTACTGGGTGGGTGCTAAACTGGTGGGCGAAAGCGGCCTGGCGGGCGTAAAAGGCACGTTAAGAAAGGCTTTAAAATATCCGGCCGCGCTTGGCGTGGCGGTGGAAGAAGCATTCGGCAAGTATTTGGATGCGGTTCTTTGTGCGGATAAAAATACCGTTTCGCAAGCGCTGGCCCTGTTAAAACAACACGGCAAAGCGCGTGCCAAATTTATCGTGCTTGATGCGGTGCCGCAAACGCAGCCGCAGGGCGGAACGCTGAAGGAACAGCTTTCGTATCAGCCGGAACTGGAAAGTTTAATTAACTTTATTATCGGCGGCTACGCGTATGAAGACGGTGCGGTGCGCGGCGGATTTTTTGTCGGCGGCGGGGCGGAAAGAGTCCGTGCGCCCGAAGCCTATTGGGGTGAAGAAGAAACCGTCCGCGGTGAAATTTCCGCCAAAACGTCGGAAGAAGACGCGTTAAACGCGCAAATTATCGCCAATTACGAGGCCTTGTCCAAAGCCGAAGAAACGCTTAAAAACTTGCGTTTTAAATCGCAGGAAGCGTTGGTGGCGTTAAACTCCGTGCAAAACGAACGCTCCAATAAAGAACGCGAAATCTCTTCCACCAAACAAGCGTTGGAACGCGCCGCCGCCCGCAAGCGGGAGATTATGCTGCGCGTGGAAAGCCGCCGCAAAAACGCGGAAACGCTTAAACAAAATTTAGAAGAATTAAAAAGCCGCCACTCGGCGCAAACCGTGCGCGGCGAAGAAGCCAAAAAAGCACAGGCTGATTTGCGCGCGCAAGCTGAAACGCTGAAAGGTGAATTAAATGCCACCAGCGCAAAACTGTACGAAGTGAAAATTAAAAAGAACAATGTAGAGCTGGATTTAAAATCCACCGAGTTCGAATTTACCAGTTTAACGGAAAGCGAAGGCAAGCGCAACGAAAAAATAGCTTCTTCCAACTTGCGTTTAAAAAGCCTGGCGGATGAAAAACTGTCCACCCAGGCAAAGCTGTCTTCGGAACGGGATACGCTTGCACAGCTGGAACTTTCCGAGCATAAAATGCGCGAAGAGCTGGAAACGCTTAAAAAAGATTTCAGCGACAAAACCTCCGTCCTTAACGCCTGCAAAAAAGAAATGGCGGAACTTACCATTAAGCGCAACGATTTGGAGCACGCCCTTTCCAACGCGCGCCGCCAGCGCACTACGGTAGCGAATAATTTGTTTGAAAGCTGGAACATCACGCCCGAAGAAGCGCAAATGAATTATGGGGATAAACAGGTGGATTACGAGCGCGTTAAAATGATGCGCAAACGCATTGAAAATATGGGAGCCGTCAACATGACCGCGCCGGAAGAATACGACGCGCTGACCGAACGCCATACTTTCCTCCGCACTCAAATATCCGACTTGGACGGCGCAAAGAAAGATTTAAAATCCGCTATCAATAAAATCAACCAAACCACGCGCGAAAACTTTAAATATACGTTCGAACAAGTGCGCATGCACTTTAAGAACATCTACCAAACACTCTTCCGCGGCGGCGAGTGCGACCTGGTGCTTACCCAGCCCGAAAACCTGTTGGAAACGGGCATCGAAATTTACGCCCAGCCGCCGGGTAAAAAACTTTTGAACATTACATCCATGTCCGGCGGTGAAAAAACGCTTACGGCCATGTCCTTATTATTTGCGTTTTTTACGCATAATCCGTCCCCGTTCTGCATTATGGACGAAGCCGATGCCGCGCTTGACGAAGCCAACGTGGAACGGTACGTCAACCTGATTAAAGAGTTTTCCAAAACCACGCAGTTTATTGTGGTAACGCACAATAAACGCACCATGGAAGCCGCCCGTATGCTTTACGGTATTACCATGGAAGAGAGCGGTGTTTCGAAGGTGATGTCCGTCAACCTGGCCGAACGCGCCACGCCGGAAGACGTAAAAAAGAAAGAAGCGATTGAGGCGCTTGCGGAGGCCTAATGAAGGTTGGCGTATTTTCAGACGTACATGCAAATTGGGAAGCCTTAACCGCTTGTTTAAAACGCCTGAAAAAAGAAGGCGCGCAAGCGTATATTTGCTGCGGGGATTTAATAGGCTACGGGCCCAACCCGGAAGAATGCGTCCAAAAAATAAAAGAATTACCGTTGTTGGCTTGCGTAATGGGTAACCACGATGCCGTATTCGTTCAGCCGGAGTTGGAAAGTTTTTTTAATTACGGTGCCAAAATCGCATTGGATCACAACAAGCGGGAGCTTAGCGAAAACTCCGTGCGGTATTTAACTTCTCTTCCGGCCGAGGTTCAAAAAAATAATTTTACCGCTGTACACGGTACGCCCTCCGACCCGATTAAAGAATATTTTTCCAGCTGTGCGCAGTTCCGCTCCAATTATAAATTATGGACGGGGGATGTTTGCTTTGTCGGACATACGCATTTGCCTTTTTATATGAAAGGGGATGAAAAAAAATGCGGCGTTTACATTAATAAAAACGACGACGTAACCGTTCGTCTGCCCGCAGACGTGCGCTATATCATTAATCCTGGCGCGGTGGGAAAACCGCGGGATCACAACCCCGCCGCTTCGTTTGGCTTGTGGGATACCGAAGCCCGTACATTCCGTTTTTTGCGTGAATCGTACGATGTTTCCGTTACGTTGGAAAAAATGTCGGCGCTTAACTATCCTACATTTTTAATCGACAGCCTGGCCGTGGGGCTTTAAGCCTTTTTGGTTTTTTTAGCCAATAAGCGCAGGCCAGCCCCGCCGTAATACACAATACAAATTCAAACGGTGCGCGGAACCGGGCGTACGCCCCGGAAAAGACGGATCCAATCCCCCAAAAATACAAACAGTATACCGTAAGGAAGAACGCCAGCGTGCGTTCTTTTTTCCATAAAATCCATAGACCGGTTATCCCTAACAGCACGGTGAGTAGTACTTGCCCGAGACACCCTAAAAACAACATTCCGGCGGGGAAGGACGTTTTCCACCCGGCGGGCAAAATTCCTGTATGCTGTAAGGATTCGGTGCCTGTTTGCCGGGCGGTTAGGTTAAATAGCTGTGCCAGGTGGGTAAAGTTGGCCCCCAGTAATGTTTTGCCCGCCCATAGCGGCGCATGGGCAAGTTTATATAAAAAACTTTCTTTAATAAGAGGCCGGGCCATGGCTTTATAAATGCGGACTTGCTCTGTAGGGGGAAGGCCGTCAAACCCGGGCGGGAGGGCGGCAGTCATTTGTTCATGCGTTTGCGGAACGGATAAATTAAATTTTTTTGCCAGATAGTCTTCGTTCCAAATATATAAGTTGTAAGCCCCCACCGTGGTAAACCCGTTAAATCCGGCGGTGAAATAGTTTCTTGCGTGCCACGCGCTGATACTAACCGCCAGGGGCAGGATAAAAGCCGCTATAATTTTTAGAACGGGGTATTTTAATAACTTCCCCGTACAAAAACAGAGCAGGATTATGGTGCATACGGGCATAAAATAATACGCTGCCGGGCGTACGTATACGGCGGCGCCCAGTAAAAGTGCGGCGCAAAATAAATCGAGGGTACGCGGTGTTTGAAAAAAGCGCAGCATAAAAAATACAAACCAAGCCAGCAGAAAAGTGCATAGTGTTTCCGTCAGCACGGCAAACGCAAGGGAAAAATAAAGTACGCTGGCGGCGCAGAAGAACGCGGCCCAACGTGCGGCGGTTTGTCCGCCTAAACGGTTGGCCGATAAATAAACGGGGAATAACAGCAGGAGCGATAAAATATTTTGCCACAACGCCACGCCCCACGTCATGCTGTTTGTGGCCAGTTGCACTGCGGCCAGAAACAGCGGATAGCCCGGCGTGCGCAGTAACATGGGGGAGGCTGAAATAGCTTCCCAAAACGCACCCTCTTGTAAGAGCGTTTGGGCTGGGTAAACGTAGCCAATGGAATCTGGCAGGGCAAAAATAGCTTCTCCCGCCGGATGAAAGAAACAAATATAAATAAACGCCGCTAATTTAACGGCGGCCAGTACGGTAAAAATACACCAAAAAATTTTATCTTTATAACATTGCATATTTGTATTGTATGAAATTGGAAGACGGATTGGGTTTGGCGCGTATGTTGGGGGCTGCCCTCATGGCTGATCTGAAAGGTCTCGGCCGGAGGGAGCCACCAATATTCGGGGGCGACGGCCTGTTTTTATATTTATTATCCAATAAAAAACCCGCCGAAAGGCGGGTTAAATGATTTAAAATGGTGGACCTGACAAGGATCGAACTTGCGACCTCCTGCATGCCATGCAGGCGCTCTCCCAGCTGAGCTACAGGCCCATTTCTTACTACCTAATTATTATAACAGTTTTTTTTAAAGTGTGCAACATTTTTTTGTAAAAAATTTTTTGCACTATATTTCCCGTCGTAAAAAGGCCCCGAAGCCGGGGCCTTTTTTATCATTAGAACGAGAACGTAACATTTACTTCGCCGCCAACGCCTTCGCGTTTGCCAGCCATGCCGTAAACGGTTAACGCCGTGCGCAAGGGGAGGAATGTGTCTTTGTTATTGTAAACTAAAGACAGCTGCGCGCGGCCGCTCATGCCTTTCATGGACGCTTCGTCCGACTGGATTCCTTCGGCGCGTACGGTGGATTTGCCGTCCATTTCATAAATGCCCATCGCGCCCAAAGCGGGTTTCAAACCGTACAGATCCAGCTGGTTGAACGTGTATTCCGCGCCAAAGCGTAAAGCCAGGCTCTGCATCGCGTCAAATTCCACTTTTTGGCCGAGGTTGTCGGTAATATCATCTTTGCCTTTGTGCAGCCAGCGGATATTGGCGAACAGGTCCAAATCTTCCGCCAAGGTTTCTACAAAGCCTGCACCGGCGCCGTAGTACATGCCGTTGCTTTTGAAGGTGGAGCTGAGTTCGGAGGAATTAAATTCCATATCCATATAGCCAATTTCGGCGTCCACTTCAATGCGGCCGGTATCGCTGTAGCGCAGCGAGGTTAACAAGCCGCCGGCGTATACGTCGGCATCGCCGTCCACGTCAATGGGGAATGTTTCGTAAGAACCATGGGCATATTTGACGAAGAATCCGCCCAGCCAGTCGGAGGTGAATTTTTTCCACGCGCCCGCCTGTACGATGCCGGAATCCAAGTCAAATCCGCTGCCGGTTTCGTAGCGGGTGTGGTGGTAGGCGCCGTTTAAGAACGTGTTGGAATCGTTTTCGTTTTTCCATGCGTCGGTAACGGCTGCGCCTAACATTTCCTGTCCTTCCATAGCCAACGCCAAGCCGACGAGCGGCAGCTGGCCGTATACTTCCAGGTTGGTGGTTTCTTTGGTGCTGGAAAGGTTCCAGTTTACCACGTCGCCTTCGGCGATTTCAGGCGTCAAGGCAAAGGAGTAAATGCCCAGTTTGTCGGTTGCAAGGGTAATGTCGGAATTGTATTTAATGCAGTTTTCCGAACCGTTGCAAACAACGGGTTGGTAGCCTTCCAACAAGCCGCCTGTTTTCAAAATAGTGGTGGCGCCTTGTTCTTTCATGGCGGATCGGTCTAACGACACCAAGGCGTGTACGTCGCCCTGGGTAAATTCCAGGCGGGTGTCGAAGTTCCCTTCGATATTCCACAATGTGTTGAAGTTTTTAAACTGCGTCGGGTTGTACTTTACAAAGTTTGCGCCGTCGGCATTGTTGCGGAAGATTAAGCGGTTCGTTTCCGCCGTGTAGCTGTTACTGCCGCCGTATACCGTGCCGGTTACCTGCGTGTTGCCGGCCATTACAACGGTATTATTGGCAGTCAGCATATTTTCCTGTTTAAGTTCCGCTCCGTCCACATAACCGCCGTAAACGTCTCCGGTAAGCGCGACGTTGGTTAATACCACCGTGTTGTTTGAGGCGCTGATAACCGTATCAGTCTGTGGCGCCGGGTCGGAAGTTTCGATCTTTGGGTCTTCCTGTTTCCACGTTACATTGGTTACGTTTCCGTCAGCGTCTTTTTCTTCTTCTTTTGTCCAAGTGGTGGTTTCGGTGGTGGTAAAGCGGCCATTTTTCGTAACGACGACTCTTTCCGTCAGGTGGCCGGTTTCATCCCTCTTTTCCGTCGTATAGTTAATTTCTCTTACGTAAGCGGCAAAACCGCCGATTACGTTGGCTTTTACCGTGCCGCCGGTTATATTAATGGAGTTATTATTAGCCGAGGTGCCGAAGCCTTTAATCTCTTCTTGCGGAACTTCTTCGCTAGGAGTGGTGTTTACCTGGCTGATGTAATCCGCCGTTGCACCACCGAAAATATAACCGTTGTTGGTATTGAGTTCCGGGGCGATTGCGTATCCGTTTTGGGTTTTGGTGCCCAGCAATCCTTGGGAGGATAAGGCGGAAACATCCATAATGCCGCCGAATGTTTTTGCTTTGTCGTACGCGACGGTAACATTGGCGTTAATCAAGTTGACGGAGTTGCCGGCCGGGTTGCCCGTCATGTTAAATGCACTGCCGATTTCGTTTACCGTGGCGGTTAAATCTTGCAATGTTAAAGCGTTATTATCCGTCGTGCCGCCGATTGTGCTGGAGTTGTCTTCCAAATCGTGAATCATTTTGACGGTATAAATCTCGCCGTCTTTGACGGTGGACTCTTTAATCAGCATTGAGTTGTTGCTGGCGTTATTGTTGTTGGCGTCTACGGCCGCGGCGGAGTTAACCGTCGTTCCGTTTAACAGTTCTACGCGGTTGTTGTTGAACGTACCAACAGAAGAAGTATCTTCATGGAGGGAAAATCCGCTTTCGGCCGCGATTACTTTTCCGTCAACGGTGGTGCCGTCCAAGCGTACGGTGTTTCCGTTTCCGTTTACGCCGCCGTAGGAGCCGTAAACGTCGCCGTTGACGGTGGAATCTTTAATAAAAACGGTGTTGTTATTGTTGGTGCGTTCCGGGGTAATGTCGTGTTCTTCTACTTCATCTTGCGTCGTTTGTACGTAAGAAAGGCCGCCGACTACCGCCCCGTTAATGGTGGAACCGTTAGAAATATTAACGGTATTTCCGCTGACGTTTCCGCTAAAGTATTGGGAGGCACCGCCCGCTACGGCTACCGTATTTTCTTTCATGGAAAAAACAGTTTTTTCATCCTGCGGGGCCACTGTAATGGTAGCGCCGGTAATGTTAACGGTATTGTTAACGGCGGAACCGGTCTGCCATTTTTCACTGTTTTCGTTTTCCGGGCGGGTAATGCGCGCCAAACCGCCCGCCACGGCGCGGCCTTCCACCGTTACTCCTTGGGAGATGTTAACGGTGTTTCCGTCAGCCGTATTTTTATAAACGGCGCCGCCTACAATGTAGTGGTTATTCATGCCGTCCGGCGTTTTGCCGTCGTTGGTATCGGTTAAGTTGGTATTTACCGTTACCGTATTATTAGCGGCGGAAGCGTTGTACGAAGCGCCGCCGGCAATCATCGTATTTTCCGTACCGGTTACGCCGGCGTTAATAATAAGCGTTTGGTCCGCTACATCGCCGGATTTTTCAATGGGGTTCAGTACTTCCGCTCCCGCAAAGGAAGCGGTAAACAGAACAGCAAAAAACCCTGAAAGGAATTTTTTCATTTATCCTCCAATTAATATAAACAAAAAGGAATATATTTCCATTATACAGAATTTGGCGCAAAAGGAAAGCGGTTTTTATAAGGGGAAACAGGCGTTTTTTTGCCTAGGCGCGCGGCCGGGTTTTTTAAGTATAATAAAACGTATGGAAAACAGGTATACGGACGGCACTTATTTGAACGATAATCCCGGCTGGCACGGGGCGGATTCCGCCTGGAAACTTTCCCATGTGCTCCGTGCTCTTAAAAACACGGGGATAGACGGGACACGTCTAAAAACGGTGTGCGACGCAGGCTGCGGCGCGGGGGAAGTAATTAAGCTGTGGGCCAAAGAACTGCCGCAAACCTCGTTTTATGGGTATGATGTGTCGCCCCAGGCGTTGGAACTGGCTTTGCGTGATAAGCCGCAAAACTGCATTTTCCGGCTTGGTTCCGCCCTCCGGCCGGAACCTTGTAACGCTCTTCTTCTTTTAGATGTATTGGAGCATATCCCTGATTGGAAAGCGTTTTTTAAAGAATGGACGGCGCAAGCGGAGCGGATTGTAATACATATGCCGCTTGATTTGTCGGTCTATGCACGTTTGCGCCCGTCGATTCTTGCGCGGGAACGCCAAACGGTGGGCCATATCCACTTTTTTACGGCGCGTACTTTTTTGCGTGAATTGGATGCGCTGGGTATGCGTGTGCTGCATTTGCACTATACAAATAAATATGTGGAACGGCCTCCCCAAATGACGCGTTTTATCAGCCGCGCGGGTATGTTTATCCGCCAAGCGGCGCATAAATTTTTACCGCGCGCGTGGGCGGCGTATTGGGTAGGCGGGTATAGCCTGATGTTGGTGCTGGAGAAAAAGCCTACTCCTGATACAAGCTGCGAAGCAGTTTAATTTCTTTTGCGTATCCCGCCAGATCGTTAGGAGTTTCCAAACAGAAAGGCAAATTCCGCAAAGCCGGGTGGTTAATCACATGGGTGATAGTGTCCGTTCCAATTTGACCTCCGCCAATAACGGCGTGCCTGTCTTTGTGTGCGCCTAGCGGGTTGAGGCTTTCGTTTAAATGGACGGCTTTTAAGCGCGAAAGGCCAATTTGTTTGTCAAACTCGTTAAGCGTGCCGTCTAACACGGCCAAAGAATAGCCCGCGTCGTGCACGTGGCAGGTGTCCAAACAAACACCCATTTTTTCATTTAATTTTACGCCGTCCAAAATCTTTTTTAATTCATCAAAACTTCTGCCAATTTCGCTCCCTTTTCCGGCCATGGTTTCCAACAGTACCGTAGTGGTTTGTTCTTTTGTTAAAATTTCGTTAAGCAGATTGATGATAAGTTCCGTGCCTTTTTCCACCCCTTGCCCGACGTGGCTGCCGGGATGAAAATTATACAGGTTTCCGGGCAGGTATTCCATGCGGACGAGGTCGTCCTTCATGGTTTGCAGGGCAAATTCGCGCGTTTTGGGGTCAGCCGACGCCGGATTAAGCGTATATGGCGCATGCGCGATAACAGGGGCAAAATGGTGCGTTTGCATTAAGTCGCGCAGGGCGGCGGCGTCTTGCGGGTCAATCTCTTTAGCTTTACTGCCGCGCGGGTTGCGGGTGAAAAACTGGAACGTGTCCGCGCCGATTTCAAGTGCGGTTACGCCCATGGCTTTAAACCCTTTGGAAGATGATAAATGGCAGCCGATGTGTAACATAAAAATTCCTATTTAGCGGATACGCGTTTGATGTCTGCAATCAGTTGGCGTACGTCTTCTTCGCGCGTGGCCCAGCTGGTGCAAATGCGGATAGCGGTTTGACCGCGCTCCATGGGTTTGATGTGGGCGAAAGCGTAGTCTTGTTCCAGTTCTTTTAATATGTCTTGCGGAACAATGGGGAACTGTTGGTTGGTGGGGGAATCGTACAGCATTTTCCAGCCCGCGTCCACACAGGCTTGGCGGATGAGCATGGCCATTTTGTTGGCGTGTTCGGCCAGTTTAAAATAAAGTCCGTTTTCAAAAAGCCCCAAAAACTGGATTCCCAAGAGGCGGCCTTTAGCTAAAATGGCGCCTTTTTGTTTCATAAAATAGCGGAAATCTTTTTGGAGTTTCGGGTTGACGATTACCACCGCTTCGCCCAATAATGCGCCCAGCTTGGTGCCGCCGATATAAAACGCGTCGCAGCAGGCGGCCATTTCGGGCAGGGATATATCGTTGCCGGCGGCGGTAAGGCCGTAGCCCAGGCGCGCGCCATCCACAAACAGATACAGGTTGTGTTCGTCGCAGACGCGGCGGATGTCCGAAAGTTCTTTCTTGGAATACAGCGTGCCGTATTCCGTGGGGAAAGAAAGGTATACCAGTTTGGGTTGGGGAGCAAATTCCGGGTTGTCGTCCTGCCAATGGGCTTGGCAAACGCGTGCGATTTGTTCGGCCGTTATTTTTCCGTTTTCTTCTGGTACGGCTAAAATATGGTGCCCGGTGCCCTCAATGGCTCCGGCTTCGTGCACGTTAATATGGCCTGAAGTTGGCGAAATAACGCACTGGTAGGGGCGCAGCATGGCGGAGATGACGGTTAAGTTCGTCTGTGTTCCGCCGCATAAAAAGTGGACTTCTGCGTCCGGCGTTTGGCAGAGCGTTTTGATAAGTTCGGCCGCTTGGCGGCAATAGGTATCTTGCCCGTAGCCGGGCGTTTGTTCTAAATTGGTTTGCGCGAGTTTTTCCAAAATAACGGGGTGCGCGCCCTCGCTGTAATCGCAGTTAAATCTAATCATAAAAGTAAAAAATCCTTAAAAAATTCTCTTCTTATATTTTTAGCAGATTTTTGGGCCGCCGGACAAGGCAAAAATGAGGTGAAAAAATGGAGAGATAGGCGTTTGCTGCGGCATAAAGCAGTTTATGCCGCTTACTGACATATTAAAAAAGCCTCCTGTTAAGGAGGCTTTCTAAATGGTGCCCAGTATAGGGATTGAACCTATGACCTTTCCCATGTCAAGGGAACGCGCTACCGCTGCGCCAACTGGGCTAAAATTGTTTACCGTTACTGCTTATTTCCAGCGGGCGCGTTCCCTTGAGCGGGAACGAACTTTGTTTTACTAGCGCTGCGCCAACTGGGCTTACATTGTGTATTACTTAAAAACTACCTATTTATTATAGCAAATAATAAAGAGAATGCAAAGTTTAACCTTCCGCCGTCTGTGTAAACGCCGCTTGTGCGGCGGCGCGGGCTTTGTCCAGCTTGCGGTTGCGGATCATTAACATTAAGTCGATAAACACCATAATCAAGTTGGCCGCATACAGCCAGATGACAGCGTCAAAATTGTAAAAAATTTTATGTATTAAACCGCATAAATACGCCAGTTCAATGGTAATCATAAACGCAAAACTTTTGCCGGCGGCGGTTTTGGTTTTAACGGATTTATAAATATTGCACGGCCATGCCAGGCCGAACCCTAACATCATTAACGCTTCAAAAATACTCACGGTATTGCCTCCAAGGCGGGGCAGTTATGGGCCCTGCTTACTAATATTATAGCTCTTTGTATGGCGGCGGAGTATTAAAAAGCCCCCGGTTCCCCGGGGGCGAACATTACTTAAAGCTCCAGGCGTTGCCGATAGAATTTTCAATAAACTCCAGTAATCCTTTATGTAAAAGGACCCGTTTGCTGGTTCGGATACGGTGTATTTTTTCCGGGTTCTCTTTAGAGGGAACCTCCAACAATACCGTGGTGGTGCCGCGCGTCATATCCAAATAGCTTTTGAGTTTTTGCAAGTTTTGTTTGGAATAATCGGCCGGAATGCGGATGGTAAACTCTTTGGCGATGTTGGCGATTAAGTCCGTAATGTTGCTTACGTCCTGTAAGTTGAGTTCAATGCGTGCGCTGTCTTCATCTACGCGGATGTCGCCCAAGAAGTTAAAAATAGCATTAGGGGCCAGTTTTCCGCCCATATTTTCGTAGGTTCGGGGGAATACGTTTACCGGCAGGGAGCCTGTACAGTCTTCAATCACCAGCTGTGCCCAGTCTTTTTTAGTTTTTTTATTTTGGCGTTTTTTAAACAGCGTTACAATGCCCAGCACATTTAAGCGGCCGGAGGCTTTGCCTTCCAAAATATCGCGTATAGGCGTGCAGTGCAGCTGGGGCAAATTCCCCTGGTATTTGGCCATGGGGTGCCCGCTGAAGTACAGCCCAAGCACTTCTTTTTCAAAACTTAACAATTCGTTTTGCGTGAGCGGCTGGGCCTCTACCGGGGCGGTTTGTTTAACGCTTAAGACGGAGGAGAAATCATCCCCAAACAGGTTGCCCATATTTTTTTCTTTCTCTTTAGCCACCATATGCGCTACGTCGACTGCGCTGTCAATTCCGGCCAAAATATTGGCACGGGTGATTTTAGGGTCCTGGCCCGGGGCGGTGCTGTCCATGGCACCGGCTTTGGTTAAACTTTCAATCGTTTTTTTATTGGCTTGAAAAAGGTCAATGCGGCTGCATAAATCTTCCAACGATTTGTAAGGGCCGTCTTTTTCACGTTCTTTTACAATGGAAATACAGCCTTCTTCCCCTGCGTTTTTAATGGCTTCCAGCGCGTAGCGGATACATTCTTTTCCGTCTTTTACGTCTACGGAAAATTCGGGCTGGGAGGCATTTACGTCCGGCGGCAGGATTTCAAACCCCATGCTGCGGGCTTCTTCCAAATACGTTACGATTTTGTTTTCTTTATCGTCCGCGCCAATGGCGTTGTGGCCGATTTCGTTGGTCAGCGCGGCGCACATGAATTCAATCGGATAATTGGCTTTTAAATAAGCCGTTTGATAGGATACAAGCGCATAGGCGTACGAGTGCGATTTGTTAAAACCGTATCCGGCGAACGCTTTCATCTGTTCGTAAATATGCGAAGCCGTTTTTTCGGGAATTTTATGTTCTTTACACCCTTCCACAAATTTTTTACCGAACTTTTCCATTACGTCTATTTTCTTTTTACCCATGGCTTTGCGCAGCGTATCGGCTTCGCCGGGGGTAAATCCGCCCAGACGTTTGGAAATTTCCATAATCTGTTCCTGGTACAGCATACAGCCGTAGGTGTCTTTAAGCGGTTCTTCCAATAAAGGGGTTTCGTACTCGATTTTTTCCTGCCCGCTTTTGCGGCGTACGAACATATCCATCATGCCCGATTCCATAGGTCCGGGGCGGTACAGAGCCACCAAGGCCGACAAGTCGCTGAACTGCGAAGGCTGCAGTTTTTTAATCAAATCGCGCATGCCGCCGCTTTCTAACTGGAAGATGCCCAGTGTTTTGCAGGCAGAGAGCATATCGTACGTCTTTTTATCGTCCAGCGGGATTTTGTTGATGTCAAAATCCGGGTTGTGGCGGGCGCGGATCATTTTTTCGGCGTTATCAATAACCGTTAGGGTGCGCAGACCCAAAAAGTCCATTTTTAAAAGCCCGAGGTTGGAGCAGGGTTCGCCTTCAAACTGGGTGGTAATGGCGTCGCGTGCGCCGCGGGCCAACGGTACGTATTCGGACACGGCGTCTTTAGTAATCAACACCCCGGCGGCGTGGATACCCGTATGGCGTTTCAACCCCTCAATTTTGCGCGCCATTTCAAACAAGCGCTTGCTTTGCGGATTGTTGGTTACTTCGTTGCGAAGTTCATTAATTTCCAGCGCCTTTTCCAACGTCATTTTAGGATCGTTGGGAATCATTTTGGCGATGCGGTTGGCTTCCGCTACCGGGATTTCCATGGCGCGCGCCACGTCTTTAAGCGCCAGTTTGGCTTTCATCGTTCCGAACGTAATGATTTGGGACACTTTATCATGCCCGTATTTGCCGCGCACGTAGTCGATTACGCGTTCGCGCCCGGCGTCGGACATGTCGATATCCAAGTCGGGCATGCTGACGCGGTCCGGGTTTAAAAAGCGTTCAAACAGCAGTTTGTTTTGAATGGGGTCCACGCGCGTAATGTCCATACTGTAGGCGACGAGCGAACCCGCGCCGGAACCGCGGCCGGGGCCTATCGGAATTCCGTTTGCACGCGCCCAGTTGATGAAGTCCTGCACGATGAGGAAGTAGCAGTCAAACCCCATGGTGATGATGACGTTAAATTCAAATTCTAATTGTTTCCAGTATTCGTCCGGCACGTTGCCGTTCATTTTTTGGGTGAGGCCTTTGCGGCACAAATCTTTAAAGTATTCGGCGGAGTTGGGGAATTCTTTGGGAATGTCAAAATTAGGCAGAATAAACCCGTGTTTGGGGAACTCCAAGTTACACTTTTCCGCAATTGCCAAGGTGTTGGCGCACGCTTCGGGCGTGTGGGAAAACAAGGCGCACATTTCGTCGGGCGATTTAAAATACAACTCGTGGGACATTTGCATACGGCGCGGGTCGTTAAGTGTTTTGCCTGTGGCAATGCAGACGTGTACGTCGTGCGCTTCCCAGTCTTCCTTTTTTTCGTAGTGGCAGTCGTTAGTGGCAACGAGGGGAATGCCCGTCATTTTAGCTACGTCTTTGAGTAGCGGCAAAGATTCCACTTCTTCGCGGATGCCGTGGTCCATCAGTTCAATATAATAGTTGCCTTTGCCGAAGATATCTTCGTACTCTTTGGCGAGCGCGCAGGCTTTTTCAAACCCGCCGTCCATGCGCACGTATTGGGATAAAAAGCCTTTTAAACACCCGGAAAGACATAACAACCCGCCGCTGTGCCGGGCCAGAATTTCTTTGTCAATGCGCGGATGATAATAGAATCCGTCCACCCAGGCCATGGAGTTGAGTTTCATCAAATTTAAATAGCCTTCGTGGTTGCGGGCAAGCAGGGTTAAATGGCCGGTGCGGGATTTGTCTTTTTCGGTATATTTGCCTTCGGTAATATAGAACTCGCACCCCACAATAGGTTTAATGCCCGCCGCGTGGGCCGATTCGTAAAAATCCAGCGCACCGTACATGTTGCCGTGGTCCGTAATTGCCATAGCGGGGATGCCTTGCGCCGCCAGCCCTTGTAAAAATTTAGAGGGCTTATGGTTTTCGGACACGCGGAGCATGCCGTCCAAAAGCGAGTATTCGGTGTGGTTGTGCAGCTGTACAAATTCGGCCATGGTTAAAAATCCTTAAATAAAATCTGTTAGGGCGGGCGCGGGCCCGGCGGGTGCCGGGGGACGGTCCAAATGGTGTAAAATATTTATATGAAACATTATAGTAAATTAAAAGAAACAAAAATTTCTTCCAAACTTCTCTATAAGGGCGTACTAAATGTGCGCTTGGACGGGGTTAAATTATTAAACGGAAACACCTCCACCCGCATTTATTTTGAACACCGCGGAGCCAGCGGTATTTTACCGGTAGAAGACGGCCATGTTTACCTGGTGCAGCAGTACCGCTACCCTATCCGCCAGACCACATGGGAAATCCCGGCCGGAAAGCGCGAACCGGGGCAGACGTATTTGGCTTGTGCGCGTGCGGAATTAAAGCAGGAAACGGGGCTGACGGCCAAAAGCCTGAAAGAAGCCTTGGTGTTTCATCCGTGCAACGCATTTTCCAACGAAGAACAGCACTTATATGTGGCTACTGGTTTAAAACGCGGCGAAGACTGCCCGGACGAGGACGAATTTTTAAACGTACAAAAATTCCCGCTGGAAACGGCTTATAAAATGGTGGAAAAAGGCGAAATTACAGATGCCAAAACCATTTTAATCCTCCAATGGTACCAGCTGCATCATAAATAAAATTTGCAAACAAAAAGCCCTCCTGTTTGGAGGGCTTTTTAATTAATTAGCGGGGAGATAGACTTCAATTTCTTTCCAATTCTTTTCATCCCGGCTGAGCCCTTTTCTTTCAGAGATATTTTGCCGCTGTTGGTAATATGTTTCCAATTCTTGCGGGAGTTCTTCTTGTGCATATAGTTTGATGTTGGTAAAGTTATCTCTTCCAACCAAAGGTTGTAAATCAATAAAGTAAGTGTTCGCCAAGTGTCCGTCTCCTGCATAGACGAGTACAATGTCGTACATGGGCATTACCGCCGTAATGCGGCGGGCCCATTCCCGGTTGCGTTCTAAAACGCCCCAAGAAGATACACTGATAAGCTGGGACATGGCATACTCTTTTGCACTTTCTCCTGCTTGTTTTTTGAGTGATTTCCATGAGGGGATATTGTCGCGCGGGGTGGCGACAATGACGTATTCTCCCACTTTAACGCCGATATTGTTTTTGGCGTCTATACCATATAAATTGTCATCCAGCGCCAGTTGGTCAATCCCCAGTTGGTCGGCCGCTTGAAAAATGGGGGCGTAGGAGTCCAATTCATATAATCCGGATTTTTGCCCCGCTTTTTTCAGTAACGGCGTTGGGTTGTTAATTTCTTGCTTCAGCAGTTGTAAAACTTGCACTATATCAGCGCATGGTTGTTGGTTTTGTGATTCGGGGCGGGCGCATTGTAAATATTCGTAATATTTCTGGTATTCGTTATATTTAAAAGAAAGGTCATTTTTTATGTTAGTGGCACCCAAAACATTGTAGGGGCTGTTCCACGTTAAAAATTCAGCGGCCAACAAAATTCTGGCGTTTGGGTTGGCTTCCCTCACGGCGCGCATGATTTTTGCTACTTCCAATGGGATGGCTTTTGTATCGTGGTTACTGCTGTCCATTATATATATTAATTTTTCATCTTTTAATAATTTTTTGTAATCTGCGGGCTGTTGGGTAATTTCGGAGAGGGCTTCTAGCGGGATTGGTGCCGGGCATATGTTGCATAAATGTTCCGTGCATTTTAAGTCTAACCGCAGGCAAACGCCTTCTCTGTTTTTGGCGTATTCATTTTGTTTTAAAAATTCCTGCCAGGAAATACGCTTCCAATTCTTGGGGTCTTGGCGTTTAGCTAATTGGTTTAAGGCGTGTTCCTGTACTTGGCTTTCTTGCGTTCCTTGTTGCTTAAGGGCGTTGTTTTTTTCCAGTTGGGCGGTTTTGTGCGGAATTTGAGCGGAAACTTTTTCCCGTATTGAGGGGAAAAGTTTTATTGCGGGCTGCGCCTGCAGCGGGCCAAATATAAATAATAATGTTAAAAGAGATAATAAAAGTTTCATTTTTATCCTCCAATTTTACTTATTGTAGATGAAAAACAAGGGTCTTTTGGCTCTTCTGGCATAGGCTTGGCCGCAGAAACTCCAAAGATGGTATAATATATTTATGCAGAAATTGAACGCCGTTTTTTCGCTTTCCTTATTTTGCACCTCTTTTGTATGGTGGCGCTAGCCGCCGCATACCCTTTTTATATCCCTTATATTATTGTATTGTTGTTTTCTTTCGCGCGGTATCCGCGCCGTTTGTTTAATTAATTTTTAGAGGTTTTTATATGACTATGACCCAAGAAGGATATTTTGGCCCGTTCGGCGGGTGTTTTCTGCCGGAAAATTTGGCGGAGGAAATGCGCCGCGTTTCGGAGGCGTACAACCGTTTAAAAGAGGACCCGGCATTTTTGCGGGAACTGTCTTACATCCGTAAACATTACCAAGGCCGCCCTACTCCCATTACGTTTGCCCGGGGGCTTACCGCTAAAACCGGCGGTGCGCAAATTTATTTAAAACGGGAGGACCTTAACCATACCGGCGCGCATAAAATCAACCACTGTATCGGAGAGGCGTTGCTGGCCGTTAAAATGGGAAAAAAGAAACTGCTGGCCGAAACAGGGGCCGGGCAGCATGGGGTGGCACTCGCCACCGCGGCGGCCTACTTTGGACTGGAGTGCGAAATCCACATGGGAGCGGTGGATATCGAAAAAGAAAAGCCCAATGTAACGCGCATGCGTTTGTTGGGGGCGAAAATTGTTCCCGTAACATTTGGGCAGAAATCTCTTAAAGAAGCGGTGGACAGCGCATTTGAAACCTATATCAAAGAATACAAAACGGCTTTGTATTGTATTGGCTCCGTAGTAGGGCCGCATCCTTTTCCAACGATGGTGCGGGACTTTCAAAGCGTTATCGGCGCGGAAGCGCGGGAACAACTGCTGGAGCTGACGGGTGCGCTTCCTGATCATGTAGTGGCATGCGTGGGCGGCGGCAGTAATGCTATGGGTATTTTTACGGGGTTCTTAAAGGATGCTTCCGTTAAACTTTACGGAGTGGAACCGCTTGGCCGCGGGCCGGAGCCAGGCAGTCATGCGGCTACGCTTTCTTATGGCTATCCGGGCGTACTGCATGGGTTTAAATCCTTGCTGTTACAGGACGAAACAGGTGCGCCGGCCCCGGTGTATTCGGTGGCCAGCGGGTTGGATTACCCGGGCGTAGGCCCCGAACACGCCTACTTAAAAACAACAGGGCGCGTGATGTACGATACGGTGGGGGACCAAGAAGCCTTGGACGCGTTCTATACGCTGTGTAAAACGGACGGCATTATCCCCGCACTGGAAAGTTCGCATGCGGTGGCGTACGCCATGCGTTTGGCGCGTACGTTGCCCAAAGAGGAAACGGTGCTTGTCAACCTTTCCGGCCGCGGAGATAAGGATATTGATTTTATCGTTTCCCGCTTTGGCGTGCGGTAAAATAGGAATTGGAGGAATGGTTTGTAAAAGGCTCCCGTTTGGGAGCCTTTTCTCTTTATTTTCCGCCTAAAATAAGTTATCCTTTTATATATATTCTTTACTGGAGGGCTTATGCCTGAAAATCCCGTTTTGGAACGCGTTTTATTTTCTGAAGAACAACTTGCTGCAAGAGTGGCCGAACTGGGCCGCCAAATCTCCGCCGATTATCGCGGCAAACAACCTTTATTTGTAGGCATTTTACGCGGTTGTATTTTGTTTTATTCCGACCTGATGAAAAATATCAGCGTAGACTGCAATATGGACTTTATGTGCCTTTCTTCTTACGCGGGCGGCACCGCCAGCACCGGCCAGGTGCGCACCATGCTTGATTTGCGCGAAAGCATTAAAGGCCGCCACGTCGTAATCGTGGAAGATATTGTAGATACGGGCCTTACGCTTGAATACCTTTTGGGTAATTTAAGAAACCGCGGCGCGGCCAGCATCGAAATTTGCTGCCTTTTGGATAAACCCTGCAACCGCAAAGCCGAAGTGCACCCCAAATACGTTGGTTTTACCGTAGAAAACGAATTTGTCATTGGCTACGGCTTGGATTATAACGAGCTTTACCGCAATTTGCCTTATATTGGAGTATTTAGAAAATAATGAAGAACAAAAATCCGAACAACCGCAGAATTATTTCTTTCGGCCAAATCGCCGCGTGGCTTATTGTGTTTGCGGCGGCCGTGTTCCTGTTTAACAAACCGGGAGCCAAAGAGACCGTATTGGATTATTCCGCCTTTAAGCAAAAAGTGGCGGCGGCGGAAGTGTCGGATTTGACGGTCGCGCCGGGCGTAATTTCCGGCATGTACAAAAACGACCAGGGCCAATTCGCGCCGTTTAAAACCGTGCGCATGGAAGACCCCGGTTTAGTGCAGGAATTGTCTTCTTCCAAAATCGCCTATAAAGCCCAACAGGATAAGAGCTGGATTGGCAACATTTTATTTAACTTGTTGTGGATTGTTCTGCTCATCGGCCTGTGGTGGTTTATTTTCTTGCGCCCGCAGAGAAGCGACGGAAAAAGCGCCATGAACTTTGCGCGTTCCAAAGCCAAAATGCAGGATCCGTCCAAAAACACCGTTACGTTTAAAGACGTGGCCGGCTGCGAAGAAGCCAAAGAAGAATTGCAGGACGTAATTAAATTCTTAAAGAACCCGAAAAAATTCCAAAAACTCGGCGGAAAATTACCCAAAGGCGTGCTTTTGTACGGCGCGCCCGGCACGGGTAAAACCTTGCTCGCCAAAGCCGTGGCGGGCGAAGCCGGGGTGGCGTTTTTCTCCGCATCTGCCTCCGAATTTGTGGAAATGTTCGTAGGCGTGGGCGCGGCACGCGTGCGCGATTTGTTCGATCAAGCCAAAAAGAACTCCCCCGCCATTATTTTTATTGATGAGTTGGACGCCGTTGGCAGACGCCGCTTTGCCGGTATCGGCGGCGGACACGACGAACGCGAACAAACCCTCAACCAGCTGTTAATTGAACTGGATGGTTTTGAAAGCAAACAAGGCATTATTTTAATGGCTTCCACCAACCGCCCCGACGTATTGGATCCCGCGCTTATCCGCCCCGGCCGTTTTGACCGCCATGTATCGGTTCCCGCGCCGGACTTAAAAGGCCGCGAAGATATTTTAAAAGTGCATGCTAAAAAAGTTAAACTGGCGCCGGAAGTGGATTTAAAAGTAGTTGCCAAAGGCACGCCCGGTTTTGTGGGGGCGGACCTTGCTAACGTGATTAACGAAGCCGCCATTTTGGCCGCCCGCGCCGATAAAGACGCGGTAGAAAAAATTGATATGGACGAAGCGGTGGAACGCGTAATCGCCGGCCCGCAAAAGAAAAGCCGCATTATTTCCAAGCGCGAACGCGAAATTATCGCCGCGCACGAAGTGGGCCATACGGTGGTCGCTCGCCTGACGAACCATTCGGATCCGGTGCACAAAGTAACCATTATTCCCCGGGGCCAGGCGCTTGGCTATACGCTCCAGCTGCCGCTGGAAGATAAATTTTTAACCAGCAAGTCTGAACTGTTGGATAAGCTGTGCATTCTGCTGGCGGGCCGTGCGGCGGAAGAAATCGTGTTTGGGGAAATTACCTCCGGCGCGAGCGACGATTTAAATAAAACCATGGCCTACGCCCGCAAAATGGTAGTGGAACTGGGTATGAGCGAAAAACTGGGGCCGATCGCTTTGCCTAACGGTGAAGAAAGCGAAGTGTTCCTGGGCAGAGATCTCTCCCGCCATACCACGTATTCGGAAGAATTGGCCCGTACGATTGACGAAGAAATTATGAATTTAATTAAGTCGTCCTATGCGCGTGCGAAGGAAATTATCGTTTCCAACCGTGCCGCGTTCGATAAATTGGTGGCCGCATTACTTGAAAAAGAAGTGGTAGAAGCCGCCGAAATTAACGACATTTTGGGCTTAACACCCGCGGCGAAAGAGGATGCTTCGCCCGAGCCCGAAGCGGAAGAACCCGTTAAAGAGGAACCGAAGGCGCCGAAAGCCGACAAGCCGGAGGCTAAACAAGCGGAACTTTTTGACTGAGTTTTACCGTTTTTTGGCGGGAAATTATCGCACGCCCGTTTGGGGGACGCATTTACCCAAGCCCGCGCGCAAAAGGAAGTTCATCATGGGAAAATACTTCGGAACCGACGGAGTACGCGCCGTAGCGGGCGAGTTTCCGTTGGTGGATGATTTCATCCAAAAATTGGGCTACGCGGCCCTGGGGCAGTTGCAAAAATACGCCCAAGGCGCGCATTTAAAACCCCAAGTCATTATCGCGCAGGATTCCCGCGCATCCGGCCCGGCTATTTTAGCCGCGCTTGAAAAAGGTATCCGCGCCAGCGGTGCAAATGTTGTCAGCGTGGGGATTGCTCCCACTCCGGCGGTTGCGTATCTGGTGAAACAAACAGGCAGTTTGTGCGGCGTGGTTATTTCCGCCAGCCATAACCCGGCTGAATTTAATGGCATCAAGTTTTTTACCAACAACGGCACCAAGCTGCCGGAAGAGTTGGAAAATTCTATTGAAGCCGAAATTGAAACTTTAGCTTCCGTTCCGGCTCCAACGGGAACATTCACCAAAGACGAATCTCTCGTCAAATTATACGAACAATTCTTAATCTCCACTGTGGACGCAAACCTCTTAAAAGGCACCAAAGTAGTGTTGGATTGCGCTAACGGCGCGAGTTATAAAGTGGCCGTCAATGTGTTTGCGGGGCTTGGTATGAACGTAACCGTTACTGCCGCCAAGCCGGACGGTACGAACATTAATAAAAATGTAGGTGCGCTGCATACCGAGTTTATGCGTGAGCTGACCGTAAAAGAAAACGCCTTTATCGGGTTTAGTTTTGACGGCGACGCGGACCGTGTCATGGCGTCCGACGAAAAAGGCCGCCAGCTGGACGGGGACAATATTATTGCATCCTCCGCCCTGTGCTTAAAAGAATGCGGCAAGCTCCCCGCCAATAAGGCCGTGCTTACCATTATGGCCAACCTAGGCTGTATTAACTATTTGAAAGAAAACGGCGTAGACGTGGAACTCACTACTGTGGGCGATAAATATGTGTCCGAAGCCTTGGAAAAGGGTAACCTTGCCATCGGCGGGGAAACCTCCGGCCATATCATTTTCCGCAATTTTGCCAATACGGGTGACGGCATTTTGTCCGCCCTGCAGTTTTTGCAATTTGTAAAACATTCGGGCAAGCCCGTCAGCTGGTTTGCCGATCAATGGAAGCGTTACCCCAGCAAATTAAAAGCCGTGGCCGTAACGCAGAAACCGCCGCTGGACGCATTGGACGGATTTTTGCCCGGCGTGGCGGAAATAGAAAAGCAGATGAACGGCAAAGGCCGCGTCATTGTGCGCTACAGCGGAACCGAACCCAAACTCCGCATTTTGGTGGAAGGGGAAGATGAACAATTGGTAAGCCGCGTGATGAACGAAGTGGAAACATTGTACCGGCAAAAAACGGAGGTTTTGAAATGACTTTAAAATTAGGCGTTAATATCGACCATATTGCAACTTTGCGCCAGGCGCGCCGCGCTCCGTACCCGGACCCGGTGGACGCCGCGGCCGTGTGCCTTGATACGGGGGCGGATTATATTGTCGTCCATTTGCGTAAAGACGAACGCCACATCAACGAAAAAGACGTGGCCCGCTTATGCAAAGCGTTTCCCGGAAAAATCCATTTAGAATGTTCCTATACGCCGGAATTGGAAGCCGCCGCGTTAAAATATAAACCTTTCTCCGTTTGCATCGTGCCGGAAGAACCCGGCGAAGTAACCACTACGGGCGGCCTTAAATTTACGCCCAAAGTGCAAAAACGGTTAATGGAGATGATTGAAAAACTCCATAAAAAGAAAATTTTAGTCAGCTTGTTTGTCAGTCCGACGGCGGCAGATATCCGCATCGCGGCCAAACTGGGCGCGGATATCGTGGAACTCTGCACGCGCGATTACAGCGAAGCGACAAATGCCAAAACTTCCCGCAAACTGTTACAGGATTTGGCTTTGTCTGCCCTGCTTGCCAAAGAGCTGGGGTTAGAAGTGCACGCCGGGCACGGGCTGGATTACCACAATGTGCTGGCGGTGGCGGACATCGGCGGCATGGCGTGCATGAATATCGGTTTTGCCATTATTACGCGCTCGGTTTTTGCGGGGCTTCCTGCGGCCGTGAGCGAAATGAAAGGGCTTTTATAAGGAGCGTCTATGTGCGGAATTATTGGTTATGTGGGGAACAACAACAGTGTCCCTTACATCATAGACGGTCTTAAAAAATTGGAATACCGCGGGTATGATTCTGCGGGTATTTCTATTCTACAGGATGGACAGTTGGTAACGGTGCGCGCCGTTGGCAAAGTGGCGGAACTGGAAAAAGCCGCTCTTTTGACGAACCCCAAAGGCGCTACGGGCATTGGGCACACGCGCTGGGCCACGCACGGCAAGCCGAGTGAAGAAAACTCTCACCCGCATACCGACTGTACGGGTGATATTGTCGTTGTGCATAACGGTATTATCGAAAATTATCTTACCCTGCGGGACAAATTAAAATCTCTCGGCCACCAGTTTAAAAGCGAAACGGATACCGAAGTTATTGCGCATTTAGTTGAAGAAAATTTAAAACATGTTTCCGGCAAGAACGATGCGGATTTGCTAATTAAAGCCGTTCAAAAAACGAATGCGGAGATTGCCGGCGCGTTTGCTTACGGAGTGCTGTGGGCGCGTACGCCGGGGTTGCTTATCGGCGTAAAAAACCAAAGCCCAATGGTTGTGGGCCTGGGCGAGAATGAAAACTTTTTGGCTTCCGATGTGCCCGCTTTCTTAAAACATACCAATAAGGTTCTGTTTTTGGAAGACGGCGAAATGGCCGTACTCCGCGTAGACGGTGTAACGGTGCTTGATAAGGACGGAAAAGCCAAGAAGGTAAAGCCCGTCAAAATTTCGTGGGATCAGCAAACGGCTGAAAAAGGCGGCTACCCGCATTTCATGCTCAAAGAAATCTACGACCAGCCCCAAGCCATTGAAGACACCCTGCGCACCGCACGCACCGATTTTGGCAAAGTGTTGGGCCTGGATACGGAAGGATTGCGCCAACTGCAAAATATTCATATTATTGCCTGCGGCACCGCTTATCATGCGGGTTTGGTGGGCAAGTATTATATTGAGCAGTTCGCCGGGATTCCCGTCAGCGTAGACCTGGCAAGCGAATATAAATACCGCACCGTTCCGCACCGTGTGGACACCTTGGCCATTGCGATCAGTCAGTCCGGTGAAACGGCTGATACAATCGGCGCGGTAAAAAAAGCCAAATCGCTTGGTTTTCGCACTTTAGCCATTTGCAACGTACTGGGTTCTACGCTTACGCGTACGTGTGACAGTACATTTTTTACGCACTGCGGGCCGGAAATCAGCGTTGCCTCCACTAAAGCGTTTACCAGCCAAATTACATCTATGTATGCGCTGGCTATTTTTCTGGGGCACGCCAACGGCAACTTGAGCAAAAACGTATTTGAAAAACTATATACGGAACTGATGGCTCTGCCCAAAGCGATGAGCGAAGCGGTAAAAGACGAATACACCGTCCGCCATTTAACGCGAAAAATTTACAAAGCGGACCGCTTTATCTTTTTGGGCCGCAACGTGAACTTTCCGATTGCTCTGGAAGGTGCGCTTAAATTAAAAGAAGTTTCTTACCGCAGCGCGGAAGGCTTTGCAGCGGGTGAAATTAAGCACGGGCCGATTTCGATTATCGACAAAGGCACCCCCGTTTTTATGCTGATGCCGCACGACAGTCTGTTTGAAAAAATGCTCTCCGCCTGTCAGGAATGCCGCGCCCGCGGCGCGTTTGTGGTGGCGATTACCACCCCGGATGGTGAGAAACAGGCTAAAGCCGTGTCGGATAAAGTAATCTTGGTTCCGCAGGCGAGCGAATTTTTACAGCCCGCGCTTAATGTGGTGCCTCTTCAGTTTTTGGCGTATTGGATTGCCAAACGCTTGGGGTGCGATATCGACCAGCCGCGCAATCTGGCCAAAAGCGTAACGGTGGAATAATATGGAAATCGTCGGCCTGGGAACGGATTTGATAGAGGTTGACCGTATCAAAGCATTTGCGGAAAAACCGGGTGCGCTCGCGCGTATTTTTTCGGATGAAGAAATTGCATACTGCCTGGCGCGCAAAAACCGTTATCAGCATTTGGCCGTGCGTTTTGCCGCCAAAGAAGCCGTATATAAAGCCCTGCCGTTTGACGGCGTGGCGTTTAAAAGTATTTCCGTTGTAAATTTGGAAAACGGCCGCCCGGCGGTGCATGTAAATGACCGCCGGTTCGACGGCCTAACCGTTTTAATTTCACTGTCGCATACTGAACATTACGCAACGGCCTCTGCGGTGGTGTACCGTGATTAAAGATCTTTCGCGCGAGCAGGTTCGTTCTCTCTGGCCCGTCCGTCCGGCGGACGCAAACAAAGGCTCGTTCGGCCGGGTGCTTGTTGTGGCGGGCTCACGCACTATGTGCGGCGCAGGTTTCTTGTGCGCCAAAAGCGCGCTTTTAGCCGGCGCGGGGCTTGTGTTCTGGGCGCTGCCCGCAAGCATGCAGTCCGTATTTGCCGCTGCACTGCCGGAAGTTATCACGCTTCCCTTGCCGGAAACGGACGACGGTTTTTTGTCGGCCGAGGGGTTTGATGCCCTTCAAACCTTTTGCGCTTTGAAAAAGCCTTCTTTAGCCGTTATCGGCCCGGGGATGGGGGAAAGCCCTCTCCTTGGGCGCGTGCTGACAGAGCTTGATTTGCCGCAAATTGTAGATGCGGATGCGCTTAATTTTTTAGCTGTGCAAGACGGAACCTGCTGGCCCCATGCCAAGCCCGTTATTTATACGCCGCATCCCGGTGAAATGGCGCGGCTGTTAAAAACGGATGTCGCGCGGGAAGAATCAACCCGTCTGGAGCAAGTGCAAGAACTGGCCCGCCAAACGGGGGGAGTAAGTTTGTTAAAAGGCCGGGGTACGCTTATTTGCGCCGCAGAGAATGATGAATTGTTAGTGTGGCAAAACACCACGGGTGGCCCGGCGCTTGCCAAGGCCGGCTCAGGCGATGTTCTTTCGGGCGTGATTGCCGGATTGTGGGCGCAATTAGGCTCGCAAAACGGGTTTAACGCGTCAAGCGCACTGTCCGCCGCGTTATGCGGTGTGTATGCGCACGGCCAGGCCGGAGATTTCGCCGCCAAAACATATACGGATTACGGCGTACTGGCCAGCGATACGGCGGAGTATATTCCGCATGCTATAAAAGAGATTTTAAAATAATTTTGTACAGGAGGAAGGTATGAACTCGGTACTTTACGTCGCTTTAATTTTGTTGGGTGCGGCGGGGATTATTTCTTTGCTGACCGTGTGGTTTTGTATGCGCGCGGCCAAAAATGTATTACATCCTGCGTCCAAACGCAAACCGCTGGACGCTTGGCCGGACCAATTCGGCCTGCCTTATGAAAATGTTTGTTTTAAAACAGAAGATAAAGTTCAAATAAAAGGTTGGTTTATCGCCAGCCCGGAATACTCCAATAAAACAGTTATTTTAATGCACGGGTGGGGCATGAACCGCGCAGATATTTTAAAAAATACGTATTTCTTGCGCGACTTGGGTTTTAACCTCTTTTATTTTGATTTCCGCGCGTTGGGCGAAAGCGGAGGCAAGACGAGTTCTATTGGCTATTTGGAACTGAAAGACGTGGCTGCCGCCGTGCGTTTTTTAAAAGAAACGCGTCCGCAATTTTGCGAAAAAATCGGTCTGTACGGTTTGTCCATGGGCGGAATGGTGGCTATTTGCGAGGCCGCACGCAACCCGGAAATCACCTGTGTGGCGGCGGAAGCGTCTTACTATTCGTTTAGGCGGGTGGTATCGCGCTGGGCTTGGGTACACCACCGGGTGCCGTATTTTCCGCTTATTCCGATTATTTTGCATTATATCCGCAAATACTTGGGGGTTAATCCGGAGCGGTACAGCCCTAAATACAACATTCCTAAAATTGCGCCTCGCCCGGTGTTTATTATTCACGGGCGGTACGATAATTTAGTACCCGCCGCCCAGGCTAAACTGCTTTATAAAAAGGCCGGGAACCCCAAAGAAATTTGGTTGGTACCCGGGGCCAAGCATAACAAATGCGCCGAAGTGGGCGGATTTGAATACAAACAGCGGCTGGCGGATTTCTTCCGGCAGCATTTATAATTTTACGCCCGCGTATCCCGCGGGCGTTTTAGGAGCTATATGAAGATTGCAATTTTTGATTTGGACGGTACTCTGTTAAATACGATTGCCGACTTGGCCCACGCTGCCAACCAGGCGCTTAAAACCCTGGGTTTCCCCCAGCGGACGGAAGAAGAATGCGTCAGTTTTGTAGGCAACGGCGTAACGAAATTGTTGGAACGCTCCTTGCCGGACGACGCCAAAACCCCCGGTAATGTGGCGCGTATGCGCGAAGAATTTTTTAAGTATTACGATGCACATTTATGGGACGCTACTTTTGCCTATCCCGGCATGGCAGAACTGTTGGAAGCCTTGCAAATGCGCGGCGTCATGCTGGCGGTAGCCTCAAACAAGTACCAAAGTGCGACAGAACGGCTTGTAAAATATTTTTTTCCGCATGTTCAATTTTTGGAAGTATTGGGCCAGCGCGACGGGGTTCCCACTAAGCCGGACCCGGACATCGTGTACGAAATTCTACTTTCTGCCGGCGCGCGAAAAGAGGATGTCCTCTATATCGGCGATTCGGATGTAGACATGCAAACCGCCAAGAATGCGGGAGTGCGGGTGTGTGCTGTAACGTGGGGGTTCCGTTCCCGGGAATTATTGGAAACTTTCCAGCCGGATTTTATAACGGGTACGCCGCAAGATATTTTGGCGATGATATAGAATTATTTTTTGTTTAAAACGGCTCTGCTTGTAGGCGGGGCCGTTTTTTTGTTGGAATTTTCCAGGCCAGGCGCAGGGTTGTCCATTAGCGTCATTCCCGAGGGTTTCTATCGGGAATCTATTCTTTTTAAAAACGACAGATCCCCGATTACAACTTTAGGGGATGGCGGCGGAAAAAAAGCCCCCCAGCTATGCCAGGGGGCAAATAATTTGCACCATTTATTTATTTGGACAAGTTTTTCCAGGCGGCGGCTTCTTCTTTTAAGGCTTTTTTAGCGTCTTTGGCGGCCTGTTTGGCTTCCGCTTTTTTGGCTTCGGCGGCTTTCTTGTCGGCTTCTTTTTTGGCGGCAGCGTCGGCTTTGGCTTGTTTCAAAGCGGCTTTGTTGGCTTCTTCTTTAGCTTTGGCCTGTTCTTTTAAGGCTTTGGCTTTAGCGGCGGCATCTTCTTTAGCTTGTTTGGCCTTGGCTTTGGCTTCGGCTTTTTTAGCTTCAGAGGCTTTTTTGTCCGCTTCGGCTTTCGCTTTAGCTTGTTCTTTAGCGGCTTTAGCTTTGGCGGCGGCTTCTTCTTTTACTTGTTTGGCTTTGGCTTTCGCATCAGCGGCCGCATTGGTATTTTTAGAAGCGGCGGCTTTGCTGGAGGCTTCTTCTTTGGCGGCTTTTAATTTAGCCGCGGCGGTTTCTTTTTGGGTTTGGATGTTTTTTCTCAAGGCGCTGACTTTGGTTAAAGTGCAGTTGTTAATGCAGGTAACGTCCCCCTTGGTGCAGCCGCAGTTGTCAGCGGCGTAAGCGGCGGCGGTAAAACCGAACGCCAAAGCGAATACGATTACTTTTTTCATGCTTTTGTTTTCTCCTTTAGTTTTAACGTCTATGTTATATATTTTACTAAATTGAAATCAATTTCCCAGCGGGATTTTGCACTAAAACACCTAGGGGGAGGGGGCGTTTTTTGCTAAAATATATATATGGAAACCGTTATCGCCGCGCAAACCCCTTTGTGGATGAACATTTTGTTAGGGATTATTGTGGTTAACCTATTGGTGTGGCCGCTGGCTTCGCGCTGGGTGGAAAGCCATTTGGAATTATTCCTGCTGGGCGTAGGTGCGGCGGCGGTAACCGTCAGCGGCGGGTGGAGCGTGGACTTTTTATACGAAACGCTGAATTACCCCGTCAACGTGGCGTTTATTGTGCTTATCGTCAGCGTTATCTTTAACAATTATTCCCGTTATATTTTTCGCGTATTATTCGCTTTTTTTAAAAAGCTGGAGCCCCGGTACAGTTTCGCCGTACTTATTTTTTTACTGGGGATGACGTCTTCCCTTGTCAGCGTAACGGTGTCCGCCTTGGTATTGGCCGAGGTGTTAAAAGTTGTTAATTTGGAAAGAAACGCCACCGTGCGCATTACGGTATTTGCGTGTTACGCCATTGGGCTGGGCGCGGTGCTTACGCCGCTGGCCGAACCGCTGGGATTAAGCATTAACAACGCTCTTTCCGGGGCGCCGCATTATGCCGATTTTTTCTTTCTTTTAAAACATTTCTTTTGGTGGATTGCTCCCGCCATATTGCTTTTATCCGCCGCGGCCGGTTTTTCGGCCCGCAACGCGGGTACTACCTTGCAAATGCACATCCGCGAAGATAAAGAAACATACGCTTCCATGCTGCGCCGCACTTTGCATATTTATATGTTCGTGGCCGCGCTTAATTTAATCAGCACCGGGCTGCGCCCTCTGGCGCAAAGTACCATTACGCATTTAGGCGGTAAAGTTTTGTTTTTGGCGAATGCGGTGTCCGTCATTATTGATAACGCCACTTTAGCCGCTATCGAAATCGTGCCGTCTATTTCTATGAACGACTTGGTGTACATGGTGATTGGGCTGGCCGCTTTTGGCAGTATGCTTGTGCAGGGCAACTTGCCCAACATTGTAGCCGCCGAAAAACTGGGCATTAAAAGCCGCGAGTGGGCCTCTATTGCCGTACCGACGGGGCTTGTGCTGATGGGCGGTTATTTTATTATTTTGTCTATTCTTTTGTAGGTCTTCCGGCCGGGCGAAGTAGGTCTTTTGGCCCTTGCCGCTTTTTTCCCATACTGCTATGCTGTTAGTATCGCCCGGGCTGCGGGAGGCCCCCTTTTATGAAAAAAATAATTTTGTTGGCTGTGGTTTTTATATATGCGTTTCCGTGTGCGGCGCAAAAGAATCCGTTTAAATGGTGGAAAGGTTTTCGCTCCGCTGCGCGGACCCCGGCTCCGGCCGTACCGTCTTTCCGCGTGGTGCAGGGTAAAATTCTGCCGTCGCCAGGCCGGTCTATGGTATCTGCCAAACAATTGGAGCTGGAAAAATATATCGCCCGCGCCGTGCGTCCCACTTTGCCGGAAAATGTTGCCTTATCTCCCACGCCGGCCAGCCTTCCGCAGGAGATCTATGCCCGCGAGCGTTATAAACACGTGATGGAAAATTTCCAAAAGTTTAAAAAAGAAACGGGTCCCTTTTTATATTACCGCATTAAAGAGGGTTATGGAACCGAGATTCCCTCCGTGCAGAGCCGGGTGTTGCTTCCGGCGGTGGCTGATATGGAGCGGGAATTGCTGCGCTTGGGCGCGACGGTGGACGTGCGGGAGGACGCTCCTCTTGCGTTTGCCCTTGAATATGTGGCCCGCGTGCGGGACGAACTGGCCCCCCTGCTAAAAGGGCTTTCGGGTGCGGACATTTATTTTTCCCGTCAGGACAGAGCTTTTGTGGGGGATGAATTTTATCTGCATGACCCGGAGTTAAAACGATGGAGCAGCATGCTTCGCCGCGGGCAAGCCCTCGCGCAGGCGGAAAAATTACCACAGGGGCTGCGCGTAGCCGTATTAAACGACCGCCGGAGCGTGTTGGAGGAAATGACGAAATCCCACCGTAACGGCGTATTTATCCGCAACGGCGAATTGGCGTGTTTCAGTTCGGCGGCCGACCTTATCGCTTCCGTGCGTTCCGGCAAAAAATACGACATTATTTTAACCGACATTATTGTACCGGGCGGCGGCGGATATTATTTAACCAATATTTTACGCCTGGACGGATTTTCCGGCGCGATTATTGCTTTATCCGCGTATGAACGGGATGATGCTATGGGCCTGGAAATGTTTGAAAGAGGCTTTGACGGTATGTTAAACCTGCCGATTTCCTTTGAACATTCCCCGTTTTGGGCGTCGGACGTAATGCGGGGCCTTAATAAGTATTTGTATCTGCGCCGCCTGAACGGGTGGAGCCGTTAGGAGAAGGAATGAAGAAAACCGTTTGTTTATTATCAGTTCTGTGTATAGCTGCTTCCTGTTTTGCGCAGGGGTGGTGGCGCGGCGGCCGTAAAGCGGTGCAAGCCGTGCGTGCTCCTCTTAATGCGGTGGTAGGGCGGAGGGCAGCTTCCGCGCTTCCGCGCGTACCAAATTTTTCCGTTCCGGCTGCGGCGGTGGAGCGTTACGTGTTTAAATCCGTATCGCCTACTCCTGCCAGACAGTTGGTGTTTACGTGTGATGAAATGCCCTATCGTTGGATTTTGGATTCGGCGGCGGAATATGCCCAAGTGGCGGAACATTTTAAAGTTTTTAAAAAAGAAGCTGATGTGTTTTTATATTACCAATCCAGCGCCTCCGAGAGCCGTACGCTTCACCCGGAAGAAATCTCTCATTGGCGGCAAAAAATTGACGATATGGCGGCGGAATTATCGGCAATCCGTTTGCGTGTGGACGCGGATGATCCTTTTTTGTCTTTTGCGGATGAATACTTGACGTATACCCGCTGGGTGGTGTATCCGCATGCGAAAGATATTTATTTTATTACGCCGCTTCCTCCCCGGGCGGACAGACCTTTTATCCTGCAGGAGTTTTTCTTGCAAAACCCGGTGGAAGTGTCTACCCGGTGGCAGCTTGCCACCGTACGCGCCAAACGCGTTTCCGCTATGCTGCCGCCCGGCTTGCGTGTAGCGGTGGTAAACGATTTTCGCTTTTTTAGACAGCGTGTGGATGAACTGCACCGCCAGGGCCGTTTATTCCCGGACGGAACGCTTCAAACATATGAAGGGGCGGATGATTTGCTGGAAGACGTATTAAAAAACGGCAAAAAATATGATGTAATTTTTACCGATATTATTATTTCCGGCGGTGGCGGCGGGTATTATTTGGCTGCCGAACTGCGCAGGAACGGTTATAACGGTGTGATTATTGCGCTTTCGTCTTATCCGGAAAGCGAAGAGCTGGGCCGGAAAATGTTTGAACGCGGAATGGACGGCATGATCCGGTTGGAGGGCGGTGCGGCGTATAAGCGCGGATGGCCGGCGGATATTATGCAAAAATTACTTAATTATTATCATTACCGCGCCGCCGGCGGCTGGAGCCGCTGACTGGGCAGGACCCAGGAAGACCTAGGTCCAAAGGCCCTTTTTTATTTTAGCCGGGGCTGATATACTAAAATTAAATCCATAACAAAAGGGGACATTATGAATTATACGGCAAAGATTTTAACAAGTTTGATTTGCGCGGGTGTACTCACTCCGTGCGGTTGGGCGCAAGTGCCTCAAGCCGTCAAAGCGGTCCGGGGCGTAAGTTCTGCGTCCGCGCTGGGGCGTATGGACACCCAAGTGGCCGCCGGACAAAAAGCCGTTGCCGCCGCGCGTGCCGCTGCCGCCGCACAAACGGTTCGCACCCCTGTCCGGTCTGCCGCCTCTTCTCTTTCCCGCAACCGCCTGCAATTTGAAAACATTGTTACACGTCCCATTGTGCCCACCGTATCCGCCGATTTGCGGCCCCGTTTGGTGGCTCCGACGCTGCTGCAGACGCAGGAGGTCGTCCGGCACTACGAAACTTTTTTTGCCGACTTGGACAAACTCCGCAAAGAAACCGACCCGTTACTCGGCAACGCACTGCGGGAACATATTAAGTTGTCCGAAACGCTGCACCCGACGGAAGTCGGCTATTATTCCGCCAAACTGCATATGCTGGAACTTCGCGCAGTGCAAATGCAAAAAACGCTTTTTCCGACGGATGAGGCCTTGAAAGAGGCCTTGGAATATATACAAACGGCGTCCATGCACATTAACAAATTCTATACGCCGGAAGTGTCCGAAGTTACCCGCGCTGTCCGTCCGTATGTGCAGGACGAATTTTGGATGGAGTATGATTGGCGCAAAGGCGTGCGGGATGAATCTCTTACCCAATTGCCCGAAAACGTGCATATGGCGGTATTAAACGATACGCAAGATATTTTGTACATGTACAAACAATGGGAACGCGAGGGCCGCTTCCCCAAAGGCTGGAAAGTATCCGTGTATGAAGACACCAAACATCTTTTGGAAGCCCTGGAATCCGGTTCCAAGTTTGATTTGATTATTTCCGATATTAATGTTCCGGGCGGCGGCGGACGGTATTTTGTAAGCCGTCTGCGCGAAATAGGTTCGGAAACCCCCGTCATCGGCTGCAGTATGTACACGCGCGATAAAATCGACTCCGAAGAACTGCACGACATTGGTTTTGACGGCTACATGTATGGCGACGATATGTTTGAAGAATCCGCCGGTTTCTATAAATGGAGCGGATACATTAAAAATTATTATTACTATAAAAGAGTTGGTAATTGGAAACGCTGATTTAAGTTTGAATTAAAAACAAAAAACGGGCACCGCTTCTGTTCTTGACAGACCCCGCCGATGAAGTTATAATGGGGAAAACGGTTCCCGTTTTTATTTTCATGCGAATAATAGTCTTACCGAAGTTAGCCGGACGCAGTTTGCCGTGCCGTATGTTTCACCCACCGTATAGGAGAACTTATGACAGACAGATTCAAACCCGCCGCGCGGATTTTAAAAGACCATCAGTACGACAGTTCCAAACTGATCCCTATCCTCCAAAAAGTGCAGGACGAATATAAATATCTTCCCGAAGATATCATGCGTTTTATCGCCAACGAACTGGAAATTTCTCCCGCCAAAGTGTTTGGCGTAGCCACGTTTTTTGCACATTTTGCCATTACGCCTAAAGGCAAACATATTATTAAAGTGTGCAACGGCACCGCCTGCCATGTAAAGGGCTCTTCCTTCGTAATCAACACCGTAAAAGATATTTTGAAATTAAAAGACGGGCAAGACACTACCGATGACATGATGTTTACGCTGGAATGCGTTTCCTGTCTGGGTGCGTGCGGCTTGGCCCCCGTTATGGTACTCGACGACGTGGTACACGGACAGATTACCCCGGCTAAAGCGGCCGAACTGATTGATTCCATTGTCAAAGCGGAGGCCCAACATGGCAACTAAAAATATCGAAAACATCGCACAGGAATATAATTCGGCCTATAAAAAAATTACGGGCCGCGTAGTTATTTGCGGCGGTACGGGGTGTATCGCGGGCGGTTCATTAAAAGTTTACGAAGCGTTCCAGGCAGAAATGGAAAAACGTAAAATCGGTTTTTGTCTGCAAATTACCAAAGACTGCCACGAAAACTATTTAAGCCTCAGTGGCTGCCGCGGTTTCTGCGCGCAGGGGCCGCTGGTCAGCGTGGGCGATATTTTTTACACCAAAGTAAAACCTGAAGACGTGGCGGAAATCGTCGAAAAAACACTTTTAAAGGGCGAAGTGATTGACCGCCTTCTCTACCATAACCCGGCTAATGACCAAAAAGCCAAAACCGTAGGGGACATCCCTTTTTATTCCCAGCAGGAACGCATTTTGCTGCACGACTGCGGACGCATTAACCCTGAGGACATCAACGAATACATAGCCCACGGCGGCTACGCCCAGGCCAAACGCGCGTATACGGAAATGACGGACGAAGACGTCTGCAAAGAAATGATCGCTTCCGGCCTGCGCGGGCGCGGCGGCGGTGGTTTTCCAACGGGTAAAAAATGGGATTTAACCCGCGTGGAACCCGGCCCGAAAAAATACGTCATCTGCAACGCCGACGAAGGCGACCCGGGCGCGTTTATGGACAGAAGCGTTATGGAAGGCAACCCTAACGCTGTTTTGGAAGGCATGATGATCGCCGCGCGCGCAATCGGCGCGGACGAAGGTTATATTTACGTGCGTATGGAATACCCGCTCGCTATTCAGCGCGTGCGCACCGCCATTAAACAAGCCGAAGAGTTGGGCATTTTGGGTGAAAATATTTTCGGCTCCGGCAAAAATTTTAAAATCAACGTAATGGAAGGCGCGGGTGCGTTTGTCTGCGGCGAAGAAACGGCTTTAATCGCGTCCGTGGAAGGCAAACGCGGTATGCCAAAAATCAAGCCGCCTTTCCCCAGCCAGTGCGGTTTGTTCGGCAAACCGACGGTTATCAATAACGTGGAAACATTGGCTACCGTCGCTAAAATTTTAGAGATGGGGGCGGAAGAATTCCGCAAAATTGGTACGCTGGGCAGCCCCGGCACCAAAACATTTGCCGTTACGGGCCATATCGCCAACACCGGTCTTGTGGAAGTTCCCATGGGCACCACGCTGCGCCAAGTGATTGACGACGTGGCCGGCGGTACCACCAATGACGACGGAACCGTTAATAAAGCCGCTTTTAAAGCCGCGCAGATTGGCGGCCCGTCGGGCGGGTGTTTAACCAAAGAACATTTGGATCTGCCGCTTGATTTTGACTCCTTAAAATCCGCTGGCGCTATGGTAGGTTCCGGCGGGCTTGTAGTCATGAACGATAAAACGTGTATGGTAAACGTGGCGCGCTTCTTCCTGGAATTTACCCAGCGCGAATCGTGCGGTAAATGCGTGCCGTGCCGCGAAGGTACGGAGCAGATGCTTACCATGCTTAACGATATTGTGGAAGGCCGCGCAACACTCAAAACGCTTGAAAACTTGGAAGACCTGGCCAAAGCGGTGCAGAAATCTTCGCTCTGCGCGCTTGGCAAAACGGCGCCGAACCCGGTTCTTTCCACGCTTAAACACTTTAAAGAAGAATACCTCGCCCACGTGGTGGACAAACGCTGCCCCGCCGGCGTATGCAAGGCGCTGGCGCGCTTTGAAATCGTGGCGGACAAATGCAAAGGCTGCGGCATGTGCAAGCGCGCGTGCCCGGTGCAGGCCATCAGCGGCGAAGTGGGCAAACCGCACCACATCGACCCCAAAAAGTGCATTAAATGCGGCGGATGCAAATCCACCTGCAAATTCGGCGCGGTCGTGACGGGCGCATAACCACGGGAGAGCGTATTATGGAAAACGAAAACTTTGTTACTATTGAAGGCAAAAGAGTTGCCATTGAAGGCGAAAAAAACTTGTTGGAATTGGTGCGCAAAGCACATTTTAACATTGTAACTTTCTGCTACCACCCCGAACTGGCCGCCTACGGCGCGTGCCGTTTGTGCTTGGTGGAAGTGGAAGGGATGGGAATCGTGGCTTCCTGCACGGTGGCCCCGAAGCCGGGGATGAAAGTGCGCGTAAACAGCGACGAAATCCGCAAACTGCGCCGTATTAATTTGGAGCTTTTGCTTTCGTCGGGGAACCACGACTGTACGCTTTGCAGTAAATCCAACAACTGCAAACTGCAAAAGCTGGCGAAGGACTTGGACGTAACCGAAATCCGCTTTAAATCCAAAAAGCTGGACAGCCATAAAGACGCCACCTCGCCCGCCTTGGTGCGCGACCACAGCAAATGCATTTTATGCGGCAACTGCGTACGTATTTGCAACGAAGTACAGGGTATCGGCGCGATTGATTTTGCGTTCCGCGGCTTCCGCTCCAAAATCGCCACTGCGTTTAATAAGGAGCTTGGACAAAGCCACGAATGCGTGTCCTGCGGCCAGTGCGCCCGCGTCTGCCCGACCGGGGCGTTAATGCCCAATTCTTCGGAAATTGAAGAAGTGTTTAAAGCCATTAACAATCCTGCCAAGAAAGTGGCTGTACACATCGCTCCTGCCGTGCGCGTGGGGTTAGGAGAAATTTTCGGCCTGCCGCAAGGGCAAAATGTAGACGGCAAAATCGCGGCCGCGCTTCGCATGCTGGGGTTTGACTATGTCTACGACACCGCGTTCGCGGCCGATTTGACGATTGTGGAAGAAGCCACCGAGTTTTTGGAGCGCTTCAAAAAAGGCACGAATCTGCCGCAGTTTACCAGCTGCTGCCCGGCGTGGGTAAATTATGTGGAAAAATTCGCACCCGAGTTTATCCCCAATCTGTCCACCGCGCGTTCGCCCATGCAGATGATGGGCCCGATTTTAAAAGCCGACTTTGAAGAAAAAGGCGGCAAGCGCGAAGATTTGGTAGTTGTGGCGGTGATGCCGTGCTCGGCCAAAAAGTCCGAAGCCAAACGCGGTGAGTTTTACGTGGATAACAACCCGGATACTGATTACGTGGTTACCACGGTCGGCCTTGCGCGCATGATTAAAGAAGCGGGCATTGATTTCGCCAACTTGGAAAACGAATGGTTTGACATGCCGTTTGGTTCCAAAACGGGCGCGGGCGTTATTTTCGGCGCGTCCGGCGGCGTAATGGAAGCGGCTCTTCGCTATGCTTTGGCGGAGTTGGACCCGGCCAACGCCCGCAGCGTTAAGTTTACCAGCCTGCGCGAAAGCAAAGTATTTAAGGAAAAAACTATTACCATCGGTGACGTAAAAATCCGCACCGCGGTAGTCAGCGGCCTTAAAAACGCGCGCAAATTGTTGGACGATATTAAAGCCGGTAAAGACCATTACGACTTTATTGAAGTAATGTCCTGCCAGGGCGGATGCGTGGCCGGGGCCGGCCAGCCGCAGTTTGACGGCTGGGCTCCGCGCAAAAAACGCGCCGAAGGCTTGTATCAGGAAGATACGGAACTGGCTTACAAATCGCAGGACAACAGCGGCGTGCTTGCCTTGTATGGGCGCATTTTGGATAAGGTGGGTGGTAAGGTGGCGCACCAGTTGCTTCACACGCACTATAAAGACAAAAAGGACCGCACCGGACAGAAGTAGGGATAACGACTGGTGTTAACTGACGGTTTATGCACAACGGATAAGAAAGAGATTTCTTATCCGTTGTTGCTTTTAGTGCCAACCATTTGCCAAATTCTGTTATCTTGTGCGTCCCTTGCCCTTGACGTGGCTACAGCCACGCCTGTACGGGCAACTAGCCCGCACAATCTAAAGCGAATTTGACAAATCAGGCAATCATCTGTTGTGTTATTCTGTTCTGCACTCCTGAGGAATAAAGGAGTAAGGAGTGTTGTTGAACCCGCCCTTTTGCCCTGTCCATAAAAAGCGGACAAAACGGACAAGATGTTTTATTTGTTTGAGCGAAGCGAGTTGTAAAACATCCCGTTTTGGTGTGCTTTTTATAGGGTGTAGGGCGGCACTCTTTTTGTTACTTTTTCTAGTGATAGAAAAAGTAAGGAGAAAGCCTTGACCCGTTTTTTTTTTTTGATACCATGAACAAAAGTCGTCATTCCCGAGGGTTGTAGCCGGGGATCTGGTATTATTAAGGTTATGCCGAGATGTTTTTGCTCGGCATCTACTGATTATTTATAAAGTAGATCTTGAGTGACAACCTCTCAGGATGACTAATGGGATTGTCATCCCCGAATGTTGGCGGCACCCTGCGGGCCGCCAAACACCTCAGGATGAGATATTTATTTTTGAGGTATCAAAATGAAAGGTTTTACGCTTATAGAGTTGTTGGTCGTTGTCTTAATCATTGGTGTTTTATCCGCTGTTGCGTTGCCGCAATACCAAAAGGCGGTGGAAAAAAGCCGTATCAGTGCGCTTTTCCCCATAGCGCGTGCGCTGGAAACGGCCCAAAAAGCCTATTATATGGCAAACGGCGCGTTTAGTAACGAGATGAGCAACTTGGATATAAGCGTGCCGCTCCCGCATTCCGGCACTCCCGCGTGTGAATTGGCACATGCTTCTTCCGATTCGTCCCGTTGGGATGAGCAAACCGTAGTAACGCTTAATAACCGTCCGTCCGCCGGTTCGTATTTTGTGGCGGCGGCCAGGCATACAGGGCCTTTTACGTGTTCGGGCATTAAAATCCCGCTGGCGGATGTGGCCTCTTTAGAGCCGGGACGGGTGTATTGTTACGAACATGTCCGTGGATTTACGGGAACGGCGGGAGATTTCTGCCAGAAACTAATGAACGGCACATACGTTACTTCGTTTGATTCCTGCCGTTTTTACGCCATACCCTAGTACAGCGCACAGCATCTAAATTTGCTAAAATATACTTATGGAAAAATCGGCGTTGTGCCCGTTGGACGGCCGCTACGGCGGCAGACTGGGCGCGCTCAGAAGTTGCATGGGCGAAGCCGCCTTTTCCGCATCCCGTTTACGTGCCGAATGTACATGGCTGGAAACTCTTTCCTCCTTAAAACTTCCGCATTTTAACCCTTTAACTGAACCTGAAAAAAAACTGTTGGCAGACGTTTGTAATTTGTCGGAAACCGATTTGGCCGTTTTGCGCGCAATTGAGTTTGATGGTTACAAAAATATTCCCGCCACACGGCACGACGTAAAAGCCGTGGAATACTTTTTAAAACTGCGTTTGGCAGATAGCTCTTTGGCGGACCGCTTGGAGTGGTTTCACTTCGCTTTAACAAGTGAGGATATCAACAGTGCGGCGTATGCCATGCTTCTTTCAGACGGGCTTGAAAAAGCCCTGCTGCCCGCTTTAGAAAGTATTTATAAAGAACTTGTTAAACTGGCCCGCAAAGAGGCGCGCTCCGTTCTGTTGGCGCGCACGCACGGCCAGCCCGCGGTGCCGACGACGTTTGGCAAAGAAATCCGCGTATTTGCGGAGCGTTTAAAACGCCAAATCAAACAATTAAAAATGCGCGAAGTATCTTGTAAATTTGGCGGTGCGGTGGGCAATTACAACGCGCATACGGCGGCGTTTGGCAAAATTAACTGGCCGCGCGCCGCGCAGAAATTTGTGGCGAAACTCAACCAGGGCCGCAAAATTAAAATTTTCTTAAGCCCTCTTTCCACGCAGGTGGACAACCGCGATTCTTACGCCGAAATTTTTGACAACCTCCGCCGTGCCAACGTAATTTTATTGGATTTCTGCCAGGATATGTGGCGTTATATTTCTGGCGGCCTTGTGCGCCAAAAAACCGTGGCGGGCGAGGTGGGTTCCTCCACCATGCCGCAAAAAGTAAACCCGATTGATTTTGAAAACGCCGAAGGTAATTTGCAGCTGGCGGACGCACTGTTTGAATTGTTTTCGTGCAAGCTTCCAGTGTCGCGCCTGCAGCGGGACTTGTCGGACTCTACTGTTCTTCGCAATATGGGCGTATCGTTCGGTTACGCGCTGACGGCTTATCTGTCCGTTTTAAAAGGGCTTTCTAAAATTTCGTTTGACCGTATACTTGCGCGGAAAGAATTAAATAATCACCCCGAAGTGCTTGCCGAAGCGGTGCAAACCGTTTTGCGCGCGGCGGGTGCGGATAAACCGTACGAAAAACTGCGCGATTTTACCCGCGGGCGTACGCTGACGCTGGAAGCCTTGTGGGAATTTATCTGCGAACTGGATATAGACGATTTAACAAAAAACAGCCTGCTTTTGCTGTCGCCGGAAAGTTATACCGGCCTGGCGGCGGAACTGGCGGAGGGAGATTATGATTGATATTGTTTGCGGCGGCCAAGCCGGCGATGAAGGAAAAGGGAAGATTTCCGCGTATTTGTCCTATAAAGGCGAATACGATTATTGCGTACGCGTAGGCGGCCCCAACGCGGGGCATACCGTGGTGAAAGACGGTAAATCCTACACGCTTAAAAACATTCCGTCCGGGTTTTTAAACCCCAAAACCAAATTGGTATTGGGCGCGGGCGCATATACTAAAACGGAGTGGTTATTGGACGAAGTGAACTTTACCGGCACGCGCGACCGCTTAATTATCGACCCGTACGCCGTATTGATTTCCGATGAGCAAACCGCCGCTGAAAAGAACGCCGCGCATTTTATGCAGCACATCGGCAGTGTGGGTACCGGGCTTGGGCAGGCGGTGCGCGAACGCATTGAACGGCGTGAGATTAAGTTTGCCAAAGATGAGCCTTTGCTTAAGGATTTTATCCAGGACGTACCCGAACTGTTAAACAAAAATTTGGATAACGGCGGCCAAATCCTGTTGGAAGGCACGCAGGGTATTAAACTTTCCCTCATGCACGGGGAATACCCGTTTGTAACATCCCGCGATACGACGGCCAGCACTTTTTTGGGCGAAGCCGGCCTTGGCCCCAAGAGTGTGCGCGACGTGTATGTGGTGTTTAAACCCTATATCACCCGCGTGGGCCCCGGCCCGTTGGAACATGAAATGACCGATGAAAAAGAGCTGGAAATTTATCATACCAAAGGGCACGAAATCGGCAGCGTCAGCAAACGCTTGCGCCGCATTGGCGCGTTTGAAAAACGCTCCGCTTCGCGCGCGATTATGATTAACAACTGTACCAAAATCGCCATTACGCATATTGATATGTTCCCCGGCAACGACCGCGTGAAAAAGTACGAAGATTTCACGCCCGAAGCCAAAGCGTTTTTGGACGGTTTAAAACAGCTTTCGGCCGAAGTGTATCCGCACCCGGAAATTTCCATTATTTCCACGGGGCCGGATATGGAAGATACGCTGGTGTTGTAATAAACAGGTTTATTTGAAAGAGCGGAAGATGTCTTCCGCTCTTTTTTTGTTGAAAAAAACAAGTGGAGCACTTGCGGTTTGTAAGAGGGCGATAATCTAGACTAGTGTGGCTTAAACTAGTCTGTTGAGCGCGGACAAGCTCCGCGGCCTGGAAGGGTCTTGCAGACTGGCGGATACCCCCTATGGTGTTCCTTTCTAACGAAAAGCACCGTCTGTTGCGATCCCCTGGACAAGGCCAGCGTGCCTGCCCCTAGCAAGGGGGTTGACTCGTTTTTTTT
>JAAGKN010000612.1_pt1 | contig 107183 bp, 96 predicted proteins | sample 6206371 | NCBI WGS metagenome assembly JAAGKN01 (sample SAMN11533720, study PRJNA540317) | gut metagenome | isolation source: fecal pellets from male and female animal of same cohort | host: Peromyscus leucopus | place: USA:CA | collected 2017
GTTAAGATATCAAGTGATTTTTGAATGGTGACTGATTCCTCTTTATCCGATAGACAGCTGATTTTCACATATCCTCTATGTTCGGCATGCTTTGGCGATATCTGTTGGGCTACATTCTCGTACATATCTGCATATCCCAGGTTTATTGCAATTGCTGAAAACAGAGTGTTGTTGAAACGGATAACATCAGCAGATGAACGCCAATTTGTATTCTCGGCAAGAGTGTTGCCGCTGATAGTTGCACGACCACATACCTCTGGCTCAGTATGCAGATTGTGAAGCAACGATGGGTCGCTGTTTCGGAAGCGATAGATACATTGCTTTTCATCGCCAATCACTAAACTATCATAATCATACGAGAGGCTTTCCTTGATAAGCGGGCGTAGGTTCTGCCATTGGCTAAATGAAGTGTCTTGGAACTCGTCAATCAGATAGTGATGATACCATAGACCAACACGCTCATAAAGAAATGGAGTATCCTCATTGCCTATTATTTTTGCCAGTAGCGCATTAGTGTCACTTAGCAAAATGGTGGAATTCTCTCGACGGTATTTGTCAATATAGTTTATTATGGTTGAAAACAATCCTAATTGATATAGATTGTCTGATATGATGTTTAGCAACCGTACATTTTCATAACTAAATGTGCATCGCTCAACGGCTTCGGATATTAGGCCATCGATATGCTCAGTGCGCAGATAGGCATTCTTACTGCTTTTCTTATATGCATTTTCAATGTTTTCCCGGACTTTTGTGATTCCGCTTTGCAATTTGTCGGATGAATCAGGACTATATCCGGTAGCGCTCCAGTTTTTTAAGGTTTTCAGAAATGTTTTGTTTATTACATCTCCTGAATCAAGTCCATTTTGTTCTATGGCACTGATGGCATCGGCACAAGCCCTGATGGTCTCTTTCTTGATGGCGTTTTTACGGGAAAACACCGTATCCTTGAACTCCTCAAATCGGGCGATATCGGAAAGATACTCCACAATTAGAGACTCGTTTTCTCGAAAGGTATCGTCCGTTATGTCGCCGATAAACTTAACAAACTCATCATGTACATTTGACGAGCGGTTGAACAGATTGAATGATTTGCCATTTTCAATCAGCTGAGTCATGTAGTTCGATAGCCATTTCACTAAATGACCTGAGCGTTGGGTTGTTGTATCGTGATTTAAATCCTGAAGCAGGTTGTCTACACTCATTGAAATCACAGTGCTGTCGTCAAGCTCAACATCGTAATTTCCCGATACTTCGGCTTCATGTGCAAATGAACGGAGTATCAGTTGGAAGAATGAATCAATCGTAGAGACACTAAAAAAATTGAAATCATACAGGAGGTCATGCAGCACATCTTTGGCGCGGGTCTTTAGCTCCTCAGGAGTGCACTTGAACGTCTCGCACAAGTCTTTTTCATAAGGGCTTTTTTCTGTCCATCCGACCTCACATCCGGCTATCACTGCTAATTCATGGATTATGCGGCTTTTCATTTCCTCGGTAGCCTTGTTAGTGAAGGTTATAGCGAGGACCGACCTATGGCTGTTGTTAAAATGGCGGCTGAGGACATAATCACCGTTTTCGTTTTTATGTCCCAGTATCAGTTTGATGTATTCACGAGCAAGTGTGAATGTTTTCCCAGAACCAGCTGAAGCCTTGTAAATGTTTATCACTCGTTATTTTACTTTGTATCCCATTTCTTTTAGGATGGTCTTGGTGTCGTTAACTCTATCCCCTTGAATCAGAATTTCTCCGGCACGTGCCGAGCCTCCGGTGGCAAGCTTTGATTTCAATTTTGCTGCGATTTCCTTTAGGCAAACATCGTCACATGTGAAACCAACTACAATGGTGGCAACTTTCCCTTTTCGTCCTTTCTTGTCTAAGAGAACGGAAAGAGTATCGGTTTTTGCAGGCTTTACGCTTGTATCTTCCTGTTCATTTGATGTTTCCTCATAGGGCAACTCGCCGTTAGCCACTTTTTGGCTTAATAAATCTTTCCAATCCATGTCAAATTTTTAGTAAGTTTGAGCAGAATCTAATGTAACATCCAAATCATGGTCCGCCGGAATATCAGTCGGATTATCGAGCGAATGGACTATTGATGAAAGTGTCATGACATACTTGTCATCTTCTACCGGAAGGTTTTGATAGAACATCCGGGCTGAATCGGCATTCACAGTGAACGCTTCACGGTAACACTTGGCAGCAAGTTCCACAACCTCCGGGTCATCCGTACGGTCGTTAAGCTGCATGTACAGTAGTGAAAGACGTGCCCATTCTGTGGCTGATACATTATCCTTTGATGATGCCCCGACAAGTTTGTCACATATCTCACGTGTCGCGGATACATCATCTGATGCAAGTGCCAGTTCTGCCGTAGCGACATCCTCAGAGATAGAGTGTGAGCCATTGCAGGAGGCTGTAAGCACCAATGTGGCAAGAATAATGGATATACGTATGCGTTTCATAAGTTAAAAAGAGGAGATGATATATGGTTTTTACATTTTATTCGGTACGTCGGTGGAAGATGTATGATACATCATTTTGCTCTAATTGTAGTGAGAACTCATTATGTTCCGCTACTTTTCGGGCAATACGTTCCGGTATATTGCCAATCAGAGTGCTGTCCCCTGTGAAATGCAAAGTTGATGAGTCAAGAAGCATTATAAGCGAATCGTTTTCAACATTCCAGGTGCCCTTTACGTCAAATGACAATACGCCGGGCTTGATAGCACGGATGAGGCAGGTGGCGTTTGGATTTAGCTCCATTACTGGTTCGTTTTGTGACACTTCCGGGTTATAGTAAACGCCTACAATTTCTTTAGCCTCCGGACTAAGTTTGCTACAGCCGCACAACGCTGTCAAAAGAGCGAGTGACAATGTGGGTAAAAACGGTTTCATGACCAATTACTAAATTTTTATAGTGTGCTTGCTTGGATAACTACCATGCAGAACAATTACAAAATTAGCAAATCTGCTCTCACTCTCCAAATTTATTTTACTGTTTATAAACACAGATTTCACGATTATACATAACCGTGAAATCTGTGTTGTTGTAGTATTACCGAGGATGCGGAGATAGGTGATAGGTTGAATTAGATAGTACCTATTATTTCATTGATGTCTTTGATGTTATGGCGGATGCAGTACTCATTCATGAATTCTATTACTTTCATTGTGACTGTCGGGTCAATGAAATTGGCAGTACCTATTTCTACTGCAGTGGCGCCCGCAAGCATAAATTCGATGGCGTCACGACCGTTCATGATGCCTCCAAGTCCTATCACAGGAATCTTCACAGCTTTTGCGGTTTGCCATACCATTCTCACTGCTACCGGGCGCACGGCAGCACCTGATAGACCTCCGGTGATGGTGGAGAGGTGTGGACGACGACGTTCAACGTCTATTGACATTCCCATAATGGTGTTAATGAGAGAAACAGAATCAGCACCTTCCGCTTCAACTGCTTTGGCGATGTCGGCAATTGATGTGACATTAGGTGATAGTTTTACTATCAGTGTTTTAGGGAAAGCTTCTCTTACTGCTTTTGTCACTGCGGCTGCTCCTGTTGTAGTGGTGCCAAAAGCCATTCCGCCTTCCTTTACATTGGGGCAGGAGATATTGACTTCAATAGCATTTACTTTATCGAGAGATGCCAGCCGGTGTGCGGTCTCAGCGTAATCTTCAATCTTGGCTCCTGAGACATTCACAATCAGCTCGGAGTCATAATGCTTTATACGGGGGTAAATGTTTTCGATAAAATAGTCTACCCCTTTGTTCTGGAGTCCTACAGCATTGAGCATGCCGGAGGGTGTCTCCACCATTCTGGGATAATCGTTACCTTCGCGAGCATTGAGTGTGGTGCCTTTGATTATATATCCTCCTAACTTGTTCAAATCGATGAAAGGAGAGAATTCTTCTCCATATCCGAATGTGCCAGAAGCGGTAAGCACCGGATTTTTTAATTTGAGATTGCCTATATTAACTGAAAGATTTGACATAAATTCGAAATTAAAATAGTGGGGTGATTGTAATCATTACTCATTCCAGGTGAGCTGGTTGATATTGAACACCGGTCCTTCTGTGCAGACGCACACATTGCCTTTGACCGTTTTTTCAACACAACACAAACAAGCTCCTAAACCGCATGCCATCATATTCTCTAAAGAAACCTCACATTCAGTGCCTGATGCGTAGGCAATCTTGGCAATTGCTTTCATCATTGGAGCTGGTCCGCAACAATAATAGCGATATGATTTTTCTTGCATCACTTGGTGCGCTGTAACCAATCCTTGGGTGCCAATGGAACCGTCTTCGGTGCAGATATGCACTTCTCCTACCTTCTGAAAGTCTTCTATCTCAAGTAAATCTTTGGAACTTCTGGCTCCAAGTAGGAACTCTGGTTTTAAGCCGGCTTTTTTCAGTATCTTGCCAAGATAAAGTAGTGGAGCCACACCTACGCCTCCACCGATGAGAAGTAGACGGGAGTCTGCGGGCGCATCAGTCGAAAACCCATTCCCAAGTGGCAGCAAAATGTTTATGATAGAATTTTCTTTGCTTTTTATTAATGCGTCTGTGCCTTTACCTGCATTGCGGACCAACAAATCAATAGTGTTGGCTGCCATATCAACATCGTTAATGGAAATAGGGCGTCGCAAAAATACCCCTGGGGTTTCAACTGCCACTTGTACGAACTGCCCGGGAAGAATTTCAGGCAACTTGCTGCCGTCGGCAGGTGCAAGTGTCAATCGTGAATAAAGAGTATTAATCTTATGGTTCTTTACGAGAATGAAATCTTTGACTTGTTTCACGGTGTTGTGGTTTATGTTTAATACTTAATTTTCGAGCAGGTTCCATTCATATTGGAATATGGTATACTAATATTGCATGGTTGTTAAATATCAAAGAGAGATTATTATTTCGCCCTTTTTATTTATGTGTCGGAGGAGAGGGATATCTATATTATAAAATACTATATTCCTTGTCATTTTGAGAATATGATGGATTTCTGTATCAAAGGTCTCTGCTGAATTTGCAAATAAGATGGTCTTGTTAGTACAAATCAGTTAAGAGTTATATAAGCGCAAAATTACAATATAAAATCAGAATAACAAAGATGAAGAATAAATTTGAAATTCAATGGAGGGCAAAGCTGATAAATTGCTGACTTCTGTTTGCATAATCTCAAGAAAAAATCTAACTTTGTTGCATCTTGGATACTTAGGTGTATTTTGAAATTTTATTGTAACACCATGAAAATATTTAAAATTTTATTATGTGCGCTGTTTGCGTGCGGGGTATGCCACGCCGCCGATGACAACAGCCAGTTTAAGGGAAAAACTATCTGTATGCTTGGGGATAGTTACGTCAGAAATCATAAACGCCCGTTTGCCGAGTCATGGCATGCTAAATTAGCGGAGAAACTTGGGATGAATTATGTGAATTTCGGTAGAAATGGAAGTAGCATTGCATTCGACCGCACTGCTGATGGGTTTGGTCCGGCTATGACAGAACGTTATTTGACAATGCCTGATAGCGCAGACTATGTAATTGTGATAGCCGGGCATAATGATGCTGATTATGTTCGTAAAAATGGTGGATGGGAGAAGTTTCAAGCCGGGTTGGATTCGCTATGCGCTGGGTTGAGGGCGAAATACCCATCCTCACGTATTGGGTTTGTAACCCCATGGGGTGTTGACCGTCCATACTTCAAGGAGGTAGTTGCAGAGATACACCGAGTGTGTGACCTTTACGGTATTCCGGTACTTGATGTGTCGTCATCTGATATTATTAAGGTGAATGGCCCAGATTTTCGTGCGCAATATTTTCAAGGACCGAATGATACCGCACATCTTAATGACCGTGGGCATGACCTGATGCTTGAGACGGGAGAAAAGTTCTTGCGAAAGCTGTCAGAGCTTAAAATTTGTGGCAAAAAAGCCGGCGAGAACACTATTGTGCCTTGCGATACTTCATTCACTGCTTATTCTACCTATATAAAGGTAAGAAAATATCATCCTGAGGTGTCTTTGGCTCAGGCAAATCTTATGGAGGGTTTGAAGGAATACAAAGATGTGGTGTATACTACTTACAAGGATACCCCTTATGGTAATAGGGATATGCATGTCGATATATACAGACCTGATAATGATAACGTTTATCCTGCGCTGATTATGATTCATGGCGGTGGATGGAATTCGGGAGATAAGTCTTTGCAGGCTCCTATGGCTCAACGTATTGCTGCCAATGGATATGTCACGATTCCTGTTGAGTACCGTATGATTCAAGAAGCGAGATATCCGGCAGCCCTCCATGATATAAAAACAGCTGTAAGATGGGCTCGCGCCAATGCCGCAAAGTATGGGATAGACCCTGATAAAATAGCGGTTTCAGGTTGTTCTGCTGGTGCTCAGCTCGCCACTTTGGTCGGGGTGACAAATGGTTCGAAGAAACATGAGGGAAATGGCGAATGGTCGGATGTTACAAGTGATGTACAGGCTGTCGTTAATATGGATGGAGTCGCTACATTTGTATCGGAGAATAATATCGCAGATGCCAACGACCGTTTGGAGAAAAAAGGTGTCATGCCTGTAAATGCCATGTGGCTTGGTGGAATGTATGACCAAGCAAAGAAGAATTGGGAAGAAGCGTCTGCTCTGCTATGGATAACTGATAAATCAGCGCCAATATGTTTCATAAGTAGCGGTTTGCCCCGTTATAGCGATGGCAGAGACGAGCTTGTAAATATCTATAAGAAAAAAGGTATAGCAACAGAATGTAACAAGATTCCTGTTGATGTTCATCCATTCTGGTTTTTCCATCCATGGGTAGATACAACAGTGGGCTATGCTGTCAAGTTCCTTGATAAAAGATTCAAGAATTAGCATGATTTGTGCAAGAAATTCATAACATATTATCATAATGAAGAATATTTTAAAAATAGCCTTGCTTTCTGGTTGTGTTTCAACAGCACTGTTGTCGGAAGCTAAAGAGTTTAGGGTGGTGGACTATGGTGTTTCTACAGACAGCACTATAGTGCAGACCGCAAAACTGCAGTCTGTGATTGATATTGCTGAGGCTGAAGGTGGAGGCGAGGTTGTGCTTACAAAAGGTACATATCTTTCCGGGGCGCTGTTTTTCAAGCCTGGTACTTCATTGGTGCTTCAGGATGGAGCTGTACTCAAAGGCTCTGACAATATAGAGGATTATCCGTTGATTCCGTCACGTATGGAAGGTCGCAGTATATATTATCATGCTGCACTTGTGAATGCTTACCATGTCGATGGATTCAAAATATCGGGTACAGGAACAATTAACGGTAATGGCTACAAATTCTGGGTTCAGTTCTGGAATCATGTCGAAAAAGCTCGTGTTGAGAATCGGGCTTGGACCAATCTTGAAGTGCGTCGTCCACGACTTGTGTTTCTTTGGGGATGTGACAATGTTGTATTATCAGGAGTTAGGTTGATTAATTCTGCTTTCTGGACCACGCATCTTTACCAGTGTCAGGATGTGCTTATAGAAAATTGCGAGGTATACGCACCAGCCGAGCCTGTCAGGGCTCCGAGTAGCGATGCTATTGACCTTGATGGTTGCCGTAGGGTGACAGTGAGAGGCTGCTATCTGAACTGTGATGATGACGGAGTCTGTATGAAGGGAGGAAAAGGTGTGTTTGCTCACAAGTCAATGGAAAATGGGATGGTTGAGGATATCCTGGTAGAGAACTGCACTTTTGGTCCTAATCTTCATGGTATCATTACTCTTGGTAGCGAATGTTTTCATGCTAAAAATATAGTGTTGCGCAACTGCAAATTAGAAAATGAGTGTTCGCTATTGCGATTGAAAATGCGTCCCGACACTTATCAAACTTATGAAAACATTACGATAGAGAATGTAACCGGGAAATGTGGCACTCTCATTGAGATGCTACCATGGAAACAGTTTTTTACACTTGAAGGGACAAATGAACATCCAATCGGTGTAGTTAAAAATGTGACCATGAAGAATATCAATGTTTCATGTGACAATCTTGGCGCTATTGCTGGAAATAAGGATGATTCCGTTACTGATTTTAGGATGGAAAATATAACCGTCAAGGCTGCTTCAGATGTGTTCCATTGCAACTATCCAACTGTAAAACTTATTAATGTAAAAGTTAATGGTCATGCTCCGGTTATAGTAACTGCTGATGAGGATGATAAGGATAAATTGAATTATGATTTGCGAGACCTTGATAAGGCAAATGAAAAATAGTTAAGATAATTGCGATTATCGGTTTTTAATAACAGCTGCTTAAATATTAGGGCATTAGAATTCTTCTGATTCTGATGCCCTGATTTTTTATTCTGCTAAGTGTTTGTATAGCTTGTTATATCAGGAAAATTTAGTAACTTTGCAGTGTGTTAGACATAACTGAACATATTGAGTATTTGTTGTTGCACCATGATTGCGTTGTGGTGCCTGGTTTGGGCGCATTTTTGATGAATGTGACCCATGCTTTTTATGATTCTAAGGCAGGTCAGTTCTATCCGCCACATCGTTCATTGGGATTTAATCCGGAGGTGAGACATAATGACGGTCTTTTAGCAGCAAGTATAAGCCGAAAGGAATGCATAGGGATTGAAAATGCCAGAATGTTGCTTGATGCAGAGGTCGCAGCTATGCGTCACCAGCTTGAATTTACAGGAGAAGTCTCGATGGGGAATCTTGGTATACTTTATAAAGGCGCAACCCCTGACGCTCCTGTCTTTGAACCTTCGAAATACTCTATTACTTCTCTACGGTATGCTGGCTTGAATTCTCTAAATGTAAAGCCTATTGTTCAGACTGAGGATGTGATGTCCATCGCAAATGATTCCCCTCGTATCTTGTCAATACCAACACCTTTGAAGATTGTTGCTTCAATTATTGTGATTATGGTAGGACTGGGGATACTTTATTCAACTACAGGTCTTGTGCGTAGTCCAGAAGTGACATTTGCTTCGCTTGACACAGGCATAAGCTTGAATGCTGAGACGACTCTTCCTATGGAAACATCTTTTGTTTCAGAGTCTGAGCCGGATATCTCAAGGGAAATTGAACTATTTATTTCTGCGCCTGCAAATGAGGCTTTAACTGAAACTTCTGCTCTGATTGAAGATTCCAGCCATTTTAACGATGGTGACAGATACCTGCTGGTGGTGGCATCTCTTCCATCTCATAAAGCAGCTGTAAAGCATATCAATGGGAATCCGGATTTGAGAATAATAGAAATGGATGGTAACTACAGGGTTTATGTAGGTACATGTCCTACTATTAACAAGGCAAGAGCGATGGCTGATGATGTGGCATCTCAGTATCCAAACGTTTGGGTTTGCAGACGTTAAGCCATATTACTTTATAGATAATAGAATTTGATTTATGACCCTTCATGATTTATTGGTAGAGCGTCGTAGCATCCGCCGCTATACATCCGAAAAAATTAATCCCGAACATGTACGTCTTATTCTTGAAGCTGGCTTATTGGCTCCAACATCTAAAAGTTCACGTGCATGGCAATTTATCGTCGTTGAGGATGAAGATATGCTACAACGTCTCAGTCAATGCAAACCAATGGGGGCTGCTCCTATCGGTAAGTGTCCGCTCGCTATAGTGGTTGCTGTCGATTGCACCGAGACAGAGCCATGGATTGAGGATGGTTCAGTTGCTGCTTCTTATATGCAGCTTCAGGCTGCGGACCTTGGATTGGGTTCATGTTGGATTCAAGTAAGAGGTCGGTTTACTGCCGATGGTGTTCCCTCGGAAGAATATGTGCAGGAAGTTTTAGGAATTCCTGAAACATGCCCCGTGGTATGTATCCTCTCCATAGGTCATAAGGATGAGCAGCGAAAGCTCCAGGATGTAGATAAACTTCGTTGGGAGAATGTGCATATCGCTAAATGGTAATCAAACCATACCTGAAATCGTATTTTTAGGTTCCGGGAATGTTGCAACTCATATAGCTCCGGCGATTGAACAGAGTGGAGCAGGGCATATCTGTCAGGTTTACAGCCGTACACGTGCCAATGCCCGGGATTTAGCTTCGAAACTGATATCCGCTGAGTATACAGATAATTTGTCGGATATAGTTCCTGATGCTGATATTTATATTATAAGTGTTAAGGATGATGGTATCCTACCTATAATAAAGGCTTTACAGCCTAATAATGCCTTGTGGCTTCATACATCTGGCTCTGTGGATATGGATGTTCTTTCTGAAGTGTCCTCGGAGTATGGTGTTTTTTATCCGATGCAGACATTTTCGAAAAATGCATCTTTGGATATGACACAAGTTCCCCTGTTTGTGGAAGGGGTGAATCAGGAGACAGAAAATAAGATAAGGCGATTCGCTGAATTGATATTTACTAATGTTTACCATGCGGATAGCGAGTTGCGGCGTAAAATGCATGTCGCAGCTGTGTTCAGTTGCAATTTCACAAACTATATGTGGGTAATAGCGGATGAATTGCTCCGTAAGGAGGGACTTTCATTTGATGTAATGAAGCCACTTATGGAAGAAACCCTGCGCAAAGCATTCGCTAATCCCCCGGAACAGGGACAAACTGGTCCGGCTGTCAGGGGGGATGAACAAATCATGAGGAAACATGAAGCGTTGCTTCCTCCTTCAGAGCGTGAGATATACCATCTGATTTCATCCAGGATATATGAACATTTCAATGTCAAACAGTAGAGTCTTTCAGGAGGGTAATATCAGAGATTAATCAGTATCTGTGTCAAGTAGCTCTGAAAGATAATTGCGGGCTGCTTCCCAAGGAATATACACCGATGATTCGCCAGGCATGAGCTTGACTGGATTCTCGTTGAGGTCCACACGTAAGTAATATTTGCCTGAGGTAGATTTGAATAATATCATTTGTAGATTTGCTGCCATTGGTACCACTTGAAAGTCGCGCCAATTTGTTTTAACGGTGTTATAGTCGCTACTTTGGTAATTGCATCCAGGCAAACGCATGAGTGATAGCAGGGGCATTAGAGTTTCTGCATGTCCGAAGCGCAATAGTACAGAGTATTCATTTTTCCCTTCAGCAGCCTCTTGTGTTGTATTTATTAGATTGGTGAGCAGATTGACTGCGAGGTATGCAGGTACGGAAGAAATCCCGGAAGCTGTATGTGTAAGGTAGTGATGCATGTTTACTACAGACCATAGGGAGTTATATTCACTAAGCGTAAGGAATCGTTCCCAACCTGTCGGGATTCCAATGGCGGCGCAACCGGCTATGAGCTTATAGACATTAAGCGAGAAATCTATAGCATCATGTTCTGTCAATGGAAATTCATTACCAAGTATCCTATATGCAACAGATTTTGGTACTATCTTATTACGGTATGATTCGTATTCCTGGTACCATTTGTCATCTTTCATGAAAGCCTTGTATGCTGTATCACTATCCCAAGGACGTAGAAAATATGAGTTCTGGCGACCGGACGAACTATATATTTCGATTTTGTTGTTTAGCCATGTAAGCTGATGGGTAAATTCGTCCATTGATGCTACACAGCGGGGCACGAAGGATGATATCGAATGGATTTTTCTACCGTTAAAGAGCATTTTATATTTATTATAGGCTCTTGTCGCTATATCACGTTGTTCTTGTTTGCCTAAAGAATCGAGAGCACCCCATTGATTGTCGGTTATGGAGATTACTTCTTTACACAGTAATTTTAGGTCTTTACCTGCCTGCGTTATACAACCCAGGCTATCGGCTTTGTCAAGGAATTTTATGATATCATCCGTAAATTTCGATGATGACATGAATCGCGCTCCATGTCTGCCGACATGGTTCAGGAATACCGGAGTAAGTGAATCGGGATAGTTCAAGGAATTATCAGGCGGAGTGGGATAAGGCATTGACGAACCTTCGCATTGTGTCGCTGTATATAGTGTTGTCGACAAGGTGTGTGCTGATAGAGTCAGACATAACAGCATTCCTGATAGAAATAGAATCCCTTTTTTCATATTTTGTAACGTTATAATTAGTAAGTATAATTATAGAACATAAATTTAGATACAAAAGTTACTAAATATGAATAGTTTTAATTAGTTTTGTGTTATAAATAGATTCTAGATGGATAAGATTGATAAATTGGTATCAGAAAATAATATACAAGAAGCGTTAACTCTCATCAATCAGATGATTGATGGCAATCCAGAGTCAGATGAACTTTACTTTAGACGTGGAAAGTTATATTGGCGCATGGGCGATAGAAGTGCCGCTATGGGAGACTATGCAAAAGCGCAAAGTATCAACCCTGACAGTCCTGCGTCAAAGGCATTGGAGATGGCGTATGATGTGGCTAATTTCTTTAATCCTGACTTGTACAATCCTTAATCAGGCTTTTTCGGAAAGTTCCAGCCATCTCATCTCTTTCTCATCAAGCAATTCTTTCAACTCGCTGTAGCGCGTAGCCTTCTCCGCAACATCGTCAATCTCACAACCAGAATTGAATAAAGCCTCCAGTTCGTTTTTCTCGGTTGTAAGAGTGTCTATTTCTACTGTGAGAGCTTCAAATTCTTTTTTCTCCTTATAAGTTAATTTTTGTGCACGTTGAGATGTTTCTCTTTTGGGGGCGCCTGTTTGGACATTTTTTTCGCTATTGGCTGATTGTGTTTGAAGAGAGCGTTGCTCCTTAATGTAGTTACGATAATCCGTGTAATTTCCCGGGAAATCTTTGATAATTCCATTCCCTTCCATCACAAATAGATGGTCAACGATTGAGTCGAGGAAGAAACGGTCGTGGGATATTACAATTACACATCCTTTGAAATTCTGGAGATATTCCTCAAGGATAGCAAGTGTCATGATATCCAGGTCGTTTGTGGGCTCATCAAGTATTAGGAAATTGGGTTGTTTGATGAGTACCGCCGCGAGATGTAGTCGGCGCATTTCACCACCACTTAATGTTGATATATATTTCTGCTGGTCGGCAGGGGAGAAAAGGAATCGAGTGAGAAATTGCATCGGAGTATAATGAGTGGTCCCATTAACGACTACATCTTCTGTGATGTCAGTGATAGCATCAATTACCTTCTTCCCTTCTGGCAATTGCAATCCCTCCTGCGAATAGTATCCGAATCTTACTGTTTCTCCTACATTCCATTCGCCGCTATCTTGCTTAAGAAGTCCTTGAAGCATTTTGACAAATGTCGATTTCCCGACACCGTTACCACCAACTATCCCTACTTTTTCATATCTGGCGAATGTATATGTAAAGTCATCAAGGATGACCTTGTCTCCAAATTTTTTACATACTTTTTCAGCTTCGAAAATTTTAGAGCCAATGTATGATGACTTTATTTCATTGGGATTGATATTTTTTTCATCATAGCGTGCTCTGGCTTTCTCTTTAAGGTCATAAAAAGCATTTATGCGGTATCTGGCTTTTCCGGCTCTTGCCTGCGGTTGCCGTCTCATCCATTCCTGCTCTTTGCGCAATGTATTTTTTATTTTGGCGAGTTCCCCTGTCAACGCTTCGATTCGTTCAGCGCGTTTGCGCAAATAATAATCGAAATTACCTTCGTAGGTAAATATCTGCTTCATGTCGATTTCGATTATCTTGTTGCACACACGGTCAAGGAAATATCGGTCGTGAGTGACCATAAGCAGAGTGATGCGTTGGCGCGATAGATAATTTTCAAGCCACTCTATCGCTGCGATATCAAGGTGATTGGTGGGTTCATCAAGTATAAGCAAATCGGGTGAACTCAATAGTACCTGGGCCAGCGCGATACGCTTTAACTGACCACCGGACAGGTGGTCAAGCTCTGCATCGGGATTGTCAATCCCAAGCTGAGAAAGCATTTGTTTTACCTGGTCCTCCTTAGCCCATTCCTCATGGTCATGCTCAGGAATTGATGTTATGAGATTCTCGACAATTGTTTTCCCTTTTATAAATGTCGGTGTCTGCTGGAGGAAGCCCACCCGCAAATCGTTGCGGTAGATTACTGTACCGCTATCAGGCGCTTCTTCGCCAGAAAGCAATTTCAAAAGCGTGGTTTTGCCGGTACCGTTTTTGGCGATTATACCGATTTTATCACCTTCGTTAACGCCAAAAGTGATTGAGTCAAAAAGTATACGGTCACCGTAGCTTTTAGTTAAATCTTCGACTTGCAGGTAGGGTTTCATAGAAATACAATATTGGCTATGGGCGATTAAATATCCAGACAGGAATCCAATGCTTTGGTTATGGCAGCTTTGTCAAGATGTTGTCCGATGAACACTATCTTTATCATTCGGTCACCATAGTCTTCATCCCAGTCTTTGAGGATTCCAGGGTCTTGGGCTACAAGCTCCTCAAATTCCTCTTCAGGAGCGGTGGCGAACCACATTCCAGCTTCTCGGAGCTGTTTTTGTTTGCCAGCGCTTTCAAATAGATAAGACATGTCCGGATTATTGCTGAAATAGCAAATACCTTTAGAACGGATTATTCCAGCCGGCCAGTTGCGGGCTGCAAGGTGGTCGAACTTATTCAGGTCAAAAGCCGGACGGCGGAAATAGACAAATGTGCTTATGCCATATTCCTCTGCTTCCCCTTCACCATGATGATGGTGATGATGGCATCCGCATGTGCAATTTTCCCCATGCTCGTGTTCATGATGATGGTGCTCGTGCTCATGCTTATGTTCATGGTGGTGATGGTGTCCGTGATGCTGATGTTCTTCTTCCTCAAGCTCCTCAATTGGTTTTTCAATTTGCTCTACCCAAGCGGCAGAGGTTGCTACTTTCTCAAATTTGAAAAGATTGGTGTTTATGAGACGCGTTATGTCAACGTCGGCATAATCGCATTCGATTATTTCAGCTTTAGGTTGTATTGCACGGATGATAGCTTTGATTCGGTTACGTTCGCTATCCGAAACCTCAGAAGATTTGTTAAGTAGAATTATATTGCAGAATTCTATCTGCTGAATGATGAGATTCTCAATATCCTCATCATCAAGATTGTCTTTTGTCAGACTCTCGCCACATGCAAATTCATCTTGCAGACGTAGTGCATCAACTACTGTTACGATGCAATCAAGTTTGGGAATTCCGAACTTAAGATATCCTTCGCCCATTTGTGGAATTGAACAGATGGTTTGAGCGATAGGTGCGGGTTCGCATATTCCGCTTGCCTCTATGACGATATAATCAAACTTGCCCATTGCCATGATATCCTCAATCTGTTTTACAAGGTCCATCTTGAGGGTACAACATATGCAGCCGTTTTGAAGGGCAACCAGTGAATCGTCCTTGCTGTCCACTACGCCGCCACGCTGTATAAGGTCGGCATCGATATTGACTTCACCGATATCATTCACAATCACAGCGAAACGTATTCCACGTTCGTTAGTGAGGATGTGGTTAACAAGTGTAGTTTTGCCGCTGCCGAGATAGCCGGTCAATAGAAGTATAGGAGTCATATTGAATTCTAAATTATATTAATCAAAGTTGTTTAAAATCTGTCACCATTCAATTCGTACTGCCACATCATCCATTTTTGCATCTATGGGTGGGTTAAGTTTAGCTACCCTGATAAGACCGCCGGAAAGGAGAGGATAGCGTGTGGTGAGTTCCGAATAGATTCGGTAAGCTACATTTTCAAGTAAATCCGATGGCGTTGCCATAATTTTGCGGATTATTTCTACAGCCTCAGCATAATTGAGCGTTTGATTCAGGTCATCTGAGTCCATAGCTTTATCTATCGGGTAGCGCAGGTGAGCCGTGATTTCAAATGTATTGCCATTAGCACGTTCAAAATCGTATACTCCGTGACGCGCGAATAATTTTAGTCCGTTTATTTCTATTGTTCCTATCATAATCCCATTATATCCAAGTCAAGTTATTCCCGCGTTTGAAATATCCTTTAATTCTATAATACAGATTGAATATAGGATGATAGCACATAAACCAAGGAAATGTGAGGAATAACGGTCTGCCACCAATTGATACAGAAGCTTTTTTCCATGCTATCATCAGTGTAAGATATAGTGAGATGATTAGTGTGGCTGATATAATCAAGGGAATAAAAGATGGTAGACCGATGATTGAAACAGCAATAGCGCTTCCTAATGCTATCCACCAAGCCCAGCTACATGTGCTGAAAAATAATCTGGCTGATGTCTTTAGTTTCTTAGCAGTGTAATCATAACGTAATTTCCCGCGTTTGAAGGCTGCCGATGGATTGGTTTCTGCTATTTCGACTATTGAGTCTGTGGATAGTTCTGTAGCGGTATTGTCTCCGTTGGCAACTTCATTGACGAATATGTCATCATCTCCGAACTTAAGGTTTAATGATTTTGAGAAACCTTTGTTCTTGAAAAAAACGCTTCGTTTATATGCGAGGTTATGACAGCTGCCCCTATAGGGTCTGCCCGCAATAGCCCATGAAAGATATTCGATGGCAGTCCAAACAGTATCGAAAGAATGGCGGCGTTTGATTCCATTCGTGGCGTCTTCGGCTGCAATCGGTGTAGCATAGCCAATTACAATTTCTTTACCTGCAGCGAAATGACGCATCATTGATTTTAGCCATGTTCTCGAGCTTATGCGGCAGTTTCCGGTGGTGAGCATTACTGTCTCAAAGCGTGCAGCTTTTATGCCTAAGGTTATCGCTAATTTCTTTCTTGAAAGCGAACGTGATTCAAGTGGCGTGAACGTCATGTAAAGATTTGAATAGTTCTGCTCAAGACGTGCGATTACATCTTTTGTAGAGCCGATGGCACCATCGTTGACAACTATTACTTCCATCAATCCGGGGTATTCTTGTTCAAGTATCTGAGGAAGTAAGATTTCCAGATTCTGCGCATCATCCTCGGAATAGACTATTACTGAGACCGATGGATAATTGTCTGGTAAGTCCGGAATCGGAGTATTGTTATCGAGTGCAACTTTACGGGTTACCGAGGTGATATAATGACGAAAACCTAATAGGAGATATATGAAACAAACTGCTAAGGCAGAGTAAAGTGTTATAATTGTCGGCGTTAACTCTATTTCAAACATATTTTTGCTATTTAGGCTACAAAGTTACAAATTTGTGGTGAAAATAGCATGAATATAATATTGTTTTTGACTATGATTATGCACCGGCAATGGCTGTACATATTTGTTCCGTGTCAAAATATTTGTTAGCCATATCGGCTAAAAGTTCGGGGGTGAGATTGTGCGCGAGCTTTTGTTGCTGGTCAAAATAATCAGGAGTAGTGTCAGTGATAATTCCTGTTTGATATAAATCCATCACAGAGAATGGAGAATCGAGTACCGACGCAAGATTTGACAATTGGAATTGACTCAGTCGTATTATCTCATCTTCGGTATATGTTGCCGGATTCTTTAACCGCTCAATTTCGTTATATATTTCTTCTATTACAATAGGAGTTTTTGAACAATCTGTTTGTGTGGCTATATATATGAAACTTTTGTTTTTGTAACCAAGCAGATAGGATGATATCCCATATGTTAGACCCTTGTCTTCCCGGATGTTAAGCATGAGGCGACTTCCGAAATACCCGCCGAAAGCCGTTACTGCTGCTCGCAAGGGGACAAAGTCGGGATTAGAGCGACCAACAGATGGAATCGCCATGTTGATGGCACTCTGAAGACTGCCGGGGCGTGATATGACCTCTTTTTGAGGTGAGCTGATTGTTGGGAAAGACAATGGAGAGAGATTGAATTTCTGCTCGGAGTGAACTTTGGAGAAAGAAGTCGTGATTAGTGCCATAATCTCAGGCGTGATTTTACCTGCGAGGAATATATGCACGTTGTTTGTATCAAGCCTGCTGTGGTGAAAATGTTTTAATTCATCAGCTGTTATTTCTGCGATTGTTTTCGGAGTCTCAGCTTGTGCCAATGGGTGGTCCTCTCCATAAATCATCCTACGGATAGCAGCTCCGGAATGGTAGGTTACCTTCTCTCTGTCAATTTCAATTTTTGAGATACGTCTTTTTTTTATCATATTTAATGCATCATCGGGGAAACAGGAGTGGTCCACTAATTCGACAAGCAAATCTATGATGGCAGGGAGACGGTTATTGAGACTATATAAGGTAATGGAGGAATGATGGGTGGAAGTGGAAGTGTTAATCCATGCTCCATTATACTCAAGTATATTGGCTATTTCCTCACCGGTATGGTAAAGAGTTCCTTCGAGCAACATCGAGGTGGCGAGTGAACATAATCCTGCTTTGGGCGATTCAGCCTCACCTCCAGGTAGGGTTATGGTGAGACGGTTCACATCATTTTCTCCGCCGCTGATTGTATGTATTGTTATTCCATTGGATAATACAGTCCGGCTTACTTCTGGGAGAGTCAATGTCCCGAAATTATGAATGTATGGTGCTATGGTTCGATTCATGAGTTAGCAATTTTATTTGCTGTATATTGAGTCTAATTTTTGCTCTATGATAGAGTTGAGCACATTTGCCCTGGCATCTTCAGCAGTGATTTCTTTCTGAGTGGTGCCGGTGCTTTTTGCTACGTTTATTGGCTTTGATGGCTGTTTAACCGTCGAATTTTTTGCAGAAGAAGTCTGTTGCGAGGGTGTCTTTTTGACTGGTAAAGAGCTTGCCGGTGTATATTTAATTGGGACAACTTCATTGCTTTGTTCCATGTTGGTATCAGAAGTGGTGGCAATGGGATGCTCTATAGGAGTAGACTGGCTTTCGAATGGTATTGAATTGACATCGTATTGCAATCCGTCTGAATTATTTATCATGGCATGATATTTTTCCACTTTGCCTGAACCGGTGAATGTGCGCATATAATAATCGGCATTGATGTCGCTTATAATTACACCTTTGGAGGTAGAGGAGTGAATCATGCGGTTGTCGCCGATAAAGATACCTACATGAGAAATGTTTTTGCTTCTGCCGGTGGCAAAAAATAGCAGGTCGCCAGGTACAAGTTCTTTTTTTGACGTTGGAGTGCAGTAATCTGACTGGGCTTTGGAATTTCTGGGGAGATTGATTGCCAATGCAGACTGGTATACTTTTAACACAAGACCTGAGCAGTCAACGCCGCCTTTATCAGTGCCACCATATTTATATGGAGTTCCAAGCCATTGGCTGGCTTCTTTGAGAAGCGCTTGTGACTGCGGAGCTAATGTGCTGGGAATTGATACTGTCTGGTTTTTTGAAATGGATTCGCCTCCAACCGTGCTTTTTTTGACCAGTACGGCTGTGTTGCGCGATGAACCGCATGATACGGCTAACATAGCGAAAATTGGCAGGATATATGGAATGAATCGAGATTGTTTTTTCATGATATGGCAAAATTACGAATAATCATTTGGATTATGCCATGGTGTTGTCAGTTTTTATTGGCAGATGGGAGATTTGTCTGGTAAATATATCTTAAAATGGAATATTTCCTCTTAAAATTGTTTAAACTTGCTTGTCCACTATGTAACATTGCATGATATTTGCAGTCTAATGAATGAATCCAGTCATTACCAGGGATGGATTTAATATATTGATAAAAGTTCAATCACATAAACAAAAATAAAAATATGAAATTATCCGGCAAAATCATTTTACTTGCCACAGGGTCGGCTATCTTAGGTTCGGTAGCTACTACTGTAGCCATGAAGCAAGTGCTCTTCTCTGATAATTCGGAGACTATTTCTTCCTATAATGGAGGGAATGCAGTCAATGGATTGTTCCAGGTGTCACAGTCGCCAGTGCAATCTACAGATTTTACTGCTGCGGCTGAAAATACAATTAATGGCGTTGTCTCAATAAAGAGTTATGCTACTCCACGAGGATACTCACAGGGAGGAAATGGAGGTTTCTTTAATGACCCATTCTTTGAATATTTCTTTGGAAGTCCTAACAGCGGCCAGCGCCGTCAGCAGCAACAGCAGCAACCTAAACAGCAGCAGATGGGGTTGGGGTCTGGTGTTATAATCAGTTCTGATGGCTACATAGTGACCAACAATCATGTGATAGATGATGCAGAACGTTTGGAGGTGACATTGAACGACAACCGCACCTTTGATGCAACTGTGATAGGCTCTGACTCAATGACCGATTTGGCTTTGATAAAGATTGATGCAAAAGACCTTCCAGTCATTCCGATGGGAGATAGTGATGCTCTGAAAGTTGGTGAATGGGTGCTCGCTGTGGGAAATCCGTTTGGATTTACTTCTACTGTGACCACTGGTATTGTATCAGCAAAGGCGCGTAGCATAGGTTCTGCCACACATTCGGGACGTCCAATGGGCATTGAAGCTTACATTCAGACTGACGCAGCTGTCAATCCCGGAAACTCAGGAGGTGCCTTGGTGAATCTGCATGGTGAACTGATAGGTATAAATACTGCCATATATAGTCAGACCGGTAACTATGCCGGCTATTCATTTGCTATACCGACTTCTATAGTGAAAAAAATTGCAAGTGATTTGCGTCAGTTTGGTACTGTGCAAAGAGCTGTGCTTGGTATCGGGATTTCTGACCTTACCAATGAAATTGCTAAGGAAAAAGATATTACCGCTGTGACCAAAGGTGTATATGTTGGTAGTGTTAGCGACCGTTCATCTGCAAAAGAAGCAGGCATAACCGAAGGTGACGTTATTGTCAAGATTAACGATGTGGTTACAGACAATGTTGCGCAACTTCAGGAACAGGTTTCCAAGTATCGTCCTGGTGATAAGATAAAGGTAAGTTACATCCGTGATAACAAACCATTCACCGTTGAGGTGAAGCTTCTTAACACCCAAGGCACAACGAATATGACAAAGGCATCGGATTTTACTGACTTAGGATGCGCATTCAAAAAGGTAGATGATTCTACTTTGAAACATCTGGGTATAAGCAATGGCGTAAAAGTTGTTGACGTCCGTTCCGGTAGTTTCCGCGATGCAGGTGTGCGTGAGGGATTTATAATCTATTCAATAAATGACACTCGAGTTTCCACACCAGAGGATGTCGAAAAGATTTATAAGTCAATCATGAAAGGCAATGGAGATGAGAAGGTGATGATTCTCCGCGGACTCTATCCCACAGGTAAGCGCGGCATTTATGCTGTTGACTTGGCTCCAGCTGAATAATAAAATTTGAGAGTTTCCTTTTTAGATAATAAATTGAAACCGGATGCATGGTTATCCCGTGCATCCGGCTTTTTTATTGTCAAAAGACAGTTTTAGGTAGTAATTGTGAGAGCTGAAGTTTTAAAGAGTTGCAATTACCTCAATTTCCACAAGTACCTGCTTTGGCAATTCTCGAACTGCTACTGCAGAACGGGCGGGGAAGGGTTCTGTAAATGTTTCGGCATATACAGCATTCATTTCGCCGAAGAGACTCATATCAGCGAGAAATACTGTGGTTTTTACCACATTGTCAATGCTTGTGCCGGCAGCTGCAAGAAGAGCCTTCACATTAGCGAGTGATTGGGCTGTCTGAGCTTTTATCCCCTCAGGTATCTCTCCGGTTTCTGGATTTACAGGAATCTGACCTGAGCAGAAAAGCATGTTGCCGCATTTGATTGCTTGGCTGTAAGGACCGATGGCAGCAGGAGCTGCTGTAGTTGAAATTACTTCTTTCATGATAATTAAAAAATGATTTATTATAAAATGGTTAATCTATAGGGAGCGTGATAGGAATGTCTGATAGCAGAACATTTTGGTTTGATGCTTTTACGGTATCGGTTATATTATCGCAAAGTTTGATAATCTCCTTGAAGGAATCATTGAAATCTGGAATAAATCCGGTTTCGCCATGAGACGCGAGAACAGAGAGAACATTTCCCAGTGTATAATATTCCAGACTTTTGGCTGGTTGGAGAGGTAAGTCTTCATCAAGTTCCTGAGTGTTTGGCGGAGCGACTCTGTCAATCAGATTGCAATCCAACAGATATGCTACGATTATTTTGGCTAATCTTGGTGGAATCATGCATGATTCTGATATGGTTGAAATATTGATAGCTTTTTGTGCGTTCTTGAATCTTTGCAGTATTACGGTCAGGATAGCAAGAGTGACTTTACGGCGATAGTTGGAGGAGATGGCAGCAATTTGTTTCTCAAAACTGAACATGAAGATGTTTTGAGCCGAACTGCATATCAAAGCTCCAGCAAGTGTAATAAGCCAAGAGAGCTGCATCCATAGCAGCATCAATGGCAGGAAGGAAAAGCTACCATAAATGGCATTGTATTTGGATACGTACAACTGACCAGATACAAACAGCCATTGTAATATCTGAAATGCAGTTCCAGCAATCATTCCGGCTATTAGAGCATTCTTGAATCGAACTTTGGTATTTGGGATAAGCATATATGCTCCGACGAAAAACAGCCATCCGAAAATATATGATACACAGTCAAGCATCCATGATACAATAGGAGTGATAGCGTCAAACGGTAGAAGCTTTTGGATGGTTGTTGACATGAATATCTGAAGACCGCCAGAGCAAGTCATCAAAACCGGAAGTATGATGCAGATAGCAAGATAATCTGTCACCTTACGGAACATTGAGCGCCCATTGGCTACACCCCAAATTTGATTAAAAGTATCTTCTACATTGCTCAGCAATGAGATTATGGTCCAAAGCAAGAAAACGATACCGACTCCGACAAATACCCCTTCGGAGGCTTGAGCAAGACATGAATCAACGAATGAAAAAGCCATGTCCAATGCTTTGCTCTGCGATGGAAAGTAGCTATAGACCTGTTTTTGCAATAGACTTTGGAGCCCGAAACCACGTCCGATAGCAAATAGTAGAGCCAAAGCCGGCACTACGGCAAGAAGTGTACGATATGTCATGGCGCATGCTTTCGACTGGAGGTCTGTGCTCATGAATGTACGTACTGTAAGATTAGCGGTTTTGATGATGTTGACTTTTAAATTGTCACGTCTATCTTCCCACACTCCGCTACTGTAGTAATTCCACAAATTTAGACATCGGTTGTATATCCGCTGCCATCTGCTTGCCAATGTAGGCTTGCCGGATTCATTCTCTTTCATGTGTGTTTGTCAATATGATAGATTAAATATTGGTGCTGTCTTTCTCAACGTATGTTCTGGCTGCTTGTGAGCGTGCTAAATCAAGAGCTTTGCTGAGCCGTTCCTTCTCGAGGGTGGCAATTTTGAATTTACGTATTGTGGTGGCGTAGGCATACAGGTCGGCAATCTCGATAACCTGTTTCTCTGTAAGAGGAATGGAGTATGAACCATTCCCGTTAAATGTGAGAGTCATCGGCTTTCCAACGTTCTCGCAAACAAATTTGCCAACAGTGTCGCATTCCGCGCCCATGAAGGTTATTATTTCCGCACCCATGGAACGGTCATTGCGTTCTCCATCGTGTGGAACTGTAGCTGTCGTTGCTTCCTTCCCATCGCATGATACTGTTATAGATGTGCTCTTTACCGATTTTCCTTTTAATGATGACATAAGGTAAAAATCTCCGTTTGGAGTCATTCTGGCTTGTAAACCGGTAGAACTTGTGAACGACGTAGGATTGGTCCCTTTCGCAACATAATATCCTTCAATGGGGTTGCTCACATATTTAATGTTTGATTGCATTGAATCACCTAAAGCGCCTAATACAGCTACTGTTGAATCGGCAGTTTCGAGCTCCCGCAGTATTTTCCCTTCTGAGGCGAGGGTAGACAAATGCAGAGCTTCCTTTCGGATATCAAATTCTCGCGGATAGCCTCGTTTGATGGAATCTGCAAGGTCGATGGCAAGAGTATAATTCTTATTGTCGTAAGCCATTCTTGCTTCGTTGAGGAGCGACTGCGCTTTTTCTGTGTCACTGTTTCCGCATGAAGCGAGCAGAAGGGGAGTAGTGACCAATATGGCTACACCGGCTCTATGGAGTTTATTAGTTACTTCGTTGAACATCTTTTACGCCTTTAACTGTTTTGATTTTCTTGATTATATTGTTTAATGCAGAGGTGTCGTTCACACCTACGACAAGGAAACCTGAAAATATTCCATCTTTCGATTCAATGGAAATATTCCGTAGCGTCACCTCCTTTTCTTTATTGATTATTGATGAGATATTGGTAATGATACCGATGTCATCATTCCCAACTATTTTAAGAGTTGCGGCAAATTGACTGCCTACTTTCCCTGACCAACGAGTTCGAATCACGCGATATGGATATTTGTAGCGGATATGTTGAGCGTTAGGGCAGTCGTTTCGGTGGATTTTAATGGCGCCTTCGGCTGAAACAAATCCGAATACATCATCACCGAATATAGGATTGCAGCATTTTGACAACTTATAGTTGATACCTTTGATGTTGTCTCCTATAATGAGAATGTCATCCGAGAAATCTGAGTTGCGTTCAGCAGAATTTATCAGCTCAAATTCTTCAGCACTTCGTTTTTCTATTTCTTCCTTTTTATCGGCGTTCTCAATCAGTTCGTATTGGATTATAACATCATTGACGTCAATAGCTTCCTCTGAAATGGCATTGTAGAAATCGGTGACGGTCTTATACCCCATCTTTTTGATAGTGCGCATGAGGTAGGCTTCTTCCAACTCGATTTTTCTGTTTTTACATCGGCGTTGAAGTAGTTCTTTGCCAAGTTCTGCAGCACGGTTTGCCCGCTCGTTGAGGGTTTGGCGTATTTTGTTTCTCGCTTTGGAGGTCACTACGAAGTTGAGCCAATCTTGTTTCGGTATTTGACCTGGAGCTGTTGATATTTCTACTGTGTCGCCTGAGTGGAGCTTGTGGTTAAGTTTACGGTTGCGACCGTTGACTTTGCCACCAACACAAGTGCATCCGAGTTTTGAATGTATGTTGAACGCAAAGTCGAGAATTGTGGCACCTAAAGGGAGACGGTAGAGGTCGCCTTTAGGTGTGAATACAAATACTTCCTTGTCATATAGGTCCATCTTGAAATTCTTCATTAATTCCATAGGACCGTCGGCGGTCTCAAGAATGTCGCGGATATTATTCATCCATACATCCAGTTCGCCCTCGCTTTTGATTCCCTTATATTTCCAGTGTGCTGCAAGACCTTTTTCAGCTACTAAGTCCATGCGTTTGGTTCGAATCTGCACTTCAACCCATTTATTCTCCGGACCTTTAACCGTGGTGTGCAACGATTCATATCCATTGCTTTTAGGAATTGATAGCCAATCCTTCATTCTGGCTGGATTAGGTGTATACATGTCTGCTACGATTGAGTAGACATTCCAGCAATCAGATTTTTCACGTTCCAAAGGTACATCCAGAATGATACGTATGGCAAATAGGTCATAAATACCGGACAATTCCACCTGTTGTTTGCGTAGCTTATTCCAGATAGAATATATGGATTTGGTCCTGCCTTTGATTTCGAAATTTAGTCCGGTCTCATCGAGCTTTTTCTTGAGTGGCGCTATGAAATCGGCAATGTATGCATCACGGGCAACTTTTGTCTCATTAAGTTCTTTAGCGATTTTGGTGTAGGTCTCTCTGGAAGTGTATTTCAGGGACATATCCTCAAGCTCGCTTTTGATTTTATATAAACCAAGGCGGTGAGCAAGTGGCGCATATAGATAGTTGGCTTCAAATGCTGTGTCCGTTACAAACTTTTCATCTGGATGGTGGTTGATAGCTCTCATCAGTGTGAGGCGGTCAACAATCATGATGATAATTACACGGATGTCCTCAGCGAAAGTCATAAGTAACCGACGGAAATTGTCGGTTTTTACTACGCCTTGTTTCCCGTAGAGTGTTGAGACTTTTAATAGACCGTTGACTAATAGAACTATATCATCACCCCATGTCCGTTTTACATTTTCCATTTTGAGAAAGTCAAGGGCGCAAAGTTCATAAATCATAGTCGCGATAATCATGTTTCGGTCCGGCGACACCATTTTGCATAGAGCTATTGATGTCTCCAGAGAGTGTATCACTTGATTTATGCCGTGACGGTCAACAGCCGGGATGTTATTTTTGATGGCTGTATCAAGCACTTTTTTAATAGCACGGTAATCACCGGGCATTCCCACCTCTCTTGTCTCATGTAGAAGGTGGGATACCAAATCTTTTATTTTAGCGGAATCCTCCTTTGTGAATACTTGCTTGTCCATTGCTCTATAGATTCAAAATGAAAGATTAAAACCCTTTGGGGTGTGGAGTTGTGGCTCGGGTGTTTTTAGTCTCTGCGATGTATGCAAGCTCCGATTGAATTCAATCGTGTGTCGATAGCCTGATATCCTCTATCTATCTGGTCAATATTGTCAATCTGCGATACACCTTTCGCGCTCATTGCAGCGATAAGCATCGCAATTCCGGCACGGATGTCAGGAGAATGCATCTTGTTGGCGCGCAACGGGAATCTGTGGTCAAGTCCTATTACTACAGCTCTGTGTGGGTCGCATAGCATGATTTGTGCGCCCATATCTATGAGCCTATCGACAAAGAATAGTCGACTCTCAAACATCTTCTGGTGGATTAGCACACTACCACGACACTGGGTAGCTGTTACCAACATGACAGAAAGAAGGTCTGGTGTGAGTCCTGGCCAAGGGGCATCAGCGATTGTCGGGATTGAACCATCGAGATTAGTTTCTATCTCGTAATGCTCCTGTGCAGGAATAAATATATCGTCATCCCTGCGCTCGAGGTTGATGCCAAGTTTTCGGAAGGAATCGGGGATTATTCCGAGGTTATCGTATGACACATCCTTGATAGTGAGTTCGCTTTGCGTTATTGCAGCCATACCGATGAAACTACCAACTTCAATCATGTCGGGAAGAATCGTATGATTAGCTCCACCGAGTTTGTCAGTGCCGGTAATACGCAATAGATTTGAGCCTATACCATCGATTTTTACACCCATCATCACGAGCATTTTACATAGTTGCTGCACGTAAGGTTCGCATGCCGCATTATAAATTGTAGTGGTGCCTTCAGCGAGTGCCGCAGCCATGATAATGTTAGCAGTTCCGGTGACGGATGCCTCATCGAGAAGCATATAGCATCCTTTAAGCCCGTTTACGGTTACAAGATAATAAGCCTGACGTTCCTCATTGTAAGCAATCATGGCGCCAAGCTTGGATAAGCCGGTGATATGGGTGTCGACTTTGCGTCGACCAATCTTATCACCTCCCGGTTTGGCGAAATATGCCTGCCCGAGGCGTGCAAGTAGCGGACCCACCACAAGTACAGAGCCTCTCAACGAAGCGCAACGCGCCACAAAGTCAGCGCTTGAGATGTAATCTTCGTCCAAGTCATCTGCTTGAAAACAATAGCTCGAATCGCCAACTTTCTCAACCTTTACGTTCATTGCTTTAAGAAGGTTGATTAGATTAATTACATCCAAAATGTTGGGCACATTGTGGATAGTCACTGGTTCGCTCGTTAAAAGTGTGGCGCTTATAACTTGTAATGCCTCATTTTTTGCTCCTTGCGGACGAATGCTACCATGCAGTCTGTGACCGCCTTCGATTATATATGTGCTCATAAATAATAATTTTTGTGGTGATGAGTGAAATTCTGTTATAATGTATAAATGAATTTATACTTAAATGTGTTCAACTTCGGGTGATAATATAATCCCGAATTTATCTGCAACAGATTTTATAATGTCGTTTTCAAGATTTATTATCTCCTGTGGGGTGGCAATCTTATCAGGGTTAACTATTACTAAAGGCTGCAGCTTCCACACTTCAGCATTCCCCTTTCTGACTCCTTTCCAACCGCATGTATCTATAAGCCATGCTGCCGGTATCTTGTATCCATCCTCAACTTTGTAGTGAGGGAATTGGGTTGAGCCAATGATTTCGACAATATTTTGGAATTGAATGTCCGAAATGATAGGGTTCTTGAAGAAACTTCCGGCGCTTGGCACTTCTTGGGGATTAGGAAGTTTGCTGTTGCGTATGGAAATTATTTCGTTTCTGACAATATGAGGAGTTATGTTTTCAGTGTTCATGCCAGAGAAACGAGCAGCAAGGGCTGGATATTCAATTTTTGGTGCCGATACTTTTGAGAGCAAGTACTCAACGGCATGTATCACATATCTCCCTTTTTCGTCAGGCTGTTTAAATAAAGATGTCCGATAGTCAAATTGACAATCTTTTTTTTCAATCGAGATAAATTCACGATTGATGGTATCGAACGCGTATACTTTGGTAATGACATCTCCAGCTTCAATTCCATAAGCGCCGACGTTTTGCACTGCGGATGCACCAACCTCACCGGGTATGCCTGATAGATTCTCCAGTCCCCAATAGCCATAATCACACGCCCATTCTATCAACTCGTCCATCACTTCGCCTGCACCGACCTTGATAAGGATTGTATCTTCAGTTTCGGAAATGATTTCTTTCCCTTTGATTGCGCTGTGGAATATCACGCCAGGAAAGTCGGAAGTGAATAGTAAATTACTACCACCTCCGATGTGAAACCAGTCCACATCTTTACGTATGGTAGACAACATGAACGGGATGTCTTCAGGATTTGTGTACTCCATGAAGCAGCTGCACTTAACTTTCATCGCAAATGTGTTATGTGCAGTAAGATTGTAGTTATAAGAGGTTGTAATCATTAAGATATGTCTATTTAAACAATCTCTAAATATGATAAGAAATGTTTTACAAATATAATATAAATAATTAACAAATAGATTAAAATTAAGCCGAAAAAGTAACCGATGGCGTTAATGTATTTTTTTCTTACAGAAATTGAACGCGTTATAATATGCTTAGGGGATGAGTGTGCCATGTCTACATAATTTTTTATGATTTATAGGTCGGTTATGAATATAATTTTTACTAATTTTGAGGGAAAATTTAATCTTATAAAAATATAAAAGAGACAATATTTATGGTAAAACATATTGTTACGTTCAAGCTGTCAGGTTCGGACGAGGAACGCCGACATGTGGCAGAGAGCTTCAAGAACGCTCTATTGGAACTTCCGGCTAAGATAGATGTTCTGAAATCGATGGAAGTGGGAATCAATGAGAATCCTAATGAGGACTGGGATGTTGTGCTGACAGCTGTGGTTCCTGAAATGGCTGATGTCGCGAAGTATGCCAATCATCCTGCGCATGTTGCCGCTGCTGCGTTGCTTGCCGGACATAAGGAAGCAAGAGCCTGCGTTGACTATTATTTTGAATAATATTATATTGTGCTCTCCTCGCTATGGTTGTAGCTTTCGATTTGGATGATACATTGTATCATGAAATGGAATATGTGCGCTCTGCATATAGAGCTATAGCTCGCAAATACGGAGCGCATTTATTGCCATTGATGACCAAGGCGTCAACTCCTGCTGATGCTTTTGCATCTACAGGTGTGGATATAAAGTTGCTGCTGGATGTGTACCGCAATCATTACCCGGATATTCAGCTTCCAATGCCATCGCTTTATACATTATCGCTGTTGAGAAATAGAGGAGTGACATTGGCACTAATCACAGATGGTCGGGAAGGGACACAGAGCCGGAAAATTACTGCTCTTGGTCTGGACAAAATGATTGATGAAGATTTAATCTATATCTCCGAGAAGTTTGGGGAAAAGAAACTGACGGGTGGGGCTATGAGGGAAATAATGAATAAATGCCCGGATGATATATATGTATATGTTGGCGATAATCCTGAAAAGGACTTTGTGAGAGGTAATGAGCTTGGGTGGATTACTGTCTGTTTGAAGGCGTCAGAAGATAATATTTTTCCGCAGAATTTTGTTGAAATTTCATCGGAATATAATCCCCGACTGATGATTCATAATTTGTACGAGATGGTTGATTTTGTTGACTTGGTTAAGGGTAGTAGAATTTAAAGTTTTCCAAAAGTATTTTTAATTTGCTGTTATATAGATATTTAAATATTTTGGTTTGCTGAAAAGTTTTCCAAAATGAAAATTTTGCGTGAAAATAATTAATCAAAGTGTTGTATATTAAGTTGCCAATGTGTAATTTTGTGGCATGAAAATTGAACGTAAAAGTTCATGCAATAAAACTCTTAAAAATAATCCTAAAAACAATCGATAGAAATGATACAAACGGTAGTGAAACGCGACGGACGTGTCGTGGGCTATAATGAGGAAAAAATTAAAGCTGCAATCCGCAAAGCCATGCTTACAACAGAAATGGGGGAGGATGAGGCTCTCATTGCTCGTATCGCTGACCGTGTGGGTATGATTGGTCAAGAACAGATGACAGTGGAAGATATTCAGGACAAGGTGGAACTTGAACTGATGAAATCTCCACGAAAAGAGGTGGCTAAACGATACATAGCGTATCGCGACCAACGCTCTATTGCTCGTCGGGCTAAGACCAGAGATATGTTTTTGGAGATTATTGAAGCTAAGAACAATGATATTACCCGTGAGAATGCCAATATGAATACAGATTCTCCTGCGGGTATGATGATGAAGTTTGCAAGCGAAACTACCAAACCGTTTGTTGATGACTATCTTCTTTCCCCCGAGGCGAAAGAGGCTGTCCAGCAGGGATATCTACATATTCATGATAAGGATTATTATCCTACCAAAAGCCTTACTTGTGTTCAGCATCCGCTTGATAATATATTGAAGTATGGATTTGTTGCTGGTCACGGTGAATCTCGTCCTGCCAAGCGTATAGAAACCGCAAGTATTATCGGGTGTATCTCTTTAGAGACTGCACAGAACGAAATGCATGGCGGTCAGGCTATTCCTGCATTTGACTTCTATTTAGCTCCATTTGTCCGTTCTTCATATAAAGAAGAAGTGGTTAAACTTGAATCGCTGACAGGGCAGAATCTGTCCCATCTCTACGATGTGGAGATTGATGATTATATCTCTAAAGATTTGAATGGATTGGAGGGGGAAGAAAGATGGCGTCAGCATGCTATCAATCAGACTGTAAGCCGTGTTCATCAAGCTATGGAGGCATTTATCCATAACATGAATACCATTCATTCTCGTGGTGGTAATCAGGTAGTGTTCAGCTCTATAAATTATGGCACTGATACGTCGGCCGAAGGACGTTGCATTATCCGTGAAATCCTCCGTTCCACATATGAAGGTGTCGGTAACGGAGCCACTGCAATTTTCCCTATTCAGATTTGGAAAAAGAAACGTGGTGTCAGCTATCTTCCTGAAGATAGGAACTATGACCTGTATCAGTATGCTTGTAAGGTTACTGCTCGCCGATTTTTCCCTAATTTTGTGAACTTGGATGCTACCTTCAATCAGCATGAGAAGTGGAATGCAAACGACCCGGAAAGATATAAGTATGAGGTAGCTACCATGGGTTGTCGTACACGAGTGTTTGAAAACCGTTTTGGTGAAAAAACTTCGATTGGTAGAGGTAACCTCAGCTTCTCAACAATCAATATCGTGCGCATTGCCCTGGAGTGTATGAATATAATCGATAAAGAGGAGCGAGTTGCAAAATTCTTCAGTAAGCTCGATGAGGTGCTTGATATAACTGCGCGTCAGCTTTGTGATAGATTCAATTTCCAGAAGACTGCGATGGTTAAGCAATTTCCTTTGCTTATGTCGCGTCTGTGGACCGGCGCTGAGAACCTTGGACCCAACGACACTATTGAGAGTGTTATCAATCAAGGTACTTTAGGTATCGGTTTTATCGGACTGGCTGAATGTCTTATAGCATTGGTGGGTAAACACCATGGAGAGAGTGAAGAAGCGCAGAAGCTTGGACTCAAGATTGTATCTCACATGCGTTCGCGTGTCAACGACTACAGCGAGAAGTATCAGCATAATTTCTCTGTGCTCGCTACTCCTGCTGAAGGCCTTTCAGGAAAATTCACTTCCCGTGACCGCAGGTCGTTTGGTGTGATACCTGGAATCACAGATAAGATTTATTATACCAACTCAAATCATGTGCCGGTATATTACCATTGCTCACCTCGCCACAAGGCAAAGATTGAAGCGCCGTATCATGAGCTTACCGGTGGCGGTCATATTTTCTATGTTGAGATTGATGGTGATGCAACTCATAATCTGAAAGCTGTATGCGATATCGTTGATTTGATGGATAAATATAACATAGGATATTGTTCTGTTAATCATAATCGTAACCGTTGTATGGATTGCGGCTATGAAGATGCTCAGGATGAGTTGCATGAATGTCCAAATTGCCATAGTCATAACATTGACTGTCTTCAGCGTATCACAGGTTACCTTGTTGGTACTACCGACCGTTGGAACAAGGCTAAACTTGCTGAACTTAAGGACCGTATAGTTCACAAATAAATCAACATGAGAGTTCTCGATATAATCGGAGGTACATCTGTCGATGGACCGGGACTGCGTACATCGATATATTTTGCAGGGTGTGCGCATCATTGTCCCGAATGTCATAACCCGGAGTCATGGGATATGATGGGGGGCACGGAAATGACCGTTGATGATGTGATGGCGCGTATTGAGGAGGAAGATTTCGATGTGACTTTTACTGGTGGAGACCCGCTTATGCAGGTTGAGGAGTTGATTGAACTTGCTGAAAGGGTGCGTGCTGCCGGTAAGAAAATATGGTGCTATACAGGTTTTAGATATGAGGATATAGCACTGGATAAACGGCTTTCCAGAATACTTCCATATCTTGAAGTGTTGGTTGACGGTCCTTTCCTTATAGCATGTAGAGATGTGAAGTTATTATTTAGAGGCTCTTCTAATCAGCGTCTCATAGATGTGCAGAACTCCACGTTAGGGAATATTGTCCTATGGAACGAATAAGAAAGATAAAGATATAGGTTCGCGACATCATAAGCCAGATGTCAAAAAAATAAAGTGTTAGTCCTTGAACTAACACTTTATTTTTTGCTTTTGAAGCATTGTTTTATTTGTGCTCATTGGAAAGCACGTATGCTTTCACTTTCTGAAACAAATCGTTGGCAAAAACAAACTCATTCAGAGCTTCATTAGATGCCTTGTAGATTTCGTGCATGTCTCCGACCCATTCTCGGTAACCTTTGTTGATAAATACGATATTCTCGCCAATACCAAGCACCGAGTTCATATCATGGGTGTTTATAATAGTGGTCATATTGTATTCATGAGTTATATCGCTCAATAGCTCATCTATGAGGATGGAAGTGCGCGGGTCAAGTCCGGAATTTGGCTCATCGCAAAATAGATACTTAGGGTTAAGCGCGATAGCTCTTGCGATTGCTACTCGTTTCTGCATACCACCTGAAATTTCCGAAGGGAATTTTTTATCAGCCCCCTTAAGATTTACACGTTCCAGACAGAACTGGGCTCGGTCTTTTACCTCTGCCGGTGTCATGTCTGTAAACATTGTCAAGGGGAACATTACATTGCCAAGCACAGTTTCAGAGTCGAACAATGCTGAGCCCTGAAAGAGCATACCGATTTCCTTGCGCAGTTCTTTGGTCTGATTGACATTCATTTTCATCAGGTCTCTACCGTCGTAGAGTATTTCTCCTTCCTCCGGTTTTACCAAACCTACCAGTGATTTGACAAGGACCGTTTTACCGGAGCCACTTTGACCGATAATAAGGTTTGTCTTTCCTGTATAGAATGTTGCACTGATGTCGTGCAATATAGTTTTGTCGTCAAACGACTTGGTAATATTTTTAACTTCAATCATTGTAACAGGAGTTTGGTGAGTACCACATCGAGAAGCAAAATCAGGATACTTGAAGCAACAACAGCATTAGTGGAAGCCTTACCAACCTCAAGAGCACCACCATGTACGAAGTATCCGTAAAATGCAGCGACAGAGGTGATGATGAAAGAGAAGAACAATGATTTGATAAGACCATACCATACATACCATTCCTGGAACATGGTCTGCAGACCATATACGAATCTACTCAATGGAATAATGTCTGTGAAGATTGCTATGAAAAAACCGCCGAGGAAGGATGTGAAAATGCAGAATACCACCAATATGGGCATATAGAAAAGGAATCCAACAACTTTGGGCAGTACAAGGAAATTAGCGGAATTCACTCCCATTATATCTAGTGCGTCTATTTGTTCTGTGACACGCATAGTCCCTATCTCGGAAGCTATGTTTGAACCAACCTTTCCGGCTAATATAAGACACAAAATTGAGTTGGAGAATTCAAGCAGGATAATCTCGCGGGTTGCCAGACCGGTTGAGTATGCCGGAATAAGAGGGGAGACGGTATTGATTTCCATCTGAATGGTGATTACAGCTCCTATGAAGAGAGAGATTACAATTACCAAAGGGATGGAGTCAACGCCAAGTTTCGATATCTCGAAAAAAGTTCGTGAAAAGAATGTCTTCCATCTATCAGGGATGGAAAACACTCTATTCATGAATATGCAATATCTGCCGAAAGAGGCTAATGATTCAGAAATTATCATAAGTAACTCTTGAAATTAAACGCTGTAGGTAACTCTAAAATGTTTTTATGTATATTGTTTTTGAGAGTTACTTAATCAGATTAAAATATTATGACAAATGTAACCAATTTTATTGATTCGATATGAAAAAATTGTTACAATTGACCATAAATAGGGTGAAAAAGGATGTTATTTTAGTTTGGCAATCAGATTTTCAGGAGATAGCTCTGACTGTTCTCCAGTGGTCATATCTTTAAGTGTGACTGTTCCGTTTGCCAATTCTGTTTCTCCGATTATAGCTACAAATGGAATGCCGAGTGTGTCAGCGCGTCCCATTTGCTTTTTCATTTTTGAAGCTTCGGGATAGATTTCTGCAGAGATTCCTGCCTGGCGCAGAAGTTTTATGATTTCAAGTGATTTTGCGGCTTCGGCTGGTCCGAAGTTGGTAAACATCACTTTCGCAGAGCCTGTGATATCGGCAGGGTAGAGGTTAAGTGCGTTGAGCACGTCGTAAATACGGTCGGCGCCGAATGATATGCCCACGCCTGAAACGCCGGGGAGTCCAAATACACCCGTAAGGTTGTCGTATCGACCGCCGCCGGTAATACTTCCGATTTCAACGTCCTGGGCTTTGACCTCAATAATGGTCCCGGTATAATAATTAAGTCCGCGGGCAAGGGATACATCTAATTCTAATTTGGATTTCAGACCGAGCTGGTTGGTTCCCTTCATGACAAAGCGAAGCTCTTCCACACCTTTGAGTCCGGTTGCGCTTTCTGACAGCAGAGCCTCAAGCTTTTCAAGGCGCTCTTCGTTGGAACCGTCAAGAGTTATTATGGGAGTTATCTTGTCAATTGCCTCATCTGAGAGCCCACGTTCTTTCAGTTCTGCTTTTACGTTGTCAAGACCAATCTTGTCAATTTTGTCTATAGCAACCGTTATATCTACGATTTTTTCAGGTGCGCCAATGAGTTCTGCTATACCTGCAAGAACCTTTCGGTTGTTGAGTTTTATAGAGATATTTACCTTGAGCTTCTTGAATACTTCATCGATAAGCTGGAGAAGCTCAATTTCATTAATTAGAGAATCTGAGCCAATTACGTCTGCATCACATTGGTAGAATTCACGGTAACGACCCTTTTGTGGGCGGTCAGCACGCCATACCGGCTGAATCTGAAATCTCTTGAACGGGAATGTCAGTTCATTTCGGTGCATAACTACAAATCGGGCAAAAGGTACAGTCAAATCGTAGCGAAGTCCTTTTTCGCATAATTGTGCTGCCAATTTGGGGCAATCGCCGGCTTCAATGGTCTGCATGTCAACTCCCCGCAGGAAGTCGCCTGAATTAAGTGTTTTAAAAAGCAGTTTGTCACCCTCTTCACCATACTTTCCCATAAGTGTCGATAGATTTTCCATAGCCGGAGTCTCTATCTGTTGGAATCCAAATAGATGGAATACACTGCGGATTGTATCGAAGATATAATTCCTGCGAGCCATTTCTGCAGGGGTGAAATCTCTGGTTCCCTTAGGAATTGACGGTTTCTGAGCCATTGTCTATTCTTTAACTATGAAGTTGTTATATCAAAATTACTGCGTCAGATATCCTTGATTGAATTTGGAAACTACAAGATTTGACGCAGATGCATAAAATTGTTTGCAAAGATACGATTTATTTACTAAATTTGCGTCAATTTAATGCGTAAACTCAAAATAAATGAAATATATCGGAGCTCATGTCGCAGCTGAGAAGGGCGTGGGTAATATCCCCGTCAATGCCCATCTTATTGGCGCAAAGTCATTTGCACTTTTTACACGGAATCCATCAAGATGGACTTCTAAACCTATTACAGATGCAGATGCTGCAACTTTCAAGGAGAATTGTATAAAGTATGGCTATACTCCTGACGTAATACTTCCTCACGATAGTTTTCTAATCAATCTTGGTTCGCCTGATGCTGAAAAGCTTCAGAAATCGCGAGAAGCATTCTTGGATGAACTCCGCAGGTGTGAGCAATTGGGACTTACTATGCTGAATTTCCATCCGGGGAGCCATCTCAAAGAAATTGAAGTTGATGCCTGTCTGGATTTGATTGCCGAATCAATCAACGATGCACTGGCCAAGACAGATGGGGTGAAAGCTGTAATTGAAAACACCGCAGGTCAGGGAAGTAATTTGGGATATACATTCGAACAGCTTGCCCATATCATAGATAAAGTGAAAGACAAGACCCGTGTTGGTGTTTGTATTGATACATGTCATGCTCATGCGGCAGGATACGATATGACCACTCCAGAGGCTTATGATGCCACATGGTCTGAATTTGACCGTATAGTCGGATTCCAATATCTTTGTGGCATGCATATTAATGATACTCAGAAAGCATTAGGGTCGAAGGTTGACCGTCATGCATCAATAGCAAAGGGTGTGCTGGGTGAAGACTTCTGGCGCAGATTAATGAACGATTCAAGGATGGATAATATACCTCTGATTCTCGAGACTCCCGACGAAGAAATATGGGCTCAGGAGATAGAGTGGCTCTATTCTTTGATTGAAAACTGACGTATTCTTTTTTATTTTTGGATTATATCATCGATTCTATTTTTCCTTCTTACCGTTAATATTTTTTGATTATATCATACCTTATACTTATTTAAAATGATTAAGAACAAGCCAGACCAAAGTTTTGGGAAATTGTGGAACTTAAGTTTCGGTTTCTTCGGCGTACAGCTTGCCTATGCTCTGCAAAGCGCCAATATTTCGCGTATTTTTGCCACACTTGGTGCGGACCCTCATTCGCTTAGCTATTTTTGGCTTCTTCCCCCTATAGCCGGATTGATTATACAGCCAATTGTAGGCGCACTTAGTGACAGGACTTGGTGCAGATTCGGTCGTCGTCTGCCGTATTTGATTGTAGGTGCAGTTATGGCAGTGATTGTGATGTGCCTTCTTCCTAATGCCGGTAGTTTCCATTTTGCTGTTGCTGGAGCTTTGATATTCGGAGCATTTGCCTTGATGTTTCTTGACCTTTCAATCAATATTTCAATGCAGCCGTTTAAAATGCTTGTAGGTGATATGGTTAATGAGAAGCAAAAGGGGCTTGCATATTCAATTCAAAGTTTCCTTTGCAATGCCGGTTCTGTGGTAGGTTATGTATTTCCTTTCATGCTCGCATGGTTTGGCATAAGCAATATCGCGGATGGGAATCAAGTCCCTGATTCAGTAGCTTACTCGTTCTATATTGGAGCTGCCATTCTGATATTGTGTGTTCTTTATACATTCTGGAAAGTTAAAGAAATGCCCCCGAAAGAATATGCTGAATACCATGGCATCACGGAGACAAAGGATGAGGAAAAGTCAAATGTGTTCACTCTTTTGGCAAAAGCTCCGAAAGTGTTCTGGACAGTAGGTTTGGTACAATTTTTTTGCTGGGGTGCCTTCATGTATATGTGGACATATACCACAGGTGGTGTGGCGGAACAAGCATTCGGTTGGAATCCAGCTGAAGGGACTCAGACCGATTCCTATCAGGCTGCTGGCAATTGGGTTGGACTGTTGTTTGCAGTACAGGCTATTGGTTCGGTGATATGGGCTGCGTTTATACCTCGTTTCAATAATCATAAGTTTATATATGCTCTTAGCTTAATCATTGGAGGTGTAGGCTTTATTTCATCAATGTTCTTCACTGATAAATATTTATTGTTCATATCATTCTTTATGGTTGGAGCCGCTTGGGCTGCTATGCTTGCTCTTCCGTTTACTATTCTCACCAATTCTATTTCAGGCCGACACATGGGTACTTACCTTGGTCTTTTCAATGGTACAATTACGATACCTCAGATTGTTGCCGCAGCGCTTGGCGGAGTAGTATTCTCATTAGTTGGCGGTGGAGCACATCATCAGATAAATATGATTGGACTTGCCGGAGTGCTTCTTATCGTTGGTGCTTTCTGTGTATTCTTTATAAAGGAAACTTATGCAGAAACTGTTGCTGAGAATAAAGAGCATTTTGAGTAATAGAATAAAATATCATAGATAAAGTAGAGCCCCGGTGGAATTGATTCTGCCGGGGCTCTTGCTTACAATTGTAACCCAATAGTATATTTGTTATATTGTGTGTTTACTATTCATATCTGATTGCCTCTATGGGGTCAAGGTTTGAGGCTTTCTTGGCGGGGTACCAGCCAAAGAATACACCTGTGACTGTACATACGGCAAACGATAATATTACAGAATACATCTGGATATAAATGGGCCAGTTGGCTATTATATTTACAAGCCACGATGCGAGAATGCCAATTATAATACCGATAATACCTCCTGTCACACTGATTATTACAGCTTCAATGAGAAACTGAGATAGCACATCAATACTGCGTGCCCCGATTGACATACGCAAGCCTATTTCGCGGGTGCGTTCTGTCACTGAGACATACATTATATTCATGATTCCTATCCCTCCCACCAACAGAGATATTCCGGCAATGCATGCCAAGAGTACAGTCATCATATCACTGGTGGAGTTCATCATCTCGCTTAATTCCTGTTGGGAACGGATTTCAAAATCATTGTCGCTATCATCCTTCAATTTGTGTTGCGAGCGTAATGTCTCTGTTACAGCATCAATGACTTCTTCTGTCTGTTCCTCGTTGACGGCGCTGGCAAATATCCCCTGGATGTAATCAATAGCAAGGACGCGTTTCATAACAGTAGTGTATGGCGCAAGCACCACATCGTCCTGGTCTTGACCCATTGAATTTGTTCCTTTTGATTCGAGTACTCCAACTACAGTCATTGGTATTTTTCCGAAGCGTACCACTCTTCCTATAGGGTCTTCTCCGTTTGGGAACAGATTATCAACTACGGTCTTGCCAAGAATACATACTTTTGCTGCTGATTTGATGTCATGCTCCGTGAACATTGAACCGCTTTTGACCTTAAGCTTTCGGATATCCAGATAATCGGGTGTTATACCATAGATGGTAGAGGGATAATTGTTGTTACCATTCACAAACTGACCTCCTGAATTGACCGAAGGAGATATCGCTGCAATGCCTGGTAAACGCTGCAATGCCTCGTAATCAGTAACTTCAAGAGTTTGCATATCATCAGCGCTCTGACGTACTCCTCCTCGCTGCATATTTCCGGGATGAATCATAATCATATTTGAACCCATCTCCGAAATTTGAGCTTTTATACTGTTTTTTGACCCTTGACCTATGGCGAGCATTGTGATTACTGATGCTACACCTATTATTATACCAAGCATTGTCAGAAAACATCGGAGTTTGTTATTGTTAAGCGCTTTCAACGCTATTTTTAATAGATTGGCTAATTTCATAATCAATCGTTATCTTTTGGAAGTGCTTCATACGCCTCGCGTGCTGATGCTGGAGATGGATTATATGAGTCAGAAATTACTTTCCCGTCTCTAAGTACGATATTGCGTGAGGAATATTCCGCAAGTTCCGGATTATGAGTGACAAAAATGATAGTTCTACCTCGAGCATGTAACTCCTGAAATAATGTGAGGATGCTAAATGAAGTTCTTGTATCAAGATTTCCGGTAGCCTCATCGGCGAGTATAATAACTGGGTCATTTACAAGTGCACGTGCTATTGCCACACGTTGCTGCTGACCACCAGACATTTGATTGCTTTTATGATAGAGCCTGTCATGCAGACCTACAGCTTCAAGTGATTTGATGGCTCGCTCGTGCCGTTCTTTCGCCGATATGGAGGAGTTATAGAGCAAAGGTAGTTCAACGTTTTCAATCGCAGTGGTTTTAGGCAGAAGATTGTAGTTTTGAAACACGAACCCAATTTTTCTGTTTCGTGTCTTTGCCCGTTGATTCTTGCTCATATCTTTTACCGATACTCCATCAAGAAAATATTCTCCAGAGGTTGGGGTGTCGAGACACCCCAATATGTTGAGCATTGTAGATTTTCCGGAGCCCGATGTACCCATGATGGTTACAAATTCTCCTTCTCTGATTGAGAAAGATACCCCTCGGAGTGCTTTTACTTTCTCACCTCCAACACTAAATTCACGTCGGAGATTGGAAACTCGGATTATTTCTTTATTGTCAGACATATTCGAATTATTTTTTCTTTCTGTTTCCACCTGGAGGTTGTGGCGCAAAGGGACTGCGTTCGCCTTGAGCGTTGTCGTCATTAGCATTGCTTATTTCAGAGTAACCGATAGCAACTTTGGTTCCATCGGAAATTCCGCTTATGATTTGCGTTTTCAATCCGTTGCTTACACCAATCTTTATAGGAGTTGGGGTGAGTTTATCTCCAGTTACTGTCCATACTAATCTTTCTCCTGCCTCCTGATTTACTTCCGGAGCCGCTTGGTCAGGCTGTGGAAGCTTAGAGTTTTCATCTGTTTCCATTGGTTGGAACTGGAATGCTTGTGTCGGCAGTAACAAAACATTTTCCTCGCGCATTACATAAATCGTGAGGTTCGCAGTTAATCCTGGAATGAGCTTATGCTCTGGGTTGGCAGCTGCGACAACCACTTCGTAGGTAACCACATTGCTTTCTGTTGTCGGGCTTAGACGCACCTGAGTTACTTGTCCTTTGAACAAATCATCGGGATATGCATCTACAGAAAATGTGACAGCCTGACCTACTTTTACCTGACCGATATCAGCTTCATCAACGTTTCCAATAACTTGCATATTGTCAAGGTCGGCTATAGTGTAGAGGTTGGCAACATTCATGCTTGACACCACTGTCTGACCTACCTCAACCTCTCGTGAGATTACAATACCATCGATAGGTGAGTAGATCTCTGCATAGTTAAGATTTTTTGCAGCCCGGACTTTATCTGCTTTAGCTTTGTCATAGGCCGTTTTCGATACCTCATAATCTTTCTTTGTGGTTTGGAACTCGTAATCACTTATAAGTTGTTTGTCATGCAGAGTTTTGTCGCGTTGGTAATTGGTAAGATTGTATTCATACGTCAACCTTGCTGATTCAACATTGGCCTCAGCACTTCGGAGGTCACTTTCAAGCATAGTCTTTTCGATTTCTGCAATGAGCTGACCTTTGGTTACCACAGTGTTATAATCGGCATATAGCTTATCGATTATTCCGGTTACCTGGGTTCCGACGTCAACTTGTGTAACTGATTCAACAGTACCCGTTGCAGTCACCGTTTCCGTGAGCTCACCGCGTTCAACGGTCACGGTCTCCAGCTGAGTCTGGGCTTTTTTCGAGCAAGCCCCGGCTGATAACAGTATTGAGGCTGCAAGAGTTAATTTAAATAGTCTCATTCTGATGTATATAATTTATTATTGTGACAGATTATGGAAGAGAAATTGTGGATGTACGGTAGAATTCAATCATTTTATGTCCTAACATCGCCATATATTTGGATTGAAGAAGTGTGTGACGTGCTTCTACCAGATTGTTATGGGCTGTGAGTAATTCAATTGTATTTACAAGCCCTAAATTGAATCGTTCATTAGTCAATTCGTTGCTTAGTTCTGCAGCCTTAAGTTGTTCTTTGGCGGCTGTAAATCTTGATTGTGCAGATGTCGTATCAATATACCAGTTCTCTACTAATTGGGATAGTTCAGTGTGACGGAGATTTATATCAAGGTCTGCGTCGAGACGCTGTACTTTTGCTTTTGCCACAGCTGTTTTGGTTTTCTTGTTGTCGAATATTGGAACGGAAAGCGTTAATCCCACTGACTCGCTCCAGGCTTGTTTAAGTCCGTTTGCGAAATTATTACCAGGGGCATAGTATCCGGTCCCTATTCCCGCATTCAAGGATATCTGTGGTTTGCCTGAGGCTCCTGCAATTTTGATGTCTATATCTGAACTTTCTTTTTCCAGCTCAAGTCCCTTTATGCGTGAGTCGGTGGCAATTGCGAGTCTATAGCTGTCTTCAATTGCCGGAAGTGATGAAAGGACTTGTGCGTCATCCCATGAAATTGGAGTGACTTCTATGTCGTTTTCAATATCAAATTCCAGCAGTTTTTTCAATTCCATTCGTCTGGTGTAGTAGATTCCCTGAGCATTTACAAGTGCATATTTGTCTTGTTCGTATTGCGATGCGAGTTGGGCATAGTCCACACGTGATAATTTGCCTGAAAGCATTAGCTGTTCAGCTCGTTCCGTCTGATGCTTGCTTAGATTCGCCGCTTCTTCATAAATTGCAATTGATTCTTTAGCATAGAGGATATTTAGATATACTTGCAGAAGGTCAGTCTCGATGGTCTGCATTATATCTGTAGTGTTCAGCTTGCTGATTTCAGTCTGAAGCTTGTTGCGCTTGATTGTGTTTTCCCGTTGACCCCCATTCCAAACGGTCCACCCGGCGTTGAGCCCATAGTTGCTGCTGTATGTATTCTTATCCCCATTTTTCCATGGTGTATTAGTGAGACCTTGTGTAGTGGCAAAGTCAAGCGAAGGTTGCCATTGGGCTTGTGCTGCTTCAAGGTCGTAGGATGCCGACTCCTCTAATAAACGGGATTTCTGTAGGGATATGTTATGCTCTTTTGCGTAATTCACACACTCGCGGTAACTCCATTGCTGCTGTGCCGAGAGTGTAGTGCCGGTCGATAATATGATTAGGGCTGAAATTAATGATGATTTCATTATATCTGTATTGAAATTTGTTGAGATTTTTAATGCAATTGAATTTCACTGCAATATTACATAAATAAAAAAGCGTTTGGCGAATTAATTCAACCAAACGCTTTTTATAATCAACGAATTCTGTATAGATGATTATTTGTTTGTTTCCGAATTCCGTTTTGATGGGGTTCCGATGGTGTGGAGTTGAAGGTATTGGAATAGTTTTGTCTTATAACTGTCACCAATAGGAATATAGGTGTCAGGAGCTACTACGATACGTGCACGCTCTATATGATGTATCTGATTCATATTCACTATATAGGAACGATGAACTTGTATGAAGTGCTCGTTGAGACGTTCCATTATACCTGCGAACGAACTCAATGTAAGCACCGGTGTTGGTGTAGAGGAAAGGTATATCTGCAGATACTCTCCGTAACCCTTTATATATGTAATCTCTGAAAGAGCTATACGAAGGAAACGATAATCAACCTTCACAAATATTGAATCATTTGAAGGTGTTTCCGCCGGTTTTCCGCTATGACGAGAGTTGTAAAATTCAAGAACTTTGTTAGCAGAGCGTTGAAAATCTGCAAAGCCGTAAGGTTTGAGTAGATAGTCGACAGCAGCTAATTTATAGCTCTCCACTGCATACTGTGCATAGGCAGTGATAAACACAACGATTGGAGGATTGGATAATGAAGATACAAATTCCAATCCATTTAAATCAGGCATGTTTATATCAGTGAAAATAACATCAACCTGAGTCTCTGAAAGAATTTTGATTGCATCCATGGCACTCTCGCATTCTCCAGTGAGCTCTAAAAATGGCACTTTACCTACGTAACTCTTTAGCTTTTCTAATGCTATTGGTTCGTCATCAATTATTAATGTTTTGATTTTCATGTATCGGAGTGGTCAATAATACGGAATATGTTTTGTCGGTTGCCTGAATATCAAGATTGAAATTTTCATTATATATAAGGCGCAACCGTTTTTTTATATTTATAAGTCCGATTCCTTTGTGGACGTTATTTGTATTTGATTGGGGATGATAACTATTCAGGCAGTGGAATTCAATGTTATTATCAGCAATCTGGAGTCGTACTGATACAAATGATTGCTCCTGGTAGCTTATTCCATGCTTGAATGCATTTTCGATGAATACAAGATAGAGCAGGGGTGGAATCATAATACCGGCTGTTATCTTCTCATCCGGCAGATTTACGGAGATACTGACTCGTTTCTCAGGATAGCGTTGCCTTATTAAATTGAGATAATTCTTAAGGAATCCTATTTCAGAAGATAGGGCTATATGTGGCTGTGAACAGTCGTAAAGCATATATCGCATTAAGTGTGACATGTCAATCAACATATCTTGTGCTTTTGTCGGGTTGATTTCAACCATTCCATGGATATTGTTGAGCATATTCATGTAGAAGTGAGGGTTGATTTGTGCTTTCAGATAGGCTAATTGATTCTCGGCATTTGCTTTCATAAGGCTTTCTTTTTCAAGCCTGTCCTCATAGCGTTGGAAAATCAGCGCAATGGCAAGGTTACCACCGATAATAAGTAGGTCATATATGAAATCCAGAAAAATGGGTAGTGGTAGCAATGGACGGAATCCATGTCTCTGTGGTGGCAGATGTATTCTATTTTCTTCTATAATCCTCATGAATGTGTAATATTGGCAAAGCCAAATTACGCCTATCAAAGCTGCGGCGCAAAGAAAATACATAAAATATCTGTTACTAAACAATAGTTTTGGAATTAACACTACATTATTGACAAGAAACAGTAGTAGAAATGGCAAAAGAGCTCTCGACATGTTTAATATACCATTCATATCAAGGAGTGGTTGACTCGTGTAACTGCGGGCTCTCATTATGTCAAGGACATATAGTGTTACCACTATTATCCATAAACTAATGTAGACTAATGATTCAATATGTCTCTTGCGTGATAGTAACATATGTAATAAAATTTTATTTTATGCAAAGATAGGTATCATGGCATCCAGGACAAATTTATTAAATGAAACCATTAAAAAATCCCACGAATGGCTGTTACTTGTAATTATTTATGCTGATTCTTTTCCGCAATAGGGAGAGAATCATACCCCTCGTAAGTAGATAGGCAATAAAAGCTACCCATAGTCCATGATTCCCTAATTGGTCGAATAGCATGAAATAAATTAGAAAGTATACCATCGTTGATGTAGCCATTGATACAAGCATTGCTCGTGTCTGTGTGGCTCCAATAAAGATTCCATCCCAAGTGAATGATGCGAAGCCGGCAAATGGGATTGCAATAACCCAATAAAAATATTCTTTGGAATTTTCTACTATTACATCGTCAGCAGTCATAAGTCCCATTAAAAAATTTCCTCCGACAACGTATATAATAGAGAAAAGCAATGCCATCAGTGCACCCCATTTGAATAAAGATGCTATGCAGCGATGAAGCATATCCTTTTGTCCGGCGCCAATGAAATTGCCGCAGAGTGATTCACCTGCAAACGCAAATCCATCCATAAAATAGGAGAATAGGATGAAAAATTGCATAAGTAGTGTGTTGACTGCCAAAATAGTGGTCCCTTGCTGCGAACCTACCCGAGTAAACCACGCCGTGACCGCGATTAGACATAAGGTCCGTAAGAATATGTCAGAATTGACTGAAAAGAATCGTTTCAATTCTTTGGAGTCAATTATAATTCGAAACGCCGGTATAGAAGGATGATATTTTTTCGCGGCTATTATGAGTCCAATTATAAATCCAAGCCATTGAGCTGTCAATGTCCCGAATGCGACTCCGGTAATTTTAAACTTGAATCCAAATACCAATATAACGCTTACACAAATATTGGCTATGTTTACGATAAATGACACCCACATTGGTGCTTTGGCATTTCTCAGACCTAAAAACCATCCGGATAAAGAATAAGTTCCCAGTACAGCTGGAGCACCCCATACAAGTATTGAAAAATATTGGGTGGCAAGATTTAGTGTCTCGCCTTCGACCTCCATAAAATTCAATGCCAACTGATAGAGCGGGGATTGTAAGGATATTATGATAAGAGATGCACACAGTGCCACTAAAATTCCTCGTATCAACACTAAATTACTTCCGTCATTATCATTAGCTCCATGAGCTTGAGCTGTCAGCCCACTGGAGCCCATGCGTAGAAAAGCAAATAGCCAGTACATCATGTTGAATAAAGTACCGCCAACTGCTATTGCTGCTATATATATAGGGCTTCCCATATGACCAACAATCACCACATCCATTAGCGCGAGCAATGGAGTGGTGATGTTGGTGATAATCGATGGAATGGCAAGCGCCAATATCTCACGATTAATTTTTTGCATATAAAATAATCTGTTATCTCTTGATTCTCATTGATTCCCAGATGAGATAGATAATCAATAACGCATATACAGCCAGTCCAGCCCACTGTACGGAGATAGCATCCATTGGATTGTTATATTCAAATCCGATAAAACGAGTGAGAGCCGCAAATACACCAAACAGCGCACCGCCAGCGATAAGACCGGATGAAATGAGGGTACCTCTGTCACGACGAGCATCATTAATTGCCTTGTCTTTAGAACGAGAGCCTACATACCATGCTATAGCACCACCAACCAATAGGGGAGTATTGAGGGCTAAAGGTATGAACATACCGAGGCAGAACGCCAATGCCGGAACACCGAGCCAATTTAGAATAAGGGCGAGTATCGCACCGACCATGTAGAGAATCCAAGGAGTGTCTCCTCCCATCATCAATGGCTCAATAACTTTTGCCATTGCATTAGCCTGGGGAGCCACAAGTGCATTTTCACCGGTGAATCCGTATACTTGGTTAAGTAGCAGAATTACGCCACCAACTGTGGCTGCCGATACCAAGGTGCCGAGGAATTTCCAACTTTCCTGCTTGCGAGGAGTTGAACCAAGCCAATATCCTATTTTCAGGTCAGTCACAAAGCCACCAGCCATTGAAAGTGCAGTACAAACCACACCGCCTATTACCATGGAGGCGACGATACCTGAAGTGCCACTGAGACCGATACCAACGAATATGGCCGAAGCAATAATCAAGGTCATGAGGGTCATGCCGGATACAGGATTGGAACCTACGATAGCAATAGCGTTTGCTGCCACTGTGGTGAACAGAAAGGCAATCAGGGTTACTACAATCCATGCAATAAATGCCTGCCAAAATGTATGGATAACGCCGAACCAGAAGAAAAGAAGGACTGCTGCAAGTGCGATGGCAATGAAGAACACCACATGTTTCATTGAGATATCTGTCTGCCAACGGATAGTTTTTCCGTCCATCTTGTTTCCTTTGAGTTCACGGGTTGCAAGTCCAACTGCCTCACGTATGATACCCCATGATTTTACAATTCCGATAATACCAGCCATTGCGATACCGCCAATACCGATAAGACGTGCATAGTCGCTGAAAATAGCATCAGGTGTCAGACTTGCGATTTCAGGAGCGCCGTATGTGCCAAGCAGAGGAATAATGACCCACCATACAAATATGGAGCCGGCAAAAATGAAGAATGCATATTTGAGACCGATGATGTAGCCGAGACCAAGTACGGCAGCCTGTGTATTGCAGCTTAAGACGAGTTTGGTCTTGGCGGCAAGAGTCTGTCCAAAGTTTGTCACCATGGTGTCAAGAGATACTGCCCACCAGCCGAAAGTCTCCAAAAGATAATCGTAGATACCACCAATAAGCGATGCAATGACAAGAGTTTTTGCCTGACCATCGTTTTGTGCTGATGCTTTGCCTATGCCACTTGCAAGCACCTGTGTAGTTGCAGTTGCTTCTGGGAAAGGGTACTTCCCGTGCATGTCCTTAACGAAATACTTGCGGAAAGGTATAAAAAACAGAATACCTAAAATACCACCCAACAACGAACTACAGAAAATCTCAAGGAAATTTACGGTAATGTCAGGATATTTTGCTTGTAAGATGTAAAGAGCTGGAAGCGTGAATATTGCACCTGCTACAATTACTCCAGAGCAAGCTCCAATGGATTGAATGATGACATTCTGGCCCAATGGATTTTCTTTTTTTAAAGCGCGCGACATTCCCACAGCAATAATGGCGATAGGAATAGCGGCTTCAAAAACTTGTCCAACTTTAAGCCCTAAGTATGCAGCAGCAGCGCTGAATATTACGGCTAAAACCAAACCCATGGTGACTGAGTATGGTGTCACTTCGGGATAATCGTGAGCTGGATGCATTATAGGCCGATAGCTTTCGTCCTTGGCAAGCTCACGAAAAGCATTTTCCGGTAATTCCAAGGGGTCACCTTCGTGATATATTTCCTCTTGGATAGATTTGTCTGACATAATGTGATAAATCTGTTAGATTATTGGTTACTTTTCTGAAAATACGGATGAAGGAAGAGTTCTGCAGTTGTATTGCGAAGCCATAATTTCTCCATAGGCTCCGGCAGAGCGGAGTGCGAGCAAATCACCACGGGAGATGGTGGGCAATAGTTCCTCTTTACCAAAGCAGTCGGATGATTCGCAAATAGGACCAACTACGTCATAATGATGAAGCTCGCCGTTGGGATTAGAAATATTCTCTATCTTATGATGTGCATTATAGAGGGCAGGACGTATTAGGTCGGTCATGCCGGCATCAACAATTGCAAATCGTTTTGTGATACCTTCCTTTACGTAAAGCACCTTGGTGATAAGAGAACCGCATTGTGCCACAACAGAACGGCCCAGTTCAAAATGCAACACTTGACCTTCCCGAAGTCGCAGATGATTGTGGAATGTCTTGAAGTAGTTTTCAAAATCAGGGATTGGATGCTTGTCTGGGTTTGCATAGTCAATACCCAAACCTCCGCCTACATTTATCGAAGAAAACTTTATACCAAGAGCTTCATATTCATCCTGAAGACGATTGATAGTCTGGCAAAGCATCATGAATGGTTCGGTTTCAGTGATTTGAGAACCGATGTGAAAATGAAGTCCCTCAAGTTGGATGCATTCTAATGAATTGGCAAGAGTGATTATATCATTCAATTGCTCAAGATTCACTCCGAATTTGTTTTCAGCAAGTCCAGTTGTGATGTATTCATGGGTGTGAGCGTCAATATTCGGGTTGACACGAATGGCTATTTTAGCCTTTTTCCCCATGGTCGCAGCCATTTCATTGATGATTCGTAGCTCCGGCTCGGATTCCACGTTGAAACATCCAATTTCTTTTTCAAGAGCAAGTTCAATCTCCCAGTCGCTTTTGCCTACACCGGCAAATACAATACGGTCATTTTTGAATCCGGCCTCGAGTGCCGCTTTAATTTCACCACCGCTTACACAGTCAACTCCAAGTCCGGCAGCTTGAATGCGACGGAGAACGCCCGGATTTGCGTTAGCCTTTATGGCATAATGCACTTTAAACCGAGGGTCGCGAGCCGTACGTTTGATTTCATTAAGAGTCTGGTCAAGCAGTTTCAAGTCGTAAAAGTAAAATGGCGTTTGAATAGCTTTCAGTTCGTCGATAGGAAATCGGGTCATCTTATTTGTTCTTAAAAAGTTTGTCACTTAGCTGATTGAGCGCGGTAATCTTGTCTTCCTTGCGAATAAGGAATGAAATGTTATAATTGGAACCGCCATAAGAAATCATGCGTACAGGTATGTCGGCAAGAGCTTCCATAGCCTTTGACTCATATCCGGTATTTGTCCATTCCATATTACCAACCACACAGATAATCACCATGTCCTTATCTACAGTCACGGTGCCAAACTTCTTCAACTCGTCAACTATTTCAGGTAAGAAACGTTCCGAGTCGATTGTTAATGATACTCCTACTTCGCTTGTAGCAATCATGTCAATCGGAGTTTTATATTTCTCGAAAGTCTCGAATACCTTGGTTAAGAAACCGTAGGCGAGAAGCATACGAGAGCTCTTTATCTTGATTGCAACAACATTGTCCTTCGCAGCTACAGCTTTAATTGACGGTTCAGTGATATTGTTGTAAATCACTGTGCCGTGTGCGTCCGGTTCCATAGTGTTAAGCAATCGCACTGGAATATTGTTTACCTTGGCAGGTAATACACAGGTGGGGTGGAGAATCTTTGCGCCGAAGTATGCCAATTCAGCAGCTTCTTCATAATGAAGGTCACTGACCGGTTCAGTATTTTCAACGAATCGGGGGTCATTGTTGTGCATGCCGTCGATATCGGTCCAGATTTCGATTTCGTCAGCTTCAATCGCTGCACCAATCAGAGAGGCTGTATAATCACTGCCACCTCGCTGGAGGTTATCGATTTCGCCGGTCGCATTACGACATATGAAACCTTGTGTAACGTATATGTCAGCATCCATGTATTTGTCAAGAAGAGCTTGTAGGTGGAGCTGGATGTGCTGAGTGTCAGGTTCTCCTTGCTGTCCAGTCTTCATAAAGTCGAGTGCTGGGAGAGACTCTGCGTAAAGTCCGCGTTCGTTTAGTAGGATGGTCATCATTGCTACGCTCATCATTTCACCTTGAGCAAGAATAATTTTCTCCTCAATTTCTGTGAAATTTTCACGGGAAGTGAATGAACGTATATAGTTGAAACATGCTTTTATTTCTTTCAAAGCCTTTTCACGGCTCTCATGTTTATCGTATAGGGTAGAAATGGTTTTAAGGTATTTTGACTCAAGAAGATTGATAGTTTCCTTAGCACCATTGATATTCTTTTTATATAGGTATTCGGATATTTCTACCAATGCGTTGGTAGTGCCCGACATGGCGGAGAGTACGATGATGTTTTTTCCTCGTTCACTGACGAGAGACGCTACGTGGCGGATGCGTTCTGCTGAACCCACAGATGTGCCACCGAATTTTAGAACTTTCATATTGTTTTGACTGCTAAAAATGGTTCTCTAAAACTATTAAAGGAACACGAATGATAATTTTTGAAATTTTGCCCCAAAATTACAACAAAAAATTCAAAAAATAAACGAATTATCTGTCAAACTGACATATATAGACCTATTATTATTGTTATTATTGCTTTTAGGGTAAAAGAGTCCTGTGTGGTAGAGCCTGGATTTAGAGAGACTTTTCAAATTGAATATTTTTAACACACATGATTTGAACATCATTATCACATAGGCGTTTTAAAAGTACAAAACGAACAAGTACAAACAAACTAAAATAAATAAGTCAATGATTTACGAACTTCCCGAATTACCCTATGCGAAAGATGCTCTTGCACCGTCTATCTCGCGTGAAACTGTGGAATATCATTACGGCAAGCACGAGAAAACGTATATTGACAATCTCAATAAGATGATTAAGGGTACTGAATATGAGGATATGGAATTGGAAGAGATTATTACTTCCGCCTCCGGTCCGCTGTTCAATAACGCATCCCAGGCTTGGAACCATATATTTTATTTCTTTACATTTTCTCCTGACGGTAGTCACAAGCCGGAAGGTCATCTCTTGAAAGCTATTGAGGAGCAGTTTGGCTCATTTGAAGAGTTCAAGACTGAATTTGAAAATGCCGGTGCCTCAATATTTGGTTCAGGATGGGTGTGGCTGTCAAAGGATAAAGATGGTAAGTTGTTTATCACTCAAACATCCAATGCCGGAAATCCGTTGACCGAAGGATTGACTCCACTTCTTGTGTTTGATGTTTGGGAGCATGCGTATTATATCGATTATCGCAATCGAAGACTTGACGCATTGAAAGAATTATGGAAAATTGTCGACTGGGACATCGTTGCCAGTAGATATATATAGTTAAAGTATATAGCACTAAAATAAGCATAATGTGATGAATGGAGAGAGAGGCAGTCGTGAGACCCCCTCTCTTTTTTCATTTGCTTTATTTTAAGATGATTACGATTTGTCGGTTTGGTTTCAAATCAAGCATTGTCAATGATATTGAAGGCTGCCTCACGGCCACAATTCAGGCGTGATGGATAGTGCGTGTCACTATTTACAACCAATGGGATGCCGGCATTTTTCAACATTGATATGGTGTCGGCTGATGGGAATAGACGTGGAGTATATTCTTTGCATTGCTTTTCAGTGGCGTTAACCGGTGCTTCCCATGCTTTTGTGTTGACTTCCGCTATTAGACCCTTCTCCTTGATGGCTTTGATTACACATTCAATATGCGCTTTATACCAGGCTTCATTTTCAATGTCAGGACGGAAGTGAGAGGCGTTGAATCCAATTTTATCAAAATGTCCGATAATATCAAATCCTCCAGCATCAATCATTTTTAATGTCTGCATGTAAAACTTATCAACTACATAGTAGATGTCGTCATTGAAAAATTCATGCATCTTTCGTATGAATGTTTCTGGACGCCCGTCAATGTCAATCAACTTGTTGCCGGATTGGGTAGGAATAAAATGGACTGAACTTAGTCTGTAGTCCAATGGCAACTCTTGGAAGTATGAATTTGAAGCACCCCACTGTTCGTCAAGATAATCGATTTCCATTGAGAGATACAGATTTATTTTATCCTTATGTATCTCTTTAAGTCGTTGGAATTCCTCTATGTAGTTGGTGACATCCTCCATTGATATATTACAGGGCGATACAATGGGGATAGGAGAATGAGGGGTAAATCCATAATGGAGATACCCCTCTTTAATGGCCTCTTCCACAAAGTCGGACATGGATGCTCTTCCGTCACAGAATTGAGTGTGTGAATGAAAGTTGTATGCCCTCGTGGAAGATATGATTTCTTTTATATTCACGATTAGAATTTTATTTTGACACTGGAGGATTGGCTATATTCTGACGCATGTTTGTGTCAGATTCGATATTTTTCATCTTGTAATAGTCCATTATTCCTAAATTTCCTGAGAGGAATGCCTGTGCCATTGCTTTGGGCAGTTCTGCTTCTGCTTCAATTACCTTGGCACGTGCCTCCTGGGCTTTTGCTCTCATCTCCTGTTCAAGGGCTATTGCCATGGCCCTGCGTTCTTCTGCTTTAGCCTGGGCGATATTTTTGTCAGCTTGAGCCTGGTCTATCTGAAGCGCAGCGCCGATATTCTTGCCTATATCAATGTCGGCGATATCGATTGACAGAATTTCAAATGCTGTGCCGGAGTCGAGCCCTTTACGGAGCACAAGTTTTGAAATATTGTCAGGATTCTCCAGTACCTGTTTGTGACTTTCAGAGGAACCGATTGATGATACTATACCTTCGCCTACACGTGCAAGTACAGTGTCTTCTCCCGCGCCACCGACCAACTGTCGGATATTGGCTCTGACTGTGACACGTGCTATGGCTATAAGTTGGATGCCATCCTTGGCAACAGCAGTGACATGAGGGGTCTCAATCACTTTGGGGTTTACTGACATTTGTACAGCCTGGAACACATCACGACCGGCGAGGTCGATGGCTGTCGCCATCTTAAATCCAAGGTCTATGTTGGCTTTTGAGGCTGATACTAAAGCGTGGACAACCTTTTCGACATTACCGCCGGCGAGGTAATGTGCTTCCAGGTCATCGCGACTTACATCATTAAGACCCGCTTTGTGGGCTTCAATTAGTGCACGTACAATAATTGAAGCTGGAACTTTTCGGATGCGCATCAGGAATAATTGCATCAGCGAAATTCTTACACCGCTTACTCGTGCCGATATCCAAAGGAAAAACGGAACATAATAGAAAAAGATGCAGATGAGGATTACAACTGCAATCAGAATGAGGACAAGCGTCAATTCCATTGTGTTTTGATTGGTTTATTAATGAATTTAATTAGAGGCGCTCTCGAGTTTGATGATTTGATTTTTAATGCGTTTCATCTCAGGAAGTTCGTTTTCAAGATTTTTCTCAAGGCTTAAGATTTCATCGGAGGCTGAAGTCTTACCATCGCGATATAAATTACGAAGTTCAGCGAGATGGGCAAGTTTCGTTTGCCGATTTTTCAAGCCGGTTAGATATTGGCTCATTAGCTCTTTTGCTTGAGCGTTCTTGAAGTCGGATAAATCAGTATAGATTACACCTCCGGGGAGAGCGAAACGGAAAGAGTTTTTCTTATTCGTTGATTTTACGGTAGATAAGTCTGCTATTTTCTTTCTCAACGCCGAATAATCCGCGCCTTCTTTATGCGTAGCTGCGATTGATGATATTTTGGCAAAATCGGTAAGGGCCGGGGTGTCAATAGGATAGTTTATGCGCAAATCTTGAGGAATGAACGTATAGATAGTCACACTATCCTCAATCTGATTTCTATCTGTCGCCCACCAACCAGCGCCGGTTTGCTCATCAATGGCATAGAGGTAATCGTTGTGTGGAGAGTTATATGGCATGCCGATGTTTGAAGGTTGCAGAAATCCATCTTCATCGCGACGAGAGATGAAGATGTCAAGCTCACCCAAAGAAGCTTCGCCATCAGCAGCAAAATAAAGTGTGACACCATCGCTCATCAGATAGGGGTGTGACACCCATGAGCCGTTAGGATTCCCGAATATTGATTTATAATCAAACAGCAATGTCGGGGTATCCCATGTGCCATCAGAAAGACGAGTGGATTCATACATTCTTGATTCGCCCGTATCTGAGGAACCGTACCATATAATATCCTCTTCGTTTTCAGTGATGTAGGCTGGAGCCCAAATGCCAGTAATACCAAGTTCAGAGGCTTTGTCCTGTGGTACTATATCTTCAATGATTTCTTCACCTTGGAGAGAGCCGGCACTTTTTGCTAGTTTGATGAATTCAAAGAATCTCTCGGATGGAACGTTGATGCTGTCGATAATTTGAATTTGTTCCACTCTGTCAAGCATTGACCTGCCAAGTTCGATACGCGACCTTAGGTGTTCAGTCCAGTCGATGGTTTCAGAACCATCGCCAAATGAAAAGTCCATATCTTTTTCAGCTTCAGCTTTCGTACGCTTTGATACGTACTTATCCAGATACTCTTCAGCTTTGTCATAATCATAAAGATAGAAGAATGCCTCAGCTAATCCGAGATTGCCTGAATTGCCACTGTTGAGATAAAATGAGACAGATTCCTTATAGCGTCCGGCTGCTTTCAATGCTTCCGCAGCAGTGTGATTCAATGACTGATTCTTAGGTGAAGCTTTTGCAGCCTGAACGGCATCATCTACCTCTTGGGGCGTAATTGCACCAAGAGTGAAAGAAGTTGCCAGTCCGAGGCAGGCAACAATATGTTTGAATTTTATACTCATTATTTGTTCAATGATTCATGCATGGCTGCGGCTGCACGGCGACCGTCACCCATAGCTAAAATAACTGTGGCGCCACCTCTCACTATATCTCCTCCTGCATAGATATCATAGATAGATGATTGCATTGTCTCATCGTTTACGACTATCGTTCCCCTGCGTGATACTTCAAGCTCTGGGATTGCATGTGGGATAAGTGGGTTGGGGGATACGCCAACACTTACGATTACAAGGTCGACAGGAACCTTTTCGATGGCACCTTCTACTGGAATAGGAGAACGTCTGCCAGAGGCATCCGGTTCACCTAATTCCATTTTTTGTAATTTCATGGCTCTTACACGACCTTTTTCGTCAGCGAGATATTCAATAGGATTATGAAGGGTCATGAATTGCACTCCCTCTTCCTTGGCATGGTGTACTTCCTCAACTCGGGCTGGCATTTCCTCTTCGCTTCGGCGATACACTATCATGGCAACTTCGGCTCCTTGTCGACGAGCGGTGCGCACCGAGTCCATAGCGGTATTGCCACCTCCAATTACTGCTACACGCTTCCCATGAAGTACCGGTGTGTCATGCCCTGGCTGTCCGGCTCCCATTAGATTGATGCGGGTGAGGTATTCATTTGATGACATTACACCTATCAGGTTTTCACCAGCTATACCCATGAATCGTGGTAAGCCGGCTCCGGATGCAACAAAAATTCCATCATAACCTAACTCGTGGAGTTGGTCGTAGGAAATTGTTTTTCCGATAATACAATCTTTTACGAACTTTACACCGAGAGCTCGTAATCCGTCGATTTCAGCTTCCACCACAGTGTTTGGTAATCGGAACTCTGGTATGCCGTATTTCAACACGCCTCCAATTTCATGAAGTGCTTCGTAAACCGTCACATTGTAGCCACGTTTAATCATATCGCCTGCAAATGACAAGCCTGATGGACCGGAGCCAACCACCGCGATGTTTAGATTGTTTTTTACAATCTGTGGCTCAGTGGTATTGTACTCAGAAGCATTGTCCCGCTCATAATCCGCTGCAAATCGTTCAAGATAACCGATTGCCACCGGTTCTTTTTTCATCTTATTGTAGATGCAGCGTGATTCACACTGCTTTTCCTGTGGACAAACTCTACCGCATACAGCCGGAAGGGCACTGGTCTCTTTAAGCACAGATGCTGCCTTAAGGAAATCGCGACGTTCTATGTTTTTTATAAACCCTGGTATGTTGATGGATACCGGACAACCCTGCATACACTGAGGGTCGGGGCAGTCCATACAGCGGGTAGCTTCTAAAATTGCTTGTTCTGCGGACAGACCTTGGTTGACCTCTTCATTGCATGTGATTCGATATGCAGGGTCCAATTGTGGCATGACTACACGGGGAATTGCAGCCCGTTCCTTTGCAGTATGTGCTTTGCGAAGCTCCTCACGCCATTGAGCATCACGCATATTATCTTGATTCATGATTATAATCGGATATGATGAATTTAATTATAGCTTTTAAGTCGCATCAGCATTTCGTCAAAATCAACTTTGTGTGCATCAAACTCCGGTCCATCGATGCAGACAAATTTGGTCTTACCATCTACAGTTACTCGGCAAGCACCGCACATTCCTGTGCCATCGACCATTATTGTGTTTAATGAGCACATTGTAGGTACATCGTATTTTTTTGTGGTAAGAGCTACGAATTTCATCATGATTGCCGGTCCGATGGTTACAACAAGGTCAACCTTCTCACGATTGATAACTTCTTCCACACCGGCTGTGATAAGACCTTTCTGCCCGGCAGAACCGTCATCAGTCATTATTATCACTTCATCGCTGTACTCTCTTACTTGCTTTTCGAGAATTATGAGGTCGGCTGTTCGTGCGGCCAGAATAGATACTACTCGATTGCCAGCTTCCTTCATTGCTTTGATAATGGGTAGAAGGGGTGCCACTCCCACACCTCCACCACAGCACACAACAGTGCCAACTTTTTCTATATGAGTCGCCTGTCCTAATGGACCCACAACATCTGTCAGGCAGTCGCCTACCTCCAGTGCACATATCTTGCGGGTGGATACCCCGACTTCTTGGATTATCAATGTAATAGTGCCTTTTTCAATGTCAGAATCGGCAATTGTCAAAGGAATACGTTCTCCACCCTCGCCTGTGCGGACTATTACAAAATGTCCAGCTCTTCGGGAGCGTGCTATCATTGGAGCTTCGACCACGAGTTTTACCACATGTTCTGAGAAATGCTCCTTTTCGACTATTTTATTCATACCAGCTACGTGAATAAATATTATAAGGTGATGTAATTTATTTTGCGCTTGTTACTCAGCCCGATAAATTATTTTTCGGGTGTGCGTAATTATTTGATTCATTGACACAGCCTTTTCTTCTCGTACAGTCCAATTGCCTTGAGCATCTTCCTTGAGGTAAGTGTAGGTGTATTGTTCCGTTACTTCCGGGCTAGTGTAGTTTCTTGATTTGAGTCTGCCGTTGCGGTCATAGCTAAATGTTTCTGTCCACTCTTCATCGGGTGATGAGGTGATTGTCTTTATCACTTTTCCTGCGGCATCGTATTCAAGTTTGGTTTCTATAGTTACCGTCTCGTCCCCATCTTCTGCGTCTTCTATTATCAGGTCCACGATATGGTTGTTTTTGTCGCGTTCGGTGTCAACCTCTATTCCGTCGAATTCGATTAAAAGTCCCTTTTTGTCAAATTTAAATTCAGATTGCCATGTGAGCCCGGCATCATCCATAACGATGCACAATGAATCAACCGGCCCTTTAAGAGAGAACATAGTCAAATCATTTGCATGAGCACTGATTGCAGTAAGTAGGCTTAAGATTAAAAGTAAGTGGTTCATACTTCAGATGCGATAAACAGTATCTTTGCAAAATTACGATTTATATCGCAATCTAACGCTAAAAAATGCTAAAAAATCATTAATGTATTATATGGGTGATGGCTTAATTGATAACTTTGCATAGTTGAAATGGAAAAGGTAAAAGATAAGGAAAGTCTGCAAGAACTTCAGAATGCTCCTGTGGGGAGACTTTTGTGGAAGTATAGCCTGCCTGCTGTTGTGGGTATGCTGGTGATGTCATTGTACAATGTCATTGACAGAATATTTATTGGTCAGGGGGTTGGACCGGAGGCTATAGCGGGACTTGCCATTACATTTCCGGTAATGAATCTTTCGGCGGCATTAGGTCTGTTGGTAGGCGCCGGAGGGTCGGCACGTATTTCGATTTTACTTGGTGCCAAGGACCATTCCGGTGCACAGAAAGTACTGGGGAATGCTTTAGTGCTTCTGTTCTTGATTGTATGTGTTTATTTGTCGGCATTTGCTATATTTATTGATGATATTTTAATTGCATTTGGTGCCAGTGATGTGACTTTGCCATATGCTCATGATTTCATGTTATATATATTGCCGGGAATGTTTATGATGAACTTTGCGTTCACATTCAATAATTTCATGAGGTCGTCGGGATATCCAGTGCGTGCTATGGTGACTATGTTTATAGGAGCTGGTATGAATGTGATTTTAGCACCGATTTTTATTTTTTATTTTGAATGGGGTATAAAGGGCGCGGCTATCGCTACTGATATATCAATGACAATATCTGCTATATTTGTATTGAGCCATTTTTTTTCAAAATCGAGTCTCCTTCGGTTTGTGAAAGACCAAAGTATGTATAGATTGGATTATCGAGTAATATTATCAATAATTTCTATCGGAGCGGCGCCATCGCTTGTGAATGCTGCTGCGTGTTTTATCAACGTGATAATTAATAAGACTCTTTATGCTTATGGTGGAGATATTGCAGTGGGCGCTGCTGGTATATTTAGCACTTATACATCGCTGATGACGATGGTCGTGGTGGGTATATGTCAGGGTATGCAACCGATTATCGGGTATAATTATGGCGCAGGTCAAATCTCGCGTTTAAAAAAGACATTTTGGCTTGCAACTGGCGTATCTACGATTATAGTTACAACCGGACAAGCTGTTGGTCTTCTTTTCCCTGAATATGTTGGTCGAGCTTTCACTACAGATGCCGGATTGATAGGGGAGACCTCACGTTGTCTTCACATATCTTTGTGCGCATTCACTGTGGTGGGATTTCAGGTTGTGTCAACTACTTTGTTTCAGTCAATTGGTAAAGCCGCAGCATCAATATTCCTTTCGTTAACTCGTCAGGTTATCTTCTTGATTCCGTTATTGCTGATATTGCCGTCGAAATTCGGGCTTGATGGTGTATGGATGGCGTTCCCTACATCTGACGTTTTTGCTACAATTGTAACCGTATGCATGATAGTATATCAAATATCTAAATTTTCTAAAGCGCAACATATTCATCCGGAAATTTGTTAATTATATAAAACTGAAGTTAAGATGGCTTTTCTTCATAAATTCCCGTTTGTAATATGTCATTGGCACAGATAAACCATAAAGTCAGAAATAGGATAATGACGCCGGTTCATTTGGTGGTTATCCTGTTGTCCATACTCCTCATCACTCTTATTACACTGGATACATTGCGCGATATCTCATTTTTGGCAAATGAGACATATCTGAAGGTGCAATTCTGGTGTTGTGTGGTATTTGAGATAGATATTCTTCTTGAGATGATTTTTTCACAGGATAGATGGAGATATCTACGGACCCATGTGCTTTTTATTCTTATTTCCATCCCATATCTTAATATAATTCATTATTTGAATTGGTATGTGGCACCGGAATGGCAGTATCTTCTTAGATTTGTGCCTATGATACGAGCAGCCTATGTATTTGCTATAGTCACAGGTGCGACTACATCGTCAAGATTTGTCAACACAATGTTGTCAACCTACATGATGGTTCTTGTTATGATTGTGTATTTTTGTTCATTGACATTCTTTGTGTCAGAACATTATGTAAATCCTATGGTGACTGATTATTGGTCTTCGCTTTGGTGGTCCATAATGAGCCTTACCACAGCGGGTTCAAGCATACACGCAGTTACACCTACCGGACATGTGCTTGGCGTAGTATTGTCGGCGGCAGGATTGATATTGTTCCCTGTCTTTACGGTGTTCCTCACCAATAAATTCTCTGATGAGAAACCTTCTTCATCTCAGCCTTCTGACACGTCAACAAAGCTTGATAATAATGTAGCTTCTTGATGGAATGTGATGGTGGTGTCATAGATTCTGTCCGTGGGCGTGATTCTTATGGAGGGAGGATGGAAGAGTATAAAATCTCAGTAAAAAATTTGGGGGTAGGTATTAATTGTTGTATCTTTGTCCCCGCTTAAATTAAAGAATAGAACCATGCTTAAGACTATCTTATCAATAGCCGGTCGCCCCGGATTGTTCCGCTTGGTAAACCGCGGAAAAAACATGCTTATCGTTGAAGCAATTGCAACCGGTAAGCGTACACCTGCTTATGCTCATGACAAAGTAATCTCACTTGGCGATATTTCAATTTACACAAATGAAGGCGATGTGCCTTTAGGTGATGTGCTTGAGAAAGTTAAAGCGGCCACCAATGGCGCTGCCGTAGATATCAAAGCTATTGGCGATGACAGAGCCGTGAGAGATTATTTTGAGACTATACTTCCTACTTACGACCAGGATAGAGTATATACCACAGATATCAAGAAACTTCTCACATGGTATAATCTTCTTTTGGCTGCAGGTATTACAGAATTTGCTGAAAAAGAGGAAGAAGCAGAAGCAGCAACTGAATAAAAGGCAAGTTATCTTGGCTAAAGTTTCAAAAAATTACACAGCAAAGGATAGTGTTGTAGACCTCGTTAATGAGGACTACAACATTCTTCCTGTGCTTAGCCGATTCTCATTGCCTTTGGGCTTTGGAAATGGTTCAGTAGGTGATTTGTGCCGGGAAGCCAATATAGATGTAAATGTATTCTTGCTTGTAGTTAACTTTCTTCTGTCTGGAGAGATTGATGAATCTCTTTTAGGTGCTGTTTCTCCATTAGACGTAGTAAAGTTCCTGCATAATTCCCATGACTATTATCTCACGTATAAGTTCCCGCATATCCGCGCCAATTTGTTGAATGCTTTGGATGATAGCCATCAGGATATAAATCCGATAATCGTTAAGTTTTTTGACGATTATATAGATTTGGTAAGGCATCATTTTGAGTATGAGGAAAAGGTGGTGTTTCCGTATGTAAAGACCTTACAGGAAGGTCAGCATTCCAAATATACTATAGAGGTGTTCCGTCGTCAGCATGATGACGATGTAGAGGAAAAACTCTCGGAATTAAAAAATATCATCTTAAGGTATTACACCACTGCTATGCCTTATAAAATGTATGATGTGCTGGTGGATATCTACAATTGTGAGGAGGATTTGGCATCGCATGCTCTAATAGAGAATAAGATGTTAGTCCCTATAATATCTAAAATAGAAAGGCAGTAAGAGTATGCGTCATCTCACAGTTGCATTGCTGATTCCTTCACCGATTGTTTCTACGGGTGTGAAGGTGATTCTGAGAAAGATTTCAGATATGGATTTTACTATATTGGAACTCTCGGGTGATGTAGCTGCTGAAATTGAGATGCGAAAACCATCGTTGGTCTTGATAGACCCTGTCGCAGATAAAGGTGATTGGTGCGCTGATTATAAGGCGAATAATCCAATGTCACGTGTAGTTGGGGTGGTCCATTCCTCATTGCCCTCTGCCGTACAGAAGAATCTTGATGACAATTTCTCAATCTATGATTCTGAAGAGGTAATAATTGAGACCGTAAAGAAGAATATCATCCAGGATGAAGGAGATGGTAAGGGGAAAGATTTGTCTCCAAGGGAGAAAGAAGTCATAGTGGGTATTGTAAAAGGGCTGAGTAATAAGGAAATCGCATCAGAGATGAATGTGTCGGTGAACACGGTAATGACTCATCGAAGAAATATTGCCTCAAAATTACATATTCATACCCCGGCTGGTCTGACAATTTATGCAATTGTGTCCAATTTGGTAAAACTGGAGGATATTAAGGATGGGGTAAGTAATGGTAAACTATAAGAGGAGACTTTTAAAATGTTAATTCCTGTCGGAGCTTAATTTTTATGCCTGATGGGATAATGCTTTGAAAAACTCATCACATAGTGACGGAGATTCGTCAAAAATACCGATAGTTTCTATAGTTGTGGTTGATGAGTCTTGCTTTTCCACTCCGCGCATTTTCATGCATAGATGTTCACCGGTACAAGCGACAATCACTCCTTTTGCTTGGAGCTTTTCGGAAATTATATGGCATATTTGGGATGTCATGCGCTCTTGTACCTGAAGACGTCTGGCATAGAAATCTACCAGTCTGGCGAGTTTGCTTAATCCTATGGTTTTACCGTTGGGTATATATCCGATTGATACCTTGCCGAAAAATGGCAATATGTGATGCTCGCATAGTGAGTAAAACTCAATATCCTTAACTATTACCATTCTAGACCCTTCATGGGTGAAGATTGCCTCATTGATAATTTCGTCGGCGTTCTGATGGTAGCCTCTGGTGGCATAAGCAATTGCTTTTGCTGCACGCATAGGCGTTTTTATAAGACCTTCGCGTGATACATCTTCGCCAAGCAGTGTTATTATGGCTTTATAGTGCTCTGCGATTTGTTCAATAATGTCCTGGCTTAATTCCTTTGACATGGTGAATGAAACTTCTTATAGGGTAGTTTCCTAATCGGTTATGTTTACACGGTCTCTTACCACTCTAATCTCTTTGCTGTAGGCGGGAAAAGCTTTGCGCAGCTCATCTGCAGCATTATTGGCTTCCTGCTGAGTGCGGAAATCTCCTACTTTTAATCTCCAGTAAGGTGATGTGTACATCACATAGGTTTGGAACTGTGGAAACCGAGCCGATATTGTACGTTGCTTGGAGCGAGCTTCGTTCTGTGCAGTTCGGGCGTTGTTGTCGCTGAATACCTGCACTCTGAATCCTGCCATTCTTCCATTTATAGGACGCTGTATTTTCTCCTTTAACTCGGTTTCTTCAATCTCAAAAACAGGATAAAGACGTCGCGTCAATGACTCCGGCTGGTTTATGGTGTTCTCATTGCCTGTCGTGATATGGTCGACAATGGTAGGGGTATTGACATCTGCTTTTGATACCAATGATATTAATAATATGGGGAGGAAATAAGCTTTCATATAGCTATGAAGTGATGGCGGGTATTATTGAAAAATCTTGCGCAATGCAGACATGCTTATTTGCATAAATCATTGCGCAAGATTCTTGATATTTGTTTATCGTTTTTTTCTTGCCTGGAAGAAATAATTAGAATGCGGTAACGATACCCATGAATGATTCGGCATCAAGAGCTGCGCCACCGATAAGACCACCGTCTACGTCAGGCTTTGCAAAAAGCTGTGCTGCATTTGAAGGCTTGCAGCTGCCGCCGTAGAGGATTGATGTGTTATCGGCTACTTCGTTGCCATACTTCTCTGCAATGGTCTTACGGATGAAGGCGTGGATTTCCTGTGCCTGGTCATCTGTTGCAGTCTTGCCGGTTCCAATTGCCCAAACAGGTTCGTAAGCAAGGACGATTTTTCCGAATTCAGTAGCGTCAAGATTGAAGAGACCTTCTTCAATCTGCGCTTTTACAACATCGAAATAGCTGCCATCTTCGCGCTGCTCGAGTACTTCGCCAATGCAGAAGATAGGGGTGAGGTTATTATCAAGGGCAAGACGGACTTTTTCGCGAAGAGTTTCAGAGGTCTCGTGGTAATACTGACGACGCTCAGAGTGACCAAGAATCACATATTTAGCACCTGTGGAAGCTACCATGGGAGCAGACACCTCACCGGTGTAAGCACCTGACTGTGTGGTCAGCGCAGTTCTCAGCACCAAGACCAAGCTTGTTGGCGTCGATTACATTGTTGATAGATGCCAGATGTGTGAAAGGTACACAGATTATAACATCACACTTGGGGGTGATATTTGCCAAAGCTGCGTTGACTTCTTCTGCGAGCTTTACACCTTCGGGCAGCGTGGTGTTCATCTTCCAGTTGCCGGCTACGATATTCTTTCTCATTTTTACCTAAAAATTAATATTAGAAAATTTTGTTACAAAATTAAGAATTTCCATTCAATTATTCAAATCAAAATTTTTCAAGGAGTAAAATCCATGCGCAAATTATGGAAATAGGGCTGATATCTTGAAAAAAATAATTAAATTTGCACTTACGAAATCTTAAAAAGTTATCCATTTTAACACAATATGGCAAAAATAGGAAGCAAATGGACACCGAGCGGGCGTAAAGCTATGCTTCTCGGTAGTGGAGAGTTAGGTAAAGAAGTGGCGATTGAGCTTCAGAGAATGGGAGTGGAAGTTGTGGCTTGTGATAAATATCATAATGCGCCGGCTATGCATGTGGCTGATAAATGCCATGTGTTCAACATGCTTGATGGAAAGGCACTTCGTGATTTTATTGAAGCGGAGAAACCTAATCATATCATACCGGAGGTAGAGGCTATTGCTACTCCCGTGCTTGTGGAGCTGGAAAAGGGTGGTTATAATGTGACTCCGACCGCCAATGCAGCGTTCCTTACAATGAACCGCGAGGGGATACGCCGTCTTGCCGCTGAAGAACTCGGTATATTGACCTCTCCATATAGATTTGCCTCGGATTTTGAGGAATTTAAAGCAGCTGTCGATGCTGTCGGCATTCCATGCGTGGTTAAACCAATTATGTCATCAAGTGGTCACGGTCAAAGTGTGATTAAGAGACCTGAAGATATTGAAAAATCGTGGAAGATAGCACAGGAAGGTGGTAGAGCCGGTGCTGGTAGAGTGATAGTAGAGGGATTTGTTAAATTTGACTATGAGATTACTCTTCTTACAGTGCGTTCTGTTGCCGGGACTTCATTCTGCGAACCGATTGGTCATATACAGGTTGATGGCGACTACAGATATTCTTGGCAACCGCAGGCAATGACTCCAGAAGCTAAAGCTGCTGCGCAGGAAATAGCTCGAAAGGTGACAGATGCACTTGGCGGTTACGGTATATTTGGCGTTGAGTTGTTTGTGAGAGGCAATGAGGTGATATTCAGCGAGGTTTCACCGCGTCCACACGATACAGGCATGGTCACTATGATTTCTCAGGATTTGAGTGAATTTGCTCTTCATGCCAGAGCGTTGCTCGGACTCCCTGTTTCAGGTATTCGTTTCTATGGTCCGTCTGCATCTCGTGCTGTAGTGGTTGAGGGTGACTCGTCGGAGGTAGAAATGGAAAATCTTGAGCAGGTGCTCGAGGAGCCTGGTGTTCAATTGAGAATTTTTGGCAAACCTGAAGTACACGGACATCGCCGCATGGCTGTTATTTTAGCTACTGCCGACACTGTAGAAGAGGCAAAGTCGAAGGCTGAGCGTGCATACAACAAGTTGAATGTCTCCGTTCATTGATGAGATATTCAGGTGTTGTTGTGTAGCGTGACTTAGATTATATCATGAAAAAACTTTTAACTTTATCATTCCTTTTATTGGCGATAGCCTTCGGGTGTTTCCCAAAGGCTATCTCTGAAAAGGATGTTGATTCGATATTACGACGTCTTGATAATGAGCTTGATAACCGTGATGAATATTTGGAATTGCGTCAGCACACCATCGATTCATTGAGGAATGCTCTTGTATACAATAAAGACGACAAAAAATCTATGCTTGATGTGCTGTTTAGGCTTGGAGATGCCTATAGTGCATTTAATACTGACTCTGCAGTAATCTATTTTAATCATGGAAGAATAGTGGCGAATGAGTTGGGCGAGGATTCTATTGGTGTGAGATTTGCTTTGAAAGAAGCTACATTCCTGCCATTGCTTGCTTTTAATGGGAAAGCAGCTGATATCTTGGATAGTATTGATGAGTCTGGTCTTCCTCCGGGGCTTAAAGGCGAATACTATGATGCCTGCAGACAAATGAATTTTTATATAGCCACGTATTTTGTGGATTATCCTGAGGTTTATGAGGCTTATATGGCGAAGGTGAAAGATGCGCAGATGAAACTGACTGCACTCCTTGATTTGGAATCGCCACAATTCAAGCAAAATCAAGGGGAGTATTTCTTCTATCGTCAGGAGTATTCAAAGTCCAAGGCGATATTATCTGAAATGTTAGAACAGATTTCAGAGGAGAATTATCTTTATGCGCGAGCCTGTCATTTTCTTGCTGATATTGCAAAAGCACGTGGTGAACACCATGAATATACCTATTATCTTGCTCTATCGGCCATAGCTGATATCCGGAGTGCAACTTTGGAAGTGGCATCATTGCAGGAATTAGGTAAGATAATGTACTTGAATAATGATGTTGAAAGAGCGCATGATTATTTGTCAATGGCATTACGTAATGCTGTTGACTGTCACGCCCCATTGCGTATGATTCAATCAGCGCGAGCCCTTCCGATAATCGAAAATGCGCATAAGGCACAACTTAAGGCGTCGCGCAATAGAATTTATATCATAATTGCTATTATGGGTGTGCTTCTTGGTGTGCTTGCTGTTACTATGGGTGTGCTCAGGCGAAAGATTGCTCAGATGAACCGCCTTGCTACTCGTCTGGAGGATGCAAATAGAACAAAAGATGTATACATAACGCAATTTTTGAATCTCTGTTCCATCTATATGGATAAGTTGAGTCAGTTCAGTAAGATTGTAAGTAGGAAAATTTCGGCAGGAAAGGTTGATGACCTGTATAAGCTTACTAAATCTGGCAAGTTTGTGGAAGAGCAATCTAAGGAGTTTTATGATATTTTTGATGATGCTTTCCTTCATATTTATCCCTCATTTGTTGGAGATGTGAATCGTCTTCTTCGACCTGAGGAACAGATTGTGTTGAAGGAAGGGGAGAAGCTAAATACCGATTTGAGAATCCTGGCTTTCATGCGTCTTGGGATAGAGGAAAGTGCTAAAATTGCGCAGATGTTGAACTACTCGGTATATACAATATATACCTATAGAAACAAGCTTAAAAACCGGGCAATCTCCCGAGAAGATTTTGAAGAAAACGTTATGAAGATTAAGTCTATTTCATGACAGATTTGGAATAGCTTATTTGATAATTTTAGGTCCTAAAAGTAACATTTCATGCCTAAATTTTATCTATATTTTTTGATGAGTTGTGTTTGCTTAATGTTCTGATTCTTAGCGCTAAGATGTAATTTTGGTGTCATATTTATCTATATTATATTCCGATTAGCTTGCGGAGGTGTTGATTTGACTGTAATTTTGCATTGTAAACGTTGCTCAACAGCATAAGTTTATAAGTTGAAAAATAATTTTAAGCATGATATTTAGTTTTAGGGTTAGTATAGATTGTTAGTGTTTTTAGCGACAAAAAGAATTGCATAATAGTAAATGTGTTTTTATGTTAGGTTTGTAGAGTCTTATTGCTAAGACGACAAAGCGACCACTCCGTGAGGAGAGGTCGCTTTGTCGTTTATGGCTGTTGGCGCATAGTGTTATGATTTGTCTGCGGGATGAGATTATTTTGGATATGATTGAGAATTTGACTAACTTCGCAAAGTGAATAGTAATAATCAAAATATCGTTTGAATGTTCCGCCCGTTCAGTCTTAATATTGGAGGCTCCCTGAGAGTTTACCACCGTCCCCAAGTAATGGGAATTGTTAATATCACTCCAGACTCTTTTTATTCGAAATCACGCACAATGTGTGATGATGCTATAAAGAGGAGAGTGGAGGATATGGTAAGAGATGGAGCGGACTTTTTGGATATAGGAGCTTATTCATCCCGCCCTGGGGCAAGCGATGTTTCGGACGAGGAGGAACTTGAGAGGATTAGAATTGGATTGAATGCCATACGCAGTGTCAATGCAGACATCCCTGTCTCTGTGGATACTTTCCGTTCGCGTGTTGCGTATGTGGCGGTGAAGGAATTTGGAGCTAATATCATCAATGATATTTCCGGTGGTGACCTTGATAGGGATATGTTTTCTGTAGTTGCGGCTCTTAATGTTCCATATATATTAATGCACATGCGCGGGAATCCGCAGACAATGCAGCGTTATACTGATTATGAGAATATAATGGCTGATATGTTGTTGGATATGTCGCGTAAGTTGCGAGAACTGCATCTGATGGGTGTCAGTGATGTTATTGTAGACCCAGGATTCGGATTCAGTAAGACATTAGAGCAGAATTATGAGATAATGCGCCATCTTGATTTGTTTTCTGGCGAATTAAATGCTCCTTTATTAGTAGGAGTCTCGCGCAAGTCGATGATAACTAGGGCGCTATGTGTGCCTCCGGATGAGGCACTTAACGGTACAACTGTACTTAATACTATCGCTCTTATGGGCGGCGCTGCATTTCTACGTGTTCATGATGTGAAAGAAGCAGTGCAGACTGTGAAGCTATACGAATTATCATCTAAATAATTCTAAATAATAAAGAATACCGATGGAGCATTTTGGAATAAAGGATGCCTTTGATATAGCCATTGTGGCTCTCTTGCTGTTTTATCTCTATAGGATAATGAAGGAGAGCGGGACGTTGAATATATTTTTCGGCGTTTTGGCGTTTATTGTGGTATGGGTACTGACATCTCAGATATTGGAGATGAAACTGATTGGTACTATATTGGACCAATTTATGGGGATTGGTCTTTTGGTACTTGTGATTTTGTTTCAGGACCAGATTAAACGATTTCTTGTAGAGCTTGGAGACCACAAGCGGTGGCGATTTCTGAAAAATTTATTTAAGCATGATAAAGGTGGCGATTCTTCAGATACAAGAAAATATGTCTTGCCAATTGTTTATGCATGCATGAACATGTCAAAGACAAAAACAGGCGCCTTGATAGTGATACGTCAAGAGATGCCTTTGGAGAGCTATGAAAAAAGTGGTGATATCATAGATGCGGATATAAATTCACGTTTGATAGAAAATATATTTTTCAAAAACTCGCCTCTTCATGACGGAGCTATGATAATAGATAACGACCGCATTAGGAGTGCAGGGTGTATTCTTCCTGTCAGTCATGACAGGAATGTTCCACGGGCTTTAGGTTTGCGGCATAGGTCGGCGTTGGGTATTTCTCAGGCCTCTGATGCGTTTGCTATTGTAGTTTCCGAGGAGACAGGTAATATATCTGTGGCTCACCGTGGAGCGTTAACCACGCGACTAAGCTCTACTGAGCTTGAACATAGGCTTTCGCAGATTATGGCAAATGATTGACGCTGTGTTAGATGCTCAATTTGGCGTTTTCATGTATAAGTGGTGGAGGGGATAAGCGAAATGCCATAAGCGCGAGAAATAGCGTTAGAATTAACTTGTAAGATTTTGGGGTGTGAAAAAAAAATAGTAATTTTGTTTGTTCAAACTTTGCATCTATGCCAAGTTTGAGCGCTTTGTTCACAGCAATGTGAAATTCAGTTTGAAAATAAATAATCCAACTATGTCAGAAGACAAAGAAAGAGAAGAATATAGCGCCAGTAATATCCAGGTGCTTGAGGGACTTGAAGCTGTAAGAAAACGTCCTGCCATGTATATTGGCGATATTAGTGCTAAGGGTTTGCATCATCTGGTGTATGAAGTGGTAGATAATTCAATTGACGAGGCTCTCGCAGGTTTTGCTACCCACATAGAGGTGACGATTAATCAGGATAATTCGATTACTGTGGTTGACAATGGTCGAGGTATACCTGTTGATATGCACGAGAAAGAGCACAAAAGCGCTCTTGAGGTAGTGCTCACGGTGCTTCATGCCGGTGGTAAATTTGACAAAGGATCTTATAAGGTATCCGGAGGTCTTCATGGTGTAGGTGTATCGTGTGTGAATGCATTGTCTACTTATCTCAGGGCTGAAGTGCGTCGTGATGGTAAAGTCTATATGCAAGAATATTCTTGTGGTAAACCAACTACCGAGCTTAAGGTGATAGGCGAGAGTGACCAGACAGGTACGACTGTGACATTCAAGCCGGATGCAAGCATTTTTACTGTTACCGAATACGATTATAATACGTTGGCTAATCGTCTTCGTGATTTGGCATATCTTAATGCTGGTATATGTCTCACTCTGACAGATATGCGTCACCTTGATGCAGAAGGCACGCCTAAGAGCGAGCAGTTCTATTCAAAAGATGGTCTAAAGGAGTTTGTTCAGTATATCGATTCAAATAAGGAGCCGCTCATAAATGAGGTTATCCATTTGAATACAGAACGACAAGGCATACCTGTAGAAGTGGCTCTTACATATAACAGCTCGTTCAACGAGAATGTATATTCGTTTGTAAACAATATCAATACAATAGAGGGCGGAACGCATTTGACCGGTTTCCGTCGCGGTCTTACCACAACCTTGAAAAAATATGCCGAGGATAATAAGCTGCTTGACAAGGTGAAGGTGGAGATTGCTGGAGATGACTTCCGCGAAGGCTTGACAGCGGTGGTTTCGGTAAAGGTTCTGGAACCACAGTTTGAAGGACAGACTAAAACCAAACTTGGAAATGGGGAGGTGGCTGGAGCTGTGTCCGCGGCAGTAAGCGAGGCTCTTAGATATTACCTTGAAGAGCACCCCAAGCAGGCCCGTACTATTGTAGACAAGATTGTGCTTGCTGCGCAGGCCCGTCACGCCGCGTATAATGCCCGAGTAAAGATACAGCGCAAGTCGCCTCTTTCAGGTGGCGGTTTGCCGGGTAAATTGGCTGACTGTTCGTCTCGTCATGCTGAGGATTGTGAATTGTTCCTTGTCGAGGGTGATTCTGCGGGTGGAACTGCAAAGCAGGGTCGTGACCGTACCTTTCAAGCCATACTTCCTTTGAGAGGTAAGATTCTGAATGTTGAGAAGGCTATGGACCATAAGATTCTTGACAATCAGGAAATCATCTCACTCTACCGTGCAATGCGTGTAACTGTAGGTACCGAGGAAGACCCCAAGGAAATCAATATCTCACGACTTGCCTACCATAAGATTATCATCATGACCGATGCCGATGTGGATGGTAGCCATATCGCCACATTGTTGATGACATTCTTCTTCCGCCGTATGCGTCCGGTGATTGAGCAGGGCTACCTGTACCTTGCCACTCCTCCGTTGTACAAGTGTACGCGCGGTAAAGTGGAAGAATATTGCTGGACTGATGCGCAAGTGCAACAGTTTATTGCCGTAAATGGTGACAAAACAAAAGTTCAGCGATATAAAGGTCTTGGTGAAATGAGTGCAGAGGAGCTTCGCGACACAACTATGGACCCCAATCAGCGTTTGCTTAAACAGGTGACTATCAGTGATGCTGCTGAAGCAGACCGCATTTTCTCGATGCTGATGGGCGAGGATGTGGCACCCCGTAAAGATTTTATCGAGGCGAATGCAAATTATGCCAACATTGATGCTTAAATGCGAACATTAAGGCATAATAAGTCATTATAAATTACAAACTATAACATTTCAGCTATGGCTCAATCATCAAAAACAGCCTCTGCCTCACGAAATGCCAAGAACCTGCAAAGACAGGTGATTGACTTTGTTATGCAGCAGAAGAACAACACATATAATTATAAGCAGGTAGCCCACGCAATAGGAGCCAAAACCGCCGCTCAACAGCGCAATATAGCATTGCAGCTTGTCGAGATGGCATTTAACGGTGAGATTATAGAAGTGTCTCCCGGAAAGTATAAATCTCCTCAGCGAGGTAATGAGGCTATCGGTGTGTTTGTACGTAGAAGTAACGGTAAGAATTCTGTCGTTACTGAGGCTGATGGTGAGTCGATTTTTGTAGCGGAGCGCAACTCTATGCATGCTCTTAATGGGGATGTAGTACGTGTGAATATCGCTGCACGTCGACGTGGTGCTGAGCCAGAAGCTGAGGTTGTGGAGATTATAGAAAAGAAAGAGCAGACATTTATTGGAACATTGAAAGTGGATAAGCACTTCGGTTATCTATTGACTGATTCCAAGTTCCTTTCTACAGATATATTCATTCCCAAGGCAAAACTTAAGGGTGGTAAAACAGGTGACAAGGCTGTGGTTCGCATTACCGATTGGAAGGATGATTTCAAGAATCCAAGCGGAGAAGTGGTCGACATTCTTGGTCAGGCTGGGGAAAATACAGCTGAAATTCACGCTATTTTGGCGGAGTATGGATTACCATACAAGTATCCCAGTGCTGTCGAAAAGGCTGCTGACAAAATAGATGCAGGAATCACGGATGAAGTGATTGCGCAGAGATTAGATATGCGCGATGTGCTTACTTTCACTATCGACCCTGTAGATGCTAAAGACTTTGACGATGCATTGTCGTTCAGAACTCTTCCAAACGGGAATTATGAAGTCGGTGTGCATATAGCTGATGTTACGCATTATGTCCATCCTGATACAATCATAGACAAGGAGGCTCAGAAGCGAGCCACTTCGGTTTATCTTGTGGATAGAGTAGTCCCAATGTTGCCGGAGCATCTTTGCAATGGAATATGTTCATTGCGCCCAAATGAGGAGAAACTGGCGTTTTCTGTAATCTTTGAGATGGATAACGAGGCAAAAGTCTTGAACTCCATGATATCAAGGACTGTGATAAAGTCTGACCGCCGTTTCTCGTATGAGGAAGCTCAGGAGGTCATTGAGACTGGTCTTGGTGATTGCGTAGAGGAGATTCAGAAACTGAATGACCTTGCAAAAATATTGCGCCGTCAGCGTTACGAAAATGGGTCTGTGGAGTTTGACCGTGCGGAAGTGAAATTCCATATCGACGAAAAGGGGAAGCCTTTAGGTGTTTTCTTCAAGGTGTCGAAAGATGCCAACAAGTTGATAGAAGAGTTTATGCTGTTGGCGAACAAGACAGTTGCCACCTTCGTAGGTAAGCCTATCGGTAAAAAGAAACCAAAGGCTTTTGTTTATCGTGTGCATGATGTGCCTGACCCGTCACGTCTTGCCGATTTGGCCGCTATAGCACGAAACTTTGGCTATAAGGTGAAATCGTCGGGAACTCCGAGAGAAATTAACCGTTCGATTAACAGAATGTTGGCTGAAGTGAAGGGTAGAGGTGAGGAGAATTATCTTTCCACACTTGCAATCCGTTCAATGGCTAAGGCTATATATACAACAGATAATATCGGTCACTACGGTCTCGGATTTGAGTATTATACTCATTTTACATCTCCAATACGTCGTTATCCTGACATGATGGTACACCGTTTGCTTGAGAAGTACTTGCACAACGGTAGAAGTGCCAATCTTCAGAAACTCGAGGAGCAATGTAAGCATTCGAGTGAGATGGAGCAACTGGCTGCAAATGCAGAGCGTTCGTCCATTAAGTATAAACAAGTGGAATACATGCAGGAGCATTTGGGTGAAACCTATACAGGTATTATTTCAGGTGTGACTGAATGGGGACTGTATGTGGAGCTTAATGATAATCTTTGCGAAGGTCTTGTGCCGATGCGAGACTTGGCCGATGATTATTACGACTTTGATGAGAAGAATCATTGTCTGATAGGTCGTAGAAATAATCATCGTTATCGCCTTGGAGATAATGTTGATATAAAAGTAGCCCGTGCTGACCTTGAGAAAAAGCAACTTGACTTCATCCTACTTGACAATAAAGGTAATGCTCTTCGTCGAGAGGATGATATGGGTTCAAAAGTCTCAGTCGCTGAAGCTCTATCGCATGGAAAGAAAAAACGCAGAAGGAAATAATAAGAACTCTGTTCTGAGGTAAATTGATGGCAACAGGCAATATTCATAAAGCATGCTTTGTCGGCTTAGGGTATGTGGGACTTCCCACAGCTGTGATAGCAGCTTCAGAAGGAAACTGTGAGATATTAGGGGTGGATGTAAACCCCTCTATAGTGGAGATGACGAATTCCGGTCGTCTCCATTTTGTTGAGCAGGGCCTGGAGTCATTGTTGCAGTCAGTTATCAAGGGCGGTAAATTTCATGCCTCGATAACTCCAGAGATTTCTGATGCTTACTTTATTGTAGTGCCGACTCCGTTGAATTCTGACCGGACTCCTGACGTCTCTTATGTGGAAGCGGCGACAGAAAGTGTCATTTCGTTATTAAAACCAGGAGACTTATTTATAATTGAGTCGACCTCGCCTGTGGGAACAACCAACAGAATGGCGGAACTAATATTCTCGAAGCGGTCAGAACTTAAAGATAAGATTTTCATTGCATATTGCCCGGAACGTGTGCTTCCTGGAAATATGATTTATGAACTTGTGCACAATGATAGGGTAATAGGGGGGATTAATGAAGAGTCTGCTGTAAAGGCGGAGCAATTTTATTCGCAGTTTGTAAAAGGAGTTCTGCACAGGACTGATGCGAAGACTGCAGAATTGTGCAAGTTGGTTGAGAATTCAAGCCGCGATGTCCAGATTGCGTTTGCTAATGAGCTTTCTTTGATATGTGAGAGAGAGGAAATTAATGTGTGGGAATTGATAGCTCTTGCAAATAGACATCCAAGGGTAAATATCTTGAAACCAGGATGTGGAGTAGGGGGGCATTGCATAGCGGTTGACCCATATTTCATAGCTTCAACTTATCCAAATGAGGCTCGGTTGATATCGAAAGCCCGGGAAGTGAACAAATTTAAGACAATGTGGGTAATCGAAAGGATTAAAAATGCAATACTTGAATTTGAAAAGCGAGAATTACGGTTGCCATGTGTGGCATTGATGGGACTTGCATTCAAGCCTGACATTGATGATTTGCGGGAGTCACCAGCAGAAGTCGTTGTGTCTCATTTGTTGGACTCGTGTGCCGATGTGCGATTTAAAGTTTCGGAGCCAAATCTAAAACGCTATGACAAGTATATGCTTTCGGATTATCGGGAGGCTTATGATAATAGTGATATAGTGGTATTTCTTACCGCTCATAAAGAATTCAAGAGGTTGTCATTTGACAATACAAAGGTAATTCTTGATTTTTGCGGAGCATTGGTTTAATAGACCTTGCAATATTGGAATAAACACTCCGTTAATATAAATATGCAAACATTCCTGATTAGAAATATAAAAGTTCATCCATTTGCTTCATCTGACCAATTGATATCTTATGCAGATAGTCATAAGGGCATTCTTGTGGCTGTAAATGCGGAGAAGGTGGTTAATGCCAAGCAAACATTGATTGATATAATAAATTCTAATATTGGATATTGCGATGGTGCCGGTGCGGTAAAGGTAGCACATAAGAAAGGCATTAAAAATGCGGTTAGAATTCCTGGTTGCGAATTGTGGTTGGAGATTATAGCCCGGTTTTATCGGACAAAGAAATTTTATCTGATAGGTTCGACTGAAGATGTGATAACCCGGACTGTAAAGAAACTTGAAACGGAATTTCCTGGGATATCAATAGTAGGTAGAAGGAATGGGTATATTCACTCATCCGATGACGAGGATAGGATTATTGAGGATGTGGCAAACAAGCGTCCGGATATAGTTTTTGTTGCCATGGGGTCTCCACGACAAGAATTGTTCATGCAACGGCTGCAGCAGGTTAATAGTGCAATTTACCAAGGACTTGGTGGAAGCTTTGACCTATATGTGGGAAACTTTACCAGAGCGCCGAAATGTATGCAGGCTGTAGGATGCGAATGGTTGTGGAGATTTATTGCGCAACCTACTCGTATTCGCCGTATTACCTCGTATCTTAAATATGTATGGTTGCTTTATGCTGGTAAATTATAATCTGGAATTGGTATGAAAAAAATCATGTTGGTATTCGGAACCAGACCGGAAGCAATAAAGATGGCTCCCTTGGTAAAAGAATTTAATCGATATCCTGAATTATTTGATACAGTAGTCACTGTTACCGGACAGCATAGAGAAATGTTGTATCAGGTTTTGGATTTATTTGGAATTACCCCGGATTATAATCTTGATATAATGCAGCCCCGACAAGGTCTTACAGATGTGACCATCAAGGTAATGGAGGGATTGAATCAGGTGCTTTCTGATAATAGACCCGATGTGTTATTGGTTCATGGAGACACTACCACATCAATGTCGGCTGCTTTGGTTGCGTTTTATCATAAAATACCGGTGGGTCATGTTGAGGCCGGATTGCGTACAAATACCCTTTTTAATCCTTGGCCTGAGGAAGCCAACAGGCAAATCACAGCACGATTGGCGACATGGCATTTCGCGCCTACTGAACTCAATAGGGCAAATCTGCTTGCCGAGAATATATTAAATAAAAATATTGTGGTGACGGGTAATACTGTTGTCGATGCTTTAAACTCGGTTATAGAACGGCTAAAACATGATTGTGACACATCAAGTCGTGTCCGGAATTCTATATTGCATAGCGGTTACGATATAGACCGATTAAATGGGAACCGTCGTCTGGTTTTAGTTACGGCACATAGACGCGAGAATTTGGGAGTTGGACTTGAGAGCGTTGGTTTAGCGATAAAGTCCCTTGCCTTGAAATATCCAGAGGTGGATTTCGTATGTCCACTTCATCTAAATCCCGAGGTAAGAGCTCAGATTATTGGAAATGATGCTCGGTCACATTCTCAGAATTTATTTTTCATAGAGCCATTGGATTATTTAGCTTTTGTGTCTCTTATGGAGAAGGCTTACCTTATACTTACCGATAGTGGTGGAGTTCAGGAAGAGGCTCCTTGCCTCGGGACACCCGTATTAGTAATGCGACAAGCGACAGAACGCCCCGAGGCGATAGAATCCGGTGGGATAAAGCTTGTTGGAACAGATAGAGTGACGCTTGAGGAGAATGTATCCTTATTACTTGACGATGCTGCTGCTTACTCAGCCATGTGCGCTATGTCTAATTTTTATGGAGATGGTTTGGCAAGTAAAAGAATAGTGTCACATTTTATAAATATGAAATAAATAGCAAAAATAATTAAACAGATAAATATATGAAAGAATTTGATGAATATTTGGCAATGGTCAATAATGCTATTTCAGCATTGAAATTACCTGATAATCCAAAAGGGCTCTATGACCCTATACGATATACAATGGAAGCTGGTGGTAAGCGTTTGCGCCCGGTGCTTACATTAGCGGCGTGTGATGCCATGGGTAAGGAACCTGGTACAGCTATTCATCAGGCGATTGCTATAGAGATGTTCCATAACTTCACATTGCTTCACGATGATGTGATGGATAATGCTGATGTGCGTCGTGGACGTCCTACTGTCCATAAAAAATGGGATGAGGAGACTGCGATATTGTCGGGGGATGCTATGCTGACCACTTCAACAATGCTTCTGGCTATCAAGTCTGGTGAGCATTTAGCTTCGGCATTAGACCTTTTTAATGGAACAGCGATGAATATCTATGAGGGTCAGCAATTTGATATGGATTTTGAAAAGCGCATGGACGTTACCGTGGAAGAATACATGGAGATGATACGTCTTAAAACCTCAGTCCTATTAGGTTGTGCGTGCGGCATGGGTGCTTTGATGGCCGATGCTCCATTTGAGACTCAGTTGCAATTCTTCAATTATGGCGTGAATCTCGGACTTGCATTTCAGTTGCAGGATGATTATCTAGATACGTATGGTAATCCGGAGACATTTGGGAAGGCAATCGGTGGTGACATACTGAATGATAAAAAAACATGGCTTCTCATAATGGCGTTGCAGGAAGATGAGACCGGTAAACTAAAAGAAATCATTGGCTCAGATATCTCTGCGGATGAAAAAATTTCAACTGTACGGGATATTTACAACTCTTTGAATCTTCCTGACAGAATTCATGAGTTGATACGTGCTTATATCGATACTGCAATTTCGTGTCTTGACCATATAGGGCTTATGCCTGAAGCGAGAGCATTCTTTATTGATTTGGCATTGAAATCCGCTACGCGTAATAAGTAAGGTAATGATTATAGATACCCATACTCATTTGTATCTTGATGAGTTTTCTGGAGAGAAGGAGGATGGTGTAATAAGAGCAGCATCAGCCGGTGTCGGGAAGTTGGTGTTTCCGAATGTCGATATTTCCACAATAGCCTCAATGCGCGAGTTGCACTCTAAGTTTAGGGAAAGTACTTTCATGGCAATCGGGTTGCATCCTACAGAGGTTAATGATACATGGAGAGACGCCCTTGATATTATAGGTCTGGAACTTAAAACTCATCCGAATGATTATGTGGCAATTGGTGAGATTGGTATAGACTTATATTGGGATAAGACGTATAAGGACCAACAACTTGAGGTGTTTACTACACAAATAGAGTGGGCAAACTCTTTGGACTTGCCTATAATCATTCATTGTAGGGAGGGTCTTGATGATATACTTGAGGTGTTTAAGTGTGTCTCGGCTGTTCCAAGAGGTGTTTTCCATAGTTTTGGTGGGTCGATTGCCGATGTGGAGCGAATAAGAGATTATGGGGACTTCTATTTTGGAATTAATGGCATAGTTACGTTTAAAAACTCAAAGCTAAGAACTGTTCTTCCAACAATCGGTCTGGACCGGATATTGTTGGAAACTGATTCTCCTTATCTTGCTCCGGTGCCTTATCGAGGAAAAAGAAACGAGAGTGCATATATCGTTAATACAGCAGCAACTGTGGCTGATGCCTTGGGAGTTGATTTTGACAAAGTTGCTGAAAAGACATCGGAAAATGCTGAAATTCTATTCCGGTTCAATAAAAATTTGTAACTTTGGGTTTGGAAAAAGTATTTAAATGTCTATGATGCCTATGGTTAAAATCAAAATTAGCATAATTATATCCATTCTGGTAACATTGCTCCCTATGAAGGGACACGCTCAGGACTCTTGCTGGGTACAGGTCCGTATCCCTGTCGCTTGTATACGCGATGGTAAGGGGCATTCAACAGAAATGACGTCGCAAGCCATAATGGGTACTCCTATGCTTGTGCTTGAGGATGACGGAGGTGAATGGCTTCACCTGAAAGGTCCTGATGGTTACGAAGGTTATATGAATATTTCAAGTGTTGCTAAAAAGTCACATGCTGATATATGCAGGTGGCGTAAGTCTTCGCGCCTTGTCTGCGTATCATTACCCGAAGTTAAGGTATATGCTACTGCTGATGGGACTGATAGTAGAAATGTGGTGACTGAATTAGTTAATGGGGCTATAGTCGAAGGAACTTTGTCGGATAGACTCATGACTAAAATCACCCTTCCGGATGGACGGAGCGGCTGGGTTCAAACTTCAGCATTATCTGCTATAGAAGATTGGGCAAATAAGCCGTTTGATTCAGACCAGATATTATCAACATGTTATTGGCTCATGGGTACACCTTATTTGTGGGGTGCATGTTCGACTAAATCCGTTGACTGCTCCGGACTGGTGCGTGTGAGCTACTTTGCAAATGGAATATTAATGCTTAGAGATGCACGTCAGCAGATTGAGATAGGGAAAAGAATCTATGAGAATGACTTAGATTCTCTTCAAGCAGCTGACTTGTTATTTTTCAGTAACACACCGGATGGTCGCATATCTCATGTCGCTATATATGATAAAGATGGGAATTATATCCATTCTTCTGGTCTTGTGAAAGTAAATGCTATGAAGGATGGTGATTCTGATTTTTCTAACCGAATTTATCGGGGTGCGTCACGAATTAACGGCATGATTCCGAGTGAAGGAATAACACCGGTAGGCGTTCATCCCTGGTATTTTTGATTTTGTTTTTATTAGAGCTAAATTTAAATCCTGATATGATTACATTTATTATTTGTTTTGTCTGTTTAGTGACGGCATATTTCACTTATGGGCGATATCTTGAAAAACTTGCAGACGTTGACCCTGACCGACCCACTCCGGTTGAACGTCTTGAAGATGGCGTCGACTATATACGTTTGCCACGATGGCGTGTATTTCTGATTCAGTTATTGAATATTGCTGGAACAGGTCCTATTTTCGGGGCGATATTAGGTGCATGTTTCGGTCCTGTAGCTTTTCTATGGATTACCTTAGGTGGTATCTTTTTCGGTGCAATGCATGATTACCTTTCAGGTATGATGATTATCCGTCATGATGGTAAGAGTCTTCCGGAAATAATAGGTTCGTATTTAGGCGCGAGCACACGCACAGTGGTGAGAATTTTCTCAATTGTACTGATGGTGCTTGTTGGGGCCGTATTTCTTTTGAGTCCGGCTCAGTTGCTTGACACTATGGTACCATCAATATCTGCACAGGTATGGATATGGATAATATTGGCATATTACATAATTGCGACAATGCTCCCGGTGGATAAAGTTATAGGCAAAGTTTATCCGATATTCGGTGTGGCTCTAGTAGCTATGGCAGCAGGATTATTGTTTGTAATTCTGAGTGGCGTGTATGAAGTTCCAGAACTGACAACATTGCATAATTTCCAACTTAATCCAGATGCTCTTCCAATAGTTCCGACACTATTTATTACAATAGCGTGTGGCGCTATTTCCGGCTTCCATGCTACTCAGTCGCCTCTTATGGCACGATGCATTGATAATGAGAAGAAGTGTCGTTCGGTATTTTATGGCTCAATGATATCGGAGAGTATTATTGCATTGATATGGGCTGCGATTGCTATGGCATTTTTTCATGGACCTACCGGATTGGGTGAACAGTTGGCAGAACATGGTAATAATGCTGCCTGGGCTGTGGATGTCATATCTCATACTACTTTAGGGACTGTTGGAGCTTTCTTAGCTCTCCTGGGGGTAGTGGTTGCTCCTATTTCAACTGGTGACACTGCATTCAGAGGGGCACGACTGATGATTGCCGACATGTTCAATATTGACCAACGTCCGCTATTGAAGAGATTTGCAGTCTGTATCCCACTTTTCGTAATTGGTTATGGAATAACTCTGTTCAATTTTGATATTATATGGAGATACTTTGCTTGGGCTAATCAGACTCTTTCTGTATTTGTACTTTGGTCAGTTTATGTTTGGTTGGCTCAGAGAAAGAAGAATGTCTGGGTAGCCTTGGTTCCTGCAGTTGCCATGACCTTTATTGTTACCTCATTCGTTTTCGTTTCTCCACAATTTATTGGTCTGGAGGACCGGGTAATTGCTTTCATTTGCTCGGCTGTGTTGACATTGGGAATTGGTTATTTGGTCAACCGGAGGGTTAAGGGTGATGTAATGATTCAGGAGGAAACTATATGATTATATTCAATACAACTTTTCATGTTCATGAATCTGTGGTGGATTCATTCAAGGAATGGGTTAGAAACGTGTATTTTCAACATGCACTCCAGATTGCAGGCATATCATCTCCAGTATTTGCCCGAATATTGATAGAAGTGCAGGAGGGATATGAGAGTTTTGCAGTGCAATTATCGGCTTCTACAGAAGATGTGGCAGTGGAATGGCATGATGGTGAAGCTGCTGCGCTGAGAGGACTGTTAAATGAAAAATATGGTGAGAAAATACTGTTCTTTACCACATATATGGAGTCATTGGCAGTCTGATATCTTAAGGCACGTGGGATTATGTATGATAAAATAATTATAGGTATCGACCCGGGTACAAATGTTATGGGGTATGGTATTCTTGGAGTAAAATCCAAGAAACCATCACTCATAGCACTTGGAGTGGTGAAGTTGAACAAATATGATAGCCATTATTTGCGATTGCTTCGTATCCATGAGCGCGTGATTGGACTTGTTGAACAGTTTCTACCTGATGAGATGGCAATTGAAGCGCCGTTTTTTGGGAAGAATGTGCAATCAATGTTAAAATTGGGTAGGGCACAGGGGGTGGCTATGGCTGCAGCATTATCACGTGATATTCCTATAACAGAGTATGAGCCACGAAAGATTAAGATGGCTATAACTGGAACCGGAGGAGCAAGCAAAGAGCAGGTGAGGGAGATGTTGCGACGTATCCTGAATATCTCTGATAAAGATTTGGATATAGAACTTGATGCTACTGATGCCCTTGCAGCCGCATTATGTCATTTCTATGAATCTTCACGTCCGGTAGCATCAGCGGCACCAAAATCGTGGAAGGATTTTATTGCAAAAAATCCTGAGAGAGTTAAATAAACATGTTATCCGCGACGGCGTTTTAGAAAACGGGATAGAAATTTGAAATGGCGTATAATTGTAGGAAATACGCCGTAATAATAGCACATTATTTTAAAGCGTTCCCAAAGGGACGCTTTCATATTTGCTGTTGTTACACCTTCAGATAGGTAATCGATAAGAATTCTATCTATGTACAGGTTTCTATGTGAACGCTGAAGGCAGCGGATGCACCATTCGTAATCAGCGGAAAACTTATAACGAGTGTCATAATTGTCTACGAGCTTGCGTAATGCTATGAATGCCTGATGACACACGAGCATTCCCTCTTTGAAACTATCCAATGTAAGATATTCCGGTGCTGAAAGATGTCGGTCGCCTATGCGTTTGCGGTCAGAATTTACCAATTGTGTTTGACCGTATACAATCCCGGGATAGTCATTATCCATCACGGTATTGGCTATAGTTTCAAGGGTAAGGTGAGAATGGAATGAATCGCCGGCATTTAAGAAAATAACATAATCACCTTTTGCCAATCCCAGACCTTTATTCATTGCATCATAAATTCCTTTGTCAGGCTCTGATACCAGAGTCAGGTTCTCAATGCCAGAGTTTGAGATTTGCTTAAGGGTCCCATCGCTTGATGCTCCGTCGATAATTATATATTCAAATAGCCTACAAGTTTGTTCCTGCACACTTTTAAGAGTGGCAGGAATTGTTTTTTCAGCATTATATGCTACGGTGATAATAGTAAATAGAGGGTTCATATAAACAAAACCTAAGAAACATGCCTATTTAGAATAATACAAAGATACAATTAATGGGATGTACCCCAAAATTTTGTCATAGTATTGTCATAATAATATTAGTCAGAATCTCTGTGATGTCTATTTTAAGGTTCATAGGATAAGTCTGAAAGTTTTAAATAATATTAAAATATATCTTCTTATTTGTAAAATTATGAAACACTTCTTAATTTTGAACAGTAAAATCGCAACTCCACCGCCAAGCAAAAATAAAATATCGTCGGTAAACGATTCCTGTCGTTGCCGACGAAAATTTTATGTGTTAGAATATAGGAAGACAATGTAATTAAAAAAATAGTCTTTGACTGGTGTGCGGTTTTAAATAAACGTTTTAAGAAACTATTGAAAATGGGACGTAAGAAAAAAGAATTGCCCTTATTAGAGAGCATTGATATAATAGATGTGGCAGCTGAAGGAAACTCTTTGGCGAGGGTAAATGACATGGTGGTGTTTATTCCATTTGGAGCACCAGGAGATGTGGTGGATGTTAAAATTGATAGAAAGAAGAAAAGTTATGCAGAAGGGCATATTGAGAAGATTGTTAAACCATCTGAGATAAGAGTTGAGCCACGTTGTGAACATTTCACAATTTGTGGGGGATGCCGGTGGCAACATCTTCCGTACGAATTTCAATTGAAGTGTAAGCAGCAGCAAGTACAAGATGCATTGCAACGCATTGCAAAAATTCCGTTTCCTGAAATTTCACCTATCATAGGCTCTGAAAACATTTGGGAGTATAGGAATAAAATGGAGTATACATTCTCTAATAAAATGTGGTTGACATTCGACCAATTGCGTTCAGGTGAGGAATTTCCTGACAGACGAGCTGCCGGATTTCATATACCTGGAGCATTTGATAAAGTTCTGGATATCAACAAGTGCCATTTACAGGATGATTTGGGTAATCGTATACGTTTGTTTATCAAAAATTTTGGTAAGGAACACGGTTATTCATTCTACGATTTGCGTGAGCAGCATGGATTCTTACGAACTCTAATGCTTAGAATCGTATCGACCGGTGAAGTGATGGTGGTAATGAGCGTAGGGGAGGATGATAAGGAACGCATCGAGGAACTTATGTCGAATGTCGCTGATAATTTCCCGGAAATCACATCTCTATCGTATGTCGTTAATACCAAGGTTAACGATACTATCGGAGACCAAGAGATAGTAGTATATAAAGGACGGGAATATATAGAGGAAGAGATGGAAGGTCTGAAATTTAGAATTGGTCCCAAGTCGTTCTATCAGACTAATTCTCGTCAGGCATATAAGTTATATAGTGTGGCACGAGAAATGGCACATCTGAACGGTGATGAACTTGTATATGACCTTTACACTGGCACCGGTACTATTGCATGCTTTATAGCTCCGAATGTAAAACATGTTGTTGGTATAGAATATGTTCCTGAAGCCATTGAAGATGCGAAGATTAATGCAGCCGTTAATGGTTTGGAGAATACTGAGTTTTATGCCGGCGATATGAAAGATGTGCTAACGGCTGATTTTATTGAATCGCATGGTCGTCCTGATGTAATGATAGTCGACCCGCCTCGTGCCGGAATGCATGAGAGTGTGGTCAAAGTTATATTGGATGCTTCTCCTGCTCGAATTGTTTATGTGAGCTGTAATCCTGCTACACAGGCAAGAGATGTGGCGCTCCTGCATGAAAAATATGATATTGAAGCAGTACAACCGGTTGATATGTTTCCTCATACTCAGCATGTGGAAAATGTAATATCGTTAACGTTACGCTCTGCTAATCAGTAATATATAAAGAAAGCGCCCGCTGCTCACGCAGTGGGACGCCCGAAATTATAATCATCAATTCTAATTATCGGTTTTGTTTTCTCAAACTCCATCCATCTGTTGTGGTAGTTATTCAACTACCATACAGGGGGGTAGATAATTTCTTGATGTAGCTTTAGAAAAAATAGTGGATAGATATTAATTCAGAAAAGGATAAGATTGATTCTTAGGTTAGTTATATTAATGGTTTAATTTATCGGTTTCATTTTATTTGTGATGCAAAATTACAAATAAAAAAGTCAGTATCCCAATGGCTTAACTCTAATTGGCTAAATACTTGCCGTATTTAACTAAGTCTTGGTTTTAATGCGTGATAATGGTGAGAAATTCACTAAATTACTGTTAATAACTTAGCATTAGATGTGTTTAGATTGTTTTCTCATAATCTGTATTATGTTAAATAGACCGACGTTGATAATTCTAAATGGTATTTGCTCCATATTTAGGGATGCCTATTTCTTTCCCCTACTTTTTATTTATTGTTTGGATGAGTTTATTGAGTTTTGATGGTGTGAGGTTCTCGGGATACTGTTCGAAATTCAAACGTAGCGTACAACCTTCCCTGAAGCGAGAACAACCGAATGCGGTTTTCCCCTTTAAGATATAACCCTTTTTACACTCCGGACAGATTACCTGCTCGAATTTACGTATGCGTGGAGCGCGAGGTTTGGTGGGTTTGGGATTTTTTGCATTGGTTGATAAGTCATCAGACGCAGACTGTTGGTCATCAGACCGATTTTCAACAAGAATTTTAGAGTGTGTATTGTCACTGAGTACATTTATGACAATCTCATTTATGAGAGATTTCAATTCAGTGATGAAATTTGCGGCGTCATACTCTCCACGTTCAATGCGTCGTAGCTTGTTTTCCCATAGTCCGGTCAATTTGGCACTCTTTAGCAATTCCTCATGAATTGTTGAAATCAGGTCAATCCCTGCTTGGGTTGCCATGATTGATTTTCTGACGCGATATATATATTTTCGCTTAAAGAGTGTTTCGATAATGGCTGCACGTGTCGAAGGACGTCCTATACCATTATCCTTCATAGCTTCACGCAGTTCTTCATCATCAACAGTTTTACCTGCTGATTCCATGGCTCGCAGCAAAGTTCCCTCTGTATAGTACTTAGGCGGTTGTGTAGTTTTTTTCTGTAGAGATGGTTCTTGAGGTCCACTTTCTCCAATCTTGAATTCTGGGAGAATCTTATCTTCATCCTGATTCTCATCAGTTGCATTTGATTGACTGAAAACCTCTCTCCATCCTGGTTGAGTTATGACTTTTCCGGTCGTTTTAAATCCAGTGTTGTCTACGTCTCCAATCACAGTTGTGGTAAGAAATTGACAGTCAGGATAAAACGCAGCTATAAAACGTAATGCAATTAAATGGTAGAGTTTACGTTCGTCGCCAATCAAGACTTTTGGAGATTGACCAGTGGGTATAATAGCGTGGTGGTCAGTAACTTTGGAATTGTCAAAAACTTTTTTGCTTTTGACTATTTTGCCTGAAAGTAGTTTCTCGGTTATAGTACTATAAGGCGTCATCTGTTTTAGTATCCCTGGAACTTTAGGATATATATCCTCACTAAGGTATGTAGTGTCCACTCGTGGATATGTCGTCACTTTCTTTTCATAAAGTGATTGTATAAGACGTAATGTATCATCTGCCGACCATCCCCACTTTTTGTTACACTCTACCTGTAGAGATGTAAGGTCAAAAAGTCGAGGAGGAGCTTCCCTACCCTTTTTTTCCTGGACATCACGTATGACCATTGGGAAATTTATGATGCTCTGAAGTGCAGTCTCAGCTTCTTCGATAGTTTTGAAGCGACCTGTGGCATTGAATGTCACATCGCGGTACAGAGTTTTGAGTTCCCAAAAATCTTCAGGTTTAAAATTTTCTATTTCAGTCTGTCGCTGCACTATCAAGGCTAATGTAGGAGTCTGAACACGCCCGATTGATAATACATTGCCTGGAGAAGAATATTTTAAAGAGTATAGTCGTGTAGCGTTCATCCCCAATATCCAGTCACCAATAGCTCTTGACAAACCGGCATAGTATAGTCTGTCAAAATCTTTTTCAGGACGTAGTGAGGAAAAACCTTCTTTAATTGAATCATCAGTCAGGGAGGATATCCATAGCCGTTTTACAGGACATTTTATACCTGCTTTTTGCATTACCCATCGTTGTATCAGCTCACCCTCTTGTCCGGCATCACCACAGTTTATCACTTCATCGGCCGTACTAATGAGATTCTCAATTACTTTGAATTGCCGTTCGATACCAGTGTCCGCAATAACCTTGATTCCAAATTTTTCTGGAATCATAGGAAGCACACCAAGCGACCATCTTTTCCACCGTTCGGTGTAATCAGCCGGTTCTTTTAATGTGCATAGGTGTCCGTAAGTCCAGGTGACGATGTAATCGCCTCCTTCATAATATCCTTCTCTGCGGATATCCGCTCCAAGAATCTGGGCTATATCTTTTGCTACACTTGGTTTCTCGGTAATGCAAACTTTCATTTTCGTTGTGTCGGTTGGACTTTCACATGCGTGTGTGATTGTCCTAAGGGCGTGTCAAATATCAGTTGGATTCCTTGAGAGTCTTTCATTGCCGGAAAATCCAATTCAACAGGAATGCTACCCTCCTCTTCCCATTGGAAATATCTGTGGAAATCAACTCCGTCGATATCATTAGATGTAGAGGTGGTACCAGTGGTTATGATAGTGACTCCATCAATCCTGTTAGAAGTATGCGGACGACCGAACAACTTGCCATACACACGTGTCAAATCTGAACGGTAGTCGATACTGTCCACCTTGAATACAAGCTTATCATCGCTTTGGGATGTGTAGTTGCGGATAACCTTTGCGTTGATAGAAGTAGCTGTCAAGCCTAAAATAATTGATGCAAACAGGAATCTTTTCATGATGAATTATAATGCAAATTTAGTTATTTTTTTCGAATCAGAGAAATGTTTTGAGATAGTCATTTCCCAGTTAAATATTCCTCAAGAGTGGTTACAGATGGGTTTACTGCAACAATTTTACCCTGAGGATTAATTAGATAGGATGAAAATCCTTGTTCAAGACGGTAGTCATTTTTTGTGTTACGGGTCTTGACTTCATCGATGTGGAATTGTGTTGACGAATCAAGATTATCATTTTTGACTATCTCTCTGAATAATCTCTTGTTATTGTCTGTGTTGATTGACAGAAGTTTGAAATCAGACGGAGCTATTTTTGAAAAACGGTCGTATTCTCCGGCTGCAATTCGGGAGATGGCACTATTGGAGTCCCAGAAATTTACGAGTACATATTTGCCACGAAGATTATCAAGCGAAATATTCGTGGAATCATTACTGAGCATTTCAATTTCAGGGGCAGTATAACCTTTTTCGGCTTTTATAACCCTTTCGGAGTAAGCGGATATTAATAGTACGAGTACTCCGAAAAAGGCTATGTAGCTTAATGCTTTTTTCATGAAATTTATAGTTAATATACTAATACTAAGACAAACGAGAGGCATGAAATGTTTTCATGCCTCTCGTTTTTGTATATAATTGGATGTCTAAAACGGATAACCTATTGCGAGATGGAACGCCAAAGATTTTTTGAACGACTCCATGTTATAATAACCTCGTTTGCCTGTGTCGTAAGGAGCATGGATGCCAATGCCAAGGTCTCCTCGGATGACGAGCATAGATATATCGAAACGTAAACCGACACCTGTACCTACGGCTAAATCCTTGAGGAAGTTTTTTGCCTGAAGTTGTCCGCCTGGGCGGGATTCTTCTTTTTTAAGAGTCCATATATTTCCTGCATCAAGGAATATGGCACCATGTAGCGGTCCAAGTATTGGGAAACGATACTCTGTATTGGCTATAAAAGTGAATGTACCCGTTTGGTCAAAGTATCCGTTTACTTGGTCGGCAGGTGCACGGTAAGAGCCGGGACCTATAGAACGTACAGTGAATGCACGGACTGAATTGGCGCCTCCACAGTAAAATTGTTCGCTATACGGTACTTGTGAAGAGTTGCCGTAAGCATGCGCTGCGCCAGTCCCGATTCTGCTGACAAGCCAATGATTACCTCTCAAGCGGCGTCCGTACACGATTTGTGCATAACCTTTGACGAATTGAGAGAATGGAGTATGGAACAATGTTTTTTCACCTTTTTTCCCACAAAGCTCATATATCGACCAGAATATATTGCCAGCTTGCTGAAGTGTGAATTGTACATTGATGGTATTGTCGCGATTCATCGCTCTGTCATATACAAATCCATACGACATCTGAGGTATGAATTGGTTCTGGAAACTGAGCGCTATCGCAGGATTGGCAGCCATGATAGAATCAAATACCTCGGTGGTATGCTGAAGCTTGTTGTAGGTCAGCTTGAAAAGGGTGAAAGTATTTGAGATATATTTGGATGAACGCCAATCGTATGAAATGCCGGCGTTGAATTGGAAAAGCTTGAAATAGTGCGGCCTGTTGAGTACTTCGGCTCCAAGCGTTATGCGGGTCCAGTTCACATCTCTATGGGAACGCGGAATAAATTTCGGTGCCAGAAGTCGAGGAAAGGCAAGAGTCCCTTTAAGACCAACTTCGTATGAATTGAAAACGGAACTTTTCTTTCCGGAACCAGTCTGCCATTCGTAGGACCCGGTGAGCGATAGGTTCAACTGCTCTCCCCCACCAAATATATTCTTGTTAGAGACACCGAGCGATAGACCCGGACCAAGATAAGAATTTGATTTTGATGAAACATTAGCTTCAATTGATGCTTCAAGCGGTTTGTCGTATGTACATTCGATTGTCACATCAAGAAGACGTTGGTCGCGATGGATTGTGTCGGGGAATACAGAAATATTGATATTGTTGAATATTCCTAATCTTGACAGCCTTGACTGCGTGACGTCCATCTGGCGTACTGAGAATGTACGACCCTCTCTGAATACTATGCATGAGGGTATCAGACCGTCACGAAGTTTAGACGGAAGGAAACGGATAAGTGTGCCCTTGTCGGTCTCCACCGTGTCCGGGCTACCCCCACCCTTGTTACGGTAAATATATGTGGTAATCTGTCCGGTTTTAAATCTATCAAGCGTCCATGGGCGAACATTGTCTGCAATGTCAAGTTTGATGGCTATTTTCCCTGGGTTGATAGTACTATCAGCCAGATATTGAATATAATCAGGTCGGAAATAATAGTATCCCTTATTTCTGACGGCATTCGCGATATCTATTCTCAGATGATTAAGTGAATCTGTGGAATATCGCGAACCAGGTTTGAAGTACTTCGAACGCTTTGCCACAGAATCAATCAGATGATAAAGATGTGTGCTGTCAGGAAGCATTATAATTGAATCAAGTGTATAGGCATGCCCTGATTCAATCTTATACAATATGGATGCTTTTTTCTTATTTTTCTTTTGAACTAACTCATATGTTGAGTGCCCTGAGAAATACCCGTTATTGTCGAGTATCTCGTCAAGCATGTGAACGCGGACTTCAGGTCGGACGTCACTAACAAGCACTGGTTCGGTCGCTAATTTTTCATACACCCAATGTTTGAATCCTTTCGGAGGATTGGGCCAGTGATTATATACCCATAATCCCAATGGTATCGGAGACCTCACTGAAACAGAGCCTAAAAGTGCATTGTTAGGTTTTACTGCCACCGCTTCTTCAAGAGTGGACTTTACTGCGGCTGGAAATTTAGACTTATCAGGTGTCTCCACTTCAAGCCCTTTTACGCCTGTATATAGGATATCGTCCTTCCCCAATTTCGATGTGGTAGAACAAGAGAATATGCAGGCTGAAGCCGCAAGAGAGAGGCATATATTAATATATTTATTTTTCATATCTGAGAGCATGTATTAAACATAATAATGATAAGTGTGGTTAGTCACGTCGTATGCCAAAAAGTTCCCATAGAGAATTCAATTTGCGTTTCAGTACAAATCCGACACCCGTTTGGGTAATTTCTCCCTCAAGAATGCTTTCATATCCGGTATGACGGAATATACGTACATACATAGAGCCAGAGTTGTTTAGCATGTATTCAAAAGAAATGTCATTTATGAGATTTTGCGAGAAGTTCTCATCTGTGTTGGCATCGGTAGAATAATTACCACCCACCACAATTTTGAAACGGTCATTGAAAAGGGTTTTCGATACTCTGTAACTATAGGATGTTGTGGTCGATGTGGAACCATCGAGGGTTTTATCATATTGGTCAATGCCAAATGAGATATCAACACCGCGGATATTATTGGCAGCCCATGAGTTAAGCTGGGAAGTCAGAAACGAATACAATGGATTGCCAGAAAGGTTGGCAGAAGCCTTTGTCCCTGCTCCGGTATATACATTGTACAGTAGCAGATTCATTGCCTGATTGGCACGTTGCTCAGCTGACATGGATGCAAGCTCGTTTTGTACGGTGATGTCATCGTTGGTCTGAAGGTCGAATGCCACATTCATATTCTGCAGTGTATTGGTGATTCCAAGTAGTACGTCAAAGTTTACCAGACGTGAATTCTGTCCGCTTTGCGTAACATTGGCACGGATATCATCCACAGCATGAATGTTGAGTAATGGATTCATCATGTCACCATTAAATGCAATATATGAACCTTCCTGGAATTTAAAATTCTTTTCTGACATGAACGGTGGCGTGTATCTCACAAAACCGCTGTTGATGTTGAGGCGTCCTGTCACGCGGTCTCCATTGAGCGCAGACATAGTGTATGTCAAGTCTCCAGAAGGTGATACTTGTGCACGATTACTTCCATTAGGCGAAAGATATACATTGACAGTTGAACCTTCCTCTATATGCAGCTGTGCATCGAGGTTGAGAGCCATCCCTGTAGATGTGATGGAATCACCTGTGACCGTCTGTAACGTGTCGTTAAACTGGACGAAATGCACCATGTCAGATGTAGATTGTGATGCCAATGCTTGATTTGTCTCTGATAGAACGTAAGTCACGTTGGTACCTGCCAGAAGTGTTACATCCGCGTCAACACGAAGGAAATTCATATTTCCTTTTACATCTGCATCAAGGTCGAGGAATGCTTTGCCAAATATATCAGCACCTCTTGGTCGGTCACTCTTAACTATCTGAATATTGTTGGCATTGAAGTCAAGGTCAATCCCCAAATTGGTGAGATTGTGCACATCTACGACTCCATTGACATGGAGTGGGTTTTCGTTGCATCCGGTTATGGTAAAGTCTGAGAATTTGATGACGTTACTATCAACCGGTATCTTTTCATCAGAGAATGAGAATGATGTCCCTATCATTTTCACCATTACATTAGTGGAGTCAAAATCAAGGAATCCGTTGAACACCGGTTTTGCCATATCGCCGGTTATCTTCATCTGTCCGTTTAGGGTACCGGAAAGTGTAGCCATTCCTTCAGGTATAAATGGATTCACAACCTTCAATGGGAATTTTATCATATCAAAATCCAACAGGAACGGATTTGATGTAGTGGAGTCATTGAGCACACCTGTGGCTGTGATGGTCTTGACAGAGTCAACCATCAATGATACGTCAGCCATAAGTTTACCACCGGGTGAGTTAGCTACATCCACATCAAGTCCGAATGTTCCCACTCGGTCCCGACCATAATAAAGGTCAGTAAGTTCGATATCTCCTTTGGCGGTCAAGACATTGTTATCATATCTCAGGCGCATGTCGGCAGACACGTCACCTTTGATTGGCGGCGCAAACGGGTTTATTGACAACCAGTCTTGAAGATGTATCTGAGATAATTGTACTACAAGGTCCTCTTGCTCATTCGCATGGTCATGATTATTATAATGACCGAGAGAGTCAATGACTGCATCCGGATGCTCAGTGAAAATCTTCAGGAAGCTATTGTCGCCTGATAGAGCAAGGTTGGCATCAAGATGTTTGGTAAGAAGGTCGAAGCTTATGAAATTATCTTCATTTACAGTCCAGGACTTATAGGCTATTGTCGGTTTATGCGGAACTAATTTCATTGTGACGGTGCTGTCCTCTATCATGGCTGAAAGTCCCAGGTTAAATCCTTTCTCACCCTTGATGTTCTCCTGTTTCATAAAGGCGGCAATGCGGTTGATGCCTACGAAACCATTTAGTCCGACATGTGCAAAGTCATCGAATGTGCCGGCTCGATTGTTCATTTCGGCACGATACACTAAATATGCACCATGTTGGATAGCATTGAATGAGATGGTGTCAATACGGGTGCTACCCATATTGAATCCGTTGAGATTAGCGTTCAGCGATAATAAAGAGTCATTGTGAGCTCCGAAAATGAAATGTCGGAATGTTATCTTTGATGATTCTTTAAGATAATTAGACGCGATGTTGTTTGAGCCCATGTCAAGAATCATGTCCATGCAAGGGAATGCACGGCTCAAAGCTTCAACATTAACTCTCATACTGTCTTTCTGCAATACGACTTCATTCATCCCGGCTGTGAGCCCTGTTATGAAATTGAAAATAGAATTGGGCGACCCTGCGCTTAATTTCATGTCTCCGTTAGTCAATGTCGCATCCATTTCATTGGCGCGTGACATTAGTGTCAACGATACAGGTGCAGGTGAATTTACTGTAATGCCGGGAATTCTCCAGTACAAATTGTTTATGTCAGCTTTCGCGTCAATATCTTGTGTGGCGATATTGAATTTACCGACGGTATTAAGTGTCAATTTCCCTTCATTTACTGTATCTGCTAAGTTGAGAGCCTGCAGATTAATATTACGCATATTCCCCGTCATATCCCAGCTTACACTATCTCCGTCAAGATTGGCGTCAAATTGAATTGTGCCGTCAAGATTTGTATTATAGCTGGTCAGCGTACCGGTAGCGTTGCCATCGTGTAGGGATGCTTTAAGGTCGATATCCTGGTAGCGTTCCTTTTGATACTCTATGTCTTTTAAAGCAATGTCTGCGTCAATAAACGAAGTTTTTGCCATGGGATTATATCCTTTCCCATCAGCCTTCAAGGTCGCAGTGATTTCACCAATGCCAAGTTCCGGCATGAATGCATCAACTGGGAAACGGTCCAGAATTACGGTTGCGGCGTATGATTCCCGCTTACCATTCCATTTGCCACCTGCCGCAAGTCTGCCCTGACGTGTCGTGACATTGAAATTTCCTTCAGCATTTCCTGGATGATACTCGACATCACCTGTTAACCGCAGTGCTGGTACGACTTTTATTGGTAGGAATGAAAATTGCTTGTCGGTAATTGTTGAGAGGCTACCGTCCAACGAAAGCTCCCCTCCGATTTTATCAGGAGAAAAAGGATTGTCAACCACCCCTTCTGCATCAATTCTGGCAATATCTTGCATTATAATATTGAGATTGCGCACATCGAGAGAACCGCTTGTCCCTTCTATATCCGTAGAAAATGACAAGGGTTTGAATGGAGCCAGAGTCTGGCGCATATCCGGAAAGGCTTTTGCTATTTCGGTTGGCTCAATGCGTCCCGAACCTTTGAGCATGAGTGGTAAATTGTCAGACGACATCAAATCTCCAATTCCCATTTCTCCGGAGAAATTGATATGAGACTTTAATGTTTCGATTGAAAAATCATTTGCTTTCATTGATTTTTCATCCATACGGAATGTTCCGTCTGCATGGAGTTGAATTCCGCAGCGTTCGAGAGCACTGATACGTTTTATAGGCACGGTGATGGATGTCCCTCGGTTATAAAATGAATCCACATCAATCACCACGTCATTTACCATAATATACGACGGGTCAAAACCGGCAATAGGCTTATGACCTGATTCCGCATAAAGAGCGTCTTTGGCTGTGAGGTGCAATGTGTCAGCAGTGATAGTCCACATTTCAGACGATGGTGTAGCGATGGTATCAGCTGTTTCATCGGATGCTGTAGCGTTGACCGTAGTAGCCGGATAGAGGTATGTTGCGCTGACGCTGTCGATTTTTAAGCTCCTTCCGAATATCTTCTTTGTTGACATATCAACATTCCCGTCACATAAACTGGCAGTCCCAATTTTGCAGCCGAGTGAGTCGATAAGTGATTCCATGCTCATGGAGTACATCACGTCAGTCATATTAATTAAATCGGCATGGATTTTCCATGGGGTAGATTGGGTGGTATCACTTGCTACTTCTGTGGTGTCATTCAGCATTCGCAACATGATTTTAGCCCCGTTTATGTCAACGCGTGAAAGGTCGATATCTCCCCCCTTGAGATTTATGTCAGAATTGGAAATATCTGCGTTGGCAATGTTGGCGCGTATCCACATTATGGAGTCATTATTCCCCATTTGATAAAACGCATTGTCAAGAGATGCTCCCTCAATGTGAATCTCCCCTTTTAACAATGGCATCAATTTCACATTTACGCCCAACTGTTGGGATGTGAGCATGGTGTCTCCGTTTTCCTGAATGATTATAGCGTCATCCACACTAAGATTAAGTGGAAATGCGAGACGCAATTTCCCTATCTCCATTTTCATGCCGGTGGCTTTCTCTACTTGAGTGGAAGCCACTTTTACGGCGAAATCTTGAACAAATGGAATATATAGTAGCACAGGTATTATCAGTAACAATCCTACCAGTCCTGCTACGAACCAAAGTACTCCTTTAAGGAGTTTATTACCAATTTTACGGCTCAATGTGATGCGATTTAATAGTTAGACGTGATTTGTATGTCTTATTAACTACAAAAGTACTTATTTTGTTTAAATAAAATTTAATAAAATAAAGGGTTATTTACGGCTAAATCCTGCAAATGCCAATAAAAAACTCTCGCTGATAATCGGACCGCGATTATTCAGCGAGAGTGATATGTTTGAGACCTTAAAATTTAAGCTCGGGACCGTCGTTATTCTGTTTATTAGCCCTGTACGAGTGAAATGAGGAGTTCCTTTCCGTCTTCGCTCGGCTGGAATTCTACTTTACCTTCACGGGCAAGCCATCCGAGAGCAGCAAAAAGTTCTTTGTCATTCTTGAGTTTAGCTACTTTCTTAAGTTGCTTGCTGTCAAGTGTCTGTGCTTCGTTAAGTGCTGCCCATACGCCTCCAGCGTTGATACCGATAGTTTCAGTGTTCATCGTTAAGTGTTTTTAATTAACAATAATTGTTTTATTATTACTCTGAAATAGAGACCTGAATATAAAACTAAATAATATAACAGTCGCAAATTTACAATTTTTTTATAAATCTTTGACTATTTTCGTAACAAAATTCACATAAAAATGGTTCAGAAAGGCTTATATTCAATTGATTTTACACTTTCTGAACCACTTTATGTAAGTTTTACCGAAGTATCTGCCGTGAAATTAATAAATAATATAAGATGTTAACGGATTCAAAGTACCGCTGATGATGCCATCAGTAACTTTGAATTCTGTATTGTATACTTTATCAGAATAATTGCCATCGTTAAGCGTGGTGGGAAGAGCTATCTCTTGAGGTGTGTTAGAAAGGTTGATTAGAGCAACACCTTTTGAGCCTCGGTTTACTTCAACTACTTTTCCATCAGGTGTTACATTGACATGCTCATTCTCTCCGCTCATTGCACGACGGAATTTATTTGCAGCCACAACTTCAGGATGCTTGAACTCATCGTTTCCTCTTGCTCCGGTTAGATTGTTTCCCCAATAGTTTTCGCGAGTACTTCCTGTTGGTCGGCTGAAGAATAGAGGTGTGCCATTTTGACGTGAGGCGAGGAATACCCATCCCATTCTGATTTGGTCATCGGTAAGTCCGGCTGATTCATGTTCATTGGCGTAGGTGTCATGTGATTCAACCCAAGTTACCAAGTGCTTTCCGTCCACGGGATGATGCCAAACCATGAGGCTGTCAGCTTTGAAATCCCCACTGTTAAGCACAGTTCTTAGGGCATGACCATAAGCGCTGGCTGTCAAATCCATATATTCCGCATATTCAGTTTCCTTTACATTTTTATCCTGAAGTACCTCTCCGTAGATGAACAGACTATCCGCGGGTACTGCAAGTTTAAGACCTTTTACATCCTCGCGACCTGTAGCGACTTCCCAGAAATTATTGCGAGTTGCAAGACTGTCAAGCGGGTCAGACGGTAATCCGATATGCTTTGCAGTGTCATAACGGAACCCTTTTACCCCAAGGCTGAGGAGGTCATTGACGTAAGTCATATAATAGTGTTGGAAGTCAGGATTTTCTGTGTTTACATCTGGCAAACCACCCATTTCACCCGTTGTACATTGATAACGGTCATTATAATCGGTGATAGGAGTAAATCCGTTTGCATGATAAAGTTTGTCATGTCCGCCTACAGCTGCATCTAAATCAGGAAGCACTGCAGAGTGGTCAATCGCGGTGTGATTGGGAAGTACGTCAACAATTACTTTTACATTATATTTGGCGGCACTATCCATCATAGCTTTAAAGTGCTCGCGAGTTCCTAACAGATAATTGCCTATTTTCCAATCGGTGGGTTGGTAATAATAATACCATTTCCCAGTAACTGAATCTCCTGGCTGAGAGAAAAGAGCCTTTCCTCCCCCTTCTCCAACGTAGCATGTGTTAGCTGGAGATGTCTGCACGTAAGCATATCCTGCTTCAGATATGTCCTTCATGTTTGCTGCAATGGTGTCAAATGACCATGACCATGCGTGGAGAATCACGTCATCATTAGTGTCTGCTTTTTCGGATGCCTTCTGCGTTGGATTACATGACGAAAGTGCCATGATTCCGGCAAATGCAATAAAGGTAGTTTTTTTCATGTTTTAATTTTTTGTGTAAGTATGATTTAATTATGAATATAATCATGCATATAATGCCAATGCAATAAGATAAAGCAGCGATGCGGGCACAACAAGAAGAAGCGAGTCAATGCGGTCAAGGATTCCGCCATGACCTGGCAATATATTGCCTGAGTCTTTCACCCCCAAGGTACGCTTGATGAGCGATTCTGCAAGGTCGCCCCAAGTGGCAAATATGCCTACTACTAACCCAAGCCCACAAAGGCTACCCAAGGAGATTGTTTCGTAATAATCGGGGAAGCATAGCTTGACTACTGCCCCACCGATGATGGAGAACAGCACTCCGCCAACAAAACCTTCCCATGATTTATTTGGTGATATTCGTGGGAAAAGCTTATGTTTTCCTATTGCTGACCCTACCAGAAAAGCTCCTGTATCATTCAGCCATATCATTATGAACATTGTAAGCAGTAAGGCTTTACCATCGTTGAGCGTGTAATACATCGACATCAACCCTAACGGTAATGCAATGTACATTTGCCCCATATACGAATAAGCAAGATTTGTAAGTGGTGAGTTCTCCTGATTGTAGAGCTGAATTACCAACCGGACTATAAGATATAGCATATAGACTGTGAAGAATGTTCCTCCCATCACAGCTGTCATGAATGGTGGCATCAACGACATGTTTACACATCCGAGACCTACACATATAATCACACCACCTACCATGTCTACAATTAATGTAGTGATATTTTCTCCTCCTGTAGATGCATTTGACAGATTGTAGAATTCATTTAGTGCCACAAGGGATATCAGACCGAAGAAAACAATAAAATACCATCCTCCGGCAAGTACCGAAGCACATATAAGTGCCACATATATAGCTCCTGTTATTGAGCGTAAAATCAGATTTTTCATTATTTGTGAGATAAATTTTCGCAAAATTAACAAATTTTGCTCATTGTTGCAATCTCTTTTGATTTAAATGCCAATTATTTATGTCAATAAATTGCTGGGAATTATTTTGACATGAGAGTCAAGCAAACAGTGCTCTGAACGCTTCCTCTACTTTCGATACCTCGATAATTTTGATAGCCATTTTGGAGGTATCCACACCTTTGAGATTGTGTCGCGGTATGATTATGGTTTCCATGCCAAGTTTTTCTGCTTCTCTGATTCGTTGCTCAATTCGAGTGATGGGACGAATCTCTCCTGACAGTCCGACTTCGCCGGCCATACAGAATCTATGTGGTATTGCCATATCTACATTGGACGAAAGTATGGCACAAATGACTGCGAGGTCAAGTGCCGGGTCATTAACCTTTAGTCCTCCGGCTATGTTCAGGAACACATCTTTGGCTGCAAGTTTGAACCCTACCCGCTTTTCTAATACAGCGAGAAGCATATTCATCCTTTTTGAGTCAAACCCGGTTACCGAGCGTTGAGGTGTGCCATACGCGGCAGTGCTGACCAATGCCTGAACCTCTATCAAAAAAGCTCTGATACCCTCCATTGTCACACCTATTGCTATTCCCGAGAGGTCATTATCCGCTTGGGTAAGTAGCATTTCGGATGGATTTGTTACTTCCCGCAATCCACGTTGGCACATTTCATATATGCCGAGTTCCGAGGTTGAACCAAAACGGTTCTTGATGGAACGGAGTATGCGATACATATGCTGGCGGTCTCCTTCAAATTGAAGTACGGCATCAACTATGTGCTCCAATACTTTAGGTCCGGCTATGTTACCCTCTTTTGTTATGTGTCCTATGAGCAGCACAGGCACCGATGTTTCTTTAGCATATTTCAGTAACTGGGCGGCACATTCGCGCACCTGAGATACGCTCCCCGCCACTGATTCAATTTCATCTGAAGCAATGGTTTGAATGGAGTCAATTACCACTATTCCAGGCTGAACTTCTTCTATGTGTTCCTGTATGTTTTGCAGCGATGTTTCGCAAACTATATATACGTTATCACTTAATCTGCCTATTCGGTCAGCTCGCATTTTGAGTTGCTGCGCACTTTCTTCGCCCGATACATATAAAATGCTTCGTGATTTGATAGATAGAATATTTTGCAGGACAAGCGTGGATTTTCCTATACCTGGCTCTCCTCCAATCAGCACGAGGCTCCCTGTTACCAATCCGCCGCCCAGGACTCTGTTCAGCTCTCCACTTGGCAGTTTTATTCTCGGTTCTTCAGAGGTTTCTATTTTCGATACTGGTTGGGGCTTTGATTTGCTGACTTTACGTCCGGATGGTGAGAGGGTACGGCTTTTCTTTTCAATTGCCACCCTTTCCTCTACCATTGTGTTCCATTCTCCGCAGACAGGACATCTCCCCTGCCATTTGGGAGATTCTGCACCGCAATTGTTGCAGAACCAAGCAGTCTTTACGTTTTTCATCAGTTTCTATATGCCTCGGAATTTTGCTAATGTTATTGCTGTGGCAATCGCCGCATTCAGAGATTCACCGGTAGGTCGTCCTTCTGGATATGAAGGTATCAGAAGCCTATGTGTTACAAGCTCTTCGATTTCTTTTGAAATACCATTACCTTCATTCCCTATCACTATCACTCCATTCTGGTTAAGAGTGATATCCGATATATTGTCACCATCTAAAAAAGTACCGTAGATATTAACCTTAGGAATATGCTTGAGCGTTTCGGTTAGGTCACAATAATGGATTTTGATACGTGATATGGAGCCCATAGTAGCCTGTATCACTTTTGGACTAAAACAATCAGTGGTCTCAAATGAACAAAGAATATCTGTTATTCCAAACCAATCTGCCACGCGTATAATAGTGCCGAGATTCCCCGGGTCCTGTATGGTGTCAAGTGCGAGTACTAAATTATCGAGAACACATTTGTCATTAAACCTGTATTCAGGAATGTCATACACCGCTATCACTTCTGGAGGAGTTGAGAGACTTGATAGTCTGCCCATTTCTCTTTTAGGACATCTTATAATTAATTCCTGACTGATATTGCGTGTTTCTGCTAAGTGCTCTTCAAGCCATGCGGCGGTGGCAACAAGATATCTGAGTGAGAAGTGCTCCAATGTGTCAAGCACGCATTTAGTGCCTTCTGCCTTAAATACATGTTCTTTCCGTCGCGTTTTACGTTCGTCAAGAGCCTTGATTGTCTTGCATAGACTGTTTGTTAGTTCTGCCATTCGAGTCATTAAATTTTCTTCAAAGTTAACGTATTTCTGAAAAAAATCAAAGCAAAGTGACATTATCGCACTATAATGGAATGATTATTTACTAATTTTGTACCAGTAAAATCAATTGACATGAGCTTGGAACAATTATATATTCGAAAATTTGGTATGGCGCCGGATGGGATTGTGAGGTTGACACCAGCTGGCTCCAATCGCCAATATTTCAGATTGAACGGGAGTAAAACGGTAATAGGAGTCATAGGTACATCTGTGGATGAAAACGAGGCATTCATATACCTCGGTTCTCATTTTAAAAAATTGGGTTTGCCTGTGCCTGAAATCTTGGCTGTGTCATCGGACAGGTTGTCATATCTTCAAGAAGATTTGGGTGATGTTTCATTGTTCTCGGTGAAAGAAAATGTCGGATTGCTGAAATCGGCAATGGAGCGTTTGCCGGATTTTCAGTTTGCCGGAAGTAAGGATTTGGATTTTAGCCGTTGTTTCCCGGTCGCTGATTTTGACCGGCAATCAGTACTTTGGGATTTGTATTATTTCAAGTATTGTTTTCTTAATCCCTCTCATGTATCCTATCGGGAGGATTTGCTTGAAAGAGAATTTCAACTGATGGCTGAACGGTTGTCTCGGAATCCGCATGGCACTTTCATGTATCGTGATTTTCAGTCCAGAAATGTCATGATAAAGGATGATAAACCTTTCTTTATCGATTTTCAAGGTGGACGGCGTGGACCTTTTGAGTATGATGTGGTTTCTTTTTTGTGGCAGGCAAAAGCGGCATTTCCAAAAGTGTTAAAAGATGAGTTGATTGATGTATATCTTAAGGCTGTTGCAAATTATGTGGAGATTGACACAGAACGCTTTAAATCTGCTTTAAAGGAATTTGTGCTACTTCGGACTCTACAGGTGCTTGGCGCTTATGGCTTCAGAGGGAAATTTGAACGAAAATCTCATTTTCTACAAAGCATCCCTTATGCTCTTGCTAACCTCGAAGATTTGTTGGATACTCCTTGTGAAAATTATCCTTATCTGAATAGGGTTTTAAGGGAGTTGATAGCTCATGAAAAAGAAATGAGCGCATCTGTGAAAATGGTATCGGATGTAGTGAGTTCGCTGACTGTTACTGTGACAAGTTTCTCTTATAAGAAAGGAATTCCGGAGGATACCTCTGGTAATGGTGGTGGATTCGTGTTTGATTGCCGAGCAATGGAAAATCCTGGTCGTTATGCTGAGTATAAGACGCTTACCGGATTGGATAAGCCTGTGATTGATTTTTTAGAGTCACGAGGTGAAATTCAACAGTTTCTGGAGCATTGCTATGCTTTGGTTGACCCGTCTGTGCAATGTTACGATAGTCGTGGCTTCACATCGTTGATGGTAAATTTTGGTTGCACAGGTGGACAGCATCGTAGCGTTTATTCAGCGCAGCATTTGGCAGAACATATTAAGAGAAGGTTCCCTAATGTTGCGGTCCATTTGATACATCGTGAACAAAATATAGATGTGATATTATGAAAGGAATGATATTTGCAGCTGGATTGGGGACTCGCCTGCGTCCGCTGACTGACAATTGCCCTAAAGCCTTGGTTTCTGTCGGGGGGATTCCAATGCTTGAAAGGGTGATAAAAAAGATGATTGCCGCAGGTATTACTGAGATTGTGGTTAACGTCCATCATTTTGCTGAAAAGATTAAAGCTTTTCTGAAAGATAACGACGATTTCGGAATCCTGATACATGTGAGTGATGAAAGTGACCTTTTACTTGATACAGGAGGAGGAATCTTGAACGCTAAGAAATGGCTTATTGGAGATGAGCCATTTGTGGTGCATAATGCTGATATTTTTACAGATTTTAATCTTGAGGAAATGATTTCAGCGCATCAGAAAAATAATGCAGATGTAACGTTGCTGGTTGACAAGCGTGTCACATCGCGGTATCTGCTCTTTGATTCTGGAAAGATGGTGGGTTGGAAGAATGAAAAGACCGGAGACATTCGTTCTCCATGGAATCTTGCTGACCGTGTCGATGTCGTTCCGTTGGCATTTGGAGGAGTACACGTCATTAGCCCTAATGTCTTTGGATTCTTGGAGATTTCACCAGAGAAAGTCTTTTCAATCACGCCGTTCTATATTAGCTATTGTGACAGGTTGAACATTCAAGGGTTTACTCCTGAGGGTTCTTACAATTGGGTTGATATCGGACGTCTTGATTCTCTTAAGCGAGCTGAAAGTATTGTTTCAGCACATTAGCGGAATGTTCCGGGTCGGTATAGATTGCAAGTATTGCTGGCATATCGGCATAATGGATGAATTGGGGTAGTTCTTTATGGAGCGTTTCCATAGATGTCGCTTCGAAATACTTAAATCCATACCCGGCAGCCAATTCCTTTAATGGTAGATTTGTGCCCACGGCAAAGTATTCTTCCAATTCCGGAAGGGTGGATGTGCTTCCTATGAAACGGAAAATGCCTCCTCCCCCATTACACATCACTATTATTTTGAATTTTGGAGATATGAGCTTGGACGATAGAGCCGATATGTCGTATTGACAGCTCATGTCACCAGTGATGAGCAAAGTGGTATCGTTGTAATTTATGGAACTTCCAAGGGCTGTTGAGGTAGCTCCATCTATTCCGCTTACGCCTCGGTTGCACTCACAGCGATGCAATCGTGAACAATCCATGAGTTGTGCGTATCTTATCGGAGTGCCATTTGAGAAATGGACGTTCCATTTTGGTGGAATATGCGATATTATCTCTGCAAAGGCTGTCATATCAGACCATGGAGCTTGCGCTACATACTCATTGTGACAGTCGACGCTCTCGTGGTATATCTTCTGCCAATCGGCGCTGTAGGTCGATGGCTTTTTATGGATTTGCAGAGCAGAGGCTAATTGACGCATGAAAATTTTTGGACTCATCTCCACTCGTATGCTCAGATGCTTGAAGCAGTCAACCGTGGTGTGACATACGCCTACATGCCAATGCTCAATATTGTCAAGCGACCGAATCCATTCTTTGATATATCGTGACACTAATGCCCCACCCAAGGTAATGACTATATCCGGTTGGAGCCTCTGCTTCTCCTCCGGGGTCATTCTGCATAATGTCGCGTCAATACGACTTATGAACAGTGGCGAGTGAAGATTCGCTATGGTTTCAGTCATCACAGCTACATTGGGTAATTTTGCAAGCTTTACCAATGCGCGGTTGAGCTGTTCGTCAGGTCTATGGAATCCGGATATTATTAGAACCTTACGTGGTGACGCTACAAGATTGCCGAGTTCTCGTGCTTCAGATGTGGTCAGCTCATCCTTTGGTCTTACCATCGTTATCACTCGTGATTGCCCTGGGGTGTAATCAATAATGCGGTTCAACGGCGCGTCAAGTCTGATGTTTACATGTACAGGACCTTTTCGCCCGTTTACAGATTCAAGCAATACATCGTTAATCAAGCGGTTGCACACCCATTTCCCATTGGGGAAGTTCAAGTGTGCGTTAAGGTCGCAACTGCGCTTGACGTATGGTGCCAACGCATCTTGTTGCCACAGAGTCTGAGAATCATCCTGGTCAATCCATTCTTGGGGCCGGTCAGCAGAAATGACTACAAGTGGTATCTGACGGTAGAACGCTTCTGCTACAGCTGGAGCATAGTTTAGAAGTGCTGTGCCACTGGTACATACCAATGCAACAGGACTGTTAGTCTGCACTCCTATGCCTAATGCGATGAAAGCAGCCGAACGCTCATCTATAACCACATGGCATTTGAGCTCTTTGCGGCGGCTCAATGCTATGATAAGGGGTGTGTTGCGACTTCCCGGTGATATTACAGCCTGAGTTACACCATGAGCTATCAATAAATCTGCTAATATGTTGCATGAGAGCTTATCGGTAGTTTCCATAAATTCTGACTTGCTTCAACTTGATATTGGATATACAAACTTACAAAAAATCCATTTAAATAAATCAAATTCCCAATCAAATGTGTTACTTTTGTAGAAAACTAACGAAAGTAATATGTTCATAGCTTCACAGAAAAGGAAAGAAAATGTGGCTGAATATCTGCTTTACATGTGGCAGATTGAAGATATAATAAGAGCCAATGACCTTGACATAGATAAGATTAAGACAAATGTGATTGATAAGTTCCAGCTTGATGCCGACCAACGTAAGCAGATGGTGGAATGGTATGAATCTCTTATTGATATGATGCGTCGTGAGGGTGTTGAAAAGACCGGACACCTGCAGCTTAATAAGAATGTCATAATACAGCTGACCGACCTTCATCTGGCATTGCTTAAGGACCCTCGTTTTCCCCAGTATACTGCCGAATTCTATAAAACCCTTCCATTTATAGTTGAGTTGAGGGCTAAGGCGGGTGATAATCCGGATGGAGAGATAGAAACTTGTTTTAATGCGCTTTATGGCATGTTGATGCTTCGTTTGCAGAGCAAGGAGATTACTCCCGATACTCAGAATGCCATAGCTCAGATTACGAAATTTATTGCTACTCTAACTCGTAATTTCCATTTGGACCAGGATGACAAACTGTTCCCAAAGGATGAATAGTAGATTAGATTAACAGAATTTATTAAACTGAGCCTAAAACTCTACGGAGTTCAGGCTCAGTTTAATGTTTTGATACTTGATATGTCTGTATAAGTTTATTGAGGTATAGCAGCTTTAACAACTTCGGTCAATGTGGGATGTCCATGGATTGTATCGGTAATAGCTGAGGCTTTTAGTCCCGCAGCTATTGCAGTCGCCAATTCCTGTATTAAGTCAGCTGCATGAGCGCCACATATATGAGCGCCGAGCAGAAGGTCTGTTTCTGCATCGACAATCACTTTGACTAAACCGTCAGGTTCGCCCATGGCGAGAGCTTTACCATTGGACCGGAATGTAGCTTTCCCTATTTTAACGTTTTTGTTTGCATTTACGCATTGTTCCTCAGTCATACCGACCATGGCACATTCAGGTATTGTAAATACAGCGGATGGAATTACCGTTAGATTTTGTCTATGACCCAATGCTATTTTTCCCTGGGCTGTGGCAGCATGAGCGAGCATACATAAACCATTGACATCGCCAATTGCGTAAAGTGTGACATCTTCCGGCTGTTTTCCATTATTGAAGATGATTTTCATCTCATCATCAACAGCTATTGCATTACGGTTGAATACAACACCTAAGGAGTCCAATCCTTCGGGTATTACCGGTTTGCGTCCTACGGCCATCAGTACCATTTCAGAATTGAGCTGTTGCTCCTTCCCTTTTGCTTGGTATTTAACGATTATTCCGGGTGCTATCTCGGTTACTTGTGCGCCCGTGATAATAGAGATACCTCTCCGTTTCAAAGACATGCGCAGTCGTTTTGATATTTCAGCATCAAATGGAGGAAGAATCTCTTTGCAATATTCTACCACCGTGACATCAACACCAAATGCTGCAAAGATTGATGCAAACTCCATGCCTATTACACCTCCACCGATAATGGTGATGCTTTTAGGGAGTGTAGTCATTGAGAGCACCTCATCGCTTGAAACCGCAAGTTCAGCACCCGGTATTGGAAGACCGATAGGTTTAGAACCGGTGGCAATTATGATTTTGGGGGCTGTGTACTGGACTCCGTTAGCCTCAACTATTGATGGAGTGATAAATTTAGCCTCTCCGGTCACTAAGTTTACATTTTTCAATAGTGTTGCCACACCTTCGCGCAGCTCTTCCACAATTTTATCTTTTCTTGCTGTAACCGTTGGGTAATCAATACTCCACTCTCCCGATGTTACCCCAAAGGATGCCGATTCTTTTACAGTATTGGCAACTTCTGCTGAACGACACAAAGTTTTGGTGGGAATGCAACCACGGTTAAGACATGTCCCTCCAAGGTGGTCTCTTTCAATCAGGGTGACGGAGAGACCTTCGTTTGCAGCATCGACTGCTGTCTCATATCCGCCGGGACCGGCGCCAATTATAATGAGGTCACAATTTTCCATTGTATTCATTTGAATAAAATAGCAATCTCCGGCGTCTCCCCTTATGGGAAGGGGATATTCCGGAGATGACTGTTTTAATAAATTTTATAATTCAAAGAATGTCACTACCGGATTAAGTGCAGCTGCAGTATCATCCGGTTTGCGGATGGGGGTAAGTAATGGAGCATTCTTAACCACATCTGGTGTTTCTTTTGCTTCACGCGCAATCTCACGCATTACACCGATGAATTCATCAAGGGTTTCCTTGCTTTCTGTTTCAGTCGGTTCAATCATGAGTGATTCATGGAATAAAAGCGGGAAGTAGATGGTCGGTGCATGAAATCCGTTGTCGAGCAGACGTTTCGCTACATTCAGAGTAGTTACTCCAGTGGATTTGTCAGCCAGTCCGTCAAACACGAATTCATGTTTGCACACACGGTCAATAGGTAGGGCATATAGGTCGCGGAGCGACTCTTTGACATAGTTGGCGTTGAGAGTGGCAAGAGGACCAGCCATACGCAAACCGTCGCATCCTAATGAAAGGATATAAGCCAACGCGCGCAGTTCAACTGCAAAGTTGCCGAGCCATGATGAAACGCGACCTAATGATTTCGCTCTCTTCTCGGTTTTGTATTCCAATGCAAAACCATCCTCTTCATTGACTTTACATTTTACCACACGTGGATTTGGTAAAAACTCTTCAAGTCCTGCTCGTACACCTACCGGTCCGGCACCTGGACCTCCACCACCATGTGGTGTGGAGAAGGTCTTGTGAAGAT